>Ga0070666_10002530_pt1 | contig 11060 bp, 12 predicted proteins | sample KBSS23metaG_FD_64677 | JGI IMG/M metagenome (GOLD analysis project Ga0070666, IMG submission 64677) | Switchgrass rhizosphere microbial communities from Kellogg Biological Station, Michigan, USA - KBS S2-3 metaG | ecosystem: Host-associated > Plants > Roots > Rhizosphere > Soil ... | reverse complement strand
CTCATCAGTATAGGGATGCTCGAGAAGACCCAGAGCGAGTTTCACGCGCAGCACCCGGCGCACGCTCTCATCGAGGCGCGCCGGTGAGATTCTGCCCGCCTCGATCAAATCCAGCAGATGCCGGTGATACAGGCCGCTGGTCATATCCATGTCGACGCCGCTCTCGAAAGCCTTCTCAGCCGCATCGGCGCCATCGATGGCAATGCCGTGCGGAATGAGCTGCGCCACCGCCAGCCAGTCGCTGTCCACCAGACCGCGGAACCCCCACTCCTCGCGCAGCACCTGCGTCAGCGTGAAACGGTTGGCGGAAGCGGGCACGCCATTCAGGGCATTGAAGGCGCTCATGAGACTCGCCGCACCTGCGCTCACCGCCGCGTGGAAAGGCGGCAGATAAATGTCCCGCAGCGTGTGTTCGGAGATCTCCGTGGTGTTGTAGTCGCGGCCGCCTTCGGCGGCGCCGTAGCCCACGAAGTGCTTGGCGCAGGCCGCCAGACTGTCCGGCGCATCCAGACGCGTGCCCTGGTACCCCCGCACGTAAGCCGGGGCGATCTGCGACCCGAGGTAGGGATCCTCACCGGCGCTCTCGGCAATACGCCCCCAGCGCGCATCGCGCGCGATGTCCACCATGGGTGAGAAGGTCCAGCGAATACCGGCAGCCGAGGCTTCCCGCGCAGCGACTCGCGCGGTTCGCTCGATCAATGCCGTGTCCCAGCTCGAGGCCAGGCCGAGCGGAATGGGGAACACCGTGCGATAGCCGTGGATGACATCCAGACCGAAAAGCAGCGGAATGTGCAGGCGTGAGCCCTGCATGGCGAGGCGCTGGTACGTATTGATCCGCCGCACAGGCGCGGTGCCGAGTAGCGCGCCGACCTGGCCGCGCGCAATCATGCTGTCGAGATCGACGAGGCCGGTCTCGGGGCCGGTGGGCTGACCGATGGGATACTGCACCAGCTGGGCGACCTTCTCTTCAGGGGTCATCTGGCGCAATAAGGCCTCTACTTTGGCGTCGAGGCTGGGGTCGTCGATGCCGATTGTCGCGGAGCTCGCAGCAAAGCTCGCCAGAAGGCAGATAGCGCTGAGCAAAGGATGGCAAGTCACCATGACCCGGTGAAAGATACTCGACCTGCGGACAGCGGGCACGTCCCTTGCGGAGCTATGACTATCTCAATCCATTTTCAGTGAGGGTATCCCCATGGCTCGAGGTAAGAAGAAGTCCGCCAGGCGCCCCAGCCGCGCTTCCCCCCGCGCCACGCGCGCGGCCCCCAACGACGCCATCGCTCTTCTGAAGGCCGATCACCGCCAGGTCGAGAAGTGGTTCGCCGAATTCGAGAAGGCTCGATCGGGTTCTCGCAAGCAGGAGCTGGCGCAGAGCATATGCGCCGCGCTCAAGGTACATACCACCATCGAGGAGGAAATTTTTTACCCGGCCTTCCTCGAAGCCACCGAAGACAAGGATATGCACCATGAAGCTGAAGTCGAGCACGACGGCGCCAAGAAGCTGATCGCCGAGATCGAGAAGGCCGGCCCTGACGACGATTACTTCGATGCCCGCGTCACCGTGCTCTCGGAGATGATCAAGCACCACGTCAAGGAGGAGGAACAGCCGGGTGGCATGTTTGCCGAGGCCCGCAAGTCCGACATGGACCTTCAGGTACTGGGCGAGCAGCTGGCCACCCGCAAGCAGGAACTGCAGGACAGCGGCGAGTTGGCGCCGACAAGGGGGTCGCGTCGGACAAATCGGGGCTCGATGACCCAAAATCAGGCGGATTTTGCCTGACCTTGTCACGCCGGGGTTCCGCAGACGGCGCCGAATGACTACACTGCCTCAGTGGAACCCCCTATTCCCGTCACTCCTCCGCCGGCGGAGCTCGAGGAGTTTTTCCGTGCGCCGCTGATGGCGCTGATGCACGCCTCCGAAGAGATCGTCATCAGCAAGACTCTCGACGGCATCGTGCGCAGCTGGAATCTGGGCGCGGAGCAGCGTTTCGGCTACAAGGCCCATGAAATGATCGGCCAGTCGATCCGCCGCCTCATCCCCCCGGATCTGCAGGCCGAGGAGGAGGACTTCCTCGCCCGCCTGCACCGCGGCGAGATCATCGAGCGCTACGAGACCATCCGCATCGACCGCCAGGGACGCCGCTTCGAGGTGTCGCTCAGCCTGTCCCCGATCCGCGACCGCAACGGCCATATCATCGGCGCGGTCAAGGTGGGCCACGATATTTCCATGCGACGGCGTATGGAAGCCGAGTTGCAAGAGATGCTGACCGAACGGGAGCGCCTGCTGGAGTCGGAGCGGGCGGCACGCTCGGAAGCCGAGCGCCTGAGCCATATCAAGGACGAGTTCCTCGCCACCCTGTCGCATGAGCTGCGCACGCCGCTCAACGCCATTCAGGGCTGGGCCACGGTGCTGCGGCAGGGCAAGGTCAGCGAGGCGGACCGGGCTAAGGGCCTCGAGACCATCGAGCGCAATGTCCGGGTCCAGGCACAACTCGTCAACGATCTGCTCGATATGAGCCGTATCGTTGTGGGCAAGATTCATCTCGAGGTCCAGGCGCTGTACTTGCATGAAGTGATCGAGGCGGCCATCCAGTCCATCCAGCCCTCCGCCGATGCCAAGCAGATCCGTATCCGCACGCTCCTCGACACCCGCATCGGCAAGGTGCGCGGCGATCCCAACCGCCTGCAGCAGGTGCTGTGGAACCTGCTGAGCAATGCGGTCAAATTCACCCCCACCGGTGGCTTCGTGCAGGTGGTGCTCGAGCGGGTGAACTCCCATGTGGAGATCATGGTGGAGGATTCCGGCGTGGGCATTCCGCCGGAATTCCTGCCCTATGTGTTCGACCGCTTCCGCCAGGCGGCGCCGTCGATGACCCGCCGCCACGGTGGCCTGGGGCTGGGCCTGTCGATCGTCAAGAGCCTGGTGGAGCTGCACGGCGGCTCGGTGCGCGTGAAAAGCCCGGGCGAGAACCAGGGCGCCACCTTCGTCATTTCGCTGCCCATCTCGATGGTGCCGACGCAGGATGAGCCGACGGCGGCGCAGCATCCTTCCTCGCAGACCTCATGCGATCCCCTGGAATTACCGTCCCTCGATGGCATCAAGATCCTCATCGTGGACGACGACGCGGACAGCCTGGCGCTGGCTGCCCGCATCCTCGAAGGCCACAACGCCGAGACAGTCCCGATCAGGAGCGCGGTCGAGGCGCTGAATCTGCTGCGCAACCAGTCGTTCGACATCGTGCTGAGCGACATCGGCATGCCTGATTTGGACGGCTACTCCTTCATCCGGAAAGTGCGCGAGCTCGATGGGGCGCGGCGCACGCCCATTCCCGCGATTGCAATCACGGCATTCGCGCGGGCCGAAGACCGCCAGCGTTCCCTACTGGCCGGATTTCAGATGCACATCTCCAAGCCCATCGAAGCGGCGGAATTGATTGCGGGCATCGCGAGCCTGTTGCGGCTGTCGCGCTGACTCATTGCAGAGCCCGCAGATAGGCGACCAGCGCACTCAGGTCCTCTGCGTTGATTTGCGGCAGATCGGGCATCAGCGATCTCGGCTTCAGGAACTGCGCATGCGCGATCCAGGTCGCAAGATTGGCGGCGGTATTGTCCAGCATGCCACCGGCAATACGCAGGCGGCTGCCGACGTGCGTGAGATCGGGCCCGATCTGCCCGTGCACGCTCGTGCCGCGCACGGTGTGGCAGAGCGGACAGGCCGCGGTTTGAAAGACCTGGGCGCCATACGCTGTGGCCGCTTGAGTCGCGGCCACAGCCGGCGCGCGCGCCGAGCATCAGCGGCAGTAAATAATTCCCGAAGCCGGAAAGAATGGGCGAGGCGTACCAGAAAATCATGGTGACGCCGTGCATGGTGAAAAGCTGGTTGTAGACCTCGGGACCGAGCAGATGCAGATCCGAGTGCGACAGCTGCAGCCGCAGCAGGACCGCTTCCAGGCCACCGAGGACCAGGAACACCAGGGCCGTGACGAGATAGCGCAGTCCGATAGTCTTGTGATCGACGGTGGCGAAAGTGCCCCACAGGGTGTGCGGGGTCTCCCAGAGTCGCGTGAGCTGCAGTGAGGTGGCGCTCGAGTTCATTTTGTTAGGACTCACGGCGCTGGCGCCGGCCGCCCTGGCATCAGCAATCCTGATGCCTGAAACGCAACCTTAGGTTTCTGTGGCGATCTTCGGGCAGGCGATGCAGCGGCACGGTAATTGCTGTGTCCCTACTCACCACATGTACGGATCGCGAAAGCAAGAGGGGTTTATGGGTATTGCCAAAATCGAATCGCAGGCCATCCGCGAGCTCGCCTATCAGCTTTGGGAGGCGGACGGAAGACGCGACGGTTGCGCTGAGGAATACTGGCTCGAAGCGGAGCGTCGCCTCATCGCAGCCTCTCCCCACACACATGCCTCATCATCGTCCGCCGTCGATGAGTCGGCCACGCAATCGTTTCCCGCCAGCGATCCGCCGGCGAGCCATATTCCCGACCAGCCGCCGGCCAATGCCGATGCGAAATGGGCTGCAGCGGAGAAGGCGCAGAAAAAAAGCTCTCGGCCGTCGCGAAGCGCTCATTAGATCGGCTTGGGATAGCATGGTCCGCCGGGCGCGCTCAGCTGAGACAAAAGTCCCGTTAGTCGCTGAGCGATACCCGCCGTAAACGCGCGCTATTTGTCGCTTACGCCCGCGTTGGCCGCGATCTGCTCGATTTTCTGCAGATGCCCTTGCACCGTGGGCAACACCTCGGATGCAAAAGCCTTTGCGTCGCCATCCTGACCGGAGGCGGTTTCCTTCTGCAACAGATCGACGGTGTCCTTGTGGTCCTTGATCTGCCCCTCGATATACTCCTTGTCGAAAGAGGCGCCGGATTTCATCTGCAGTTTCTTCTTCATCGCCTTGTGCTTGAGATCGGCACCGTCCGGCAGTTTCACGTCTTTCGAGGCGGCCAGCGCTTTCAGCTTGGCATTGGCGGCGCTGTGATCCTTGACCATCATCGCCCCGAAGTCCTTCACGGCCTGGCTCGAATCCTTCGTCTGCGCAAGCTCACCGGCCTGCACTTCGGCCATACCGCCCTGCGCCGCCTTTTTGAGAAACGCCTCATCCGGACTCGCAGCCGACGCCAGCAAAGGCGCTCCCAGCAGGATGACACCCATGACACTCTTTAAATTCTTCATGATCGGCTCCAGGTAGTCTGCGTAAAAATAATGCTCAAGCCGTAGCACACGACGTACCCGAAGGCCGTGCGTGACGGCCGGTGCAGGTGATGGCGAACCGGCCCATAGGCGATACGGCTCACTCCGTGCCCGTATCGGAATGCGCGGCATCGACAGGTTTGGATTCCGCCGAGCCCCGCTGGCGCAGGAAGATACTCAGCACCACCATGGCACCCAGTCCCAGGAACTCGCTCTGCCAGTTCTGAAAGGACTGGAACCGGAATCGGGAGGAATGCAGGAACGCTGTCAACGAGACGGACGCACCGCCATGCTGAAGCTGATCCTCGTAAGCTTGCACGCCGCCCAGGGCATGCAGCGTAAAGGACAGAAAAAACAGCAGTAGAAATGCCAGGCTGAGTGAATTTTCGTATATCCGCAGCACCCAGCCGCCGTGCCGTACCGGCCAGGGCGCGCCTTTTTGCATACCCCCGTGCGGCACGAAGCGTGCTGCACTCCTGTTGCCCATGAGGCAATTCGGGCCATAAGCCCATTATCCCAAACTGAGACTGAGGAGTAGATGATGGCGAACAACATGCAAACAGGATCGAACCAGGGCAACCGCAACCAGAACTCAAATCAGAATCAATCCCAAGGCCGCAGCCAGAACCAGCAGGCCGGCGGCAGCGCAACGGACGATGAGGACGAGGAGATCGACAGCGATAGTAACGGCAGCCGCGGACAGGGCAACAAAGGCAACTTCGCCAACGATCCGCAGCGCGCCAGCGAAGCCGGGCAGAAAGGCGGCGAATCGCGCAGCAACAAATAAATACCCGTTCATCGATTAAGACTGTTGAACTGGTGACGCCTGGTGTCACCAGTTTTCTTTTGCATGCAGAACGCGTCGTAGTCGGGCGCTTGCAGTACTCAATTGAGGCGTGCCGCAGCCGAACTGCTCGCCTCATGCACTCGGTTGCGGCCGCCCTTTTTGGCCGCGTACAGCGCCTCATCGGCCCGCTGCATCAACGTCTCGAGGGTTTCTCCAGCCCTGCCGACGGCCACCCCAACAGACAGCGTCACGCTGCCGCTGACCTCGTCATGCTCTCCGCGATGCAGCCGGCCACGCGAGACCGCTACGCGGATCTGCTCGGCCAGCGCCGCGGCGCCTTGAGCACTCGTCTCGGGCAGCAGCACCGCGAACTCCTCACCGCCGATGCGCGCCGCGATATCCCGGCCCTTGATGTTATCGTGAATGACTTGCGCAACCGCACGGATGACCTTGTCTCCGAGCAGATGGCCGTAGGTATCGTTGATCTTCTTGAAGTGATCGATATCGGCCACCAAAAGCGCGGCGCCGGGCAGCGGCGCCGCTTCGCCAAAGGTATCGGCGAGGGCGCGCTCAAGCCCCCGGCGGTTTTTCAGGCCCGTCAGCGGATCGATGAGCGCTTCAGTCTGCGCTCGCTGCAGCCGCTCGTTGAGTGTGCTCACCTCCTGGGCGCTCGCCTGAAGCTTCTCCGTGAGCGACTGGGTCGTGGCCTGCATGCGCACCGTTTCCTTGAGCAGCTCGGCGACCACGTGACTGACATCCACCCCTGAAGCTTCGCTAAGCTGCGCCTTATGCTGCTCGAGCGCCTGGCCGAATTGGCCCGCTTCGACGCCGGCGTTGGCCGCGGTGCGAGCGGTTTCGGCGAGCAGCGCCCGCAACTGCTCCTGAAGCCGCTCGAGCGCTTCCACATCGCGGGCCATGACATGTTGGGCGTGCAGGCGGTGGACCTCCTGCTCGGTGAGCGGCGAGCCGGTCTGCAGGTGCGCAGAAAGCACTCGCGAGAGGGAGGGATTCACGCCCGCGACATGCTCGTACCAGAGGGTGTAACTTAACGGATGGAAGGCTGCGCTCTGTTGCGCCATCAACGGCAACACGAGCCTCAATAGCTCCGCGCTGCGCTCTTTATTCTCGCCATATCGCATAGACGCCCCGTCAGATAACGAAATATTGCGGGATGAGTGCCGGAGGATGCGCGGAAGTGGCTCACAAAATAGACAGCTGTCATCCGCACGCGACGGTGGATTGTGTGATGCCGCCCGAACGGAAGGGGGTGCATGCGAAGGTATGACCCTTATTCAGTGCAGGCACGGCCAGTGCATCCGGTGCTACTGCCCATTGCGTAAACGTTTCAGCTAGTTCTTGAGGCGATACCCCGTCTTGAAGATCCAGCCGATGACAGCCACGCAAACGAAGAAGAACAGCAGAGTCACACTTAAGCTCGCGCCCACCCCGACATCCGCCAGTCCGTAAAAGCTCCAGCGAAAGCCGCTGATCAGATAGACCACCGGGTTGAACAGCGTGACCATGCGCCATGCCGGCGGCAGCATATCGATGGAATAGAACGCCCCGCCGAGGAAGGTGAGCGGCGTGACGATCAGCATGGGGATGAACTGCAGCTGCTCGAAGTTCCTGGCCCAAAGACCGATGATGAAGCCGAACATGCTGAAAGTCACCGCCGTCAGCACCAGAAAAGCCATCATCCACAGAGGATGCAGGATGTGGATGGGCACGAAGAACCCGGCGGTCGCGAGGATGATGAGCCCGAGAACCACGGATTTGGTGGCCGCCGCCCCGACATAGGCCAGCACGATCTCCAGATACGACACCGGCGCCGACAGCATCTCATAGATGGTACCGAGGAACTTCGGAAAGAAAATCCCGAACGAGGCATTGAAGATGCTCTGCGTGAACAGCGACAGCATGATGAGTCCCGGCACGATGAACGCGCCATAGGACACCCCGCCCACCTCCGTCATGCGCGAGCCGATGGCCGCGCCGAACACCACGAAGTAGAGCGAGGTGGTGATCACCGGCGTCGCCACGCTCTGCCACAGCGTGCGCAGCGCCCGCGCCATCTCGAACCGGTAGATGGCCTTGACCCCGTGTCCGTTGAAGCCATGGACGACTGTGGTCATGCGCGCGCGCTCACCAGGTTGACGAAGATCTCCTCCAGGGAGCTTTGGTGCGTGTTCAGATCCTTGAAACCGATGCCCAGCTCGCTCATGCGCTTGAGTAGCGAGGGGATGCCGGTGCGCTCCTCGTGCGGGTCGAAAATATACTCGAGCTCGCCGCCCTGCGCGTTCAACTGCAGGTTCCAGTCCTTGAGTGCCACCGGCACCTCGCTCAGCGGCTCCTGCAGCACCAGCGTCAGCTGCTTCTTGCCTAGCTGCTTCATCAGCGTGGTCTTCTCCTCAACCACCACCAGCGCCCCTTTGTTGATGACCCCGATGCGATCGGCCATCTCCTCGGCCTCCTCGATGTAGTGCGTGGTGAGAATGATGGTCACCCCGCTGTCGCGCAGCCGGCGCACCAGTGCCCACATGTCCCGCCGCAGCGCCACATCCACGCCCGCTGTCGGCTCATCCAGGAACAGGATCTGCGGCTCGTGCGACAGCGCCTTGGCGATCATCACGCGACGCTTCATGCCGCCCGAGAGCGTCATGATGCGATCGTTGCGCTTGTCCCACAAAGACAGCTCACACAAAGTCTTCTCGATATGCGCGGAGTCCGGCGGATAGCCGAAAAGCCCGCGGCTAAAGCTGACCGTGGCCCACGGCGTCTCAAAGGTATCGGTGGTCAGCTCCTGTGGCACGAGGCCGATCTTGGCACGCGCGGCACGATACTCCCGCTGAATGTCATGGCCGTCCGCCGTCACCCGGCCCGTGCTTGGCGTGACGATGCCGCAGACGATGTTGATGAGCGTGGTTTTGCCCGCACCATTGGGCCCCAGCAGCGCGAAAATCTCGCCCTTGCGGATCTCGAGGTTGATATCTTTGAGTGCTACCAGGCCCGAGGCATACGTCTTCGTCAGGCCCGCGATCGAGATAATGGACGGCATTCGGCGAATTGTAGCCTATCGGCGCGGCACGCCGGGAACTCCGAGGGCGCATTCAAGCGCGGCGCGGTCCCAGCCGCCGCAATTCGCCGCCGCCTCATAGGTGCTTTGCAGGAATGCCAGCAGCGTGTCATCAGGCGAGGAAGCCGTGCGCACGGCATCGTAGGGCAGGATGAACTCGTGCAGCATGCTGTCATAGAAAGCCTGCGACGGCTGCACTCCCGTTAAGCTGAACCCCGGCGGCTCGGGATACGCATAGGAATAGAACGCCGGATAATCGATGCCACCGCTGCCCGGCCAGAATCCCGCGCTGCTGACCTCATGCGAGTAGGCCTCGCGAGCCACCGTATCCGGCAACGCCGGCACGCCGCCCGGATGTGGCGGCGCGGTACGTCCCGAGAACCGCGTCACCGCAAGATCGAAGCTTCCCCAGAAGAAATGCACGGGGCTGGCCTTACCTAAAAATCCCGTGCGGAATTTCTGCAGCACCCGGTTCGCCTGCACCAGCGCCTGGTGAAACCGGCGCACCGCATCCGCATCATAGGTGGCATGCCCGCGATCCTCGGGGAACGGGATGGGGTCCGCGACCTCGTTGGGTTTCGCATTGATACGCACCCGGATCTTGAGCTCGCCCAGCGCCGCGAACACCGCCGCGTAAAAATCCGCGATGCTTTGCGGCTCGAGCGGCACACTGCGCTGACCTCCATCGCTCGCCTCGATCATCAGACGCTGCACGAGAAAATCGAAATCGATGTGGAACGAGCGCCCTTCATAGGGGATGGTCCCGGTCGTCAGTCCCTGCGGCGTTACATAGAGCGTGACATGCCAGGAGTGGTTGAGCCAGGGAGTCAGCGCCAGACGGATTTTGCCCACGATCTGCGTGCGCAGCTGCAGCCCGGCACAGGTTTCACGCCAATCGGCCAGAGGCAGCGGGGGCCAGGGATTTGCGGCATCGGTCACAGTTACGGATATTACCTAATTCACACTTTAAGGGGCCCATTGCGCGCGCCCGGGGCGCTTTCACTTAAAGTCCGGCGCCTATGTCCAAGCAGATCGTCGAGCTGCCCGTCGAGCACCTCAAGCTAGGCCAGTACGTCTCCAGCCTCGACCGACCCTGGGTCGAGACCCCGTTTCTCTTCCAGGGATTTGCCATTCAGGACGAGCAGGAGCTCGCGGAGCTGCGCAAGCTGTGCAAGCGCGTCTACGTCGAGGTCTCAACCGCCGAGGCGGATGAGCTGCGCCAGCTCACCGCCAAGGCTGGCCAGCCGAACGGCAGCACCGGCGGCGGAACGGCGCGCCCCGCCGTCAAGCATCTGTCCTTGCAGGAGATCTCGAGCAACCTAGGCGCGCGCCAGGGCCTCGTGCCCGCCAAAGACTCCGTACCCCTGAAAGCGGAGCTCGCCGAAGCCAAAACCGTGCATGCTCAGGCCAAACAGGCCGTGGCGCAAATGATGGACCGTCTGCGGCGCGGCCGCGGCCTCGATGTGCCGCAGCTCGAAAGCGTGGTCGAGTCCATGGTCGAAAGCGTGGTGAGAAACCGCGACGCCATGGGCTGGCTCGCGCGCATGAAGAACAAGGACGATTACCTTTATCGCCATTCGCTCGCCGCTTCCGTGTGGGCGCTGGCCTTCGGCCGACACCTGGGCCTCGACAAAGACACGCTCAAGGCGCTGGGAGTCGGCGCTATGCTACTCGACATCGGCAAGACCAAGCTGCCGACCGAGCTTTTGCAGAAGACCGACAAGCCCACCGCCGAAGAATGGAATCTGATCCGCGCGCACGTCGACCACGGCCTCGAATTCGTCCGCTCGATCCCGAAGATGGACGAGCAGGTGATCTCCATGGTCGGCACCCATCACGAGCGCTTCGACGGCGCCGGGTATCCGCGCCAGCTGCAAGGCGATGCCATTCCCTTGATCGGGCGCATCGCCGGCATCGTTGACTGCTACGACGCCATGACCTCCGAGCGGCACTACGCCAAGCCCAAATCCACCTACGACTCCGTGCGCGAGCTCAAACGCCTCGGTGGAAGCT
>Ga0070666_10002526_pt1 | contig 11068 bp, 7 predicted proteins | sample KBSS23metaG_FD_64677 | JGI IMG/M metagenome (GOLD analysis project Ga0070666, IMG submission 64677) | Switchgrass rhizosphere microbial communities from Kellogg Biological Station, Michigan, USA - KBS S2-3 metaG | ecosystem: Host-associated > Plants > Roots > Rhizosphere > Soil ... | reverse complement strand
GACGCGGTCTCGACCAGTGGGACGATGACCGCGATGCGGTTGGCGTCGCGTACCGTCAGGCTCGCTTCTGACGGTCCCATCGTGCTCGGCCGGCGCGTTCGCACGACGAGGTTGTCGAGGCCGAGGCCCTCCACCTGCCGCAGTGCCTCGCGGCGTGCGCCGTCGCCAACCGACATCATCGCGATCACCGCAGAGACGCCGAGCACGACGCCCAGCACGCTGAGCGAGGTGCGCAGCTTGTAGCGGCCCAGCGCTTCGGCGGCAACCGCGAGCGGCTCAGCGGGAGTACGGCGCAACGGCGGCGACCTCCGGACCGGCGCTGGGCGGCGGCGTCGGCCGCGGCGCGCCGCCGGCAGGAACCGGAGCGGAAGGCGCGGTGAGCGTCACCTCGTCACCCTCGGCGACGCCGCTCAGGATTTCCACGACCGTGTCGTTGCCTTCGCCGACACGGACCCTGCGCGTCTCGATGCCGCCGCCGCGCCGCACGTGGACGACAGTGATCCCCTTCTCGTCGAACACCGTGTTGACCGGCGCCAGCAGCACGTTGGCGCGCGTGCCCACGGTGATATCAGCGCGCGCGGTCATCTCCGGACGCAGCTCGAGATCGGTCGGCGCGACCTCGATGATCAGGTCGAAGCGTTTCTCGTCGAACGGCCGATCGGCCGCCGCCCGCGCCAGCGTGCCGACGCGCGCGACGGTGCCGCTCACCATCTGTCCCGGGAACGCCTCGACCCGAATCGAAGCCGCCTCGCCGGCGTTCACGCGGTGCACTTCGGCCTCGCTCACCGACGCCTCGAGCAGCATCCGGTTCACTTCGGGAATCGTGATCACGCCCTGGCTCGCGCTGACCCGATCGCCGACGCGAATCTTGCGGCGCGGGTTGGCGTTGAGGAATTCCTCGTAGACGACCAGGCCGGGACGACGGGCGACAACGCGGCAGTTCTCGAGCTGGCCGAGGAGCAGCTGCAGGCGGGCATCGGCTTCGAGCGCCTTGATGCGCGCGTTCTCGAGCTGCGACTCGCGTTGGGCGAGCTGCAGCGCGGCGTGCTGCGCGTCGCGCGGATGATTCAGCCCGATCACCACGTCGGCGCGCTTCTTCGCGAGCGCGAGATCCTCTTCGCCCTGCTCCAGTTCGTCGGCGGTTTTCTTCAGCTCCTCGCGGGTGATGAACCCGTTGTCGAGCAGCGGCTTCAGCTGGTCGTGCTCCTGACGCAGCCGATCGACTTTTTTCTGCGCCAGCTGCAGCCGCGTCTTCGCTTCCTCGACGGCGAGCGCGCCTTCGCCTTCGGCGACCCCCTGCACCGCGGCTTCGGCTTCTTTCTTCTCGATCTCGGCGACGACGAGATCCATCCGCGCCTGCGCGACCTCCTGTTTGGCGCGGGCGAGGTCGCGCTCCAGGTCGGTCGTGTCGAAGCGGACGAGCAGATCGCCGGCGCGGACGCGCGTGCCTTCGGCGACGAGCTCGACGATCTCGGTTTCGCGGCCGGCGAGCGGTGACCGATAAGTGATCGACTGAATCGGTTTCAGCGTCCCGCTCGTCGTCAGCGTCGCAGTGAGCGTGCCGCGACTGATCGTCGCCACGAGAGCCGGATCCGCAGCGGCGCGGTTCCACAACGCAGCGGCCGCGAGCGCGGCCGCGACGAGAACACTCACCGTAACCGCGACGCGCACCCGCGAGCGGCTGGACATTGACACGTTATCGCCTGGTCACCGTGACCGGCTGGTTGCTGTAGCCGGACCCGTTGAACACCCCGACCAGCGTGTTCACATCGGGACCGGGGTCGCCGGTGAACGTGTACGGAGCAAACCCGGTGTGCGCCACCGTAAACGTGACCCGCGGCGAGGCATCACGCAACGACCCGCTGCTGACCGATCCGGCCGGAAACGTTCCGCTGGTGCCGGTTGTGGCGGAGACGCTGCCGGCGACGCTCGTCCCGGTCTGGGTCAATGTGTAGACCTCGGTGATGTCGCCGAACACCGATCCGACGGTCGTCGCCGCCCAGGTGCCGGACAGGTTTCGCACGGCCACGGTCGTCTGGCCGTCCGAAGAGTTCTTCTCATCGCGCGCGGTCGCCTTGACCGTGAACGATCCGCTCGTCGTAAAGAGGTGCGTCGCCGTCTGACCGGTCGCCGAGGCGCCGTCGCCGAAATCCCACGAGTAGGTGAGCGGGTCGCCATCGGGGTCGCTGGCCTGAACCGAAAACGACACGCTCGTCGCGTTCTGGAGCGCCGTCGTTGGCGACGCCGTCACGCCGCCGATCGACGGCGCGGTGTTGCCGCGCCTGGCGACAATCACGGCGGTCGCGGCTCCTGCCGCAGCGCCGGCCACGATTCCGGCCACCGCGAAGCCCGACAGCCCGCCGCCACCGACAGTCGTCGTCGCCGCCGCCGTGGTCGTCGCCGAGCCGCTGCCCGCCGGCGCCTTGCCGGCTCTTGCGGCTTGAGTCGCGTCGGTGAAATTCGTCTGGTGGATCGTCGTCGTCGCCGTTTGTCCCTGGTAGCTCGCGTTGACGTCGATCTCGAATTGGCCGGTACGGGCCGGCGTCAGCGCGGTGACCGTCGCGCGGCCGAGGCTGTTGGTCGTCAGCGTGAGCTCGCGAGCGCCGTTGACGAAACTCGCGGCGCGACTGCGGATCCCGAACCGCACCACCGCGCCGGCGACGGGCAGGTCGTTGCGGTCGCGGACTTCGACTGTCGGTTTGACCGCCGTTTTCTTGTCGATCAGGTTCACCGCGTCCTCGCCTTCGAGGACGATGATTCGCAAGGCCGATGTCTGTGCGGCGAACAATGGCGGGGTTGCGAGTGAAGCGCTCATCACTGCCGTCGCCACGCACCACGCGAGAAAGGTCTTCGTTCTCATATCAAATCGGTCCACCCACCTTGAGAGAACGACCGGTCGCGGCTGATGGAACAGCGAACAGATCATGCGATCATTTATGGACGAGCTCGATTGTCGTCGCGACCTCCCTGGCCAACGTGTCGCGGTTGACGACGTAGACCGCGGGCGCCGCCGAGCCGCCGGTGCTGTCGCGCTGCGGCGCGGCGTCGCTCTGGAAAATCAGATCGCGCGACTTCAACTCGCGGCTCAAACGCTGGACAACCGCGGGATCCACGGACGCGTACTGCGTGACCGCCTGGTTCAATCCCGGCAGCTCGCGCATCGGTTCCTTGCTGAGCAGGACGAACAGGCGTTCGGTTCCGGGTTGCTCGTCGAACACGAACCACGCGCTCGACGGAACCGGATACGTCTGGGCGCGGCGAATGAAGTTCGTGCCGCCGTTGATCTGCGGATTCGGAAACAGCACCCGCCATTGGCCGCTCGATCCCTCTTCGATCACGTACAGGTATCCATCGACGTTCGACTCGAACGCGAACCGCACCTTGTCGCCCGACGTGAAGCGTGTCGCCGGCACGACTTCGGCCTCCTGTCCCGACGCGAGTTGCGAGACGAGTCGATACCGCAACCCGGCGGCGACGTCGGCGCTTGGGCTCGTTCCGGCGGCGTCAGCGGCCGCGGTTCGCGCATAGAACAACTCCTTTGCCGTCGCGGGCTTTGCCGGTGAGGTCGCCGAACGCCGCGGTGATGGTTTTGCGAGCTCCACCTTCGCCGGCGGCGTCGACGTGGCGACGCGCGGCAGCGAAGGCTCAACCGCTTCGGCGGGCGGCGCCGGAGCGATCGGCTCGCGCGCCGCCGCATCGTCCGGTTGTGACGCCGCCAGTGCCGTCGGTTCCAGCGAGCGTCGCGGTTGATCGCCGCTGCGATGCATCAGCGGCGCGGCGAGCGCCGCCGCGAACAGAGCCGCCGCCGAGGTGCCGTAGATCAAACTGCGCCGGGGTCGCGATGCCGGCGGCGCCTCACCTGCAGCAGGCGGCGACCGACGCGCGACGGTGGGGCGGATATTCTCGTGTGATTCGACCGCGGCGACCCCGCGCTTGACCGTCACGGCGGCAGCGAACTGCCGCACCTCCTCGTCGAGCTCGCGTTGCTTGGCGGCGATCGCGTCGCGGGAGCGATCGAGAAACGCTTCGAGGTCGCTGCGCATCTCGGCCGCCGACTGGTAGCGCGCGTCGGCGGATCGTTCCATCGCGCGGCGGATGATTGCTTCCAGCGCCGGGAAGGCGCGCGTCCACTCAGAGTCGATCGGCGGGACGTCGGCGGCGAGGACCTTCGTCACCACCGTGCCGATGCTGTCGCCGTCGAAGGCGCGGCGGCTGGCAAACATTTCGTAGGCGAGGACGCCGGCCGAATACACGTCGGTCCGTGCGTCGACGTGCTCGCCGCGCAATTGCTCCGGCGAGGCGTAGAAGGGGGTCCCGACGACGGCGTTGGACTCCGTCAGCGTGCCGGCCCGGGTCACACGGGCGAGGCCGAAGTCGAGCAGCTTCACGCACAGATCAGGCAGGACGTGAACGTTGGCCGGCTTCACGTCGCGGTGCACGATCCCGGCATCGTGCGCGAACGCGAGCGCGTCGAGAACGCGGACGAGGACGACGATCTTCTGCTCGAACGAGAGGCGATTGTCCTGCAGGGTCTCCGCCAGGTTCGCCCCCTTCAGGCACTCCATCACGATGAACACCGAGTCGTCGACGGTTCCCGCTTCGTAGACCGTCACGATGTTGGGATGCTGCAAGCCGGCGCAGGCCTGCGCCTCGCGACGGAAGCGCTCGAGCGCCGCGGGGTCGGCGAAGTCGGTGTGGATCGTCTTGATGGCGACGGTCCGCTGGAGAATGGGATCGGTGGCGCGATACACCGCACCCATCCCGCCTTCACCGATCAGGCTGTCGACGACGAACCGTCCGAATGTTGCCGGCACCGACCGGGACTGAGATTTCACCGGAAGCTCCTATGAGGCCACGCGGCAGCGCAGCTGCGGCGCAATCGCCTCGATCTGCTGCAGGTAATTCTTTGCGTTGCGCGACTCGTCGAGATCGGGGTTGAGTTTGATCATCGTGCGGTAGTCGGCGCTCGCGGCGCGCAGGTAGTCGCACGACTGCTCGCGGTTGAACAGATCGCGGTTGACGTTGCCGAGCACGAAAAACGCGATCGGGTTGTCCGGCTCGTACTTCAACGCGCGCCGGCAGTACTCGCGGGCGCGCAGCGAGTTCCCGACCTTGTGCTCGCTGAGACACAGCCCGAGGTAGCCGGCGCTGCGCAGGTTGTTGTAGGACATCAGCCGGTCGGCGTGGCGACGGCTGCCCAGATGAAAACCGATGAAGTGGAAGGCAAACCATTCATAGGCGGGGGTGGAGTAGTTGGTGACGTCGAGAAACGCGCGGTAGTCCTCGCGGGCGTCGCGGTAGAGCGACATCCGCCGCGCCGGATCTTTCTCGACCGCAGCGAGCTGCCGCCGGGCGTCGGCGCGCCACAGGTGCGCCTGGGCATTGGCCGGCTTCACGGCGAGGGCGCGGGTCGCGTAGTCGATGCTGCGGTCCCACACGCCCTTGTCCCAGTAGGCGCGCGCGACCAGCGCCAGCGTCTCGTCGTTCGCGGGATCCAGACGGAGCACCTCCGTCAGCTGACGGATCGCTTCGTCGGCGTCACCGTGCTCGATCAGCACGGCGGCGTACTGGTTGCGCGCGTCGAGGTGCGTCGGATCGATGTCGATGGCGCGCGCGTAGGCCTTCAGGCTGCCGTCCTCGTTGCCGAGAAGCTGTTCGACCTGGCCGAGATTGTAGGCAGCCTGCACGCAGCCGCCGTCGTCGGTCAGCGCGCGGACGAAGTAATCGCGCGCCGCGTGCAGATCCTCCACGCTCTGCGCGCGCGGCATCGGCGCGACGTTCATCGGGCTCATCGCCGCGCGGCGGGTGAGCAGCAGCTTCTCGCCGCGGTCGTTGAGATCGAGGGCTGACGGCTTGACCTGACGCGCATACCGGATCCGCAGCGTCACGGTCGAGTCCTGATCGGGCGCGATCATGATCTCTTTGCGATCCGGCTCGTAGCCCTGCTTCACACCTTTGAACTCGTGCAGCCCGCTCGACAGCTTCGGAATCGTCAGCGGTTTGGCTTTCGACAGTCTGCCGACGAGCGCGCCGTCGACGTAGAGCTCGACGTCGTCGACGTTGACCTCGACGACCGCGGAGCCGAGCATCGAGCTCGCCTTCGGACCTTCCGCCAGGCAGCCGCGGCTGACGCCCAGCGGCATGACCGGCTCGTAATCCCCGCGTGCGGTCGGCGTCTGCGAGAGGTTGCGCTCCTTCGCATAGCGGCGAACATTCGACCGGACGTACTCGATCATCTCGTCGGCGGTGACGATGCCGTCGCACGGATCGTGATCCGCATGACCGTTCCAGGCCTGGACCAGGAAGTAAGTGAACACGCCGAAGCCGGTCGACAGATCTGGATCCTCGTAGCTCTGATCGCGCTCCGTCGTCGCCGTCAGCGTCAGGAAATTGGTCGGCAGATTGTCGAACTGCTGCTGGAGCGCCGCGTCGGTGGTCTCGGCGTTGATTTTTCCGGAGTGACACGCGTCGGTCAGCAGGACCTTCCATCGCGCCTTCACCCGCGTCGCGAGCACGTCGCCCAGCGTCGTCATCGGATAGGCGGTGTCCTCGAGTCGATTCGGATTGACGTCCCAGGGGGCGAGGAATCCGCGTCCGTTCTTGACCAGGCCGTGACCGGCAAAGTAGACGACGACGCGATCGGCCGGCTGCGCAACCGACGGCAGCCAGCTCTCCAGCTCGCGACGGATGTTGGCGAGCGTCGCGTCCTTGCCGGTGAGCAAGTGGACGTTCTCGGGCGGGAACGACCCTCCCTCGTGGTTGATGAGAACGCGGGCGACAGCCGCGGCGTCGCTCTCCGGATACCGCAGTTGCTTGGAGGGCTCGAGGTTCTCGTACGTGGCGACGCCGATGACCAGCGCGTAGCCGCGCGGAATGCCAACCGGCGCCGTCGGCTTGGCGGCGCCTTCGAGCACGAGGTCGCGCTCCTGCGGCGGCTGGCCGGCTGCGGCCGACTGACCGGCGCGCGATGCTGCCGGCAGTGCCAGCGCGCACAGAAGAGACAACGCTGCCGTTGTACGCGTCATGCGCATGTGTCTCCAACCGCGATGAAGTTATCGCGGCGCTGTTACCGAGCTGTCGGGCGCGGATCCGGCGAGATCCGCCCGCGGATCGAGCGTGCCGATCAGGGCGCGCAATGTCAGATCGGCGACTGCCGAATCGGCGCGCGCACCACTCAGCCGCGACTCCGCGCTCAGCAGATTTCCCTCGGCCGTCACGACATCGAGGTTGTTCGACAGGCCGCGTTCGTAACGGAGTTGCGCCACGTCCACTTCCCGGCGGCTGAGCGTGACGGCGGTCTCTGCGGCAGCCACCAGCCGGCGCCATCGATCGCGCGATCGCAAACCGCGCTGCACGTCCTCCACAATGCGGCGCCGCATCGTGTCGACTTCCCGCCGCCGGCGGTTGCGATCGATGACGGCGTTTTGATAGTCGACGATCTGTGCGGTCCGATCGATCGGCGACGAGATCGTGAAGAACGTCGCGAACCGGTAACGGTCGATGCCGAAACTGCCCGCGAACGTATCCGCCGTCTCGCGCCGCGTGTAGACGAAGTTGACGTCGACCTGCGGCAGCAGCTGGTTCTTTGCGAACGAGATCTGGCGTTCGGCGTCGGCCGCGAGCGCCGTCGCGCTGCGCAGATCGAGTCGATGTTCCAGCGCTGCGCCGACGGCGTCCTCGTTCGAGATCTCTTGCGCCGCCGCAGTCGGGATCGTCGCCTCGACCTCGATGCGGCCACCCGCCTCGCGACCCATCAGCACCGAGAGGTGATCGCGTGCATCGTCGGCCGCGGTCTGCGCATCGAACAGCTGAATCTCCGCCTGCGCCACCAGCTGCTGGGCGCGGAGCACGTCGAGCTGCGAGACGAGGCCGGCGCCAAGCTTGGCTTCCGACGCTTCGCGCAGCTTCCGCGACCGTTCGAGGCTTTTCTGTGCGACGTCGATCAACGACTGCTGCGCGGCGACGCGGTAATAGGCCGATGCGACCTCGACGGCGATCTGCTGTTCGGCGATCAGCTGCTGCCGATCGGCGTCGCTGCGGCGCAGCTCGGCCGCGGCGAGCGGCCGCCGCGCAACCGCCGAACCGAAGCCGCGCAGCAGCGGCTGCGTGAAGCTGAGCGTCGTGTCGGCGTTGTAGAAATGAATGTCGTCTCCCACCTGGCCCACAATCGCGGGAATCTGCGACGTCGCCGTGCCGATGCCGATTCGGAACTCGCTGCCGGTCGTGAAACGCTGCGCCACGTCGACTCGATAGGTCTGGCTGTTGATGTCGGTCTGCCCGAACGAGCCGAGCACGTTCGGGACGATCTTCGGCCTGAACTCGTCGCGCGCGAGGCGCAGACCGAGCACCGCCTGCTCGGTCGTGTCGCGCTGATTCACCAGACGCTCGTTGCGCTGCAGCGCCTCGCGCACCGCATCCGCGAGCGTCAGCCGCTGCGCCTCGTCGGCGGCGCGCGCCGCCGGTGACACAAGACAGAACGTGGCAACCAGCACAATGCGAACACCGAGGCGTACGACCGCGATCCAGCTCATGAGAATCCTTTTGACCCGAATCGGTACCGAGTCCGCCTGATATAACGCTCGACGCGCGTCAAACCGAGCGCCGCCTCAGCCTCAAGGCCTTGAGTCGGCGACAGGCTGATGGCCGCAGAGCGCCGACCAGGCTGACCGGTGCTCAGTAAGCGTCAGGGTGTCGGGGAGTGCGGGCGGTTAGCGCGGCAGACGGCGGAGCTCGCGGAAGCGTTCGAGATCTATCGCGCGCTGGCTGCGAGCGCCGGCGCGCGCGGCCAGCAGGCGGACGACGAAGAGAGCGTGCGCGCCGCCGACGAACACCTGCTCGGCGCGCGTCGGCTCGAGGAGCAATGCCGGCGCGACGTTGAACACCGCCGCCAGCACGAACACGATCGTGAAGAGGGCGTCAGCGCCCACCGCGCCACGCGGGCGGCCAAAGCTCATTGCCGCATTTTCCCAGGAGCGGGTCGCCACCGCCGGATCGGGGGCGCCATCCGGCGTCTCATAGAACACTTGCAGGTAGCGGCCGACACGCTCGACGCCGATGTGCAGCGCGAAGACCGCCTCGAAGACGGCGGCCAGAACGAGGAGGGGCAGCAGCGTCGCCAGCGGGGTCGAAGCCAGCGCGGCGGTGGCGACGGTGAGCGCTCCCCAGGCGGCAAGGCCCGCCGCGAAGATGCAGATGCGTGCAGTCCCGCGCTCGCGGATCGTCTTCCGCAGCTCCGTGTATTCAACCTGTTCACGCGCCGTCAACGACTGTTCGTCGCCAACGCTCATGACAAAGCTGTCGTTGCCCGATAACAGGGAAAACACGCCACGTGCATGCGCGCGCATTGTGGCACAGGAGTTGGTGAAGGGCTGAGTCGTGGGGCTCGGCAGTAAGGCCGACAGGCTGGTCCGTAGCGATAATTGCCTTGCAATGTATCAATTACCTGCTACACTACCGTCCGTCGCCTTACCATTCTTAGCGCTCGGGGAATCTAGGTGAACAGAAAAACAGTTTTCTGGATCGGTCAGCTTGCGCTCGTCGGCCTCATCAGCATCGGGCAGGCGCCCGCTGACGCCGCAACCAAAACCCGCAGCCGCAAATCATCGGCCGCGCGCGTCACGAATGCCCGCCCGGCACCCAAGACGACCGCGTACTCCGCTGCACGATCCGAGTCTCGCAAGCTAAAGCTGGCGCGCGCGCGCGCCGTTGCGATGGCGCGCGAGATGGCCGACACCGCGCTGCCGCGCTACAAGGTCGACGCGAGCGGCGACCTGGTGCCGGATGTCCGCGCCGCCGCCGCCATCATCTACAACCCCGAAACCAACCAGGTCCTCTGGGAAGAAAACTCGCAGACGCAGCGCTCGATCGCGAGCATCACCAAGGTGATGACCGCGACGGTGTTCCTCGAGAACAACCCCGAGCTCACCGAACCGGTCACCGTGCAGCGCAGCGACGTCTTCCAGGCGTCGACGACGCACCTGCACGCGAACGACAAAGTGACCACGGACGACCTGCTGCACCTGCTGCTGATCGCATCGGACAACGCCGCCGCCCGCGCGCTCGCGCGCGTCTCGCCGCTTGGCTCCGAGGGCTTCATCCGCCGCATGAACGAGAAGGCCGAGGAACTCGGCCTGGAGTCGACGCACTACGCCGACCCGTCCGGCCTGCTCTCCGAGAACGTCTCGTCGGCCTACGACATGGCGCGGCTCATCACCCACGCCTCGCAGGACGAGCGCATCTCGTCGATCATGCGCACCAACGAGTACACCGTCTACAGCGGCAAGCGGCCGATCACGTTCCACAGCACGAATCACCTGCTGCGTGAGGGCAACGTCGACGTCCGCGCGGGCAAGACCGGCTTCATTACCAAGGCGGGCTACTGCCTCGCCACCGTGCTGCGCCTCCAGGGCAGCAGCCAGGACGTGGCCGTGGTGGTTTTCGGCGCGCGCTCGAACGCCGGCCGCTTCATGGAGTCGCGCAACCTGTTCAACTGGGTTTCCTCGAAGGCGTCCACGCTCTTCGCCGCCAAGCCGACTACTGAACAGCAGCAACAACAGTAAGGCGCGCTTCGCAGATGGCAAAGGCCGATGGGTTCATCCCTGTCGGCCTTTTTTCGTTTTCGGGGTTCAGCCCACGTATCCTCGTTGCATCGCGGCAGCATCCAGCGGCAACGTCGCGATCGAATCCACCGCCACCATCACCGGACGCTGCGCGCGCCGCGCGTCGTAGGCCTTGATGTACCTCCGGCAGACGTCGCACGCCGACACGCGGTAGCGGCCGTCGCGGGTCGCGAACGACGTGATCAGCGCGCGATCGTCGTTCGCGCAAAACGGACAGGTCAGCGACGGGAAGGTCCACTGCGCGACGCAGCGTCCGCAGAACAGCCGGCGCTCCGCGCTCGGTGTAATCACTGAAAAATCGGGCTCCCAGCCGCACACCGGGCAATGCCCGTGGCTCCAGCCGCCGAGATCGACCTTCTGCGCCAGCGCTTCCGCGCACCGCGCCAGGAACGGGCGCAGCGCGAGGACGAGGACCTGGTCGAGGCTTGCCGGCGCGTCCGAGGGCGCCC
>Ga0070666_10002521_pt1 | contig 11082 bp, 15 predicted proteins | sample KBSS23metaG_FD_64677 | JGI IMG/M metagenome (GOLD analysis project Ga0070666, IMG submission 64677) | Switchgrass rhizosphere microbial communities from Kellogg Biological Station, Michigan, USA - KBS S2-3 metaG | ecosystem: Host-associated > Plants > Roots > Rhizosphere > Soil ... | reverse complement strand
CATCCTGGCGACCGACGATGCGGCACAGGTCATTTCAGCCGATCTGCTGCCCTCCGATCTCGGCTCTTCGGCGCCATGGGGCGGTGGTGGCGGGCGCGGCGATCTCGTCATCTCGCTGCCGTTGCGCGAGGCGCGCGAGATATTCGAGCGTGACTACCTCGTGGCGCAGATCAACCGCTTCGGCGGCAACATCTCGCGCACCGCGGCATTCATCGGCATGGAGCGTTCAGCGCTACACCGCAAGCTGAAGTCGCTGGGTGTCGGACCGAACGGGCGTGAGCAAGGTTTCAACGCGTGAGCAAAGGCTGGAACGGCCGGCCGCCGGTTGGGCGCATTGCGTATGTCGACGGGCGATATGTCGGGCATGGCAGCGCGGGTGTGCATATCGAGGATCGTGGCTTCCAGCTTGGCGACGGTGTGTACGAAGTCTGTGCGGTCGTCGATGGCGCGCTGATGGATGAGGCGGAGCATCTCGACCGGTTGGTGCGCTCGGTCGGCGAGATCGAGATGGCGATGCCGATGCCGCGCAACGCTCTGAAGCTGGTGATGCGTGAGGTCGTGCGGCGCAACGGTGTGCGCGATGGTCTCCTCTATCTTCAAGTGACGCGGGGCGCGGTGCGGCGCGATCATCCGATCCCGGACACCCAGCCGCGGCCGAGCCTGGTGATCACGGCACGCGGCTGGGACGCCGGCGCGATGGCGAAGCGGCGGGCGGACGGCATCGCCGTGATTTCCGCGCCGGACGAGCGCTGGGGCAGGGTGGACATCAAGACCGTGCAGCTTCTGCCCAACCTGCTGGCCAAGACGGCAGCGCGGCGGGCCGGGGCTTATGAGGCATGGCTGGTAGACCGGGACGGCATGGTGACTGAAGGTTCCTCGACCACGGCCTGGATTGTCGATGCGCAGGGCCGGCTGACCACCCGGGATCTAACAAATGCCATTCTGCCGGGCGTCACGCGGCGCGTGATTTTGGAAGCCGCCGCGACGGCACAATTGCCGGTGCGGGAGAGAGCATTTTCGCTTCCGGACGCGCTCAAGGCGAAGGAGGCTTTCATCTCCTCGGCGACCGGAGTCATTCCGGTCACCCGGATCGACGGCACACAGATTGGGGACGGCAAGCCCGGGCCGCTCACCCGGAGGGTCCAGGAGCTCTATGAGGCGGAATCCGGGCGGCGCGCCAAGGGATTATCGAGCTAGGCCACTTCGCAAACGCAGCAATGCAGCTTATGCTTGAGTCCAAGGTGCTTCGCAGGGGCGCGGAGCATCATCACTTGGATTCCCCGATGAGCGAAAAACAACAAAATCTGCAAGACACGTTTCTGAACGCGGTCCGCAAAAGCAAGTCGGCCGTTACGATCTTCCTGATCAACGGCGTGAAGCTCCAAGGGAATATCACGTGGTTCGACAATTTCACCGTTCTGCTGCGAAGGGACGGGCAAGCCCAGCTCGTCTTCAAGCACGCGATCTCGACGGTCATGCCGCTGGGGCCGATCCAGCTTCAGGACGAAGTCACGACGACGTCCGAGACCGTCTGAAGACCAAGCCAACATCCGGATACGATCAGGCGCGCGACACGCTGCGCACGGCATTTGTCGTGCACGTGGAGCCGAAGGCGCGTGCCGCGGGTGCGCGCGCGGACCGCGACGCCGAGGCCCGGCTCGAAGAAGCCATCGGCCTGACCGCCGCGATCGGGCTCCGGGTCATCGAGACCTTCATCGTGCCGCTGGTGCGGCCGACGCCGGCGACGCTGATCGGCAGCGGCAAGGTCGAGGACATCGGCACGGCGACGAAGTCGCTGGAGCCGACGGTCGTCATCGTCAACGCGCAGCTATCGCCGGTGCAGCAGCGCAACCTGGAAAAGGCATGGGGCACCAAGGTGCTCGACCGCACGGCGCTGATCCTGGAGATCTTCGGCGAGCGGGCGCGCACGCATGAAGGCCGCTTGCAGGTCGAACTGGCGCATTTGTCGTATCAGCGCTCGCGGCTGGTGCGGTCGTGGACCCATCTTGAGCGGCAGCGCGGCGGGTTCGGTTTCCTGGGCGGGCCTGGCGAAAGCCAGATCGAGACCGACCGGCGGCTGATCGACGACCGGGTCATCCGGATCAAGAAGGAGCTCGAGAAGGTCAAGAAGACTCGCGGCTTGCAGAGGCAGGCGCGCAAGCGGGTGCCGTATCCGGTGATCGCGCTGGTCGGCTACACCAACGCCGGCAAGTCGACGCTGTTCAACAAGCTGACGGCCTCCGAGGTTCTGGCCAAGGACCTGCTGTTCGCGACGCTCGATCCGACCATGCGGGGGATCAAACTGCCCAAGGGCACGCGGGCGATCCTGTCCGACACCGTCGGGTTCATTGCCGATCTGCCGACCGAGCTGGTGGCCGCGTTCCGCGCCACCCTGGAGGAGGTGCTGGAGGCGGACGTGATCTGCCATGTCCGCGACATCTCCCATGACGAGAGCGCCGCCCAGAAGACGGACGTCCTGAAGGTGCTGGCGGACCTGGGTGTCGAGACCGAGGGCGAGCGGCCGTTCGTCGAAGTGCTCAACAAGATCGACCGGGTCGAGCCGGAGGTCCGGCAGGGCTTGCTGGCGGGCAACAGCCGGTTGGGTGCGATCGCTGTGTCGGCCCTGACCGGGGACGGGCTGGACCAGCTTCAGGCCCGGTTCGAGGAGTTGTTGACGGCCGCCAACATCCGTTTTCGCCTGGTATTGCCACATTCCGACGGCGCCGGGCTGGCGTGGGCTTATCGGCACGCGCAGGTACTGGGGCGGGCGGACAAGTCCAAGGGTGTGGAGCTGACGCTGGCGATCGATCCACGGGATGTGGATCGTTTTGAGCAGAAGTTCACAGGCGAAAGGTTCGTCAAAACAGCGGGGTAGGGCGCAGTCCTCGCCCTTGTTCTCAACTATCCACACCCGCCTTCGTGATGAATGGGCGGCTCATGGCCACCCATGACGGGCTGGTGTGCTCACAGATGGGCGATCATCTGGATTTCGACGACGCCGGTGGGGATGGCGAGGCCGGTCGTGCCGATGGCGGTCCAGGCGGCGTGCGGGGGCGGCATGAACTCGTCCTTCACGGCGATGAAAGCCGAGAGCTGGGCGCTGGCGTCGCCCTCGAAATTGGGGCCGTCCCAGACGTGGAACGAGTTGATCATCGCGACATGGGCGAAGCTGGCGCCGGAAGCGGCGAGGGTCTCGCGCAGTGCTTCGAATGCCCGGCGCAGCTGGGCCTTGAAGGCGTCGACGTCCCGGCCTTCGGCCTTCTCAGGGCCGGCGATGACGCCGGAGATGTAGAGCACGTTGCCGGCGCGGCGGGCGGGGGCGAACTTGAAGTTGTCATAGCGGCCGACGTCGCGCTTGGTGGCGATGACCACCTCACCGTCGCGGGTCGGGATCTTGCGGGGCAGGTCGATCATGGCGCTTTGGCCTCCGTCTTGGCCCTCTGCCAGAGGGCTTCCAGTTCTTCCAACGGTACATCCTTGGCGTGACGGCCGGCGGCAGCAAGCTGCTGCTCGATCCAGCTCCAGCGGCGGGTGACCTTGGCGTTGGTGGCGCGCAGGGCGGCCTCGGGGTCCACCGACAGATGGCGGGCGAGGTTGGCGATCACGAACAAAAGGTCGCCGACTTCGCCTTCAATCTCGCCGTGGCCGGCGCCGGCGTTGCGGGCGGCGACGATCTCGGCCGCTTCCTCCGTCACCTTGTCCAACACGCGGTCGGCGGAATTCCAGTCGAAGCCGACAGTCGAGAGCCGCTTCTGAAGCTTGTCGGCGCGGCTGAGCGCGGGCAGGGCGCGGGCGACGTCGTCCAGCACACCGGACTTGCCCTTGGCGGCGCGTTCGTCGGCCTTGGCCTTTTCCCACAGTCCCACCGGACCGGGCACGCCGTCCGCGAAGATATCCTGGCGGCGGCGGATCATCTTTTCGGATGCCGCGAGCGCGACGTCGCCGAGGTCGAACAGGCCGCGTTCCTGTGCAATGGCCGCGTGGTAAACGACCTGGAAGAGCAGGTCGCCGAGTTCCTCCTTCAGCGCCGGATAGTCCTTGTCCTCGATGGCGCCGGCGACTTCGTAGGCTTCCTCGATGGTGTAGGGCGCGATGGTCTCGAAGGTTTGCGCCTGGTGCCACGGGCAGCCGGTCTCGCGGTCGCGCAGGCGGCGCACGATCTCCACGAGCACGGCGATGTCGCGGCTGGGTTGCGGGCTGGTCATGGACACCAAGCTAGGCTCCCGCAGACGACTCTGCGAAGGTCAAAAGCACCCGATAAGAGGATGATCCACATGCGCGATCTGCCGCCGCGGCCAACGCTGTCCGATTACCAGGCGTTCGTCGTCGAGATGGAGGCCGAGCGCGGGTTCTCACAGCAGAAGCCGGTCGAAAAATGCGTGCTGCTGGGCGAGGAGGTGGGCGAACTGTTCAAGGCGATCCGCAAGGCGGAGGGCATCGCCATCGAGCCCGGCGCCAAGGTCGGCGGGATCGGCGAGGAACTGGCCGACATCCTTGTGTATCTGTGCTCGATCGCGAACCGGTATGGCGTCGATATCGAGCAGGCGTTCCGGGCCAAGGAAGAGATCAACAAGACCCGGCGCTGGGCCTAGGGCTTGCGCTTGGCGTCCGCCGCGGCGAAGAACGCCATCTGGTCGGCGTGCGCTTTCTTGAACGCGGGACGCGCGGTGGCGCGCGCGACATAGGCGCGGCACGCAGGAAACTTCGCCAGCCCGTCGAAGCGGTCGACGAAGCGCAACACATCCGACATCAGGATGTCGGCGACGGAGAACGACCCCACCAGCCATTCGCGCTTGGCCAGCACCGGCTCCATGCGCTGGAGGCGCAGGTCGTTGAAGTCCGCGAGCCATTTCGCGCCGGGCGTGCCGGCCGCTTCGCCGACGAAATGGAAGAAACCCCAGGGCAGGGCCGCCATCTCCACCGAGTTGAGTGCGGCGAACACCCATTCGATCACCTCGCTGCGGGCGCGCGCATCGGTGGGCATCAGCGCGCCGCTGCGTTCGCCGAGATGGAGCAGGATCGCGCCGCTCTCGAAGATCGATTGGTCGCCATCGGTCAACCATGGCACCTGGCCGAAGGGCTGGTGCGCGAAGTGGTCCGGCTGGCGGTTTTCGAAGGGCACGCCTTCGACGCGGTACGGCAAGCCGGCTTCCTCCAGCGCCCAGCGGACGCGCAAGTCGCGCACGAAGCCGCGCGGTATCTCAGGAACCCATTCGAGGGTGTAGAGGACAAGGTCGGGCATTTGCGGCTTCCTTATGATTCACGCGGAGACGCGGAGAACGCGGAGGTTCTATCATTCACCGCAACTCCGTGTCTCCGCGGTCGGCCGTCATGCGAAGCGAACTCTCACTATCGACAGTGCAAGCGCTTTTGCTTACGGCTTCGCCGGGCAGGGATAGGCCTCGGTCATCGCCTTGCCGACGACCTCGTTGGCGGTCAGGTGCGCGTCTTCGGGATGCGCCAGCAGGTATTTCTGGACGACAGGGAACACGGTGGCGTTGTCCGCGTCCTTGGGGATGCAGTAGGCCGGGTCGTCGCGCAGCGTGTTGACCATGCCGCCGACCTGGCTCTTGCACATGCTGGCGTTGGCGATGCCGGTCATGCCGGTGCAGCGGCCCTTGAGCGACAGCGCGGTCTCGGCATGGGCGGGAACGACGGCGAGGAGGACGGCGGCGGCAGCGGCGAGGGATTTCATGGCGTTTCCTGGTGAGTCTGGTGAATGGGGGACAGTGGTCGAAACCGCGCTCCGGGTCACATCACGGCTATATCAGAATTTCGTATAAGTAATATTATGGGAAATTTCGATTGAGCCCGAAGCGGCGTTGGCGGCGCTCCCGATGCGTTTCGTGTGCGGCGAAGGCCTTTTCGGCCTTTTGACCAACGACTGTCTCTCTGGCGATCTGAGTACGGAGCCAGACGCCAAGCTTTAGAATCCACTGAAACTCTTCGGGGCTGTAGTGCCAACGATAGTTATTGCAAAGTGCATGCGCGGGCAGATAGTTCGCGACCTCATGCTTGCCGCCGGTGATATGCGGCCGAACGTGATCTGCTTGCCACGCTTCGTCAGATGCAATCTCGCCGCCACAGAGGTGGCAGCAAGTGTCGGCCTTCTTTAGGACCTCCTCACGAAACGCCTTCGACAGCGATTTCCGCACCCTCCGTGGGGTTTCCGCCATCACTGTCTTTCGTTTCGCATGTAAGAGGCGCAGGCGCTTGGCGAGCCCGACAGCTTCGTTCCGTTTCTTCATGGCGGGCGTCCCTTCGCTTCGTGCTTCTTTGCCAGCCGCTCAATCCCGCGGCGGATGAGTTGGCCGTAGGGGTTGTCGGGGAGGTGCGTCACGGTCTGCTGGGCGAGGGCGAGGTGTGCCCTGCTCTGCTCGAGGTCTCCCAGCTTGAAATAGTCCTCGGCCAGGTTGATGTGCAGCGATGGCCAGAACGATGCCATCGAGGACTGCGGGTAATAGCGCTGGACGTCGGCATCGGTGCAGCGCCGGGCGGAGTCGAGCGCGCGGAGATCCCACGCCAGCTCTTCATTCAGGTCGTCCTGCGCGTCGGCCATCTGATGCGCCAGCACGAATTCGCAGACGCGGTTTCCCGCGATGCGATCCCACAGCGCCCGGAGGCGGACGCGGCTGGTGGCTTGGTCTCCGGCGCGCATCGGCGCCGCCGCAGCCATGAGATCGGTGGTGAAAGGATGGGTGGCCGACATTACGCCTCCGCCGTCATCGGCTCATCGCCGCGATGCGTGGCGACGCGTGTTCGCGTGATGCTCCACGCGTCACCTAGGGGTGGGTGACGAGTCCCGGCACGGCGTATTTGAAAATCGCGACCGACAGCGGCGGCATGATCGCCATGAACGGGCCGCCGAAGATGTAGGCGGGGCTTACCGTGCGGCGGGCGTAGAGGTCGCACAGGACTCCGAGGGCGACGTAGAGGTCCTGGTCCCAGTAGTTCGGCAGCCCGCGAATGTGCAGGAGACGGCCGACAAAGGGAAAGCGCGCGGCGACGGCAACGGTCGCCAGAAACATTAGCCGCTTGTGGATGCCGGGATGGCTGCGGCGCAGCGACAGTCCCACCATCGCCAACACCGCGAAATCGAAGCCGTCGACATGGGTGTCGATGTTGAGCATCACGCGCTCCAGCAATGTCTTGTCGGCGGTGTGGAACCAGCCGAAGGTCGCCGAACCGATGGTCAGGCCGATCATCAGCACGACCAGCGCGGCGCCGCCAAGGCCCAGGTTGCGATGCCAGCTCACGCGGCCGGTTGCGACAAGCATGCTCTGCACGAAGAAGAGCACCACCCAGAGCGCGAAGGCGGTGGCGTGCACCTTCACCCAGTCGGAGCCGAATTCCCTGGCCTGGTCGGTCGTGATGAAGGAATAGGTAAAGCCGGCGATGTTGGTGGCGAGCAGCGACACCGCCATCACGACGAAGAACCAGCGCTCGACCTGTACGCGTTCCTGCACTATCGCCGACACCGACGATCCCCCTCGTCCCAGCCCGGCGGGCAGCATAGGGCGGAGGCGTCGAGTCGCGCCATCCGTCTCCCGCGCCGCGCGGAGAAGACGCCGCGTACCTCAGGGTTTCTTGGGCGTGCGGAGCGAGAAGATGTAGGCGGAGAGATCGGCGAGGTCGGTTGGGCTGAGCTCCTGCGCCGGCATCGGGTATTGCGGCAGGTGCACGAAGGCGCTGAGGCCCACCTCGTTGTTCGCGTATTTCGCAGCGATCGTGGCAAAGGACGGCGCCTGGATGTGGTCGTCGGCTTCGCGGTCGTAAACCTGCGGCGGTTGCGCCTGTGTATCGGTCACCTTGTGGCACGCCGAGCAATACGCGATGGCCTTGGTGCAGCCATGCGCGATGCTGCCCGCACCCTGGGCGGACGTGGCCAGCGGCAGCGCTATCGCTACCAGGGCGGCGGCTTTCCAAATGCTGTGCATGCGGGCGACTCCATCGACGGATGCAGGGTAGAACATTCGCGGCGCCGGCGCGCGGCGCGGTTGATCGAGAGCAAGCATGTGAAGCAGGCGGTGTCGTGGGCGCCGCGCAGCATCGGCAAGCGCGATGCGGGCTGCCAGGAGCGGGCGCTGGCGGTGGCGGCGGAGCTGGCCGAGAGCGAGAACGCGGCGGCGCGCTGGGTCGGGACCGACGCGATGAAGGAGCTCGAAAGCCGGACCGTGCGGGCGCGGGTGTCGGACAAGCGGGTGATGCTACTGCCGAAGACTGGCAAGCGTGCCAGGCAAGCGCCTGGTCGATGACGAACTGGTAGCGCGCGACCTCTGCGCGCAGGGCTTGGTTGAAGCCGGCGCTGTAGAGGCCGTGGCGAAGGCGGTTGCCGTTGCCCGGTTGCGCGCCTCGCCGGCGACCCGGTGGGCGCGGCGGATGCAGACGCGGACGGCCTCGCTTACGGGACGCGGATGCGGGGGCCATGATTTTCGCTATTCGAACCAGATGAATTCGAGGAGGGGGTCCCCTCCTCTGCTTCCTTCACGGCGTATTTGCGGGCGATGCGGGCCTCCTCGCGGATGCACCACCGCGTGAACTGCTCGTCTTCGGCAGGCGTGATTTCGCGGCGATTGCCCTTCGCATCATAGAAATTGACGGGACATGGGTCGTCGTAATGCGACGGCGCGATGGACTCTCCGCGTTTGAACTCCGGCGGCGTGATGAGCGCCGGCTCGGACGGGGACTTCAGCGCGCGAACCTCGGTGCGGTGGACAAAGTGGGTTTGCGAGCGGTGGCTGTTGAGCTTGGCCATCACGCCGCCGATCTTGGCGGTCATCTTCATCAGCGCCATGGCGCGGGCGAAGTGCTTGTCGGTCAGGTCACTGCTGCCCAAGCCGATCTCCATGCGCGGGCCGTTGGCGGCCGTGAAAGCGGTGATGGCTTCGTCCTGGCACTTGGCGAGGGCGCGTTCGAGGGAGCCGAGAGCCGTCACGGGGACGGCGTCGGCGGGCGGGATCAGGGTTGGTTCGGTCTTCATAGATCGATGTGTACGCCATTTGTTCTAGGTTTACAAGTACCAATATGCTATTTTTCTTATCATATTGATATTCCGGCTGAATTGTCCTTTTCGGCCGCGGCGACTGCGGCGTGCCAGTCGCGAAAAAACAGCCAAGTGCAAAGCGGCCAGCGGGACCGTGCAGGCGAGGAGCAGGTCCGCCAGCGGCGATCGCAGGCGGTGCTGCTGCCCAGCCGGCCGCCGCATAGAACGACGCGCCGCCGTACAGAACGCCCAGATGGCCGAGCGGATTTCGCGGCGCGCGATGCCGACATGGGTGAAGATCGACCACACCGTGAGCGCCGACGCGCCCATGCCGGCGACCGTTCGGATTTAGAGCGTGACGGTCATCCCGTCATAGGCGGGCTCGACGTTGGGCGGGAGTTCGGCGCGGAGTTTCTCGTAATCCAGGTCGACGTGCATGTTGGTGAGGATGGCGCGCTTCGGTTTCGCGCGGGCGATCCATTCGAGCGTGCGCTCAAGATGGCTGTGGCTGGGGTGCGGCGTGTACCGCAGCGCGTCAACGATCCACAGATCGACCCCGGCGAGCGCCTCGAACGCGGCGTCGTCGAGGCCGTCGACGTCGGGTGAGTACGCGGCGGAGCCGAAGCGGAAGCCGAGGCTGCGAATCTTGCCGTGGCGCTGGCCGAAGGCGAGCACCGGGATGTCGCCCCCTGCCCCGCCGATCGCGAACGGCCTGAACGGCTCTTCGATGAGATGCGCGTTGAGGATGGGCGGGTAGTCGCTGCCGTCCGGCTGCACGAAGCAGTAGCCGAAGCGCTGCATGACGCCGGGCATGGTCTGCGCGTCGGTGTACACGTCGACGCGGCGGCGGATGTTCATCGCGACCTGACGCAGGTCGTCGAGGCCGTGCAGCTGGTCGGCATGGTCGTGGGTGAGGAGGACGGCGTCGAGCCGCGCGACGCGGGCGTCGACGAGCTGGTCCTTCATGTCGGGCGAGGTGTCGACCAGGATCGCGGTTTCGCCCTGCGGTGTGCGTTGGCGCAGGACGATGGAGCAGCGGCGGCGGCGGTTCTTCGGATTGGCGGGATCGCAGGCGCCCCAGAAACCTGCGCCGTCGTGTCCACCGATGCGCGGCACGCCGCCGGACGAGCCGCAGCCGAGGATGGTGAGGTCGAGCGTCATCTCAACCCAACGGATTGAAGAAAAGAGGATTCACGCGGAGGCGCGGAGACGCGGAGTTGTTTTTCTTTTCCGCGCCTCCGCGGCTCCGCGTGGGATTTTCTCGCGCTTCGCGCGCGATGCGCGCCGGGGCCCGGCCATGACGATGGTTGGGTGGAGAGTGCGAGCGTCACGTCGCCGGCCGCTGTACTTTGCTGAAGAGCCTAAAGAAATTTTCCGTCGTCACGCGCGCGATCTCCTCGTTGCTGACGCCTTTGAGCGTCGCGAGCATGGCGGCGGTGTGGGTGACGAAGCTGGGCTCGTTGCGCTTGCCGCGCAGGGGCTGGGGGCTGAGGAACGGCGCGTCGGTTTCGACCAGCAGGCGGTCCAGCGGGACGGTTTTTATCACGGCGCGCAGCTCTTCGGATTTCTTGAAGGTCGCGATGCCGCTGACCGAGATGCTCATGCCGAGCGCCAGCGCGGCGTCGGCCAAGCGCTGCGTGCCGGTGAAGCAATGGATCAGGCCGGTGAAGGGCTTGGCCTTCATCTCGGATTGCAGCACGTCGATGGTGTCGTCATCGGCGTCGCGGGTGTGGACGATGACGGGCAGGTTCGTGGCGCGGGCGGCTTCGATGTGGGCGCGGAAGTTGGCGATCTGCTGCGGACGCGGCGAGTGCTCGTAGAAATAATCGAGGCCGGTTTCGCCGATGCCGACGACCTTGCGATGTGCGGCGGCCTCAATCAGCGGCGCGGCGTCGGTGAGGAGTTCGTGCTGCGCCTCGTGTGGGTGGACGCCGACGCTGCACCACACGTCGTCGAAGCGCTCGGCGACGGCGCGCACGCCGGGGAATTTCGCCAGCGTCGTGCCGATGGAGACGCAGGTGCGCACACCGGCGTCGCGGGCGCGCTGAACCACGGCGTCCAGCTCGGGCGCAAATTCGGGGAAATCGAGGTGGCAATGG
>Ga0070666_10002512_pt1 | contig 11104 bp, 7 predicted proteins | sample KBSS23metaG_FD_64677 | JGI IMG/M metagenome (GOLD analysis project Ga0070666, IMG submission 64677) | Switchgrass rhizosphere microbial communities from Kellogg Biological Station, Michigan, USA - KBS S2-3 metaG | ecosystem: Host-associated > Plants > Roots > Rhizosphere > Soil ... | reverse complement strand
GTCGGTCCGAGGAAGATGAACGTGCCCATCGGTCGCTTCGGATCTTTCAAGCCGGAGCGTGCGCGGCGAATGGCTCTAGAAACTGCGGACACCGCATCCTTTTGTCCGATGATCCGCTGATGCAGATCCTCTTCCATGCGAAGGAGTTTCTGGCTTTCCGCTTCGACGAGCTTGGTGACCGGAATACCCGTCCAGCTCTGGACGATTCCAGCGATCTCGGCCTCGCCGACGATCGGCTCTTTCTTCTCAACGGAATTCCATTCCTCTTCGCGAGTGGCAATGGATGCTTCGAGCTTCTCAAGCTCGTCGCGTGCCGCTGCCAGCGCGGTGTCGTCCGTGCTCGCACGTTTGGACATGTGCTCGACTTCGGCGCGCAATTTATTGGCACGCGTTCGGTCTTGCCGCACTTCCAGCGGTGGCAAGCTTTGATGCAAGCGGACTCGCGATGACGCCTCATCGATGAGGTCGATCGCCTTGTCCGGCAAGCTGCGATCGCTGATGTAGCGCTGGGAGAGATGGACGGAAGCGGTAATCGCGTCGTCCGTGATCTCCACGTGGTGGTGCGCTTCATAACGTTCACGAAGGCCTTTTAGAATATCGATAGCCTCTTCCTCGCTCGGCTCCTTCACCTTGACGGCTTGGAATCTGCGCTCCAGGGCGGCGTCTCGCTCAATGTATTTGCGGAACTCGTCCTGGGTGGTCGCGCCGATGCACTGAAGTTCTCCGCGGGCAAGAGCAGGCTTCATGATGTTGGAAGCGTCGATCGCGCCTTCTGCGGCGCCGGCGCCCACGAGCGTGTGGAGCTCGTCGATGAAGAGGATCACATTGCCTTCGGCCTTGCGAACTTCCTCCATCACCTTCTTCATGCGCTCTTCGAATTCGCCTCGGTACTTGGTACCGGCGACGAGGCCCGCGAGGTCCAGCGCCACGATCCGCTTGTTCTTAAGCAGGTCGGGGATATCGCCGCTCACGATGCGCAATGCGAGGCCCTCGGCGATTGCGGTCTTACCGACGCCGGGCTCTCCGATCAAACATGGGTTGTTCTTTGTGCGGCGAGAAAGGATCTGCATCACGCGCTCGATTTCGCCCTGTCGTCCAACGACGGGATCGAGGCGGCCTTCCCTTGCGAGCTCGGTCAAGTCTCTTCCGAACTCATCTAAGGTTGCTGTCTTGGCGCCTGTGCTGCTGGATCTTCCACTGCCGGACTTGGTTTGAGTCTCGTTGTCCTGCAGAGCCATCACTTCGCGGCGAGCCTTCTCAAGCTCGACGCCAAGTTTGGCGAGCACACGGCCTGCCAGACCGTCGCCTTCACGAATGAGACCGAGCAATAGGTGCTCTGTCCCGATGTAGTTGTTATTGAGGTTTCTGGCCTCGTCGTAGGCCAGGTCAATGACGCGCTTTGCCCTCGGCGTCAGCGTCATATCCTGACTGGGTCGAGCGTCTCCACGAGGAAGCTGCTTCTCGACCTCAGCCCGTATGCGGTTGAGGCTCACTCCGAGCTTCTCAAGCACACGTGCGGCCACGGAATCCGATTCACGGACCAAACCGAGCAGCAGATGTTCGGTGGAGACATAGCCTTCACCAAATTTCTGGGCTTCTTCTTGTGCGTAGAAGACCACTTTCCGCGCTCGCTCAGTAAAGCGTTGCCACATATATTTTTTGTCTTCCTTAATCCGTTCGATTTACCTACTTGGATCTCGTCTTTCTACGTTCTGGTCGGGGCCTCCATTTCTGCTGGTCCTGACCCATCCGTATAGGTTTGACGACGCAGCCGCTGGAGGCGGTTCTGTGAATACGAAGAGTACCCATCGACCCCTCTTTGTTCCCTTAATAGTTGACAGGATTGGTTCAAAAGGCTAGGTTTGCTTCACGTTGGGCAAATTTTGCCGACAGACGATTCATCAGACATTCAGGAAAAGACCTATTCGCCGCAAGAATCCGATGTGGACTTCTCGGTGAATAACCGATACGCCACCCTTCCATCGTCGTGAGGAGTCCTCAGGCTCGGGACAACTCTGGAAGTGATGTTAAACTAGCGTCATGCAAGCGGCGACCAAGGTCGGCATCCTCGTCGTCGCTTTCGTTGCGCTTCTTTATGGCGCTTATGCCGTTCTCGGTCGCGCCTTGTTCGGGACTCCGCACGCGCGCTATTACGCCGATTTCGCCGATGCGAGCGGAATCGCCCCGGGATCCCAAGTCCTTATGGCCGGTTTGCAGGTGGGCACCGTTTCCGAGACGAAATTGATGAGTCCTACCCTTGCCCGGCTCACGCTCGATCTGAAACCGGACGTAAAGATCCCCGGCGACAGTCAAGCCGTCATCCCCGGATCGTTGCTCACCCTCACCCAGGGCACGATCATGATCACGCCGCCACTGAAACCGACAGGTGTGATCATTCCTGAGGGATCTGTGCTCATCGGTCGAAGGGCGAGTGCTTTGGAAGGAACCGTGCCTGGCGCCGGCGACGCAGTTGCGGAGTTGACCAAAACGATCAAAGCAACACGCGAGCTTATTCAGGACCAGGGCATGCGCAAAGACATCAAGACCTTGCTCCAGACGAGCAACGCCACCCTCAAGCAGTTCGGCGCGCTTTCCGCGCAGACCCAAGGGCTCATTTCCGATAATCGTGTTCTCATCAACTCGGCGCTGATGAACGCGACCAAGGCAATGAAGGACATTCAGGAAGGCACGCAGATTCTCGTCAGCACGATGAAGGAAGGTCACATCGGTGAAAAGACCTCTCAAATGCTTGATCGCCTGAATCAGACTAGCGCGAAGGCCGAGCATCTGGTCGCCAGCCTTGACGACCTCGTGAGCGATAAGGGCACTCAAAGCAGCATTAAGGCGACCCTTGGCAACGCCGCCGAAATCAGCGAGAACACCAAGAAGATAAGCGACAGCGGCACCCGCATCGCCCAAAGCGCCGAAGTCATCGCCAAGAACGGCGAGCAGGTCTCGGCAACCGCGGTCGACATCGCCCATAAGGCAAACGACCTTGCCGACGAGGCGAAGAACACCCTGGCAGACATCCGGGGCTTCTTTGGCAAAGGCAAGCATGCAGCCCCCCTGAACATCACGGCCCAGATGGATGCTCTCCATCAGACCGAACCCGACTACTGGCGAACCGACGTGAGCTTCTCCACCAAGTTCAAGGACACCGGCTACACGATCGGCATGTGGGACGCTTTCAACTCAAATAAGCTCATCGTCCAGCTCAGCCAGGACGCGGGCAAAGGGCTCACCTACAGGTACGGAATCTATGCCGCCAAGCCCGGCGTGGGGGTAGACTATCGGTTCAGCGACCGGCTCTCCCTGAGGGGCGATTTATTCGACCTCAACGACCCACGACTCGATCTGAAGTTTCGTGTTGGGTTAGGGCAGGGAGTTTACGGTTGGATTGGCGCGGACAGACTGCTTGACCACGGCCATCCAACTCTCGGTATCGGATTTCAAAAATAGAGAATTAGATATGAAGGTGATCCTTAACAAGACCGTGCCGAAGGTCGGCAAAGAAGGCGACGTCGTTACCGTCGCAGACGGCTATGCTCGCAATTTCCTCTTCCCTCGCCAACTCGCCGTAGTTGCCGAGAAGAACCAGCTCGCTGCTCTCCAGGCGCGACAGGCTCGAATTGAAGCCAAGACGGCCGGCCAGAAGTCGGATGCCGAAGGCTTGAAAGAGAAGCTTGATGGTAAGGAGGTCAAGATCGAAGGAAAGGTCGGCGCCGCTGCCGGCAAGCTCTTCGGTGCGATCACTTCCCAAGATGTTGCCGATGCGATCAAGAGTCAGCTGAAGGTTACGCTCGATAAGAAGCAGATCGCTTTGGTCGAGCCGATCAAGAAACTGGGCAAGCATCAGGTGATGCTCGATCTTCACCGATCCGTAGACGCACACGTGACGGTCGATGTGTTCGACCCGAACGCTCCAGTCGAACCGACAGTTCGCGAAGAGTACGTTCCAACGGAAGAAGAACTCGAAGCAACCCCTGCTTAATAAATTTCGATTCAGACGGGCCCAACCTTTTGGCTGGGCCCGTCTTCTTTTTTTGCTAGGTCCAATAGGGCAATGCGGCCCTTACCGGGGTGCTGCGACGTACACACTTAGAGTGCATGTCAGAGAAGAATCCACAAAACTATAAAGTCTTCCTGACCATCTGGTTCGGGCAGTTGATATCCACCCTGGGTACAGGGCTTACCAATTTCGGTATCGGCATCTACATCCTGCTCCACTCGACGCAGGACGGGACCACGCGATTTGCCCTTTCCGCTTTGGCAAGCACTTTGCCCGCTGTTGTGTTTGGCCCGTTCGCGGGAGCGTTGGTCGATCGGTGGGATCGACGCAAGGCGATGATCGTCAGCGCCGCCGGATCTGGCGTAGCATCCCTTGGCCTTGCCGTCCTGTTCATGCTCGGGCGTTTGGAGCTTTGGGAGATCTACGCGCTGATGGCGCTGAGCTCCGCATTCTCGACGTTCACTTGGCCCGCGATCTCTGCGATTACTTCCAAGCTTCTATCTAACAAGCACTTCGGACGCGCAAACGCGATGTTGCAGTTTAATGAGGCAGCTAGCGCGGTCCTCACGCCCGTCATTGCGGCGTCCGTCATGGCCGCTGCGGGCACGAACGGTTTGCAAGCTCTCGTCATCCTGGACGTTGTGAGCTTTGTCGTAGCGATCGGCGCGCTGTTGCTGGCGAAGACTCCAGCGCTGGAAATCGATACGACCATCGAACACCCATCGATCTTGGATGGCGCGAAAGAAGGATTCCAGTTCATCTTCGCGCGGCCAGGATTGCTCGGCTTGCTTTCCTACTTCCTCGTGATCAACTTCACGATGCCGGTGGTGTTCGTTCTCTTCACGCCGCTCCTCATGAAGTATTTCCCCCTCCAAGTTGTTGGCGCGGTGCAATCGCTTGGCGCGATCGGAATGATCGTCGGAACGGTGGGTGTGAGTATCTGGGGCGGACCCAAGAAAAGGATTTACGGCGTGCTGGGATTTGGCGGTGTAGCAAGTGCGATGATGTGCCTGTTCGGGTTTCCGCCGTCAGTCATTGTCTACGTTGCTGCACTTGCGTTGATGACGCTGCTCTTCCCTGTCGTCAACTCTTCGAGCCAAGCGATTTGGATGCGCAAGACGCCAAACGACATGCAGGGACGCGTGTTCGCCGCGAGACGTGTGATCGCCTCGTTCATGTCGCCGATCGCGTTGGGCGTTGCAGGTCCACTTGCCGATCGATTCTTCGAGCCGGCGATGCAGCCAGGCGGATTTCTCTACGCAAACCTGGGACACATCTTTGGAACCGCGCCCGGTGCTGGCATACGGCTGATGTTCGTTCTTATGGGGATCGTTTCCACCGCGACTGCGTTCTTGTGGCTCACCAACCCGCGAATCCGTAACGTTGAAACTGAGCTGCCTGACGCAAGCGGAGACATCGAGAAACCTGTGCATGAACCGATGGCTCCTGCCTCGGTGGTGGAAGCGATGGATGACTTGGAAGGCGCGTTCTTCGAGCCCTGACATCGTTAGCGCGCTAGCACTTTGGGCTTCGCGACGTCCGCCATCTTCAGCACGGTCTGTTCCAGCGTCTCCATCGCCGAGAACGATGGAAGCATTCCCTTGATCGCACAGTCCGCATCCGCAAGGAGTTGCAGCATCTCGGATATCTGCGTGAGGCTCGTCCTGCGTGCAGACCGCATTGCTTTGTTTCGAACAAATTCCTGCTCGGTCGCGAGATTGGGCTTGGACAGAAATGCCTCGCGTACATCGGAAGACGCCGATCCTGGTTGAACACCTGCGTCTATGCAGACGCGCGCTTGCCACAGCAAACGAAGAGATCGAGACAGTTGAGGAAGGATATTTCGGAATGCTGCGTTCTCAGCCTTTTGGGGTGTTCCGACGAGAATCCGCAACTGACGGAGGGCCTCTCCAACATCGCCCTCGATCACAGAGTCAACCAACTTGAAAACGTTCCACTCGCGCGATGGCATAACCACCTCGCGTACGTCGGACTCTTGGACGTTCTTCTCTGGCTCGACATACGCGGCCAACTTCGGAACTTCTTCCAATGCTCGGCTCGCGCTTCCCGCGCACATCTCAGACAATACGTCGAGCGCCCGCTCCGAAATCTTCTTGTCGAAACCACCCAACTCAGCTCGGACCAGGTCTTTCAATTCACCGGCTTGAACATTACAGATAACCAAGCTTCCCGTCGCATCTTTGACGATCTTTTCCCAGCCGGTTCGCCAAGTCTTCAATCGCCTTTGGCGATCCTCGTCGCCGCTCTCGTCATCGGCAATCAAGATGAGAAGGGCACTGGGTGGAAGACCCTTGAAGTTCGCAGCCTTCCCATAATCCAAGTCGCAGCGGAGCAAGTGTCGTACGATGACGACGCGCCGTGCGGCAAGAAAGGGTGACGTGCCCGCCGCTGCCAGCCATTCGTTTGGGTGGACGTCGCCATCGAAGGTCTGGAGGTCGAAGTCATCTGGCGTGACCTCCGCTGCCTCCAATATGCGATCGAGGGCGACGCGACGTAATGCTCCCTCATCGCCGGTGAGCATGACGACGGGCTTCTCTATCGCTTTGGCAGGATCTAACTTCACGGCTTGGGTCCGGCAGAGGGTTTACCAGACTTCTCGTTTCCATTTGCCCGCAACTCCTGTCGGAACGATTCTGTTTCTGTCCGTAGTTGCTTCAGAATGCCTTCGCTGATCTCACCGGGTGAATACAGCGCGTCGACAAACATACCGTTCACCCGCTCGGCAGACGACGTGTGTGCGCCTAACGCATTCTTCGCCACTTCGAGATATTCGTCCGGTGTTTGCGACGGCAACCTTCGCCTTCCTGAGAGTTTGTGAAGAATCGCGACGAACCGTGTGTATTCGCGGCCAACGTCTTCACGCGAAGCGTGGTGTCCTCGCGCATTGCGGCGATAGCTTACAAACGCAAAATAGGCACCGCCGACCAAGATGAGAACGATTGCCCCATCGATGGCATTCTTAAACCAACTCGACTTGTACCAAGCTGTACCGTTCGTCGGATCTCCCGGCGCCTCGCCAGGAGCATAAGCCGCACCCTCTGTGGCGTCAAAGGTCACCCACCCGGCGTCTTTGAAAAATAATTCCGCCCACGCATGCGCTTCGGATTCGGAGATCGACCACGCGTTCGGATTGTTTTGTTGTCCGGGAGGCTTCTTACCCTTGATCGGATAGAAGCCGGTGACGTATCGCGCAGGAATTCCGACGGAGCGCGCCATGAGGGCCATGCTGCTCGCGAAGACATCGCAATATCCTTGATGCGAAGTAAATAGGAAGTATTCAACCGGGTCGACGTTGCTCGGCGTACGCGGAGCTTTTAAGTTGTACATGCAGCGCCGCTCGATCTCGTGTTGAATAGCAAGGGCCTTCTCGTAGTCTGTCTTTGCACCTTGCGTCACCTGGATAGCAAGTTGCTTCACAGAATCAGGAATTGGAGATTTTGTATCCCCATCCGTAGTGTCCGTGTCGAGATACGCCGCCATCGAAGCAGGCAGGTCCTTGTCTGCATCCCGCGGAATGACTGCATCATCGCTGACGGCGGTCGTTCCATATGCAACCGGCATCGGTTGGCTGTCTCCAATTGATATGCCAATCGTTCCGTCTCGGTGAGCGATGATATTTGCATCGTCATTGCCGAGGCGGATGTCCTGCTTAGGCCGCTCTACCTCTCCTGGTACGGGCAGCCCACCGATAGAGTTATCAAGAACCGTAGTCGTAAATCGAACGCGTTTCTTATTCTTTATCTCGCGGAACGATCGTTGGGCGATCGTCTCACCATCGTCCGGCGTGTTGCGGACACTCGATCCCTCGATGACCGACCACCCGAACTGTGAATATGAGCCGTAGGTGTGTACGCGCAGATAGCGCTTTTGATCTGTCTCGACGAGGACAACCGGGCGATCACCCAGGTTCGCCGGCCCTTGGCCAATGCTCACGCGTCCCTGATCGTTACGACCAAGGAGAGCAGCTGACTGAGTGTTGGTAAGGGGCGGTGGCGGGATGTGAATGGCCCCGGAATACGGCTTCAAAACGATTCTCAAAGCGGGCGCGCCAAGGAGGCTGATCATGACGATGACCAACGCGGAGGCAAGAGCCCATTCGGGGCCAGCCATCCATTTCCACGGACCCTGCATGATCGCCTGTAAGCGTGCGCCCCCCGATCCGGACGCACCATCCGTCGCCTCTTCTCTCGCAAGCATCGCTTTGTAGCCCGATGCTTCCGCCTGTTCGATCATCTGTCGACGATGGGCGCGCGCGAAAAGTGTTGCAAGGCATACGAGGAGGGCAAAGAACAGGAACGGCGTCGCCTTGAAAGTATCAAAAATTCCGACCATGCCGAAGAGCGCGATACTCGGAACGGCTTGGAACAACAGCGTTCCATCGCGCCACGTAAAGAAACTGCCGAGCGCGAGTAACCAACAGAATGTGCCGGTAAGTAGCAACTGCTCCTGGAACGGTTGATCCGGCACCATCTTCGCGAGGTCTTCACGGAAGAAGAACGTCGCGAGGCCGACCGCGAGATACAAAATGCCGTCGTACTTCGCGACTGGTTGATCGCCGATGAGCCACTGCACGGCAAAACTGAAGAGCGTTCCCACCGCAATGATCGAAACGAAGAGCCACGCGGTCGGCAACGATCCAACTGAGACGCCCGTTGCAAAGGCGGCAAGACATGCGTAGATGCCAGTGAGCAAATAGTCGATCGGACCGTAAACTCGTTCTTGTCGAACCGGCTGTTGGGAGACGATCATTTATTACTCCCTTCTACGGGCATCATCACGGCTTTCGCGCCGACATTCTCCAGCTGAGCGATGAACTCTGCGGAGCCTGCGCTCAGCACCGGCACCTTCTTGCCGGGCATATGGAAGAGGGCTGCATCGTATGTCATCGCGATCACTTGAATGCCGGATTGAGACAGATCGGCAATCGCAGGAACGAGGCTCGGATCGGCGACCGCCGCAAAGAAGAACAATGTGCTTCCGGGTGGCAGATCACGTTTCGCCGCCATGAGCTGCGTGCCCATATTCTCGTCCGTGTCTGCCTCTACGGCGGCAAGCAACTCATCGATTTCGCTGAGCCGCTCTCCCGCCGATCCGCGATATCCGCCTGCCTCAAGTCCTGGAAATTCGACGCGCACTCCTTGTCGTAGAAAAAGGTCACTCAGGTAGGCAACGTGCCCACACATGAGGTCGAGTGAGGTTTCCGGTCCCATCCCGACATCTGTTCCCTTCGTTCTTTGGAGGAGAAATGCGGCGACGGCGTGAGAGCCCGCTTCGAATTCCTTAACTTGAAGTTTCCTAGCGCGAGCACTCGAGCGCCAATGAACGTGACGCAACGAGTCACCGGACGTGAATTCGCGAATGCCGCGTGGCTCGATACCGGCGCCGCGTGCGTTACCGCTCTCCGCTTCGCTTATTCCCCATCCGGATGCCATCGGGATTTCGATTGAAATCGGGATGGGACGCGGGAATACGGTCATCTCCGCGGCGGCGGTCGTGTAATGAAGTCGCATCGTAATGAGGCCGAGGGTGTCGGTTCCTAAAACGTGCAATCCACTCCAGCGGAATTTGCCGCGGCGCATAGCCCGGAACTGATATTGCGTTCGCACCGGAAGATCGTATGCCGGAGCAACGGGAAGGCTCGGAGAGCGATCAAGGAGTTGTAGTTTTGCGGGCAAGCTGTCGATCACCGCGACGAGCGGTCGTCGGATCTTGACCTCACTCCAGATGGTGATTTCGACGGTGACCAGTTCGCCCACTCGCACCGCTTCCGGCGCAACACGCTCGAAGCGTAACCATCGAACTGCGAGCCACGCCTGCAGTCGACTTCCTAATAGCGTAGCGATGAGTGCCGCCGCCATGTAGAACAAAGCAGACGAATCGAGCAACACCGCAACGAGCAACAAGAAGAGGCTCGCAAGGCTCAATGCAAAGCCGGCGACTCTGCGCATGTTTTAGCTCACCGGTACCGGCGCAGGAACTTCGCTCAGCACTCTTTCGATGACTTGCTCGGTCGTCGTGCCTCTCGCTCTCAGTTCTGCGCGAGGCAAAACTCTGTGGGCAAGAACGGACGGCGCGGTCGCTTTGACATCGTCGGGTCGAACAAATTCCGAACCGCGAATGGCGGCTTGCGCTTGCGATGCTCGCATGAGGTGAAGCGCGCCACGTGGCGAGGCTCCCATCAATAGCAAGTTGTTTTCGCGCGTTGCACGAACCACTTCAATGATGTAATCGCGAATGCTTTCGTGAACAAAGATATCCCGCACCGCTGATTGGATCTCCAGCATCTCAGGGAGCGTGATGACCGGTTTCACCAATTCGAGTGGGTGAGAAACCTGCTGCTGCGAAAGGATCGCCATCTCGTCTTCCTTCGATGGATAGCCGAGGGAAATCCTCGAGAAGAAGCGATCGAGTTGTGCTTCAGGCAACGGATACGTACCCGTCATTTCAATCGTGTTCTGTGTCGCAATGACAAAGAACGGTAGCGGTAAATCGTTGGTGACGCCATCGACGGTGACCTGGCGCTCTTCCATCGCTTCCAAAAGCGAGGATTGGGTCTTCGGGGTCGCGCGGTTAATTTCGTCAACCAGAACCACGTTTCCAAAAATCGGTCCGCGGCGGAATTCGAATTCGGCGGTCTTCTGATTGAAGATGGATGAGCCCGTGATGTCTGCCGGCAAAAGGTCCGGCGTGAACTGGACGCGGCGGAAGTCGCCTCCCATCGTGATGGCGAGTGCCTTGGCGAGGGTGGTCTTACCAACGCCAGGGATGTCCTCGATCAGCAGGTGGCCGTTACAAATGAGCGTGAGAACGGCCTTCTCAACGGTATTCCTCTTTCCAACAATGACGCGCTCGACTTCATCGATCATCGATTGCGCTTTTTCAGCGATTTGTGAAACCCTCAAACTTGATCTCCTCTTTATCTAATTCCGGTTGACCTTCCAGAAATACGCATTAGTCTTGGTAGACAGTTCGAGTTGGTCGTCACCGCAGTTTAGCCAAAGTCAAAACTCGAACGCTTGTGCTTCCCTCTTAGTATGTTTACGAAACTTATTAGTGTTCCGGCGCGGACCCTCC
>Ga0070666_10002505_pt1 | contig 11107 bp, 9 predicted proteins | sample KBSS23metaG_FD_64677 | JGI IMG/M metagenome (GOLD analysis project Ga0070666, IMG submission 64677) | Switchgrass rhizosphere microbial communities from Kellogg Biological Station, Michigan, USA - KBS S2-3 metaG | ecosystem: Host-associated > Plants > Roots > Rhizosphere > Soil ... | reverse complement strand
TGCGAGTCAAACTGAAGGGCGCATACGAGGTTTCTCATCTGGATGGTCCTGAGGAATTTCCCATCGCTGGTATAAACGACGATTCGGTATTGTTCTCGGTCGCCGATCCACACGTCGCCATTTGCAGGATCAACGGCAAGACCATGAACCGAGTCAAACTTTCCCTGTCCGACACTGTTGCCATACCACTGGCTGATGAACTTGCCCCCCTTGTCGAGATGGATGACGCGCGCAGCGCCGACATTGTTGGCGGGATCATCGGATTCGGTGTCATTGGGACTTTCGTCCGCGTGCCCTTCGCCGATGTAGACATCGCCGTTCTGTCCGAAGGCAATCATCACCGGCTGCCACAACAATCGCTGGCCTTTGGCTTCGTTCCAGTCGCCTCGGCGGCCGCGTTCGCCAAGAGTCATCAGAAGCTCGCCATTGGGGCTGAGCTTCATCACGGTGGCGCCGTTGGTGTCGGCGATCCAGACATTGTCTTCGACATCGATGGTCATACCGTGTGCCTTGTCCTGATGGCCGATGACGTCATCGCCAATCTCCAGGATCAGTTTGTATTCAGGATCGAACTTGTACAGTTGAGGGCTGCCTGCGGCCTTTCGCTGAAAGACCCAAAGATTGCCTTTTGAATCCAGAGCCACCGAGGGGACACCGCCGGGGCCGGGAGGCAGAACATATGGATAAGCGAACGTATATCCAAGCGACTGCTCCCACTCCACTCGTTGCAAGGCCTGCCGACCTGGCGTCAGCCGGTTTCCGCACAATGGAGAGCGGCTGCATCCGGGTGTGCGGGGAAGTGCAGAAGCGGCGGGTCTTGCGGCCGCGGATCGCGCGGGTATGCTGACATTGCCATCCGCATCGACTACGGTATTGCCCCCGGGATCGGGAAAGGATCCCTGCAGAAACCATGCCGGAGACCCGTTCTCGGCGGGCCCGCGTGTGGGCGGCTGCGATTGCGCGAATGCTTTTATCGATGTGAGAATCGCGAGAACTACCACAACAACTCCACAGAAATTGCGTGCTTTCATTCTGGCCTCCTCGTCGGTGACGTATTCTGACACAGAGAGCACATCGTCGAAACACAAAGCCGACATCGTCCATGCGGATGATACACTCCATGTTTTGTGGAATACCTCGACCTGGCCATACAACTCGCACGCAACGCCGGCGACATACTGAAACACTACGCGGCCCGGGAAAAGCAGGTGGAGTTCAAAGGCCGAGCCAACCTTGTCACCATCGCCGACAAGGAAAGCGAGGCGTTCATCATTCGCGGGATTCGCGAACGTTATCCGAGTCACTCCATTCTCGCGGAAGAATCGGGTACCGCCGAGTCCGGGGACAACGCGAAAGTGCGATGGGTCATCGATCCTTTGGACGGAACAACAAACTTTGCCCACCAATATCCGTTTTACTGCGTTTCGATTGCCGTTGAGGAGAATGGCATTGTGACCTGCGGAGCCGTCTACGATCCCTGCCGCGATGAGATGTTCAGCGCGGCGCGCGGGTCCGGCGCATTCATGAACGGAGAACCGCTGCGCGTATCTGATGTCGACAAGCTGGCGCACGCGCTGCTGCTGACCGGATTTCCCTACGACTTTCGCGAGCGAATCGAAATTCCGCTGGGACTGTTTCGAGGATTTCTCATGGAGAGCCAGGCCGTTCGCCGCGGCGGGTCTGCCGCTCTGGATCTGTGCCACATGGCAGCCGGACGGTGCGATGGCTTCTGGGAACTGAAACTTCAACCCTGGGATACAGCCGCCGGAAGTGTCATTGCGGAAGAGTCGGGTGGACGCATCACCGATTTCGCCAATGGCCCTTACGCGATTTACAAAAAGGAAATCCTGGCTTCAAACGGACGGATTCACGAAGAAATGCTTGCGGTACTGAAACTCGCGGCTTCCTGAGTCATCTTCACCACGATGAGCGTCCGGTCATCGTGCGGTTTTACGCGGCCGATAAATCCATCAACGGCCTCGTTCACGGCCTTTACAATTTCCCTGGCGCTTTCGTTGCAATGTTCACGAACGATTTGTGCGAGTCGCTTGAGTCCAAAATCCTCATCGCCTTCGTCGCGCGCTTCTACAAGGCCGTCCGTATAGAACACCAGGATGTCGCGTTCCTGCAGGTCCAGTTCTATTTCCTGGTATTTCGAATCCGGAAATAATCCCACCGGAATTCCTCCGAGCTCCAGAAATCGAGGAACGCCTTCACGCACGAGTATGGGGTAGGGCAAACCGGAATTCGCAAAAGTGACCTTGTGCAGCTGCGGATCGTAGATGGCGTAGGTCAGCGCGCAATACTGGCTTTCGATGGGTCGCGAGTACAACGTCTTGTTCACGAGCTCGAGCATCTGGCCGGGCGGATATTTTCGAGTTGCGCGGGTCCGAATGATGCCACTCGACAGCGCGGCATACAGGGCCGCGGGCGCACCCTTGCCTGCAACGTCACCGGCAACAATCGCCAGGCGTCCATCGTCGAATGTAATGAAGTCGTACAGGTCGCCTCCAAGATGAGCGACAGGCTTGAACGTGACCGCAATGTCGAGAAGTTGCACCGTCGGGATTTCTTCCGGCATCAGCTGGATCTGGATTTCGCGCGCAATTTTCATTTCCCGATCCATGCGGCGCTCGTTTTCGGAAACCTTGGCATAGAGCTGGGAATTGATCAATGCAGCGGCGATGCGGGATGCCAGCGTCTGCAGCAGCCGCTGATGGTATTCGGTGAAGTAGTTCACCACGGTGCTTTCCAGATCAATTACACCGATAACGCGACCCTTGTGGGCCAGCGGAATAGCCATTTCCGAACGCGTTTCGGGATGAACCGAAATATAACGCGGGTCCAGAGACACATCGCTGACGCGCACGGGCTCATTCAGCAGGGCCGCGGTTCCCACAAGCCCTTTACCAAGCGGGACTGTCAGCTTCCGGTTCTCGCGTTCGTTGGAGCGAATGACGGTTTTGATCTGCAGCAGGCCGGAGCGCTCGTCGAGCTGGAAGATTGAAAAGATATGGTAGTTGACGGTCGATTTTACGGCGGCCGCGATTTTATGAACGACTTCGTCGACTTCGAGTGTGGAACTCATGTCCAGGCTGACGTCATAGAGAAGCGATAGCATCTGCCGGTTCCGGCGTTCGCTTTCGTAGACGCTGGCATTCTCGATGGCAATCGCAATCTGGCTGGCCAGGAGGTTCAGCAGCCGAACCTGTTCGTCGCGGAAATATCCGACCTCCGGGCTTTCGATATCCAGGACTCCAACCACGCGATTCTTGCTGATGAGAGGAATGGCGAGTTCGGAACGTGCGGCTTCCACGGCGACGATGTAACGTGGGTCATCGCGGACATCATCGACCACAACCGGTTTGCGTTCCAGAGCAGCGGTTCCTATAAGACCTTCTCCGAAGGGAATGCGCAGGGTTTGCACCATCTCTTTGGTGTGGCCGATTGCAAAGCGGTAATAGAGATCCTGTCGCGCCTCGTCGACGAGAAATATGGCGAAGATCTGATATGGAACGACACGCTGTGTGAGCTCGGCGATTTTTTTGAGAAGCTGATCCAGATCGAGAATGGAAGTGATCTCGTGGTTAATCTCGACAAGCGTTGTCAAAAACGTGGAATCGGTCGCAGGAATGCCCGCCTTCATGGCCGCCAGTGTAGCACGCCGCGTCCGGTTGACTTGCCTTCGGGCGGCGCGTATAAACCCAAGGGATGACGGTTTCTCAACTTCGGCAGCATGCCCGCGAAATCTGGGAAGCCGCATTACATGCCGCGAATCCCTCCACGAGTCTTCATCACGCGATCCAGGTTTCGAATGGAGGGCTTATCGTCGCGGGCAGGCTGCTGCCACTTGAAGGACGGCTTATTATCGTCGGTGCTGGAAAAGCAGCTGCTCGGATGGCCCAGGTCGTTGAGGAAATTGCCGGCAATCACATCACTGAAGGCCTCGTCGTTACGAAGTATGGACACGGACTGGACCTCGAGCGGATTCGCCTGGTTGAAGCAGGACATCCGATTCCGGACGAGAACGGTGTCCGTGCGGTTCGCGATACACAGGCATTGCTGACGGATCTCACCCCCGACGACGTTGTCTTGAGCCTGATTTCCGGCGGAGGTTCGGCTCTTTGGCCTTTGCCTGCGGAAGGCATCTCGCTGGAAGAAAAGCAGCAGGTAACCCAGATGCTGCTGCGGGCGGGTGCAACGATCCAGGAACTCAACGGTGTGCGCAAACATCTCTCGGGAATCAAGGGTGGCCAGCTCGCGCGATGGGCTTCGCCGGCTCGCGTGATTTCTCTCATCATGTCCGATGTGATTGGCGATCCGCTCGACTTTATCGCCTCAGGGCCAACGGCCCCCGATACGACGTCGTTTAACGACGCGTTGTCTACGATTCGGAAATATGGAGTTCAACCGGCGCCCGCGATTTTAAAACGACTGGAGGCCGGAGCGCGCGGTCAGATTCCGGAGAACCCGAAACCCGGGGATGCGATTTTTCAGCACGTCGACAATCGAATCATCGCAAACAACCGCCTTCTCGTGGATTCGGCGTCGAAGAAGGCGAAGGAACTCGGCTTCAATACCTTGATTCTCGGAACGGAATTGGAAGGCGAAGCGAAGTCCGCCGCTCGGTTTCTGTCCATGATTGGAAGGGAAGTCGCGCGTAGTGGGAGTCCTGTTCGACCGCCGGCGTGTGTACTGGCTGCGGGAGAGACGACGGTGACGGTTTGCGGAAACGGCATGGGCGGACGAAATCAGGAGATGGCCCTGGCGTGGGCGATCGCAGCGGCGGCTCATCCGGAGCCGGCAGACATGTGCTTCGCCAGCGTTGCGACGGATGGAACCGATGGGCCGACGGATGCGGCCGGTGGGCTTGTGGATCCGCTCACATGTTCACGCGCGGCTCAGATGGGGTTGAATCCGTCGAAGTTTCTTGAGGAAAATGATGCGTATCATTTCCTGACGGCGACCGGAGATCTCATTGTCACCGGACCCACGCAAACCAATTTGATGGATATTCAGATTCTGCTGGTGGGATAGCTTGCAGAACATCGCTCCTGCTGGCCAGCAAGGGCGATCGCTGCCAGAGCGACTTACTCATCGCGGGATTTCTGGATGGCTTCTCGGACGTTTTGCTCCGTGTTGTCCATATACACCTTCAGCTTCGCCTTTTGTTGAACGGACAACTCCGGCTCGACATCTGCGTAAAATTTTCTCGTCGTGTTGATCTGCTGCACTTCCGTTTGTTGAAGGATTTTGTACTGCGCCTGAATTTCATCCTCTGACGCCTTTTGATCGTTCAATTCTTTCAACCGGTTCATCGCCTGATTTCTGCGATTCGCCAGCGCCAGTTGTTGACGTACATAATTTCCAAGCTTTGGGCTGAATTTCCGAGTTTGTTCGTCGTCGAGCCCAACGCCCTTCTGAAATCCACCGAGATAATGATCCACAACGGCATTGGCGACTCTGTTCTTCTGGCCCTGTTCGTTTCTCTTCGGTGCATTCGGTTGGCTGGGCTGATCTGCTGTCAGATTCCGTGGTAATTGCTGAGCCTGCTTTGCCGTTTTTGCAGCACCTCGCTGCGTCTGCTGGACTCCGCCTCGCGGACGTGCCGGCGGAGACACTTCAGCCTGTCTTGCCTGCGACGTCGCTGTCAGCAACCCCATCAGGGTACTCACACTCAGAATGAAAAATACAATTCGTTTCATCGTATTGACGGAGCCTTCTGAGCCTCCGCTTCCAGTATGCGTTGCAATTTTTCAGCCTGCATATCATTAAGTCGTGAAAGTTCATCGAACACGCTCGTCTGGGACCAGGTCGTCATGCCGAGATCCACGACCGGGGAATCGGCTGAAGCATCGTCCGCCGTATCCCTGTCATTGATATCGAGGCTCGCAATCTGTTCCGGAACCGGCGATACCGTGGACTGAGTATTGGTTCCCTGATGATTCCAGATTAGCAGTCCCGCGCTCAATCCCGCAGTGAATGCAACAGCCAGACCCCAGGTTACTGCGGGCCGCAGGACCAGAGTGCTCCAACGGATCGCTTTCGGTTGGCGTTGAGCCGCACGAGACAACATGCCGTTTCGGACATCGGCCCGGAACTGGAACCAGTCCGGCTCTGGAATATCCTGATCATCGATAACAGACCTGGTCAGTTCCGCATGGAGGCTTTGCGCAGACTCGATTGCATCCGTGCAGCGCGTGCATGAATTCAGATGAGTCCGGCATCTGGACGACAGTTCGCCGCCTTCAATAAGATTGGTGAAATCTTCCGCCTTCAAGTGTCCGAACATATTCCTGCCTCAGCCTTTTGCGGCTTTTCCTGTGGGTTCTTTTACCAGTTTTCGAAGCTTTTCCAGAGCGAAAAACACGCTCGCTTTGATCGTGGAGATCGACCTTCCCGACATGGTAGCAATCTCCTCGTAACTAAGCTGCTCATGAATTCTCATTTCGAGTATTGCCTTCTGTTTCGGAGGCAACTTTTTCACCAGCGACCGGAACTGTTCGCGCTTTTCCCGTTCCTCCATTTCGGAGTGGATCGAAGCGCGCGTGCTGCCGACGTTCTCTGTGATCTGGACAAATTCGCGCGAATTCTTTTTCACGTGATTGATGCAATGGTTCATCGCAATACGATAAAGCCAGGTCTTCATACTGGACTCGCGCCGGAAATTCGGAAGGTGTTCGAACGCCTTGATGAAGACTTCCTGAGCCAGATCCATGGCGTCATCGCGATTGTTCACGAATCGATAGCAGACGCGATAAATCTGCCGCTCGTACCGAATCATGAGTTCGTCGAAAGCCGTCATGTCGCCGGCCAGATACCGCTCGACGATGCTGTTATCCGCCTCCGTATCCTGTGAAGTCGTTGCTACCGGCACTGTCAATGTGCGCTCCATGGCCAGTTAGACACCTCTATGAACATGAGGTTTAAAGCCTTTAGGGACATTCCGCGAATCAATATACTATGAGGCTTATGGCGGTGTTCGTGTCGAAACAGTGGATTTTCCTCAACCGCCTGCTGCCCTACCTGCAAAAACACGCGAAACGGCTGGTCCTGGGGTTCGTTTGCATCGTTCTGACAGCATTATTTGTTCTGGCTTCGCCGTATGTCATGGGAAAGGCTGTGGACAGCCTGTATGAGGCGATAACCCAGGCCAAACTCCTTCGATACGCGGTAGATATCATCGGATTGACCATTCTTGCAGGGATTTTCCGATTTGGAATGCGATGGGTGATCATCGGCGTCTCGCGGGACGTGGAGTTTGAGCTTCGGGGTGAGGTCTTTCGACATCTTGAGACGTTGCCGGCGGCGTTTTTCCAGGAGAACAAGACCGGGGACCTCATGTCCCGTGCCACCAACGATCTCAGCAATGTTCGAATGCTGATGGGGCCGGGACTCATGTATCTGGCCAATACGATCGTCGTCACCCTGATGTCGGCGGCATTCATGTTATCCATCAGCTGGAAGCTGACAATCTTTGCGTTCCTTCCCCTTCCTTTTATATCCACCTTCGTTCGGCACTTTGGACGCCGAATTCACCTTCTTACCGAGGAGTCGCAATCCCGGCTTGCCGACCTCAGTGCTCGAGTTCAGGAAAGCATGGCCGGTGTTCGTGTCGTCAAGGCATTTGTTCAGGAAGACCATGAGATATCGGATTTTCGCCGGATGAACGAACGGCTCGTTGAGAAGAACCACGAACTGAATCGTGCAACCAGCGTTTTCTATCCCATGATGCAATGCGTGGGCGGTCTCGGTATGGTGATTGTGTTGTGGTTTGGCGGACGGGAAGTGATGCGCGGAGAAATCACGCCCGGTGATTTCGTGGCATTCCTGTTTTATTTGGGCCGGCTCACCTGGCCCATGATCGCGTTTGGATGGGTCGTCAATCTTCTGGAACGCGGAAGGGCTTCCATCGAGCGGCTCAATCTCATTCTGGACGCGCAGCCGGAGGTTGCCGATTTCACGACATTCACTGTGGATCGACCGATAAGAGGCGAAATCGAATTTCGCAATCTGAATTTTTCGTACGGAGGTCCGCCGGTGCTTCGCAATATTTCGCTGCGTATTCCTCAGGGAAGGACTGTCGCGATTGTCGGGGCAACCGGATCCGGCAAGACATCGCTGATCCAGCTGATACCAAGACTGTGGAATGCGCCACCCGATACGCTCTTCATTGACGGCGAACCTATCGAGAAGATTCCCCTTGCTACCCTCCGGAAGGGAATCGGATTTATTCCTCAGGATACGTTTCTGTTTGGCGAGACCATTCGCGAAAACATCGCATTTGGCGTAGAGAGCGCTTCCGACGAAGAGGTCGAGAATGCCGCTCGCATTTCCAACATCTACGAAGACATTCAACAGTTTCCGCTAGGATTTGAAACCGTCGTCGGCGAGAGGGGAATCACGCTGTCGGGTGGACAGAAACAGAGGACTGCAATCTCTCGCGCAGTGATACGGGATCCCCGAATACTGATACTCGATGATTCGCTTTCAAGTGTGGACACGGCAACAGAGGAGCGCATTCTGCGTAACCTTCAGGACGTCATGCGGAATCGCACCTCGATCTTGATCAGCCATCGTGTTTCTACGGTGAAGGATGCCGACGAAATTATCGTATTGGAGAAAGGCGCCATCGTGGAGCGGGGTACGCACGCGGAGTTGCTGAAAAACAACGGCTATTATGCGGAATTGCACCGCCGTCAACTGCTCGAGGAAGAATTGACGGTGGGAGATTAGAAATGCGTTGAACGTGTCTCGGACGAATCCCACTGTTCCACCGCGAGTGGGTGCCGCGAAGCGGCGGGTGAGCGGCACGAACTGAAAATATATTGAAGCAGTATTTATGGTAAGCCTCACGCGGCCCGAAACATTTTACGGACCCGAACAGCAGGGCACATGCAGGAAGAAGAAGTACTAGGGAAGGCATACGACTCACGGCTGATGCGCCGTTTGATTCGATACCTGCATCCATACAAGAAGTTCGTCTTCTTTGCACTTTCCCTGATCATCTTTGATGCTGCGCTGGAAACATCGCTGCCGTGGCTGACCAGGATTGCAATCGACCGCTATATCGTCTTGCGCAACCCGGGTGGGCTCGGCAGGATTGCCGTGATATACGCACTCATTCTTGTCGCCAAGCTGGGGACGGAGTACATCCAGTCCCTGACACTCCTGAGCACGGGCCAGAAAATCATGTTCGACATGCGAATGCAGATTTTCACGCATCTTCAGAGCCTGTCGCCCTCCTTCTACGACCGAAATCCCGTCGGCCGCCTGATCACTCGTGTGACGACGGACGTCGATGCATTGAATGAGCTTTTCTCCGCCGGCATCGTATCGGTATTCGGAGACATCTTCATGCTCATAGGAATACTGATCGCAATCCTGCTGATGGACTGGCGGCTGGGTTTGCTGACGATGGCACTTGTTCCGTTCATTGCGTTGACGACGAATATCTTCCGGAGACAGGCGAGGGATTCTTACAGGCGCGTACGGATTGCGATTGCAAAGATCAATGCGTTTCTCCAGGAACACATTACCGGCATGGCGGTGGTTCAGCTCTACAATCGGGAACGAAAAAGCAGGCAAAAATTTTCATTAATCAACCGGGAACACCTCCAGGCGAATATCGATTCCATCCTTGCGTATTCCTGGTTCTATCCGGTCATCGAACTGCTCGGTGCGACGGCGATCGCACTCATTGTCTGGTACGGGGGTGGAAAAGTTTTCCAGGGAACAATGCAAATCGGCACCCTCGTCGCATTCTTCCTTTATTCGCAGAGATTCTTCGAACCGATTGCGGACATGAGCGAAAAATACAATATTCTTCAATCCGCAATGGCGAGTTCCGAACGAGTGTTCCGGCTTCTCGATACTCGACCGATTATCGTGAATTCATCGAATCCCGTCCGGCCGGAATCCAAGCCCAGGGGCGAGATTGAATTTCGAAATGTCTGGTTTGCCTACAACGACGACGACTGGGTATTGCGCGATGTGTCGTTTCATGTGAAGCCGGGTGAATCGGTCGCCATCGTGGGTCATACGGGGGCAGGCAAGACAACGACGACGGGTTTGCTGACACGTTTTTACGATATTCAAAAAGGTATGATTCTTCTCGATGGAAGGAATATCTCCGAGATGGATCTTAGATACCTTCGTAGCGCGTTTGCAGTTGTGCTTCAGGATGTATTCCTGTTTTCGGGAACACTCGAATCGAATATCCGGATGGGCTCGGGAATTTCACACGAGCGAGTTCTTGCTGCGGCTCGAGATGTGAACCTGATGCCGTTTATCGCATCGTTATCGAAGGGTCTCGCTCATGTGGTCAACGAACGAGGAACGACGCTTTCCGCTGGACAGCGCCAGTTGCTGGCGTTCGCCCGCGCACTGGCACACGATCCGCAGATTCTGATTCTCGATGAAGCCACTTCCAGTGTGGACACGGAAACTGAGATCCTGATTCGAACGGCGATCGACCGCCTGATGCAGGGGCGGACGTCCATTGTTATTGCACACCGGCTTTCAACGATTCAGAAGTGCGACAGGATTATCGTCATGCACAAAGGACGTGTTCGAGAGACTGGCACTCATCAGGAACTGCTGGCCCAGCGGGGCTTCTATTACAAACTCTACCAGCTTCAATACAAGGATCAGGAAGTGGATGTATGACGGACATTAAAGGGAAGGTTGCTGTGGTCACCGGTTCCGGGCGGGGGATAGGACGAGCCATTGCTGTGGAGCTTGCGCGAAAGGGAGCACGCGTCGTTGTGGCTGCTCGAAATGTTACGGAATTGGAAGAGACTGCACGCCTGACCGGGTCGGCGACTGTCTTTCCCGCCGACGTACGGAAAAAGGACGATGTTCATCGACTGCTGGACCACGCGGCGTTGCAGCTCGGTCCGATCGATATTCTGGTGAATGCAGCGGGAGTTGGAGTGGCGGGCCCGGTTCTGGATTTTTCGGATTTGGACTACGACGCCGTTCTTGACACGAATCTGAAATCGATATTTTTTGCAAGCCGCTGCGTGTTGCCATCGATGATCGAACGGCGAACCGGCCATATTATCAACATCGCGTCTATCGCGGGGAAAGTCGGATCTGCGAATCT
>Ga0070666_10002504_pt1 | contig 11111 bp, 8 predicted proteins | sample KBSS23metaG_FD_64677 | JGI IMG/M metagenome (GOLD analysis project Ga0070666, IMG submission 64677) | Switchgrass rhizosphere microbial communities from Kellogg Biological Station, Michigan, USA - KBS S2-3 metaG | ecosystem: Host-associated > Plants > Roots > Rhizosphere > Soil ... | reverse complement strand
CTGTCCGTGCATTCCGCCGGCGCCCATGCGCAAGACGCAGCGGCGCCTCAGCCACATTGGTCGGGATTGCCGATATGGGGTGTGGAAGCGCAGGCAAAGGGCTATGAGATTCCGTACCCGTTCGGAATCGGGATCAATGGCTACTCGGCCCGGCAGCCGGTGAACATCCATGACCTGCAGCTGGCCCGCAATGGGCCCCCGGTGTCGGTCAAGAATTTCCTGGTGATCAATACGGTCGACACGTCCCAGCAGAACGTCTCGGCGAAGTTCGACGTCCTTGTGTTCCCGTTCCTGGATGTCTACGTCCTTGGCGGATACACGGCGGGAACCACCAAGGGACTCATCCAGATCCCCGACGACCCCATCCTTGGCATCATCGAGCCTCAGATAGTGCAGCTCAATGCCAAGTTCAGCGGCCCGACCTACGGCGCAGGGATCACCCTCCAGGGAGGCGGCAAGGTCAGCGACTGGCACGACCTGACGGCCATCGCGGTCATCGACTGGAACCGCACGCAGACGAAGCTGACATTCGAAAACGAATCGGTGATCGCCGACACGAAGCCGGTGGCGACGGTCTTCTCGGCCAGGGTGGGCCTGCACGGCACCGTCGGCAACTCCAATGGCGCGGCCGTATGGGTTGGCGCGATGCACCAGAACATCCAGCAGGAGGTCGCGGGCAGCGTTGCCAATACCGACCTTCAGTTCATCGTGATCCAGTCGCCGCAAAAACCGTGGAACACGCTGCTCGGCGGCCTGTTCGAGTTCGGCAAGGATGGCTACGTCCTGCTCGAAGGCGGGGTGGGCGCCCGCAAATCAGTTCTCGCGGCAGCGGTGTACCGGTTCTGATCGGATTGCGGCAAAGGTTGATGCCCTTCGCCGGCCACTTGGCTGACCTTTCCGAGTTGCGCGCCTGCCTCAACCACCCGACGAGTTGACGCGATTCACGCGGCCAGCAGTGCCAGCCAACCGCGCACCGGCTCGCCTCGCTCGAGACGAATGTCGGCGGCGGATAGATCTATCTTGCCGAATCCGTTGTCGCGGGCGAGTTTCCGCAGATAATCCGTTGAATGCGCGTAGCGGCCGCTGGCAAGCAGCCGGTAGTCGCGCGGGGGCGCCGCGTCCGTGGCATCGGACGGCGTTTCCTCGATCGCCTCTATTGAGAAGACGAGGGCGCCGCCGGGTCGCAACAGCCGGACGGCTTCGCGAACGACTTCGTCGAGCTTGCCGACATAGATGAATACATCTGCGGACGCGATGATGTCGTAACTCGACGCGGGTTCCACCTTCATCAGCGACAGCAAGTCTCGTGACTCGAGCCGATCATACAGATTTCGCTCGCGGGCCTTTTCCAGCATCCTCGGCGAAAGATCGACACCCACGAGGCGACGCGCGAACGGCGCGATCGCCGCACCGAACAAGCCGGTGCCGCAGCCCAGGTCAAGGACGTCCCATCCGCTTGGCGGAGGTTCCGCGTGCTTTCGGGCGACGTCGACGAGCGCGCGTGGAACGCCATACCGAAGGGTCTCCACCAGATGCGTATCGAATCGGGGTGCGTGATTGTCGAAAAGATTCGCGATGTATCTGTCCGGCGGCCGCTCGGGATTCTGCGCCGTCAGCGATGACAACGAAAACGCTGCCAGCTCGTTGCCGGGATCGAGCCGCAAGACCTCGCGCAGGCACGCGGTCGCTTCGGCGGTGTTGCCCTGGGCTTTGTACGCGAGGCCGAGGTTGTACTGGGCCAGCACGAGTTCCGGCTTCAGCGCGGTGGCCCTGCGGTAACACGCGATGGCTTCCTGATGCCGGCCTTCGTCCGCAAGCACCAGCCCCAGATGGTAGTGGGCCTCGGCATAGTCCGGCTTGATCGCCACGGCCTTCTCGTAGCACGCCATCGCATCGCCGGTTTGCCCCGACGCGCGATACGCCTCCCCCAGATTGCTGTAGGCGTAGGCATTGGGCGGCCTCGCCGGGGTCGCGCGTTCGGCATGGGCGATTGCGCGGCCGATGTAGTCGATCGTCTGGTGATGACGCCCTGCGCTATGCGCGATCGCGCCGAGGAGGCACAGCGCTTCGAAATTGTCCGGATCGGAGGCAAGGACCTCTTGATAGGTCGCTGCCGCTTCCGCCAATCGCCCGGCACGATGGTGGGCGATGCCAGCCGCGATCACCTGCGATAGTTCGGGCCTTGCGGTTCCAGCCATTACTGCGGCGGCACGTACCCCTGCGGCATGTCCGCGCCACCGCCGAAGAAGTGCTTCTCCATTTGCTCGGCGAGCCATTTGCGCGCGCGAATGTCGGCCAGGCTCAGGCGGTTCTCGTTCACCAGCATCGTCTGGTGCTTGAGCCAAGCGGCCCACGCTTCCTTGGAAACGTTTTCATAGATGCGCTTTCCGAGCTCGCCGGGATACGGCGGAAAATCGAGTCCCTCCGCTTCCTTGCCGAGCTTGACGCAATTGACGGTTCTTGCCATGGCGAAATGTCCTAGATTGACTTGCGATAGACCAGCGACTTGCGCTGGTAATTGTAGAGTGCCTGTTTTTGCCGCGGCAGGTCGGCCACTTGCGCCACGCGGAAGCCTCGCTCCAGGAACCAGTGCGCCGTTTTGGTGGTGAGCACGAAAAGCTCCGAGAGCTTCAGCTTGCGCGCACGCGCTTCGATCTCGCGCAGCAGCGCTTCGCCATAACCTTCGCGGCGGAAGTCCGGCTGCACGGCAAGCGCGGCGAGTTCTCCCAGCTTGTCCTCCGGGAAGGCGTAGAGCGCCGCGCAGCCGATGATGTGGCCGTCGTACTCCGCGACGACGAAGCGCTCGATTTCGCTTTCCAGGCGTTCCCGCGAGCGGCGCACCAGCACGCCCTGTTCTTCGAGCGGCTCGATGATCTGGAGAATTCCTCCGACGTCGTCGATGGTCGCGTTGCGGATGTGCGCGAGAGCGGTCGCGGCGACCATCGTGCCAACGCCGTCCCGGGTGAACAGCTCGAGCAGCAACGCGCCATCGTGGTGGCGGCTGACCAGGTGCGCGCGCTTCACCCCGTTGTCGCACGCGCGAATGGCCGCCGGCAGATAGTGGAGCACGTCGGCGGTGAGCTTGTTGCCGTTCGCGAGAAGTGCGGCAGCGTCGGTCGTCGAAAGATCGGTGAGCAATTGCCGGCGGCCGTTGCGCACGCCGTCGGAGTCCATGAGGAAGATGAGCTTGGTCGCTTCCAGGCGCACGGCAACCTGCGTCGCAACCTCTTCGACCGTCAGGTTGAAGATCTCGCCCGTTGGGGAATAGCCGATCGGCGAGATCAGCACGATATCGCCGTCGTCGAGCCGCTGCTGGATTGCTTCAGTGTCGATGCGGCGCACTTCGCCGGTCAGTTGCATGTCGACGCCATCCACGATGCCCATCGGTTTTGCCGTCAGGTAGTTGCCGCTTGATACGCGGTTGCGCGCGCCGGCCATTGGCGAATTGGCAAGTCCCAGCGACAGCAGCGCCTCGATCCGGGCGCGTACCTGGCCCGCGGCCTCGAGCACGCAATCCATGGAATCCGGATCGGTGACGCGCACGCCGTGCGCGTAGCGGTTAGGAATGTCCTGCTGTTCGAGGATCGCTTCAACCTGAGGGCGGCAACCATGCGCGACCACCAGCCGGATGCCCAGGCTGTGCAGCAGGTTGAGATCGTGAATGACGCCCAGGAATTCGTCGTCCGCGACCACCTCGCCGCCGAATGCGATGACAAAGGTCTTGCCGCGAAACGCGTGCACGTACGGCGCCGAAGCACGCATCCAATGCACGAAGGCGCGCATCGTGGCGGAGTTCACAGCGGGCGTGGCGTCGGGAGTGCGCGGCATGGTCTAAGGACCGGGGTCGGCGTTTGGCGGGTGCGCGCGATTATAGCGCGCGGTCGGCTATCATCGACCTTTGCCGCTGGCCTTAACGACGGACCCCGATGGCGTCGCCTCTTCTCGAAAATCTCAATCCCGAACAGCTTGCGGCGGTCACGCTGCCGCACGCCTCCGCGCTGATTCTGGCGGGCGCGGGCAGCGGCAAGACGCGCGTTCTGACGACGCGGATTGCGTGGCTCCTCGCGACCGGGCAGGCCGGGCCGCTGTCGGTCCTCGCGGTGACATTCACGAACAAGGCGGCGAAGGAGATGCTGCTCCGGTTGTCTGCCCTGACGCCGGTCAACACGCGCGGCATGTGGGTGGGCACCTTCCACGGCCTGTGCAACCGGATGCTGCGCGCGCATCATCGCGACGCCGATCTTCCGCAGTTGTTCCAGATACTGGACACGCAGGACCAGCTTTCGCTTATCAAGCGGATGTACCGCGCGCACAACCTCGACGACAACCGGTATCCGCCGAAGCAGCTGCAATGGTTCATCGCCAATGCCAAGGAAGAGGGCTTGCGGCCGAACATGGTCGAGGCTAGCGACGAACTTTCGCGCCGGCAGGTCGAGCACTACGCGATGTACGACGCAATGTGCCAGCGCGAGGGCGTGGTCGACTTTGCCGAACTGATGTTGCGCAGCTACGAGTTGCTGGCCGGAAACGAAGGCATTCGCGAGCATTACCGGCGGCGGTTCTCGCACCTGCTCGTCGACGAATTCCAGGATACGAACGCGCTGCAATACAAGTGGCTGCGCATGCTGACGGGACCGCACACGGCAGTATTCGCGGTGGGTGACGACGACCAGTCGATCTACGCGTTCCGCGGCGCCAAGGTCGCCAACATGCAGCAGTTCGAGCGCGACTTCGCCTCGCCGGATCAGCCTGTCAAGCTGATCAAGCTGGAACAGAACTACCGCTCGCATGGGCACATCCTCGATGCCGCCAACGCGCTGATCCGACACAACCAGGCGCGGCTCGGCAAGAACCTTTGGACCAGCGAAGGCAAGGGCGAACCGGTGCGCGCGTTTTCGGCCGCCTCCGATCGGGACGAGGCGGCGTTCATCGTCGATGTCGTCAAGGGTATCAGCGACGATGGCGTGGCGCACGACGAGGTGGCACTGCTGTATCGCTCGAACGCCCAGTCGCGGGTGCTCGAGCATGCGCTGTTCGGCGCCGGCATACCCTATCGCGTATACGGCGGCATGCGCTATTTCGAGCGCGCGGAGGTCAAGCATGCGCTGGCCTATCTGCGCCTCATCGCCGCGCCCGGCGACGATGGCGCGTTCCTGCGCGTCGTCAATTTTCCGCCGCGAGGAGTCGGCGCGCGAACGCTGGAGCAGTTGCAGGACGCCGCCCGCGGCCAGGCGACTTCGCTGTGGCAGGCCGCGATTTCCGGCACGATGACGGGCAAGGCTGGGTCGTCGCTCGGCGCGTTCGTCCGGCTGATCGATGCGCTGCGCGGCGAGACCCGCGCGCTGCCGCTTCCCGAAGCGGTCGAGTACGTCATCGAAAAGGCGGGCCTGCTCACGCACTACAAGTCGGAGAAGGATGGCCAGGATCGCGTCGAGAACCTGCTGGAGCTCGTGACGGCAGCGGACGCATTCGTGCGCGAAGCCGAACTGGCCACCGATGCGCCCATGCTCACCGATCGCGTCGACGTCGACGCGTTATCGCCCGAAGGTGGCGAGGCGGAAGGCGCGACCGATCCGCTGACCGCCTTCCTCACGCACGCGGCGTTGGAGGCGGGGGACACGCAGGCTGCTGATGGGCGCCCGGCGCTGCAGTTGATGACCGTGCACTCGGCGAAAGGCCTCGAGTTCCACACGGTCTTCGTAACCGGACTCGAGGAAGGCCTGTTCCCGCACGAGAACAGCCTGTCCGAGGCCGACGGCCTCGAGGAAGAACGGCGCCTGATGTACGTCGCGATCACGCGAGCACGGCGACGACTGTACGTCACGCAAGCGCAAAGCCGGATGCTGCACGGGCAGACGCGCTACAACATCCCTTCGCGCTTCCTGACCGAGCTGCCGCCTGACCTCGTGCAATGGTTGTCGCCGTACCGTCGCCGTGCCATCGACGTCGACGATGCCGAATGGGGCCGCGTCACTCGCGCGCCGCAGGCGACGCCTGCGGCACCCGCATGGCGCATCGGCCAAAGCGTCAAGCACGCGAAGTTCGGGCTCGGCGTGATCATCGACGCGGAAGGCCGCGGGCCGGACGCGCGCGTGCAAGTCAACTTCCGCGACACCGGCGTCAAGTGGCTTGCGCTGGAATACGCGAAGCTCGAGCCCGCGTAAAACCCCGTCAGAGCTGGTTTTGCGACTCTTGACCGGATAGCGGCGCCAAGGTTTCCCCTGCATGGAACACATCGCGGTAGCTCACGTAGTCCGAAATGTGCAGCGTGGCCGCGAGAAAGATTCCGTAGGGAATGAGCAGCAGCTTGGCAATCTGCAACCCCGTTTCCTGCAGCATCAGCACCAGCACGCCTGTCAGGAGGGCTGGCAACGCAGCGGCGAAGAAAAATACACCAAGCACGTACACCGCCAACGGCCGGAAGTTCGCAACCGCCGCGCGAAAACTTACCGCCAGCGCCGTACCGGCGCCGGCGTTCTGAAAGACGACGAGGGCAGGTGCCCACCATGTCGCGATCAGCACCGGAACTGTCAGCAATGCCGAGAACAGCATCGCTGCCTGGAGCGAACTGTCGGCAAGCGCGACCGCAACGTCTTCCTCCTTCATGGTCCCGCCCGCATTGGACAGGAGGTCGAGCAATTTGCCGTCGTCCACGAGCGACGACGCGAAGACCGCCGCCGTGACACCCACGACGAAGAAGATGCCGATCGGCAGCAGCGACCGCAAGTTGGACCGGAATCCCAGGAAGAGCTGGCTGAGTTGCGGCGTGCCGCCGCGCTCCTGTGTCCACGCCGCCGCGAGCAGGCCGACGGCGAACACCGGCTTGAGAATGGAGATCGCATACGCGCCGACGTAGGGTGCGTAGAGAAGCAGCTTGAGCAGGATGTAATAGGTCAGGAGCAGAAGGAGCCAGGGCAGGCGTTTGCGGCTGAACAATGCATACGCCTGAGCGAGCCAGGCCATGCCATGCCGCGCTTCGTACCGCGTGAAAACAAATTCCCGCGGATCGTCGTTCATGTCGCGCTTTCCGGAAAGCGCGCCGGCCGTTCCACCCGATCGCGCAGCACGCGCTCGAAGTGCTCCGGATCATGCGCATGCACCAGTTCCCCGGGTCGCGGCAGGTGCAGGTCGTATAGCCGGGACAGCCAGAAGCGCAATCCCGCTGCGCGCAACAGCGCCGGCCAGGCGGTGCGCTCATCCGCCGTCAGCGGCCTTACCGCGTCGTAGGCCGTGACCAGGGCCTCCGCGCGCTCCGCATCGACCGCCTTGCTTCCGGCGTCGTCGACGCACCAGTCGTTGACGGTGATGGCGAGGTCGTACGCATAGAAGTCGGTCGCGGCAAATCCGAAGTCGATGATCCCCGCCACGCGCCCGTCGTGAAACAGCACGTTGTCGCAGAAGAGGTCGCCGTGGATTGCACCCTTGGGCAGCTTGACGCGGCCGAAGCCCGTCTGGAACTTGAGTTCGGCGTCGAGCAGTGCTGCCTGATCCGGCGAAAGGTGCGGCTTGACCGCACGCGCTGCCTGGCGCCACCACGCCGGGCCACGGCGGTTGGACAGCCTTGCCCGGTAGCTCATGGAAGCCACGTGGAGTCGCGCCAGCGCCGCGCCAACCTCCACGCAGTGCTGCGGCGAGGGCACGATCACCGGCGCGCCGTCGATACGCGTCACCAGGCTCGCGGGCTTGCCGTTCAACAGAGAGAACAGGGCGCCGGTACGATCGGGTTCCGGCGCAGGAACCTCGACGCCCGCACGCGCCAGGTGCGCCATCAGGTTGAGGTAGAACGGCAGTTCGGAGGCGGGTAGCCGTTCATACAGCGTCAGCACATACCGGCCCTTGGCCGTGGTGACGAAATAGTTGGTGTTCTCGATACCGGAAGCAATGGCCTGTATCTCCGTGGCACTCCCCAGCGCGTAGCGGGTAAGCCATGCATCGAGTTCTTCGGAGGTTACGGGCGTGTAGACGGACATGGGTTGGGCCGGCGCGCGCGCAAGATCGACGCCCCGGAATCCTCGAGTGATGGCGTCAGATCACCAGGAAAACAACAGCCACATCGGAACGCTCAAGCCGGAACCAATCGAATCCTGGCGGGTGAAATTCTGGCCGTCACTTGTCGGCACGAGATAGTAGGACCGCCCGTGGCGCGGGGTGACGCGAACGTAGCGCAGCACGCCGCCGACACGCACTTCCTCCACCGTTTCCTTCTCCCTGCGGATGATCGTGACCTGCGGCTCTTCCTCGGTTCCTCCGCGATACTCCTCGATCGGTGCAGCCGCGCCCTTCGCCGGGGGCGCTGCTTCGTTTGCGGGCGGAAGCGGCGGCGGCGCGATGTTGGCCGGCAGCGGCGGCGGCGCGGCAGGCGCCTGTGCCAGCACGCTGCCTGCCAGTACCGCGGCGGCGGCGAACATGCACGCGAAGCGCAATGGACTCATGGAGGTTTGGCGCGGAAACGTCAATTCTACCAAACGATCGCCGTGGCAGTGGAAACTCGCAGGTTGCGACGGCAGCGACCCGCGCCGGACGACACGAATCAGAGGTTGAGCATCTTTTCGCGTTCGGCGCGTGTCGGCGCGAAGCCGCGACCTTCATAGAATTTGAAAATGGCCTCGACGATCGCCTCCGGCTCCTCGATGATCTGCAGAAGGTTCATGTCCTCGCCGCTGATCATGCCTTCGCCCACCAGCTTGTCGCGCATCCAGTCGACGAGGCCGCGCCAGAACTCGCCGCCGACGAGGATGATGGGAATCTTCCGCGTCTTGCCGGTCTGCACCAACGTCAGCACTTCGCCCAGTTCATCGAGAGTCCCGAATCCGCCGGGCAGGATGACGTACGCGGACGCGAAGCGCACGAACATCATCTTGCGCGCGAAGAAATAGCGGAAGTCGATCGACACGTCCTGGTACTCGTTGCCGCTCTGCTCGAACGGCAGGATGATGTTGAGGCCGATCGCGGGCGAGCGTCCGCCGTGGGCACCTTTGTTCGCGGCCTCCATCAATCCCGGACCGCCACCCGATATGACCGAAAATCCGGCATCAGACAAAAGGCGCGCAATGCGTTGCGTCTTTTCGTAATAGGCGTGGCCCTGCTTGATGCGCGCGCTGCCGAACATGCTTACGGCGGGCCGAATGCCGCGCAGGCGCTCGGTCGCGATCGCGAACTCTGCCATAATCCCCATCAACCGCCACGCTTCCTGGCCATTGGTCGTGTTGAGTGCCTGCGGATCGATTATTTCCGGAATTTTGTGGGTCTGACGCATGCCTACGCTCGTGCTGGTTGACGGGTCTTCGTACCTGTACCGCGCATTCCATGCACTACCCGACCTGCGCACCTCGAAAGGTGAGCCGACGGGCGCGTTGCGCGGTGTGCTTTCGATGTTGCGCCGAATGGCTGAGGACGGCAAGCCGGACTATTTCGCCGTCGTGTTCGACGCGCCGGGCAAGACTTTTCGCGACGACTGGTATCCGCAATACAAGGCGAACCGGCCGCCAATGCCGGATGATCTGGTCGCGCAGATCAAGCCTTTGCACGAACTCGTGCGCGCGAATGGATGGCCGCTGCTGATGGTCGAAGGTGTGGAGGCCGACGACGTCATCGGCACGCTGGCCACGCAGGCCGAGGCGGCCGGCATCGACACGGTGATATCCACCGGCGACAAGGATCTCGCGCAACTCGTGACGGCGCGCATCCGTTGCGTTAACACGATGAGCAACGAGACACTGGACGAGCCCGGCGTGCTGGCGAAGTTCAGCGTGCGTGCGGATCAGGTGCTGGATCTGCTCACGCTGACCGGCGACAGCGTCGACAACGTTCCGGGCGTCCCGAAAGTGGGCCCCAAAACCGCCGCGAAGTGGCTCGCGCAATACGGGTCGCTCGACAGCATCATCGCGCATGCGAGCGAGATTCCTGGCGTCGTCGGCGAGAACCTTCGCACCGCTATCGAATGGCTGCCGCAGGGGCGCAAGCTGCTCACCGTCAAGACCGACTGCGAACTGTCGCTGCGCCCGACCGATCTCGCCTTGGCGCCGCCGGATGTCGCCGTATTGAAGCCGATGTACGAACGCTTCGAATTCAAGAGCTGGCTGCGCGACATCCCGGGTGCGGCGGACGCTCCGGATGCGGCCGACACCATCGCACAACGCGCGGCGAACGACACTGCGGGGCGGCGCTGGGACACCAACGTCGCGGATGCTTCCTCGGTCGTCCCGGCCGCGGCACCCGTCGCCACGCACTACGAGATGGTGTGCGACGAAGCTGCATTGGCGCGCTGGCTGGCGGCCATCGACGCTGCGGAACTTGTCGCGCTAGATACGGAGACCTCGAGCCTCGATCCAATGCAGGCACGCATCGTCGGCGTATCGCTGGCGATCACGCCCGGAAGCGCGTGCTACATCCCGCTTGGCCACCGTTATGCGGGTGCGCCGGACCAGCTCGACCGCGACGCCACGCTGCGCCGCCTGGCGCAGTGGTTGGGCGATCCGGCGAAGGGGAAGCTGGGGCAGAACATGAAGTACGACCAGCACGCGTTCGCGAATGACGGCATCGCGCTGCGCGGTGTGGCGCACGACACGCTGCTCGAATCCTACGTGATCGAGTCGCACAAGCCGCACGACATGAGCAACCTCGCATGGCGTCACCTGAACCTGACGACGATCAGCTACGACGACGTCACCGGCAAGGGTGCCAAGCGCATTCCCTTCGCGCAGGTAGCCATCGACCGCGCGACCGAGTACGCGGCCGAGGACGCGGACATTACGCTGCGGCTGCATGGCGCGCTGCATCCGGCGATTGCCGCGGACGCGAAGCTCGAACACATCTATGCGCAGATCGAGATGCCGGTGCGCGAAGTGCTGTTCCGCATGGAACGCAACGGCATCCTCATCGATTCGAACCTGCTTGCTCAGCACAGCCGCGAACTAGGTGAGCGCGTGATGGCGCTGGAGCAGCAGGCGCACCAGCTCGCGGGGCAGCCGTTCAACCTCGGATCGCCGAAACAGTTGGGGGAGATCCTGTTCCAGCGGATGAATCTGCCGGTGGTCAGGAAAACCGCGACCGGCCAGCCGTCCACCGATGAGGAGGTGCTGCAGGAGCTCGCGGCCGATTACCCGTTGCCC
>Ga0070666_10002503_pt1 | contig 11113 bp, 7 predicted proteins | sample KBSS23metaG_FD_64677 | JGI IMG/M metagenome (GOLD analysis project Ga0070666, IMG submission 64677) | Switchgrass rhizosphere microbial communities from Kellogg Biological Station, Michigan, USA - KBS S2-3 metaG | ecosystem: Host-associated > Plants > Roots > Rhizosphere > Soil ... | reverse complement strand
TTTAGGCCTGTTAGAGGCAATCGCGGGGTGTTGTCCCACATCGGGAATGCGGTTTCGTAGAGTGGGTAGTTGGGCCGGTCAGTCTGATTGTGTTTAGCACCGACAAGAGCTGGGTAACTACAGATGCAACCCTTATAGTCATCGTTGAGAGTCCGGATTCGGCCCAGCCGATAGTCGATTTGAAATTGGATTTCGCTGTGCTGGTTGTGGGGCGGAAACTGCATGGATGCGTCGAATCCCAAATCTCGTGGGTCTTCAAATCCAAACGTTTGCGCGGCGACGATGAGCGGATCGCCAAGGCCGTTCTTGATGCAGTAATCACGCCATCGGCCCGCTGTCCGACGCGGATCAGGAAGTTGGCTCGGCCGATAAACAACGATGAGCGGACGTCCGTCGATTCGGATGTAGTTCGGGTGCTCGATGTAATTTCGCAGGTCTTCGATGAGCCGTACGTCGCCCTCAGGCGAGTGGTCTTGCGCCATCAGAACGTCTTCTTGCTTGCCGTCCCACCGTCGCGTCCAGTTCTCGTTCGCCCAAATGACGCAGAAGGGAAAATCGATATTCGGATGTTTTACAAAGTTGTCGAGCGGACGTTCCAGTAATCGCTTGCCTGCGAACCAGTAGTAGTAAAAGGCAAATCCATGAAGACCGTAGGTGCGCGCCAGTTCAACTTGGCGCTCCATAACCTCGTTGACTCGCAGATCGTAAAATCCTAATTCGTCGGGTAGGTGCGGCTGATATTGTCCTTCCCACTGAGGAACTGCCTTCGTGACGTTGGTCCACTCGGTGAACCCCTTGCCCCACCACTTGTCGTTCTCCGGGATGGGATGAAATTGGGTTAGGTAGAAGGCAATGACTTTAACGGCCGGATCAACGGGAGGCTCGAGGGAAGGATCGAAGGGAACGAAGTTTGGACCGCGCGCGGACCCTTTCTCTAGCATCGAGGAAACTGCGCGCTGATATTGCGCCACGAGGGGAGCGGGGGCTGCCTTCGGCCCTTCCTGCTTAACCTCCGCTTTAATCGGTTCCACGGGTGTCGGTTCGGGAGGCGCGAGCATTGGCGCGGGTTCCTCTAGGACGGGAACCGATGGTTGTGGGGTTGGTGTGTCGCCCTTACCACCTTTAATGGCTCGATAAACTTTCGCCAGTCGGTTGGCGAGCCGCCAAGTCTTGGTCGAGGTCATGAGCTCGATCTCTTTGCCAAGATTCTCCGCGTTCGTACGAGCATTGTTGAGCGAAACTTCTAGTTCCTGGATCTGTGTCCTTAGCTGCCCCTTCTGTTTGTCATCTTCGAGTCGAAGTCGATCAAGTTGACCGTGCCAAATGGCATCCTTTGTCGCAAGCTGATCCTTTACATAGATTTCTTTGGCGGCCAAGGCGACCGTTAGCTTTTGGCTAGCAGCCTCCATGTTTCGATCGATGGCGGCAAGGAGTGAATTCTCTTTTGCCTGGAATTCTAACTGCGCCTCTCGAATCGCGGCATCCTTTTCTTTAAGCGTGTCTTGGACGCGACGTTCGAGTTCTACAAGGTTTGTAGAATCGTTGCGCAAAGCATTCTCAAACACGGGACCAGCTTTGAGACAGGTCAAGAAATATCTGACGACCGTTGAAAGCGGCGTCTTCGCGCCGATCAGGTCGAATAGCTGAGCATGACCGTGCCTAAGGTCTTCTTTGATTGTTTTGCTCGCAACAGCAACTTGATCTTCCGACGGGCGCAGACCACAGAATTCGGCAACTCGCTTGATCTCCTCCTTTGCATCGAAGAAGTACGACTCGTAATGCGTAACGATGGAGGTTTGCTGAGATACGTCCTTTTCGATGGCATCCATGTAGGAAAGCCAAAGGTCGATTCCAAAGCGTTGCGACGCATATCCTCTTTTCGTCAGAGATCCCGCCACGTCGATCGGGTTTCTCAGGCAAACGACCACTTTAAGGTCAGGGATCAGCGTTTTCCAAAACGGCAGGGTCAGGCTATTTCGCGGATCCTTCCAGCCCCAGGCACCATGTCCATCAAACGATGTGATCAGTTTTTTCGCGTCGTCGTAGATCGGACCGAGTCGAGGATCGGATTCCCACGTGTCGGGTAGTGAGCCAGGCACGTCCCAACTCGCGTTGAACGCCTCAAGGACTCGATCGTTAATTTCGTGGAGGCCAATGTGCTCGAAGAAGCCTTCGGGATTATCCGGACGACCAGCAAAGAGTTCGCTCTCTTGCCCTAGATAGAGGCCGGAAAGATTGAGAACACGGGCGACCATGGACGAGCCAGATCGGTGCATCCCGGCAATGCAAATTGGCATGGGAGGGGGTTCCAGAGCTAGCAACATTATAACTCATCGAAGGTTATTTAGCTTCGATGGATGGGAGAGGTCATACGACGGCAGTAGCTTCGATTTCGACCTTTGCCCCATCTTCTAACAGGTCTTTCACCACCAGAAGGGACATCGCGGGGAAGTGTTTACCGATCACCTCTCGATAGGCGGCTCCAATCTCTTCGCGATGAGAAAGGTAATCCTGTTTGTCGACGATGAACCACGTCATGCGCATGATCTTCTCTGGTCCGGCGCCTGCCTCGCCGAGCACCGCGACGATGTTGGATAATGCCTGGCGTACTTGCGCTACGAGGTCGGAACTCACCAACTTCTGCTGCGCATCCCAACCTATCTGGCCCGCGACGAAGACCACACGTCCTTCCGCAACGATGCCGTTCGAGTAACCAATCGGCCTCGTCCATCCTTCAGGCAACAGAGTTTTGGTTGGTTGTGGTGGCTTCATTGCGCTATAAGGAATACCCGGTCGGATATACGACGATGTTGACATCTGTGCGGGACGAAGCAATAGGAAGTACACAAGCGCAAAAAGCATCAAGGGCAATGCAATCATCGAGAGCAAACCGAGAATCCCCTGAACGGCTGGTGGCTTGGCAAAGGTCACCGCAATGTTTTCGTTCTTCAGTTGGTTTGCTAGCTCATTCCAAACAGGACTCTCCGGGGCAGGGCCAACTGCAATGAAGTGTTCACCGCTATCTAGCTCTCCGTCAATCTCCTGCCGACTTTGCACCAAACTAACACGCTTAATTTCACTCATGTGGGAATAAATGTCCGTGTAAGTCCATTTCAAGGTCGGTGACGAGTCCCTTGATGATCCGGCAAGATTCGTGATCACGAGGATGATCACGGCAAAAACTACTACCAAGATCAACAACTTCGCCGAACTCTTCACTTCTAAGCTCCCTTGAATGACTCCATGCGTTTGATGAACTCCTCGGGTATTGGGGCGCTCCCAAGTGTTTCGCCCAAGGATACGCAAACTAGCGTGAGCGTCGCCTTCACTCGCTCTTCCTCGCCCATCTTTGCTGTGATATAGAAGTCCATCGACTTCGTACCGATCCGCGAGAGCTGCAGCGAAAAACTAAGAACGTCACCAATGCGACTGGCTTTCAGAAAATCGGATTCGATATGCACGAGCGGAACGCCTAGTTTCCATTCTTCATGCATCGTCTGAAAACTGACTCGAACCTGTTCATCAAAGAAATCTTCGACCATCTGATTGAAGAATTCGAAATAGTGCGGATAGAAAACAATTCCTGCCGGGTCGCAGTGCTCGAATCGAATCTTAATTTCTTTGGTCAACACGGATGAATACTCACTTTAGACCGAACGCTGTCTTTCTACTTCCATTTGCCGCAGCTTGAACCGTTGCAGTTTTCCGTTTTCCGTCTTTGGCAACGACTCCACGAACTCGATCGCGCGCGGATACTTATACGGCGCGATTTGCTGCTTCACAAAATCCTGGAGCATTGAGCACGTTTCCGGGCAGGCAGCCGGACCGTTCTCTCGCAACACGACAAACGCCTTCACGATATTGCCGCGCATCTCATCCGGTGATCCCACTACGGCGCATTCGCGAACGCCTGGATGTGTGAGCAGTGCCTCTTCGATTTCAGGCCCGGAAATGTTGTAACCGCCGCTTAGAATCATGTCGTCGGTGCGGGCTTGGAACCAGTAGTAGCCGTCCTTATCGCGCGAGTAGGCGTCACCCGTCAAGTTCCAACCATCGCGGACATATTCCTTTTGTCTCGCATCGGCCAGATATCGGCAGCCAGTCGGACCCCTGACCGCCAATCGACCAATTTCGTCGTCACTCAGCGTTTCTCCTTTAGGTCCGATGATCTTCGCTTCGTACATCGGAATCGGTTTTCCGGTAGATCCGGGTCGAATATGGTTGCCTCCCGCCGAGATAAAGATGTGAAGCATCTCGGTCGATCCGATACCGTCGATAATGCGAATGCCTGTCGCGGCAAACCACGCATCGGAAGTTGCCTTGGGCAAAGTCTCGCCCGCGGAAACGCATTTTCTTAAACGCGAAAGATCGAAGTCTTTCAAGTTATCGAGCATGAATCGATAACCGGTGGGCGATGTGAACACCACCGACACTCCAAACTCTTGACAAGCCTTCGTCAATTCGGGGGGAGGCGCCTTCTCCAACATCACCGTAGAAGCGCGAACGCGCATTGGGAAGAGCAGTATCCCGCCGAGTCCAAATGTAAACGCCAAGGGTGGACTTCCCGCAAAGATGTCGTTTTCGTCAGCCTTTAGGATAGATGCAGGGAAGCAATCGCAAATCGCGAGCACATCGCGATGGAAATGCATCGTGCCTTTCGGCATTCCCGTGGTGCCGGATGTAAATGCAATCAAGGAAACATCGTCGGCGGCTGTGTCCACTGCGTCGAAATTGTCCGACTTGGGCGCTGTTAATGATTCGAGTTCGCCGTCGCCGTACGTCACCAACTTCTTCAGGACAGGCGACTCGGCAAGCCGAACTTCCTCCGCGGTGCGGTGATCACTCAGCGCAAGTCGCACCTGGGCTTTCTCCAAGATGATTCCAATCTCTCTTGCGCGGAGCATCGGCATCGTTCCAACAACGATGCCACCCGCTTTCAGAATTCCAAACCATGCCGCAACCATCGTAGGGGTGTTCGGCCCATGTAGGAGCACGCGCTCGCCGGTCGCCATTTGCATGTCATCCCGAAGGACGTGCGCAATGTGATTCGCCTCGATCTGGATTTCTCGATACGTCCAGTTTCGTTCGGGCGAATAGATGAGAATCTTGTCACCGAAGCCGTCCCGCACAGCGGTGTCCAGCAGTTCGGAGGCGCAATTCAGGCGATCCGGATATCCCAACTTATCGAGATTGATGAGGTCGGGCCATAGCTCCCGTGCAGGCAAATTGTCTGCGGCAAATGTATCGACGTACGCTGAGTGCCCCATTTGCCTAAACCACCTCTAGCCCGAGCTTAGCCTTTTGAAAGTCCGCCAAAACTTGTCTCGCGATAATCTGCATCTGCACTTCTGATGCGCCTTCGTAAATACGAAGAGCACGGATCTCGCGATATAACTCTTCAACTACTGACCCGGACCTCACCCCTTCTCCACCAAACAACTGCACGGCATCATCGATCACTTTTTGTGCAGCTTCGGTCGCATAGAGCTTTGCCATGGAGGCTTCTCGTGTGATTCGCCCTGCTCCAGAATCCTTTGCCCACGCCGCTCGATAAATGAGCAATGCACTCGCATCGATCTGGGTTGCCATTTCCGAAATCTTTGCCTGCGTCATCTGCATATCAGAAAGGGGTGCACCGAATAATTGGCGCGTGGTCGATTGCGTTAGCGCTTCATCTAGCGCTCGTCGGGCAAAACCAAGGGCCGCGGCACCTACCGATGGACGAAAGACATCCAGAGTCGCCATCGCCATTCGGAAACCATCGCCCGGCCCGCCAATCTTCCGCGAATCCGGCACTCGGCAATCCTTAAATTCCAAAGTCGCCAACGGATGGGGTGCGATGGTTTGAATCCGTCCGACTACGTTCAATCCAGCGGCTTCCGCATTCACGATGAAGGCGCTCAGCCCTTTCGCGCCGGGTGCTTCTCCCGTTCGTGCGATCACGGTATAGAAGTGTGCGATTCCGCCATTCGATATCCAGGTTTTGCGACCGTTCAAGATGAAAGAGTCGCCATCACGCACCGCCGTCGTCGCTAACGCCGCAACATCGCTTCCCGCGTCCGGCTCCGACAATGCGAATGCCGCGATCTTTTGCCCTTCTCGCACGGCGGGCAAGAACTCTTCCTTCAGCGCATCCGATCCAAAGAGTGAGATCATTCCGCTTCCTAATCCCTGAAGCGCGAATGAAAAATCCGCGAGGCCTGAATGTCGCGCAAGTGTCTCTCGAATCAGGCAAAGACTTCGGGCGTCGATCTTTCCATCGCCTGGTGCAGCATATTGCAACCAGCCGCCGCGCGCAAGTTTCGAAACCAGTTCGCGGCACTGATCATCGACACCCTGTGATCCGTGTGGGCCGAGGTTCTTGGCGCACCAGTCCTCCAATCGAGCGGAGAGCTCCCGGTGCTTCTGCTCAAAGAACGGCCAGTCGAGAAAGCTGTGATCCGACATCTAGTCGCCTTGAAAAACAGGCGTCTCCTTCGCGACGAATGCGTTGTATGCGCGCTCGAAGTCCTTGGTTTGCATACAGAGCGCTTGCGCTTGTGATTCTGATTCAAGGGCTTGTTCGATTCCCATGTTCCACTCTTGGTTTAGCATGGTCTTTGTGATTCCGTGGGCGAACACCGGGCCAGCGATGATTCGCTCCGCCAACTTCTGTGCTTCGGCCATCAACCCATCGGATGTGTGCAGCGCGTTGAAGAACCCCCACTTTTCCGCTTCTTCCGGAGTCATCACGCGACCCGTCAAGAACAATTCGCTTGCTCGACCGTGACCGATGATTCGCGGTAAGAGAGCGCATGCGCCCATATCACAACCCGCCAGTCCAACTCGAGCGAACAAGAATGCCACTTTCGCGTGGGGCGTCCCCAATCGAATATCTGACGCCATTGCCACGGCCGCGCCGCCACCTACGCAAACGCCATCGACCGCGGCGATCACAGGTTGTGGGCACATCTTGATTGCCTTCACCAAATCGCAAGTCATGCGGGTGAAGACCAAGAGCTCCTTCATCGACATCTTGGTGAGCGGTCCGATGATTTCGTGGACGTCGCCTCCAGAACAGAAATTTCCGCCGGCACCCGTGATGATCACCGCGCGCACGTCTTCGGTGTAAACGAGATCGCGAAACATGTCCCGCAGCTCTGCATAGGATTCAAAAGTCAGAGGGTTCTTCTTCTCTGGACGGTTCAGAGCAACTGTCGCAATCCCGTTGTCGAGGTTCCAAAGAAAATGTTTTGGCGCGAAAGACTTGAAATTCATTGCCACACGTCTCCAACCGCTCGAATCACCAATTCCGTGTTCTCCGTTCCGAGCTCCGAGTTCAAAAAGTCTCCCCTCCGTCAACTGCGATTGCCTGACCCGTCACACCAGATGCTTCCGGTGAGCACAACCACAACACCGCAGCCGCAACTTCTTCCGGTTGTACAAATCGCCCCTGAGGATTACCCCGCAGCAACTCGATTCGCGCTTCTTCCTCCGACCGCCCCGTTGCGTTCACGATGGTCTGGACGGATCGCGCGAGCATTTCGGTCTCGGCAAAACCTGGGCACACGGCGTTTACGGTAATCGCCTCGCGAGCGGTCTCCGCTGCGAGCGCCCGAGTCAGTCCGAGGAGCCCGTGCTTGGCCGCGCAATACGCTGCTACATAGGAATAACCCTTTAGTGATGCTGTGCTAGCGATATTAATAATGCGGCCGCCACCGTGAGATCGCATCCCCGGGAGAACGCATTGCGAGCATGTGAATGCCGCCGTCATATTCGCTGACAACATTCGATCCCACAAGGCGCGGGACGTTTTCCCAAACGCAGCGCTTTCGGCAGCGCCCACGTTATTCACCAAAATTCGAATCGAGCCACCTAACTTAGCCGCGTCTACGAACGCCTGACCCGCGGATTCCTCGTTCGTTAGATCGACCGTAATTGGCTGGCAATCAATCTCCTTAGCTATCGCATTCAGCGCTGCTGCATCTCGGCCCATCACGGTCACCGACGCTCCAGCAGCAGCCAGAGCGCGTGTGATTGCCGCACCAATTCCTTTGCCGCCGCCGGTCACGACGGCGTGCTGCCCAGCTAACGAGCCATCAGCCATTCCCCATCTCCTTGGCCCGCGCCGCGTTTCGATACAACTGATTCCGCCCCGTCAAGTACTGCTTCGGCCAATGGATGCCCCTATAGTTTTGCGCGGCCGCGGCGTGCAGAGTCCAATATGGATCAGCCAAATGGGGTCGAGCCAAACAACACAGATCAGCCCGTCCTGAGGCAAGAATGCTGTTCACATGATCGTATTCAAAGATGTTTCCAACTGCCATGGTCGCGATCCTCGCCTCGTTCCGAATCCTATCCGAGAACGGGGTTTGGAACATCCTTCCATAAACGGGCTTAGCATGGATACTGGTTTGCCCCGCTGAAACGTCGATCAGGTCAGCTCCCGCCATCTTAAATTGTCGAGCGATCTCAACCGCTTCTTGTGGAGTGATCGCTTGCACCGTCGAATCGTGATCAAGCCAGTCATGAGCGCTGATACGCACTGACATCGGTTTCCCCTTCGGCCACTTGTCGCGCATAGCCCGGAAAACTTCCAAGGGGTATCGCAGTCGATTCTCCAGCGATCCGCCGTACTCATCTTTCCTTTGATTTGCCAGCGGTGTGATAAACGATGACAATAGGTAGCCGTGCGCCGCATGCAATTCGAGCCAATCGAATTCCGCATCATCTCCCATCTTTGTGGCTCGCACAAATGCATCGCGCACTTCATCCATGTCCGCACGGGTCATCTCGCGCGGCATCTGATTCTCGTCCGACCACTTCACGGCGGATGGTGCGATGATGCCCCAATTGCCGTCGGGCAATGGTTCGTTGTCGCCATCCCATCCCAGCTTTGTCGAACCCTTCGGCCCTGAATGTCCAAGCTGCAATCCGACTTTTGCGTGGGAGTTCTCGTGCACCCATGTGACGATTCGCTTGTATGCCTCAAGGTGTTCCGGTTCGTACAAGCCACAGCAGCCTGGCGAAATTCTGCCCTGTGCGGTAACGCATGTCATCTCCGTGAATACCAATCCCGCGCCGCCTTGCGCACGTGCTCCGAGATGCACGAGATGAAAGTCATTTGGCAATCCGTCGACCGCACTATACATCGCCATTGGTGAAACGACAATGCGATTCTGTAGTTCTAGATCCCGCACCCTCATCGGCACGAACATCGGTGGGACGCTCTCATCTGTCTGATCTGTCCCATCCGTCCTACGTGTCCGATCAGACCTCGACGCAAACCACCGCTCCATCCCTTCAAGCCAAGTTTTATCTCGCAGTCGCAAGTTCTCATGACTCACTCGCTGGCTCCGCGTCAGCAACGAATATGCGAACTGCATCGGCTCGAAACCGACGTAGCGAGGCACGTTTTCGAACCACTCCGTGCTATTACGAGCCGCGCTCTGTAGCTTCAAAACCTCGACTCGACGCACTTCTTGATAAGCATCGAGGGCAGCTGTACGAGATTCATAGGATGAAGAATGCAAGACCTCTGCTAATCCGATTGCATCTTCCATTGCAAGCTTTGTTCCCGACCCAATCGAGAAGTGCGCAGTGTGTGCAGCGTCACCCATGAGCACTACATTTCCGGAATGCCATTTCTCGCACGAGATACGTGGAAACTGTAACCACGCTGAACCGCGAAGATGCTTGGCGTTGCTCATCAAAGAGTGTCCGCCAAGATATTTCGCAAACAAGCGTTCGCAGATCGCGATGCTCTGTGCTTGATCGGGAGTGTCCAATCCTAAGGCGCACCAAGTTTCGGGCTGGCATTCAACAATGAAGGTCGATGTGTTTTCATCGAATCGATAGGCGTGCGCCCACACCCAGCCGTGTTCCGTTTCTTCGAATGCGAATGTAAAGGCATCGAAGACTTGATGTGTTCCAAGCCAGATAAATCGATTCGATCGAAGTTCAATGTTCGGCTGAAACTCATCCGTCATCTCCGTGCGGACTCGACTATTAAGTCCGTCAGCACCAATAACTAATTCATTAGTTTCGCGGAGAGAAGCGAGATCGAGAACTTCGGCTTCGAACTCTAATCGAACTCCCAGAGACCGAGCTCGCTCTTGCAAGAGATTCAGTAGCTTCATCCGGGAGATGCCACTAAAACCGTGTCCACCAGACGTGATCGTTACGCCCCGAAAATGGACGTCGATGTCGTCCCAATGGGCCAGGTTATCCTCAATCGAAGTCGCGCTAACTGGATCGTTTACCACCAAGTTCTGCAGCGTCTGATCCGAAAAAACCACACCCCAACCGAAGGTGTCATCCGGCTTGTTGCGCTCGAAGACCGTGATCTGATGGGATGGATCTCGGAGCATCATGGAGATCGCGAAATACAATCCCGCTGGCCCGCCCCCAATCACTGCAATCTTCATGCAAGCCTAGTATCGCTGAATCGGCATCGGCAATCTAAAATCGGCAATCAAAAGGGTAGCCTCCAACCGCGATGGATCGCACGCCGGCAGACCTTCTTCTCACTACCACTGGGCCGGTGTTGACCATCACGATGAACCGTCCCGAGGTTCGTAACGCCCTCCGTACCCAACTTCTAAAGGAGCTCTCCGACACTTTGATCGAGGCGTACAAAGACGACGAGACCAGGTGCGTCATCCTCACGGGCGGCCAGGAGGTCTTCGCCGCTGGGGCGGATCTTAACGAGCTCGAGCAGCAGCGGACGGACAAGGCGCTCAGAGACGAGCGCCAGAAGTATTGGGTGACTGTCCGAGAATTTCCCAAGCCGCTCATTGCCGCCGTCAACGGCTACTGTCTGGGTGGAGGCAATGAACTCGCCATGATGTGCGACATCATCGTGGCGGGGGAAGGGGCCAAGTTTGGGCAGACCGAAATGAACGTCGGGCTCATCCCCGGCGCGGGCGGAACCCAGCGGCTCACCAAGATCCTGGGAAAGGCCAAGGCCATGCGTTACATCCTCGGTGGTGAGCTCATGACCGCGCAGGAGGCTTTTCGGGTTGGGCTCATCTCGGAAGTCATCGCTGACGACCGGACGCTCCTAAGAGCCGAAGCCCTGGCTCAATCCATCGCCGAGAAGTCGCCCCTTGCCCTCCGTTTGGCCAAAGAGCAG
>Ga0070666_10002501_pt1 | contig 11120 bp, 13 predicted proteins | sample KBSS23metaG_FD_64677 | JGI IMG/M metagenome (GOLD analysis project Ga0070666, IMG submission 64677) | Switchgrass rhizosphere microbial communities from Kellogg Biological Station, Michigan, USA - KBS S2-3 metaG | ecosystem: Host-associated > Plants > Roots > Rhizosphere > Soil ... | reverse complement strand
ATTTACCGGCAACACGCTGACAAACAACAATCCGCTGATCGCCACCGGCGGCGGCGGCGTGACCATCAGCGGCAATGGCACCGCCGGCGGAAACTTGACCTTCAACATGTCGAATAACACGATGCGCGATTCGAGCGGCGGCGCTGTCCTGATCGTCAAGTCCACGGGTCCTGCGACGTTCAATGGGACATTCAGCAATAACACCATCGGAGTAGCCGCCGTGCCTGATTCCGGATCGTTAGGAGGATCGGGCATCAAGGTACAGAACGCTGGTCAGGGCAGCGTCGTCATTGCGATCACCGGCAATACAATTCGCCAATACAACAATTTCGGCATCGAACTCGAAACGGGCGGTGGCGCAACGGCGCAGTCTGGAATCTTGAATGCAAACATTACCGGAAATACCGTCGGCAACCCCGGTACGGGCGGTATCCCAATGAATGGAATCCATCTCAATGGAGGCACCGTACCGGGCGATACGTACGCAATCTGCGCGAATATTGGCGGAGCGGCCGCGCTGGCGAACAGTGTCACGGGTTCGGGCGCCAACGGAGGCACTGACATTCGTGTTCGCCAGCGCCAGAGCACAACTGTGAATTTGCCTGGATATGCCGGTGCAAACAATGACAACACCGCGGTGCAGACATTCCTGTCGGGCAGAAACGGTGGAGCGTCTTTGCTGTCTTCAAACACGGTGCCGACCGGCGGCGGGTTCACCGGAACCGGGACTGGTTGCCCGTAATACGATCTGGCGGAAAACGAGGAATTCAACATGGCAGAGCCGTTCCTTTCCGAAATTCGCATCATGAGCTTCGGCTTTCCGCCGAAGGGCTGGGCGCTGTGCGACGGGCAATTGTTGCCAATCAACCAGAACCAGGCGCTCTTTTCCCTTTTGGGCACCACTTACGGCGGCGACGGTCGCGTGAACTTCGGCTTGCCTAACCTGCAGGGGCGTGTGCCTATCCACATGGGCAGCAGCCACACTCTGGGCGAACGCGGAGGAGAGCAGGGGCATACGCTTTCGATTGCGGAGTTGCCGACGCACACGCATTTGGTCAACGCTTCGTCGAGTGCGACTGGCGGTAACGCCAACCCGAGCAACGCTTATCTGGGTGGAGGCAACAACGTCTATCATGCCGACAACGGCTCGCTGACCACGCTGAACCCGGGCACGATTACCAATACTGGTGGTAGTCAGGCGCATCTGAACATGCAGCCGTTTCTGACCTTGAATTTCAGTATTGCCCTCCAGGGCATCTTCCCGAGTCAGACGTAGCGGAGAGCAGAAATGGCGCAACCATACGTAGGTGAAATCCGCATGTTCGCCGGCAACTTTGCCCCCGCCGGGTGGATGTTTTGCGAAGGTCAGCTGTTACCTATTTCAGAATACGATACGTTGTTCAATCTCATCGGCACGACGTACGGCGGCGACGGACAGTCTACTTTTGCCCTGCCGGACCTGCGCGGTCGCGTTCCTTTGCACATGGGAAACGGATTCATACTCGCCGAAACCGGTGGCGTGGAGGAAGTGACGCTGACAGTCCAGCAAATACCGGGGCACTCACATCCGTTGACTGCGGCGCCGGTCTCTGGAGACCAGGTTTCCCCCGGAGGGAGTCTGCCGGCCAATTCATTCAATGTGACGCCTTACATCAATGATGTTCCAACGGGCAACATGAATCCCGCGGCTATCAGTTCAACGGGCGGAAGTCAGCCGCACACCAATTTTCAGCCCTATCTCTGCGTCGATTTCATTATCTCGTTATTCGGAATTTTTCCGAGCCAGACTTGAGGTTCGCCATGGATCCCTTCGTCGCCGAAATCCGCATATTCCCGTTTAATTTCGCTCCAAAAGGCTGGGCGTTTTGCGACGGTCAAATTTTGCCGCTGTCGCAGAACACTGCGCTTTTTTCGCTCTTAGGAACAACCTATGGTGGCGATGGCAAGTCGAACTTCGCGTTGCCCAACTTGCAGGGTAATGCGCCGATGCATCCAGGTCAGGGACCTGGGCTGAGCCTGCACGATCTCGGCGAAACCGGAGGCAGCGAAGCCGTGAGCCTCCTCGAGAGCGAGATCCCCTCGCATAATCATGCGATGCGGGCCGACCTTCTGGACATTGCAGATACAAATGTGCCCAGCCCGAACGCGTCTTTCGCCCTATCGTCCGGCGGGACGCTCTACCAGTCGAGCAGCAATACACAGCTGGGTGGAGTAGCTCTGGTGACGGCCGGCGGCGACCAGCCACACAACAACATGCAGCCCTACCTCACATTGAATTTCTGCATCGCGCTGCAGGGCGTCTATCCGCCGCGCACGTGATGTCGATGCAAAACCTCGCCCTCAGGGGGCTTCGGTAAAGCGAGAATGATCATGAACAATGAAGACACCCACAACGTGAATTCGCTCGGCCGACGCGAGATGTTGAAATTGGCGGTGAGCAGCGTCGGTCTGGCAATGGTGCCGGCCTTCGTGCTGGCGAAATCGGTGAAACCGACGGCGCTTGCGCCGACCGTTGCAATGGGTTTCTGGCAGCATCCGGCGATGGTGAAGCTCAATACACCGGACGACGTCGTGGTCGATGCGTCGAGCGTCAGCGCCGGGGTGGGCGGCACGTATAAACTTCATGTGCTCAGTGCCGTGTCGAATGCCGCACTTGCGATCGACGCGGAATACCAGGGTGGCGCGGCGCATCGGTTCTGGCAGTCGTGGAGCGAAGGCGGGTTGCTGCAGAAATCTCCGACGAGTGCGCTTCGCTGGTGGGCGAAAGATCGCCGCGCGTTGCAATTGACGGTCTGGTCCGGCGGCGCTGCTTCGGTCACGCAATTGCCGGCACGCGCCGGCACGTACGTACTCGCCGTCGCTCCGAATGCCGGGCGTCTGCCGGCGTGGAGCGATCTTGCTCTCGATCAAACCGTGCAGAAGAATCCGCGTTCAACGCAACTGGTCATGCGCGGTGGAAAGCGCGTGCCGTTCCCATATCTGATTTTCCGGGTGGAGCAGGCCGCCGTCTGAGTGGTGCACGCCTATCTGGAGCCGTATTCCGGCCGGCCGGCCGGAATATCGTTTCGCCATATCGATGATGCCTATCACGCATTCCTGCGCGATCTTTACGCGAGTGTGCGCGCCGCGGAACTTGCCCAAGTCGCCTGGCCGGATGCTGCAAAGCGCGCGTTCCTCGATGAGCAATTCGGTCTGCAGCATCAGCACTACGTCAAGAACTATCCGGGCGCCGATCTGCTATTGATCGAGAAGGTATTCCGACCGATTGGACGTATATACGTCTATCGCACGGAGAAGGAAATTCGTCTCATGGACATCGCATTGATCGAATCCGAGCGCGCCCATGGCATTGGCACCGCGCTGCTGCAGGAACTCATGGACGAAGCTCGCGCGGAGGGTCGGGAACTCACCTTGCATGTCGAACCGGACAATCCGGCGCAGCGCCTGTATCAGCGCCTGGGGTTCCGGCTGATCGAGCACCGCGGCGTGTACGATTTTCTCGGCTGGTCGTGCGCTAGTTGAAAAGGATTTCGTAGCACAGACCCTGGGCGTCCGGCCCGATTGGCACCGCGAACATTTCCAGCGTGCCGAGCGTCGGATGATCGACGTGGAACATTCCCTGCGGCGCGCGCCAGCCTTCGCGCGAGCGCAGGATGAGCCGGAATGGCGGCGTTTCGCGCGGCGATGGAGACTTCAGCGAGCTTGCCTCGGCGACCTCGAGTTCGGCGGATGCGTCGCCCGATGTCACTTTGATTCTTTCGCCGATCAACGGTTCGAAGTCTTCCCTGCGCAGGCGGTCGAGCATGGCATTTCTCTTGGCGGTCAATGTCACAAGTCTAACGCGATGCGCGAATCTGAAACGTGTTTCTGCGGCGCAACATATCCGTGCTAGCATTTCGCCATTACGCGGAGATCGGTGATGAGCGACGGAAAATCGACCCAGGACTGGATGAAGGACTGGCAGTCATTGCAGAAACAGTACTGGAACGCATGGAGCGATGCCACGCGTGCAGTGAAACCGGGGATGCCGGATCCGGCGACGCCGTGGCACGAAGGTTTCGAGCAATGGGCGCGCCTGTTCGGCGATTCCGGCAAGCAGAACGAGACGCTGGATCGGCTGATGGCCAGCGCCAAGGGCTATAGCGCGCTGATGCAGTCGATGGTGAGCGCGGCCGCCGGCAAGCCGGATGGCGAAGGCGCGGCCAAGGCGTGGACCGACGCCATGCGCCAGGGCTTCAGCATTCCGGGTGCGGATGCTTTCCTGCAGAACAACCCGTTCGCGCAGATGCTGCAAGGCTTGCGCGGGCCGGGCGTGCAGGGTTTCGACCAGCTTTCGCAGACGTTCGCGCCGTTCCTTGCGCAAGCGCGTGACGAAAGCAAGGCGTGGCTCAACGCGCCGGCGTTCGGCTATCTGCGCGAGCACCAGGAGCATTACCAGAAGATGGCGGCGGCGTTCGTCGAATATCAGGAAGCCGTCGGCAAGTACAACGGGCTTATGCTCAAGGCCAGCCAGCGTGGTTTCGAGATCTTCCAGGACAAGCTCGCCGCGCGCGAAGAACCCGGGCGGCAGATCGAAACGCCGCGCGCACTGTACGACCTGTGGGTCGATGCCGCCGAAGAGGCGTATCAGGAAATCGCGCTGTCGGATGAATTCCGCAAGGTCTACGGCGACGTGGTCAACGCGCAGATGCGCGTACGTTCGCAAGTCCAGCAGGAGGTCGAGCGCATCGGCGTCGATCTCGGCATGCCCACGCGCACGGAGTTGAACAGCGTGCACAAACGCATGCATGACCTGCGCCGCGAATTGCGCGGCTCACGCGGCGCGGATGCGAACGGTGAAATCGCGGCGCTGCGCGCGGAAGTGCAGAAGCTGCGCGAGCAGCTCAATGCGAGGCAAGGCAAACCCGCGCAAGCCGCGCCGGTGACAGCGCGACCCGCCAAACCCGCGCAGGCCGCTCCAGCCAAGTCGAAAGCACGCGTCGCACCCGCGAAAAAACGCGCAGCCGCCGTGGCCAAGCCGCCCAGTGCGTCGAAACAAGGGTCGCACAATTTCGCTGAGGCACTGAATGCGATGAAGAAGAACAAGCCAAGGAGCCGGGCATGAACGCAGTCCGCATCGATCCGCAGAAGGCACTCGCCGAAGCCACGCAATTCAACCAGCGCATCGCCGCTGGCTTCAAGACGCTGCGCGCCCTCGACGACGTCGAGTACGGCGTGAGCGCGAAAGAGCAAATCTATCGCGAAGACAAACTGGTCCTGTATCGCTTCAAGGGCGCAAACAAGCCGACCGTCAAGACACCATTGTTGATCGTCTACGCGCTGGTCAATCGTCCGTACATGGTCGACCTTCAGGACGACCGCTCGCTGGTGAAGCACCTGCTCGCGCTCGGCGAGGATGTGTACCTGATTGACTGGGGTTATCCGGATCAGTCCGACCGCTATCTCACGCTTGACGACTACATCAACGGCTACATCGACCGCTGCGTCGATGCGGTCGCGAAACGCTGCAAAGTGGACAAGATCAACCTGCTCGGTATTTGCCAGGGCGGCGCGTTCAGCCTGTGCTATGCATCCACGCATCGCGAAAAAATCCGCAACCTGATCACGATGGTCACGCCGGTGGATTTCCACACGCCGGACAACATGCTGTCGGCGTGGACGCGCAGCATGGACGTGGACCTTTTCGTCGATACCCTCGGCAACGTGCCGGCGGACCTCATGAACTGGTGTTACCTGACGCTCAAGCCGGTGCGCCTGCTGCAACAGAAATACATTGGCCTCGTCGACATTCTCGACAACAAGGTCGAGGTCGAGAATTTCCTGCGCATGGAGAAATGGATTTTCGACAGCCCCGATCAGGCCGGCGAAGCCTTCCGCCAGTTCGTCAAGGATTTCTACCAGGCCAACAAACTCGTCACCGGCGGCCTGAAAATTGGCGACTACGACGTAAGCCTGAAAAACGTGACGGTGCCGATACTCAACATCTTCGCCGAGCAGGATCACCTCGTGCCGCCATCGGCCTCACGTCCGCTCAAGCAACTCGCCGGCACCAAGGATTATTCCGAACTCGCGTTCAAGGGCGGCCACATCGGCATCTACGTGTCCGGGCGCGCGCAGCGCGAAGTGCCGAGCGCGATTCACGAGTGGTTGGCGCAACGTTAGGTACGATTCGACGGCATGGATGCCGACATTCACCCGCATGAAGTCCTGACGCTGCTCGGAGAAATCGAGTACGCCATGCTGACCACGCGCTCGCGCGACGGCAGCTTCAACTGCCGTCCGCTGCAGACGCTGCAAATCGACGCGCAGGCCACGTTCTGGTTCTTCACCAATGCCGGTAGCGACAAGTGCGCGGACATCCGCAACGACGCGCGCGTGAATCTCGCGTATGCCGATCCGGCCAGGAAGATTTTCGTCGCGATCGCGGGGCAGGCCGAGCTGCTGGTGGACCGCGCCAAGATCGACGAGTTGTGGACCCCTGCGCAGCTGGTGTTTTTTCCGAAGGGCTGTGACGACCCGGCATTGACTTTGCTCAAGTTCACGCCGGAAAGCGCGCGCTACTGGGACGGCAATGAGTCCATGGCAGGCGTGCTGTTCAAGCTCGGCAAGGCTCTGCTGTTGGGTGAGGAGTCCGACCTCGGCGCGAGCGGCCGGTTGGGTCTGCGCGGCAAATAATGTGAGCGTATCGCAATAAGTGTCGCCACACGGTGAGTTTTCTGACGCGATGTCTAATCGCGATCGCGAAATCTCTGCAACGCCAGCCGCAGCGCCACGAACTGACGCGATACATTCGTGCAGGCATCGCAATACATCAGGTGCAGACGCAGGCGCAGGCGCTTGACTAGCGCTAGCGGTTCATCCTGCTGCTGGGATAGCAGTCGCGATGCTTGCTGGCATGAAATGCGGATCATCGGGTGCCTAGCGAGGCTGCGCATGCCCGAAACCGCCGCGTTCCAGGCAAGTCCTCAGCAGCATGCGCGCCCTATACAGTTGCACCCAGACGTTGGACGTCGTCAGGCTCAAATCCTTACAGATGTCCTTGGTATCGGTACCGAACACCTCACGCAAGACGAATACCTGGCCGACGCGCTTCGGCAACATGTCCACGCAGCGTTGCACGGCAGCGAGAAAACCGTCTTGTTGGCACAGCTCGGCCGGATCGCTCACTTCACTTGGCATCTGCGCATAATGACCACTGGTATCAAACAAGCGATCGATCGGGTCGTCGCCGCCGTCGTCGTTGGGTTGTTCGAGCGGCTGCTCGCGCCACTGCTTGCGCAGCAGATCGACAATACGGTTCTTCAGGATCGTCGTCAGCCAGGTGCGCAGCGAGGAATCGCCGCGGAACGAGGCGCGTTTCTCGTACGCCTGTGTCAACACATCGGAGACGCAATCCTCAGCCAGGTGCTCGTCGCGCAACTGCAGGCGCGCGACTTTCATAAGGTACGGGCGGTGTTCGGCAAGCGCAGGAAAGTCGATCGTCGATACAGGCATGCGGCGATTCTAAACGAATCGGACGCGTGGTCGGCTAAAATGCGGCATATCCGGAACCGGCAGATAGCGCTATGAACGAAGTCCTTTTCCACATCCACCATCTCGGCGTCACGCCGTGGAAACTGATCGGCTATATAGGCACGTTCCTGTTCACGGCGCGCTGGTTCGTGCAGTTGTACGCCACGAAGAAGCTAAAGCGCGTCACCGTGCCGATGGCATTCTGGTATCTGTCGATCGTCGGCAGCGTGATGACGCTGGGCTATTTCATTTGGGGCAAGAACGATTCGGTCGGCATCATGCAGAACGCGTTCCCGATGTTCGTTTCGGCTTACAACGTCATCATCCATCTGCGCCATCACAAGCCCGAGGTAATCGAGCCGGGCAGTGCGGAAGAGACGTGAGGAGAATTTTCGCGCAGGGATGCGCGAACGAATCGGCGGCTTGATCACCGATTCGACAAGCGTGGCGCGGCTTCGCTGCGACCGCTTGGTTGATGCCCGCGGCAGGGTGCATCGACCCTATTATTCTGGATCGTAATCCAGATTCGGCGCCAGCCAGCGTTCGGCCTCGGCGAGCGTCCAGCCTTTGCGCTTCGCGTAATCCTCGACCTGTTCCTTGGTCACGCGACCGACCACGAAATACTGGCTCTGCGGATGGCTGAAGTACCAGCCTGATACGGCCGCGGTCGGATACATCGCGAAACTTTCGGTGAGCGTGATGCCGGCGTTGTGCTCCGGATCGAGCAGTTTCCACAGCATGCCTTTTTCGGTGTGGTCAGGGCAGGCCGGATAGCCGGGAGCGGGGCGGATGCCGCGGTATTTCTCGCCGATCAGATCTTCGTTGCTCAAGCGTTCGTCGGCGGCGTAGCCCCAGAATTCCTTGCGCACGCGTTCGTGCAGCGTTTCCGCGAAACTTTCCGCGAGCCGGTCGGCGAGCGCCTTGAGCAGAATTGAGGAATAGTCGTCGTGCTCGCGCTCGAATTCTTCGAGCTTGCGTTCGATGCCGATGCCGGCGGTTACGGCAAAACCGCCGACCCAGTCGCGCACGCCGGATTGCTTGGGCGCGATGAAATCGGCGAGACAGAAATCCGGGCGTCCGGGCGGTTTGTCGGCTTGCTGGCGCAGGAAATGGAGCGTCGCGGATTTGCCGTTCGCATCGATTTCGACGTCGTCGCCCACCCGCGCCGCCGGCCACAACCCGATCACGCCTTTCGCGGTCAGCCATTTTTCGGCGACGATCTTTGCGAGCATCGCCTGCGCGTCGTCGAACAATTCGCGCGCTTGGGCGCCGACCACGGCGTCGTCGAATATCTGCGGATAATGGCCCGACAGCTCCCAGGTGTTGAAGAACGGCGTCCAGTCGATGCGCGCGACGAGCTCGGACAGATCGTAGTCGTCGAGTACCGTGAGTCCGGGTGTTGCCGGCTCCGGAGGAGCATACGTTTCCCATTTTCCATCGAACGCCTGGGCGCGCGCGTGGTCCAGCGCAACCAGCCGTTTTGCTGGGCCGCGATCCTTGTGGCGTTCGCGGATCTCGGCGTATTCGGCGCGGATTTTGGCGAGGAACTCGTCGACCAGCTCCTTGCTGATCAGCGACTGCGCCACGCCGACCGCGCGCGAGGCGTCCTTCACCCACACGGTCGGCGACTTGTAATGCGGCTCGATTTTGAGCGCGGTGTGCGCGCGTGACGTGGTCGCGCCGCCGATCAGGAGCGGCATCTCGAAATTCTGCCGCTGCATCTCGCGGGCGAGGTGGCTCATTTCCTCGAGCGATGGCGTGATCAGTCCGGATAGCCCGATCATGTCGGCCTTCTCGGCGCGCGCGGTATCGAGAATCTTCTGCGCCGGCACCATCACGCCGAGATCGATCACGTCGAAGTTGTTGCAGCGGAGCACCACGCCGACGATGTTCTTGCCGATGTCGTGCACATCGCCCTTCACCGTCGCCATGATGATCTTGCCGTTCGACTTGCCGACGTCGCCGGTGCGCAGCTTCTCCGCTTCGATGTAAGGCAGCAGGTAGGCGACCGCTTTCTTCATCACGCGCGCGGATTTCACGACCTGCGGCAGGAACATCTTGCCCGAGCCGAACAGATCGCCGACCACGTTCATGCCGTCCATCAGCGGGCCTTCGATCACATCGAGTGGCCGCGTCGACAGCTGGCGTGCTTCCTCGGTGTCCGCTTCGACGAATGCATCGTTGCCATGCACGAGCGCGTGACTCAGACGTTCGCGCACCGGCAACTCGCGCCAAGCCAGCACGGCGGCGGGATCGGCATCTTTTTTTCCTTTGTAGCGCTCGGCGATTTCGAGCAGGCGCTCGGTGCCGTCGGCGCGGCGGTTGAGCACCACGTCTTCGACGCGCTCCCGCAGTTCCGGGTCGAGATCGTCGTAGATCGGCAAGGCGCCGGCGTTGACGATGCCCATGTCCATGCCGGCTTTGATCGCGTGGTAGAGGAATACCGCGTGGATGGCCTGGCGTACGCTTTCGTTGCCGCGGAACGAAAACGACACGTTCGATACGCCACCGGAGATGTGGCAATGCGGCAATGTTGCCTTGATCGCGCGTGTCGCCTCGATGAAATCGACCGCGTAATTGTTGTGCTCCTCGATGCCGGTTGCGATCGCGAAGATGTTCGGATCGAAGATGATGTCCTCGGGCGGGAAACCGACCTGCTCGGTAAGAATTCTGTAAGCGCGTGTACAGATTTCCACTTTGCGCGTCTTGGTATCGGCCTGGCCCTGCTCGTCGAACGCCATGACCACGACCGCGGCGCCATACGCCAGCACCTTGCGCGCGTGTTCGAGGAAGATTTCCTCGCCTTCCTTCAGCGAGATCGAATTGACCACGCCCTTGCCTTGCAGGCAGCGCAGGCCGGCTTCGATCACGCTCCATTTCGATGAGTCGACCATTACCGGTACGCGCGCGATGTCCGGCTCCGCCGCGATCAGGTTCAAGAATTTCGCCATCGCCGCTTCGGAGTCGATCAGGCCTTCATCCATGTTGACGTCGATAATCTGCGCGCCGTTCGCGACCTGCTGGCGCGCGACTTCCACTGCCTGGTCGTAGCGATCGTCCTTGATCAGCTTCTTGAACTGCGCCGAACCGGTGACGTTGGTACGCTCGCCGATATTGACGAACAGCAGCTCCGGCGTGATGACCAGCGGTTCGAGGCCGGCGAGGCGGGTGTAGCGGGGCGCATCGTTCATGCCGCGATTGCGCCTGTGTTCGGCAGCGCATGCGGCGTCACGCCGCGCACGGCCTCGGCAATCGCGCGGATATGCGCCGGCGTGGTACCGCAGCAGCCGCCGACGAAATTGACCAATCCACTGCGCGCAAATTCACCGATGGTCGCGGCCATCTGCTCAGGCGTTTCGTCATATTCGGCGAACGCGTTCGGCAGGCCGGCATTCGGATGCGCGGATACGTAGCAGTCGGCCACTTGTGCGAGTGCCTCGACATACTGGCGCAACTCGGTAGCGCCAAGCGCGCAGTTCAATCCGATCGACAGCGGATTCGCATGCCGCAGCGAGAAATAGAAAGCCTCGGCGGTCTGCCCGGACAACGTGCGGCCGGACATGTCGGTGATCGTGCCGGAAATCATGATCGGCACACGCGCGCCGCGG
>Ga0070666_10002498_pt1 | contig 11124 bp, 11 predicted proteins | sample KBSS23metaG_FD_64677 | JGI IMG/M metagenome (GOLD analysis project Ga0070666, IMG submission 64677) | Switchgrass rhizosphere microbial communities from Kellogg Biological Station, Michigan, USA - KBS S2-3 metaG | ecosystem: Host-associated > Plants > Roots > Rhizosphere > Soil ... | reverse complement strand
GCGGCGGAGATATGGCCTGCACGCGTGGTGCCCGCCTGCCAGGTTTGATTGACGTTAAAACCATAAGCGTTGCTCTGGCGATAACTGCCGCCCAAAGACAGGCTGGTGTCCTCGTCCACGGGATAATCGGCGCGAAGGCCGGTCCCCAAGTCGCTGGCGCCCTCCTGGCCCGGCAGCTTGTGTTCGGCGCGGCTTTCCGACACCGCGCCATACGCGGTCAGGGATACGGCCCCCCACTTGGTATCTAAGTCGGTTTCGTAACGCAGTGCCGCTTCCCAGAATTCCACCTGGCGGCCCGGCACATGCGGTCCCGCATTCAGGAAAGGAAATTGTTTTCCTTCCGATGGCGTGAAGGACAAAGCCAGCTGCGCCCCAAACAAAGCGGGGCTGGTATAAACGATCTTGGCATAATTGCTGGATGCACCGACGCCGGTGCGCAAGGCGAACATCTCGCTGAGCGCGCGGTGCGTGGCCGGATCGCGGAAAAAACTGGTGCGGGCATCTTCCAGGCTGACCCCCGGATCCACTTTGGGGCCGGTCACCGCCAAGCCATAGCCGGCGCCATCGGTAAGGCCGACCTCGATTTTGCCCAGCCCGGTCCCGGCGCTGCCCGCCAATCGCTCGATCGCGTCGCCGTCATAACGGCCACGCGACAGAGGATCGGCGGCGGTGAAAGTGCCTTCCAGCCCCAAGGACAGGCCACTGTCATAGCTGCGCTTGAGCCCAGGCATCAGCCGCAAGGCGCCGCTGGCCTGGGCGCCGTTCCAGCCCGGCTGGCGCGGCTGAAACAGCGCCCCGCCGGCGTCGGCATTCAACTTCAGTTCGGCTTGGCCCACCTCCCAGGATGGGGGCGCCAGCACTTGAGCAAAGGCCGGGTTTGCCAGGCCTAAGCCCGCCAGCAGGGCGAAATTACCAAGACGCAATCCGGCTCACTCCTAAGTCCTTTCAAGATAAGCCAAACCCGCCACTCCGGCGCAAGCCGCCCGCCGTTGCACACGCGCCACCCCCCCGCTATAAGCCCTTGTTCGGAGTGAGCCCCGACCGTTCCAAAAGGAAAAAACGACCCTATGCGCGTTCTGCCCGCTTTGCTGTGTGCCCTGGTGCTGGCCGGCTGTGGTTCCTCCAATGACGGCACCCGGGAGATGGACACCGGCACCAGCGCCATCGCCAGCGGCTCCAGCCGCGTCACCCTGGGGGTGAACTCCTTTCTCTGGCACGCGTCGCTGGACACCTTGTCCTTCCTGCCGCTGGTGTCGGCCGATCCGTTCGGTGGCGTGATCATTTCGGAATGGTATGTCGCGCCTTCCAGCCCCAATGAGCGGCTGAAGGTGACCGTCTACATCATGGACCGCACCTTGCGCGCCGACGGCCTGAAGGTCGTGGTGTTCCGCCAGACCCGCGCCGGCAATGCCTGGCAAGACGCCCAACCCAGCCCGGAGACGGCGCACAAGCTGGAAGATTCGATCCTCACCCGCGCACGCGAACTCAGGCTCGCCTCAATCGGTCAATGAGGATCGGCCATATGGCGCGTTACAACGCCAAGGAATCGGAAAAGCATTGGCAGGCGGAATGGGACGCGCGCGCCCTGTTCGCCACCCCTGCTCACAGCGATAAGCCCAAATGCTATGTGCTGGAGATGTTCCCCTATCCGTCGGGGCGCATCCATATGGGGCATGTGCGCAACTACACCATGGGCGATGTCATCGCCCGCTTCCGCCGCGCCCAGGGTTACAATGTGCTGCATCCCATGGGCTGGGATGCGTTCGGTCTGCCGGCTGAGAATGCGGCGCGCGACAAGGGCGTAAGCCCGCGCGACTGGACTTATGAAAACATCGCCGCCATGCGCGAACAGCTCAAAATGATGGGCCTGTCGCTGGACTGGGCGCGCGAATTCGCCACCTGTGACGTGGAATATTATCACCAGCAGCAAAAGCTGTTTGTGGATTTCTACAAGGCCGGGTTTGTTTATCGCAGTGAAGCCGATGTGAATTGGGACCCGGTCGACATGACCGTGCTGGCCAATGAACAGGTGATCGACGGCCGCGGCTGGCGTTCCGGCGCGATTGTGGAACGGCGCAAGCTCAGCCAATGGTTCTTCAAGATCACCCAATTCGCCGATGAATTGCTGGCCGCGCTGGACGGCTTGGATCGCTGGCCGGAAAAAGTCCGGCTGATGCAAAAGAACTGGATCGGCAAGAGCGAGGGCCTGCGCTTCCAGTTCACTTTGTCGAATGGAGAAAAGCTGGATGTGTTCACCACAAGGCCGGACACTTTGTTCGGCGCCAGCTTTGTGGCGCTGTCGCCGGATCATCCGCTGACCCAAGAACTGGCCAAGAAGGACTCCAAGCTGGAAGCCTTCATCGCCGAATGCCGCAAGACCGGCACGGCGGAAGCCGAAATCGAGAAAGCCGAGAAGCTGGGCTATGATACCGGCCTCACCGCGACGCACCCGTTCGATCCCGAATGGAAGCTCAAAGTGATGGTGGCCAATTTCGTGCTGATGGGTTATGGCACCGGCGCCATTTTCGGCTGCCCGGCGCATGACCAGCGGGACCTGGATTTCGCCCGCAAATACAAGCTTTCGGTGACGCCGGTGGTGGTGCCGTCCGACGCCGATCCCAAGACGTTCGAGATCGGCAAGGAGGCCTATACCGGCCCCGGCAAGCTTGCCAACTCCCGCTTCCTGGATGGCATGACGGTGGAACAGGCCAAGTCGGAGGTCGCATCGCGGCTGGAAAAGGCGGGCATCGGCGAGCGCACCACCCATTACCGCCTGCGCGACTGGCTGGTATCTCGCCAGCGGCCCTGGGGTTGCCCCATCCCCATGATCCATTGCGAAAAATGCGGCGTGGTGCCGGTTCCGAAGGATCAACTGCCGGTGAAATTGCCCGACGTGATCAACTTCAATGTCAAAGGCAATCCGCTGGATGCCGATGCGGCGTGGAAGAACACCACCTGCCCAACTTGCAAGGGGCATGCGGTGCGCGACACCGACACTTTGGACACTTTCGCGGATTCATCCTGGTACTTCACCCGCTTCACCGATCCCACCTCGGATACGCCCGTCAACAAGGCGGCGGCGGATTACTGGCTGGCGGTCGATCAGTATATCGGCGGCATCGAGCATGCGATTCTGCATCTGCTCTATGCGCGCTATTTTACCCGCGCCATGTCCAAGCTCGGCATGGTCAAGGTGGCCGAACCTTTCGCCGGCCTGTTCACCCAGGGCATGGTCTGTCATGAGACCTACCGCACGGCGGAAGGCGCCAACGGCGCTTGGGTGTCGCCCGAAGAGATTGAAAAGCGAAATGGCAGGGCGTTTTTCCTGGGCACCGATACGGAAGTCGTCATCGGGCCGTCCGAGAAAATGTCCAAGTCAAAGAAGAACACCATCGCGCCGGAAACCATCATTGCCGAATATGGCGCCGATACCATCCGCTGGTTCATGCTGTCGGACACCCCGCCCGAACGCGACATTGAATGGACCGATGCCGGGGCGGAAGGCTGCTGGCGGTTCGTCAACCGTGTCTATCGCCTTTGCACGGAAGCACAGGATTTGCCCGCTCCGGGCACCGCACCCAGCGCGGACGATGAGGTGTCCAAGTCCCTGCGCCAGGCCACGCACAAGGCCATCGCGGCGGTGACCGAACATCTCGAACATTTGCGCTTCAACAGCGCGGTGGCGCAGCTTTATACCCTGGCCAATGGGATCGGTTCCTCCGACAAAGCCAATCCCGCGGTTCGGCGCGAGGCGCTGGAAGCCTTGGTGCTGCTTTCGGCGCCGATGATGCCGCATCTGGCGGAAACCTGTTGGCAGGCTCTTGGCCATGCCAAGCTGGTGGCCGAAACGGCCTGGCCGAAATATGATCCAAGCCTGACGGCGTCCGATAGCGTCACCATCGCCATCCAGGTCAATGGCAAGCGCCGGGGCGAGATCACTATGGCCAAGAATGCCGATAACAAGGATGTCGAGGCCGCCGCGCTGGCAGACGAGGGCGTCAAGCGCGCCCTGGAAGGCAAGGCGCCGAAAAAGGTCATTGTGGTCCCCAATCGCATTGTCAATATCGTTGCATGAAGAAGCTTGCTGCCCTTGCCGCGTGTTCGCTGCTCGGAGCCTGCGGTTTCCATCCCATGTATGGCAGTTCGCTGGGCCCGCAACTGTCGTCGATCTATGTCGAGCCGATAGCCGAACGCGACGGCTATGAATTGCGCAACAGTCTGATCGATGCGCTGCAATCCAACGGCGACAAGGCGGGTAAGCTTTACAGCCTCAAGATCAGCTTGAACGAATCCAGCCAGGGCATCGCGCTGCAGAACGACGCCACCATCACCCGCTACAACACCAATCTGGAGGCGCGCTACACGTTAAGCGACATGAAGGGCACGGTGCTGACCAGCGGCGTTCAGACCGAATTGTCGGCCTATAATGTGGTGCAGTCGCCTTACGCCACTTTGACGGCGCAACAGGATGCCAGCAAGCGGGCCGCCCTGGATGTGGCGGAGCGTATTCATCTGGAGCTGGGTGTCTGGTTCCGGCAGCATAAGAAATGATCATCAAGAGCCACGAAGCTGACCGCTATGTCTCAAACCCGCCCAAGGGTTTGATGATCGCGCTGGTCTATGGTCCTGATGCCGGGCTGGTGCAGGAGCGGGCTGAGAAATTGTTGAAAAGCGTGGTGCCTGACCTTACCGATCCTTTCAATGTCTCCGATCTCAATGAAGCAACCGTGTTGGAAGATCCGGCGCGGTTGGCGGACGAAGCCGCGGCCATTTCCATGATGGGCGGGCGGCGGGTGGTGCGGCTGCGCGGCGCCGGTAATGATCTGGCCGATATTGTGGAATCCTTCCTGGGGGATCCCAAAGGCGACGCGCTGATGGTGATCGAGGCAGGTGACCTGGCCAAGACCGGCGCCTTGCGCAAGCTGTTCGACGATCACAAAAGCGCGGCAGCCATCCAATGCTATCCGGATTCGGTGCGCGATTTGGGTGATGTGGTGCGCGATGCCTTGCGGGCCGAAGGCATTTCCATTCAGCCCGACGCTTTGGAAGATGCGGTGTCGCGGCTGGGCTCCGACCGTGGCGTGACACGGCGTGAAATCGAAAAGCTGGTGCTGTATATGCACGGCCGAAAACAAGTCAGTCTGGAAGATGTCCGCGCCATCATGGGCGACGAGGCGGAAGCCCGCAGCGAGAGCGCCTGCGATGCCGCAGGCAGCGGTGACCTGGCGGGATTGGACCGGGAGCTGGAGCGGCTATGGGCTTCGGATACCCAGCCTGCCCAAGTGCTGCGCAGCGCCATGGGCCATTTCCAGAAATTGCTGCAAGCCCGCGAAAGCGCGGCACGCGGCGAGAGCATCGATATGGTGATGAAACGTCTGCGCCCACCGGTGCATTTCTCCCGCAGCACCGCGTTCAAGAACCAGGCCCAGCGCTGGTCCAGCGACAGGCTGGGCGAAGCCTTGGACATGCTGCTGGATGCCGAAGTCCTGACCCGCACCACGGCCGTACCGGCGGAAGCGGTCACCGGCCGCGCCTTGATGAATATCGCCGCCATGGCGAAAGGCAGAATGTGATGTTGAAGGTTCGAGTGATTCCCTGCCTGGACGTGAAAGACGGCCGCGTGGTCAAAGGCGTGAATTTCGAAGGCCTGCGCGATGCCGGCGATCCGGTGGAACAGGCGATCATCTATGACAAGGCCGGGGCCGATGAGCTCTGCTTCCTCGACATAACCGCATCTCACGAAAATCGCGGCACATTGCTGGATGTGGTGCGGCGGACCGCGGAAGTCTGTTTCATGCCGCTGACGGTGGGCGGCGGCGTGCGCACCTTGGAAGACATCCGCACCCTGCTTTTGGCCGGGGCCGACAAGGTCTCCATCAACACCGCCGCCGTCAGCCGGCCGGAATTCGTCAAAGAGGCGGCGGAAAAGTTCGGCAGCCAGTGCATTGTCGCCGCCATCGACGCCAAAAAGGGCGAAAAAGGGAACTACGAAATCTTCACCCATGGCGGCCGCAAAGCCACCGGGATTGATGCGGTGGAACATGCCAAGAAACTGGTGGACTATGGCGCGGGCGAAATCCTGCTCACCTCCATGGACCGCGACGGGGTGAAGTCCGGTTATGACTTGGAACTCACCCGGGCGGTGTCGGACGCGGTGGCGGTTCCGGTGATCGCCTCGGGCGGAGTGGGAAATGCTCAGGATTTGGTAGATGGCGTGACACTCGGCCACGCCAGCGCGGTGCTGGCCGCCTCGATCTTCCACTTCGGCGAAGTGACTATCGCGCAAGCAAAATCCGCCCTAGCGGCGGCCGGTCTGCCCACCCGGCCTGTCACCGAGCACGATTGAAAGCGACAGATCAGTGACGCTAGGGTCTCCCCATGGACGATCCTCGCGCCGCCGTACATTCGCTTACCCGCCGCAGCCTTGGCCCGCTCAAGCCGGTCAAGGCTAGCCCTGCGCCCATCTCCAAAAAGATGCGCCCCGAGGAGGCGTTTCGCGCCACTTTGCTGGATTGCCTGGCCCAGATCACCGCCAACGCCGCCACTTTGCGCCGCCAAGATTCACGAGAAGCGCGGTCGGTGGAAGGTCTGCATCAACTCCGGGTGGCGTTTCGCCGGCTGGAAGTGGCCTTGGGAGCCTTTGGCCGGGAATTCCGCCAAGACTGGCTGGAGGAATTGCGCGGCCGCGCCAAGATCTTGCTGAGCCGCCTGTCTCCGGCGCGCGATCTGGATGTGTTTACCGGCAAGCTTCTGGCCGATCCGCCCAAGTCGGGGGTGCGCGACGGTCTGGTGCAACTGCGCGCCCGCGCCGAAAGCGCGCGCGACACCGCCTGGGAAGGCGTGGTCATCTGTATCTCCAGCCCCGATTTCGAAATGTTCGCCGATGACGTGGCGGCGCTGGCGTCTTCCCAGCTGCCGCTGACGCGCAACCGGCGGCTGCCGAAGACCGCCAAGCGCATTCTCGACCGCCAGGTCCGGCGGGTGAAAAAGCGCGCATCCGTGGCCAAGAACAAAGAGGAGGGCGATGTGCACCGCCTGCGTATCGCGCTCAAAAAGCTGCGCTACTCGGCGGAATTTTTCGCTCCGCTCTATTCCCGCAAAAAAGTCACCCGCTATCTGAAGAAACTGCGGGGCTTGCAGAATCATCTGGGCGATCTCAACGACGCCGCCAATGTGCGCAGTGTGGTGAGCAATCTGCTGCGGGAAAAAGCCAAAAAAGACGGCGAGGGCAATATGCGCTATGCCGCCGGCGCCATGGTGGGCTGGTATGGCGCCCAGGTGCCGGGCTCGATCAAACAGGCTTTGAGGCGCTACAAGAAGTTCAAGCGCGTCAAGCCGTACTGGCGCTGAACTCCAGATTTAGCTGCGCGACCTTTGGCGCGCCGTTCCTATCTAGCGACAGCACCAAAATCTTCGACACATCCAATTCCGCCGGCATCGGTGTGGCCATGTCCCAGCCGGTGGCCAGGGTGTAAGCGGCGCGCAGCACGCCCAAATGCGCCACCGCAATCGCATCGCTTTCTTCCCGCGCCACGTCTTTCAGGAAAGCCGCCACCCGGGCATGCAATTCGCCGGTGGACTCGCCGCCACCGGGACGGAACGCTTCACCCTGTTTTGAGCCCGCTTTTTCAAAGGCATCGGCGCCGTGCTGGAGGAGAATTTCCGCGCGCGTCAGCCCTTCCCATGTGCCCCAATTCTGTTCCATCAAGCGCGCATCCAGCACAGGGTCTTTTAATCCCAGCGCTTCCACCGTCTGGCGCGCGCGCAGCAATGGACTGGCATAAAGGCGCGGCGCGGCAATGGGCAGGCGCAATGCCGCCATCTTGGCGTGTCCTTCGTTACTGAGCGGGATATCGATATGCCCCTGCACTTTGCCCAGGGCGTTCCATTCGGTCGGGCCGTGGCGAAAAAGGGCGAGCCTTATCGTCAAATGTCGAACTCCACCACCACCGGCACATGATCCGACGCCTTCTGCCAGCCGCGCATTTTTTTCACGATCCTGTGCGACTTGAGCACGCCCTTCAGGCCCTGACTGGCCCAGATGTGATCCAGCCTGCGGCCGCGATCCGATGCTTCCCAATCCTGGGCGCGATAACTCCACCAGCTATAGATTTTCTCCTCCGGCGGGATGAAGTGACGGGTGGAATCGATCCAGTCGAAAGCGGCTTGCGCTTGATGGAGTAAGTTCGTCTCCACCGGTGTGTGGCTTACAATGTTGAGCAATTGCTTGTGACTCCACACGTCATTCTCCAGCGGCGCCACGTTGAGATCGCCCACCAGGATCACCGGATCCTGGCGTCTGCGGGTGGCGAAGAATTTTTCCATCTCCCGCAGGAAGTGCAGCTTGTGAGCGAACTTGTCATTCAGCTTGGGGTCGGGGATGTCGCCGCCGGCGGGGACGTAGAAATTGTGCAGCTCCACGCCATTCTCCAAGGTCACGCCCATATGCCGGGCATGGCCCTCGCGACAGAAATCCTGCACCCCGGTTTCGCGAAACGGCTTTTTCGCCAGCACCGCCACCCCGTGATAGGCCTTTTGGCCGTGGATCGCCTGGTGCTGGTAGCCCAGCCTGTGGAAGGCCGCCCCCGGAAAGAGGCCGTTCTCCACCTTGGTCTCCTGCAGGCACAACACATCCGGCTGCTCATCCCGCAAAAAGCGGGTCACCAGCGCCAGCCGGAAGCGGACCGAATTCACATTCCAGGTAGCGATTTTCAACTTCTGCATCCCTTCCATGCTGCGGACGCACAACAGTAACATTTGTGCGTAATTTTCTTGCGATTCAATGACTTCAACAAGTTACCACCGGTTCTTGTGACAAAACTATCTCAAAACGCATGGCTAGCATTCATTGATTTGCAATGCTTGGCAGCCTATATCGCAGTGCAACAAAGAGTTCCCCGCGGGCACAAAATATATTGCAAGGTACCTTGCGCTACATGGTAGCTTGCGGTACAAGTGTCTTAGGGCTGATTTGAAAAGGAGTAACGACATGACCAACTTCCGCATCCAGAACACGCCTGAGAATAGCGTGAACAGCTTCATCGCCGAGGCTTTCAATGCCGCCACCATCGCTCTGATGGGCGTTGTGGGCATCCTCACTCTCGCCGCGACCCTTTAAGTGCTGGGTTCAACCCGCGCTGGCACCCCCAACGGCCAGCGGGCTCGCGGTGAAACCGACAATGCGTCCCCCCCTGCATTGCCGGACAGCCGCTCAATCCCCGCCCAGGCAATCATGGCCGCATTGTCGGTACAGAGCCTGGGCGGAGGAATGCGGGTAATGAACCCTTCTTCTTCGCATAGACGGGCCAGCGCCGCCCCGATCGCCTGATTGGCGGCCACGCCGCCGGCCACCACGAAATTCTTTCCGGCCGGAAAGTCACGGCGAAACATCGCCATCGCCGCGCCGCTACGATCACACAGAATGTCGATCACCGCCTTCTGAAAGCTGGCGCTGATATCGTCGATATTGACCGATCCCTGAACCAATTGGCGTACGGCGGTTTTCAATCCCGAAAAGGAGAAGTCCGCCCCTCTGTCATCACGCTTATTCAGCAGGGGGCGCGGCAAGTCATAGGCTTTCGGGTTGCCATTTCGCGCCGCTTTTTCCACGGCCGGGCCGCCGGGATAGGGCAGCCCCAGCAATTTGGCGGTTTTGTCGAAGGCTTCGCCCACCGCATCGTCAATGGTGCTGCCATACAGGCGAAAATCATCGGCACCGCCGACGCCCACCAATTGGCAATGGCCGCCTGACACCAACAGCAGCAAAAACGGAAATTCCACGCCATGGGTGAGGCGCGCGGTCATGGCATGGCCCATCAGATGATTGACCGCAAGCAAAGGCTTGCCTGCGCCCAAAGCCAGCGCCTTGGCGGTGGTCAGGCCCACCATCACCCCGCCGATCAGTCCTGGCCCGGCGGTGGCGGCGATACCATCCAATTCCGCCAATGAAATTTGAGCTTCGGCCAGAGCCCGCTCGATAATGTCATCCAGGATTTCCAGATGGGCGCGCGAGGCGATCTCCGGCACCACTCCGCCATAAGGGGCGTGCGCCTCCGTCTGGCTGAAGATGATATTGGACAAGACCTGGCCCGGTCCGGGGGCGCGCCCCCGCACCACCGCAGCCGCGGTTTCATCGCAGCTGGTCTCGATACCCAGAATGGTCAGAGGCTTGCCCGTCATGGGCCGCTGCTTTACCCCTAAATGCGGTCAGGACAAAGTTCTTGAGATATGCGGATTCTAGTCACCAGACCCTTGGAAGACGGCCGGGAAATCGCGCGCCTATTAGCGGAACGCGGTCACCAACCGTTGCTGTCGCCGCTGTTGGAGCCGCGATTTCGGGGTGATCTCTTGCCGGAAGAGGTGTTGGATGGTGCGCAGGCGGTGCTGGCTACCAGCGCCAATGGCATTCGGGCCCTGGTCCGGTCTACTGCCCGGCGCGATCTTTCCATCTTTGCCGTCGGTCCTCAGACCGCCGATGAAGCACGCGCCGCCGGATTCAGTGATGTCCGCAGCGCCGATGGTGATGCCAAAGCGCTGGCCGAAGCCACCCGTCACTGGGCGCCGCCGCACGCGCCGCTGTTGCATGTCTGCTCGGAGGATGCGCCGGGCACGCTTTCGCATCTGCTCAGTCAAAGCGGGTTCACCGTCCGCCGCTGTGCGCTTTACACAATCGAACCGGCAAAACAATTGACCTCCGAAGCCAGCGCCGCCTTGCAGAACCGCGCCCTGGATGCGGTGATGTTTTTCTCCCCCCGCACCGCGCGGATCTTTGGCCAGTTGACGGAAGGTCTGCCCACAGATGGCCTGACCGCCTTGTGCATCAGTCAGGCGAGCGCGGACGCACTCGCACCGCTCGCTTTCGCACAGATCAGGATCGCGGCGCGCCCCAATCAAGACGCCATGCTGGCGCTTATCGAATAAGATTTTGAAAAGGCTGAATATTTCCAACAGCCCTGACGGATGCCGCGAAATCTTAATCGTGCTGCCCAACAAGCGGGCTTTCTCTGCCGGGAGCGTGAGCAGACTGCTCACCGCGCAATCACATCCTCCATATTCTGTCGCTGAAAATAAAAGCAGTGCTTGCGGGCGGGCCCTGGCTCTGTGCAGACTTTGCACATGCAGCAC
>Ga0070666_10002490_pt1 | contig 11138 bp, 13 predicted proteins | sample KBSS23metaG_FD_64677 | JGI IMG/M metagenome (GOLD analysis project Ga0070666, IMG submission 64677) | Switchgrass rhizosphere microbial communities from Kellogg Biological Station, Michigan, USA - KBS S2-3 metaG | ecosystem: Host-associated > Plants > Roots > Rhizosphere > Soil ... | reverse complement strand
CGCCGGCGCCGTAGAAGACGACCACGTCGTCACCGCCGGCGCGGGTGCCGTAGTTGATCGCCAGCGGCCGCGAGTGCACCACCTCCCCGTGCACCGTCGGCCGGGTCGCGGTGGCGTCGAGGCCGTAATCGATGTAGCTGACGACCCCGCTCGCGCTGCCCGCGCCGTCGCCGTTGTTGACGCCGCGTGCCCAGTTGACCAGCCGAGCGCTGTCGACATCGCTCAGGCCGGGCACGGCGGGCACGTTGGTGGTATTGAAGTCGACCAGGCTCCACGCGCCGCTCGTCTTGCAGCTCGCGTCCCTGCAGGTGCGGATGTTGCGCGCCGCGTGGCCGAGGTTGCGCAGCCGCTGCGCCGCGCCGCCGCGCTCGACCAGCGGCCCGTCGGGAATGTCCGAGTAGGGCGAACCGGTGCCACTGTTGCAGGCGGAAGGGGACGAGCCCGCGATCGACTGCCAGAAGTTGCCGCTGTCGAACGTCCAGTAGCTGGTCGCGCAGTTCTGGATGAAGCCGGTGCTTACCGAGTCGACCGCCGAAGCACCGGTCGCGTCGGCGAGATAGAGCGTGCCGCCGTTGAGGGCGAACTGGTATTGCTTCAGGTTGCCGGCCCAGCGCTGGTTGCCGTCGGCATCGGGCCGGAACACGCCCATGAATACCTGGTTCAGGAAGGTTCCCTGGGTGTTCACGCTCACCGGCAGCGAGGCCGAGGCGAAGACGCTGTTGATCGAGGCGATCTGCGTCAGCACGTCGGTGAAGGCGGTGATCAGGCCGTACAAGTCCCCGCCCACGGAGTAGTAGCCGCCGGGTCCGTTGGTGTCGGCCATCGATTTCAGCAACGTGCCCTGGGCCGCGTCCGGCGAGCGGTTGTAGACGTCGATGGTGAACATGCGGATGTTCTGCTGCCCTTCGGCGCCGTCGAGATCGGCGCTGTACAGGAAGCGCGCCCATTCGTCGGCGAAGCGGACGCTGCTCTTGTCGCTGTTGGCGAGCGGCTTCGGGTAGATCTGCGCCCCCGGGTCGTAGCTCAAACGGCTCATCAACAGGTTGGTCGGGTACGGCGACACGTTGGTGTTGGTGCCGTACTCCTGGTTGGGCCAGGTGTTGCCGATGAGGATGATGTAGTTGGCGCCGCAGCTGCTGCCGCCGCTCGGCCCGGCATAGGTCGTCTTGGCGGCGTCGACGAAGGCCTGCGGATCCTCGAGTTCGATCGGCTTGCTGTAGCGCACCGGTCCATAGTGCGTGGCGTCGGCGACGACCGATCCGCCGCCCGCTCCCGTCGGTCGGGCGTAGCCGCCGAAGTACTTGAAGGCCTCGTACAGCGGCGCCCCGTACTCGGCCGACGACGGCCCCTTGAAGTCCGGCGTCGTGATCTTGGCGTCGATGGCGGCCAGGTCGGCGAGCATTTCGGCGCAGCGGGTCGCGTCCATCGGCGCGACCCGTTGCCGCAGGTAGCCCGACATGACGCTGGGACCGTCGGCGGTGCCGTTCGGGTTGAACAGCATCGTACCGGCGTTGAGCTTGAGCGTCGCAGTGCTGGCACAGACCAGGTTGTTCAGCACCAGGCGGAGCGCGCGCAGCTCCACCTGTCCCTGCAGGAGCGAGCTGTCGCTGCCGAACACCTGCTCGACGTAGCCGAGGCAGCGCGCCAGCTGGGCCGACCCGCTCGGGTAGTTGGCGCTGCACTTCGCCTGCGCCCCGCTCTTGCTCCATGCCTGCGAGGCTGCCGACCAGTTGGAGCTGTTGTCGAGGAAGAAGAGGACGTTGGGCGCGGCGACCGCGCCGCCGGTGCCGGAATAGAGGTCGATGTCCTCGGCGCGTGCCGGCGCGAAGCCGAGCACGGCCAGGGCGGCGATCGCGGCAGCGAAGGCGCCGCTGAGGCGCCGGTGGAGTGTGCTTGCCTGCTGCGTGCTCATGAAAGGCCGTCCGGTGGATGTCGAATCAGTTGCAGCTGCTGGCCAGGCTGGCGATGTCGGTTCGCACCTCCACCCCCTGGACCACGTTCGCGGTCGCGTCGAGCAGCTTGGCGTCGGCCGCCCGGGCCTGCACGTCGTATAGGACGGTGCCGCAGTAGGAGTCGCCGGTCGGCGTGCCGATGGCGTCGGGATCGACGATCGTCAGGCCGGTGCTGCTGCCGCCGCCGAAGCAGGAGGCGTCGACCGGGTCGACGTAGCTGACGCCGTTGGCGTGCTTCACCAGCTCGATGTTCTTGATGATCCGGGCCCGCTTGCAGGTCATGTTGCTGACCGCGACGCTCACGGAGTTGGCGCTGGTGTCGGCGCTGTACAGGCTGCCGAGGTTGACCGCGATGGTGCGGCCGCGCGCCGTCTTCAGATCGTCCCAGGTGGTGGCCGGTTCGTTGAGGACGAGGTCGAGCGCGTAGTGGCCGGCGGCACTCGCCTCGCTGCGCACCTGGGCGTTGTCGACCACTTGGCTGTGCCGCCCGGCCATGCGGATGACGCCCACCGCCACCAGGGTCAGCATCAGCAGCATCACCATGCCGATCATCAGCACCATGCCGGATTGACGGTGACGGCCGCGGCCGGACCGATGGCACCGGCGGGTCACGATTCGCGCCTCGACTTGGGCGTCAGGAAGGCGACGTAGGTGCTGTACACGCGGCGCTTGAAGTTCATCGTCGTCTCCGGCACGGCGAAGCGGGTGTCGCTCATCTCGAAGGTGAGCGCGGCGCTGCCGTTGCGGCTGGTGGTCGTGGAGCGCGCGAGCAGCCAGAAGCGAGCCCCGACCACCAGCGACCAATCGGCCGGCGTCGGCGAAAAGGCGTCCGGGGTGCCGTCGCCGTCGACATCGACTGCGTACTCGATCTGCATCTGCTCGATGTTCTCGACCAGGGCCACCGGCGGCAGGGTGCCGTTCGGCGTGATGTCGACGCTGCTCAGCACGTTGTCGGTGCTTATGTAATAGAAGCGGCGCACCAGCCGGCGCTTCGGCGCCCGGGTGCCGTCGCAGGCCTTGGTCTGCAGCGTCAGGGCCGGGTCGAGGCCGCGAGCCACGACGTAGGGGATGAGGCTGTACTCCATGCCGCACTCCGAGACCTGCAGGTAGGCCTGGCCCGCCTCCTCGCCGCAGCCGGCGCCGGCTTCGGTGGTGGTGCAGGTGCTGGCGCGCTGGATGAAAACGGCGTCGGTGCCGGCCTTGCGCGCCAGGCACGCTGGGTCGGGATCGGTGTTGTTCAGGCCGACCGCGTAGGCCGTGAGCGAGGTCGCCCAGACCGCCGGATCGGTGGAGCACAAGTCGATGGCGCCGCCGGCAGGCACCACCAGCGTGCCGTAGAAGCCGGTCTGCGCCAGGTCTCGGCTCAGGGCGACGAGGGCGTACTGGCCGTTCTCGATGACGTCGGCGCTGAGCTCGATCTCGTTGCGCGCCACGCTGCTGTTGACGAACACCGTGCTCAGGCCGGCGACGAGCACCATGCCGATCACCATCGCGACCATCATCTCGACCAGTGTCAGGCCGCGCGCGACGGCGCGGCGCGGACCGCGGGAGCAGAGGAAGCGGCGGCGGCTCGGTGTCATGGCTCAGGTCGACTTGCGCAGGTCGGGCACGAGCACGCGCATCGAGATGCCGCGCCGCTGTCCCGTGCCGAAATCGACGTCCGAGGCGCACTGCCCGGCCGGCGAATCGGCCGCTGGATCGGTGCGTGGTTCGATGCCCTGCCAGACGATGACCACGTACAGGTCGGCGAGGGCGTTCTGCTGCGGCGGCTCGACCCGGATCAGGCAGCCGCGCGCGCCGGTCATCGCGCCGATCGCGCCGGCGCTGTCGCTCATCGCCACGCCCCGCAGGTCGCGGCCCCAGGCACAAGCCTGGGCGGCGGCGAACGAGGCGAGGTCGCCCGCGACCGGCTGCAGGCAGTTGCCGTCGGCGTCGGCGAAGCTCGCCGCGCCGGTGCCGTTGCCGACCCAGACGGAGCCGTCGGCCGAGCTCACCGCGGGGTCGAGGTAGCCGGCGACGATGCCGCGCGCCGAGAGCAGCCGCGCCTGCATGTCGCGGGCGAGCGCGATCGCCTGGCCCCGCTGGTAGGACTCGAACTCGGCCGCCGAGGCGCGGGTCTGCATGCCGAGCATGCCGAGCAGGCCGATCGCCAGCAGCAGCACCGTGACCATGACCTCGATCAGGGTGAAGCCCCTCTGGCGACGAAGCGTCCGCGTCATGAGCACGGCCCCTTGGTGGTGGCTGCGCGGCCGGTGGTCGATACCGCGACGCAGCGGTAGACGCCGGCATGGGCGTCGCCGACCTGGACCCAGCCGCCGCCTGCCGAAAGACGGCCGTAGGCGTTGAAGTTGAAGCGCACGGCGTCGCCGCTCTGCGTCGTGAACTCGATTCCGGCGAAGCCGGACTGCACGAGCAGCGGCGTCGCGCTGCCGGCCGGATCGCGGATCGTCCAGCCGGCTTGCGCGTCGGCGAAGGCGAAGCCGACGTCGGTGTTGCGCTTGGTCGCCTCGGCTCGGGCCAGCCAGAGCGACTCGGTCAGGGCCGAGGCGGCGGCGCGGACCCGCTGCGTCGCCACCATCTCGGCGAACGACGGCGCCGCGACGGTCACGAGGATGGCGACGATGGACACCACCGTCATCATCTCGACCAGGGTGAACCCGCGGCTGGCGTGGCGCCGGGGGCGGGCGGAGAGCGATCGGCTGGGTTGCATATCAGTAGCCCCAGTAGCCGCGGGTGCTCGCCGGCGAGCGCGCGCCGGACTGGCTGACCGTCAGCGGCAACTCGCCGCTGCGCGCCTGCAGATTGAGCGGCGTCGCGGTCGCAACGAAAGTGCGCGGCGAGGCGGCGTTGTCGACGACGATGGTGAAGGCGTAATCGCCGCGCAGTTCCTGCGGCGCGGAGACGTTGAGCGCCGCGAGCGACGTCGTGTAGCCGCGCAGGTCGAGCAGGTGCGCCTGCTCGCGGTTGGCGATCGTCATCAGCGCCGACTGCGCCGTCGCCCGCTTGCTGCGCCGAACATAGCTCTCGTACGAAGGCCAGGCGACGCCGGCGAGGATCGCGATCACGGCGATCGTGATCACCATCTCCACCAGCGTGAAGCCGCGCGTCCTGCGCAGCGCGCGCTGCTTCAGGGGATCAGCAATGTTCATGGATGCACCCGGTCACGACGAGATATCGACATCCCTGACGCTCTCCTTGAGAGGCGTTGCACAGAGATACGGTGGACTCGATTCGAGCGCAGGCGAACTGATGGCGAGTGACATGGAGACGCACTGTGCTCGGCATCGCTGGCGCTGTCGCCACCGATGGTCGGGCGTGGTCAACCTACGATCGCCGCATCGCCTCAATCGTCAAAATCAGCACGCAAGACGCGGACAGTCGATGAACGGTCTTCGCAATGCCCCGAGCACGCAGAGGTGCAGCCTCCGCGACCGCATTCGGCACGCGAGAGCAGTGCCGGATTGCGAACGACTCATCTGCACTCGCTTACAAGATTAAGGGCCGCCGATGCGGACTTCTTGCACGCCGGTCTAAGTCCGTGGATCGAGGGCGGTTGTGAGGCCATCGATCTCTCTTCAGACTGCGTGCCGATCTCTCCCGTGTTCACTCATTTGGTACTCGCATGCCTCGTTCAACCCACATCCTCAAAGCAACCGCCCTTGCGGCATCTGCCGCACTTGCCGCCTGCGGTGGCGGCAGCGAGTCGACGAGCGGCACGGGAACCCTGCGGCTCGCGCTCACCGACGCCCCGACCTGCGGATTCGATCGGGTCGACGTGACCGTCGAGAAGGTACGAGTGCACAAGAGCAGCTCGGCCAATGAGGGCGACGACGGATGGTCCGAAGTCGTCCTTCAGCCGGCGAAGAAGGTCGACCTGCTGTCGCTGACCAACGGTGCATTGGCCGAGCTCGGCCAGACGCCGTTGCCGGCCGGCAGGTACACGCAGATGCGCTTCGTGCTGTCGCCGAACAACGCGGCCAACCCGCTCGCCAACTCGGTGACGCCCACCGGCGGCAATGAGACGGCTGTGTCGACGCCGAGCGGTTCCCAGAGCGGACTGAAGATGAACGTCGACATCGAGGTCGAAGCGAACAAGGTCGCCGACTTCGCGCTCGACTTCGATACCTGCCGATCCTTCGTGAGGCTCGGCAATTCCGGCTATCTCCTCAAGCCGGTCATTGCCGTGATCCCGAGGATTTCAGACGGGGCCCGTGTGACCGGCCAGGTGGCGCTGCCGATCGCGACGACGGTGACCAGCGTTTCGTTGCAATTGAACGGGGAGCCGGTCCGATCCACGCCCCCCGACAGCACCGGCAACTTCGTGCTGTACCCGGTTCCGGTCGGGGTATATGACCTCGTCGTGACCGCGCCAGGTCGCGCCACCGCAACGATCACGGGCGTGCCCGTGGCGGCGACGGGCTCGACGACCGTCAACCTCGCGTCTGCGCCGATCGACCCACCGGCATCTGCCATGCGCTCGGCCTCCGGCGTCATTTCGACAGGCGCCAGCCCCGTCGACGCAGTCGCAGGCGTCACGAAGCAGTACGTCGGCGGTCCGCTGGTCTCGGTCGCCGCCGGCCCGGTAAACGGCTCGACCGGCGCGTTCAGCTTCTCGCTGCCGGCCAGTGCACCGGTGAGAACGGCTTTCGCGGCGAGCGCACCGTCCCTTGCCTTCACCGTCGATGGCGGCATACCGACGGGGAAATACACCTTGGTGGGCAAGGCCGGCGTGACGGTCAAGACCCTCGAGTTCGACGTCAGCCTCGTCGACTTCGTCGCCCCCGTGTGGACCTTCCCCTAGAGATTTCAGCGCGCGGCTAGGTCGGGCTCGCCTTGGCCGCCCCCGCCCCCGCCCCCGACGTGGTGATCCCTTTCGAGTACATCGCGTAGACCGCAGCGTACGGAACACGCACGGTCCGGCCGATCCTGGCCGGGGTGCACCCGGCGTCAGGCGCGGTACCACCTGCGGTTTCGATTCGCTGCACGCTCGTCACCGCTGCAAAGCGCCCCGAGCCGCCGACCGAATGGGTCTGCAGCAGCAGCCACGGGATCGAATCGGGGCGCGGCGCGACGGCACTGGCCTGCGTCGTGCCGGCGATCCTGCTCCCGTCGCCGGCATCCCAGCTCGGGCCGGCGAAGTGCTTGCCGGCCCGCCGGCCCTGCTCGTCGTACAGGTCGGCCTCGGGGGCGACGAAGGTCCACTCCGCCCCGATCGAATCGCCACGCGCGCGGCATTCGTAGATCTGCACTCCCCGCGCCGTGACGGCGCCGACCAGCGTCTCGCCGATCGGAACCAACTTGCCCGGAACCGGCGTCAGGGGCACCCGCGGTGGCGGCGAGCCGCCGGCGCAGGCTGCGAACAGGAGGGCGGACAAGCTGGCTGCGCTAATCCTTGCGCTCATTGCAGCTGGCTCCCTTACCAGTTCGTCGCGACGAACTTGTTGCCGGCCGCCTTGTAGCGCTCGATCGCGGAGCTCAGCGCCACGTATTGCTCGCAGCTCGGACCGCATTCGGCCGACAGCGTGGCCAGTCGCGCCTGCGCCTTGTCGAGCGAACCCTGCATCAGGTAGAGCTCGCCGGAGTACTCCAGCGCGTTGCGATGATGGGGATCGATGCGCAGCGCTTCGTCGTAGTGGCGTTCCGAATCGGCCAGATCGGGCGCTGGGTTCTTGCGCAGCGTGTAGCCCATCAGGTTGTTCCAGTCGGCGCTGCCGGCGTCATTGACGCGCCTGAGCTCGTCGAGCGCGGCGGGCCATTGCTTGGCGGCGATGAGGGCGCGGGCGTTGCCGAGCTTGTCGACCGCGGCGGCCGGCGCCGCGGGGCGGGTGGATCGTGCCCGCGACGAAAAGTCGACCGCGCCTGCGCCATGGGACAGGAGCGCGGCCGCGCAGAGGGAGAGGATGCGTAGCGTGGTAGCTTTCATGACTTTCTTTCTCGAGGTGAGGGAAACTAAAACTGTCGAAGCTACCTACGGTTTTGCGCGCAAAACGGATCGCCCCCTTCCGAGAATTTTTTCCACGACGACGCCCGACGCGTCCTCGGCCTCACCACACCTTGACGCAATTCCCGATCAGCGCGTAGGCGCCGGCGGGAGCATCGCCCGCGTTCGACGGCGCCTTCTCGAAGCTGACGGCAAGCCGCGACACGTTGAAGAACAGCTTCTCGGACGTGTCAGGCAGAGCGAGCCGCGAAGTTCCCTGCGCTGGAATCACGCCGACCGGAAAGGGCGCTGCGCCGTCCTTGGGCAGCGCCCACATCTGCGCCACGTGGCCGGCCGGCACGTTTAGAGGCTGTAGAAGCTTCACCGTGAGCTGGCGCCCCTGTCGGCGGGAACTCGCCACCAATGCCGCCTTGCCGACCGGATCCAGCAGCACGCCGACGTAGCTCGCGGGCAAGGCATCGAAACGGGGCTCCATGCCGATGAGGTCGGGCTGCGTGCGCAACAACACGGCGCATAACAGCGCACCGACCAAGGCGCCGGCGAGGCCACGCCCCGAGAACAAACCGCGCAGGGCTTGCAGCGCGCCACCGATCGGTGTGGCCGTGGACGCGGACTGATTCGGGCCGGAGAACAGCCGCCGCTCGATGCCGTGCCACGTCGACTCCGGCGGCTGTACCGGCGCGGCGGCCAAATCGAGCACCGAGAGTCGTTGCCGCCAGACGTCGACGGCCATCGAGGCCGCAGGGGATGACCGAACCACCCGTTCGAATCGGCGCCGGGCTGGCCCAGCGAGCGTTCCCAGCGCGTACTCGCGGGCGAGGCGATCCAGGCGTACGGGCAGCAGGTAGTTCATACGCCTGACACCCCTGCGGCTTCTAGGCACGACTTGAGCTGGTCGAGTCCGCGCCGCACCCAACCTTTGACCGTGCCGAGCGGCGCATTGAGCAGATTCGCGATATCGGTATGGACCATTCCGCGGTAGTAGGCCAACGCCAGCGCCTGGCGTTGTTGCGAAGAGAGCGTCCCCATGCACTCGGCGATCTTGGCCTTGATCAGGCTGTCATCGAGAAGCCGCTGCGGCTCACCGGCGGAATCGGCTGCGACGTTCAGGGCCTCGTCGCCGATCTCGGTGGTCGAAGCGACTTCGGTCCTACGTGCCCGGAGCAAGTCGATGGACTTGTTGCGGACGATATTGATCATCCACGTCATCGGCGTGCCTGCCGCCGCGTGGTATCCCGCGGCGTGGTGCCAGATGCTCACATAGGACTCCTGCAGGACTTCATCGGCGCGCCCCTCGTTCCTTAATATACGGAGAGACACCGAGAACAGATGGGCGCTGGTGGCGCGGTAAAGCCCCTCGAACGCTCTCCGGTCGCGCAACGCAACCCGGGCGAGCAGTTCGGCCAGGCTCTCGGTGGCGGGCATGAGTCGGCACTATCAGCAGAATCACTAGCAGTTTACCGTCGCCGATCCGAACAGGCTCGGCGTCGGCTCCAGAACCGAACCTTGGCCTATCTCCACGGGTGCGAGGCCGCACTGAGCAAGAGGAACTCGAGCCATGTTCCTCCCTAGGTCGGGCCGCGTCCTGCCACTGACGTGCGAGACCACGACACGGATCGACGGGGAGGCTGTTCGACAGCGCTCTGCTGTGCGTCGGTCACGTTGTCGTACGGCCCGCATCGCCCGATTGCGGTGAGGTCGAGCAGCAGAGCGTCAACGTGCTCGCCTTCCCCATCGATGGCGTGTTTGCAAAGCACATGGCGACGCAGCGCTTGATCCCTGTGCTTCCCGATGATTCGCTGCGACAGGGTGATGTGCAGCGTCTTGCGTAGCGTGGCACTCATCGGGTCTTCGCCTTGGTCACGATGCCACCGGCGCTAGCCGACACTGAGTTGCATCCGAATCGGGTCGAAGTCGCTGCTCGGAGATCGAGAGAACTTGAGCGGAAGGAACTCGTGCCCAACGTGCGGCGTCCTACGTCCTAATATGCTCGCCCTTCCTACCCCGCACGTAAGTCATGTCGAATGTCGCATCGGTTTTGAAAGAGGAAATCTCCCGTATCTCTCGCAAAGAGATCCGACGCGAGACCTCTTCCCTCAAGAAGTCCACCACAACCCACCGCTCCGAAATCGCTGCCTTGAAGCGCCGAGTGCTCGAGCTCGAGCGCCAGCTTCGTCGCGTCGGTCGGGGAGGGCCGGCGTCTCGACCGGTTGCAGCGAACGAAGACTCCGTTTCCCCTGGCACTCGTTTCAGCGCCAAGAGCATGGCGGCCCAGCGGAAGCGCCTCGGACTGTCTGCGGCCCAATGCGGCCTCCTCATCGGCGCGTCAGGGCAGTCGGTCTACAACTGGGATCAGGGCAAGGCAGGTCCGCGTGCCCAGCACCTGCCGGCCATCTTTGCGCTCAGAAACCTGGGTCGCCGGCAGGCAAATGAGATCCTCGAAGCGCGCAAGGCCGCATAGGCGCTCCGAGTAGCGTGCACCAGGCCCTCGAGCTCATGTTCGCTGCCTGAGTGACGGCTGTGCTCCGCAAATATTCCATCCCGCTCGGCCTAGCGGTAACTACGGGCTCCGGCCGATCGCCGTGGCACCATGAGTGCATGGTCAGCCTCCTGAAGATCGCAAGTCTTCTCGTCGAGAATGACGGATGACGCCGAAGCACTGAAGTCAGGTGTCGCGTTGGCCGGACGGCATTTCTGCGGAGCACAGCTCGTTGCGACGGGCAGAGTACGCAATGCAGATTCTCCGCGCGGTCCTTCGCTGGAACGGAGTGGTCATTCCCGGCAACCCGCTCGGCCGCGAAACCGCGGGCCGAGATCGCATCACAATCACGGCGGCGAGGGGAGATCCGGTGCCGATCCCTCCAGAGCTCCTCGGCGTGGTGGCGCGCTGCCGAGAGGGCACCGTCGCAAGTCGCTTCGGACTACTCTTCCAGCTACTGACCGGGTGTCGCGGCGTCGAGATCCACGGGCACAAGTTGCACAAGTACCAAAGAGCGAGGCGCAGCTTCGCGCAGGGTGGCAGGCCGGGGCTGACTTCGTGGTAGGGGCGGCCCGGAGGGAGTGATGCGGATGTCCACATTCGCCTACTGCGGACGCTCCCGCTTCCGATCCGCCATGCTTGGAACCTGCCGTTCGCGTTGGCTCGCCGAGTAGCTGACATTCGCGTACGGCCGGGTTCGGCCAAGAGCAGGCATAGGCGAACGTCAGCTCAAGGGGCGTGCACGTACAGAAGTACCAGTTTCGTT
>Ga0070666_10002487_pt1 | contig 11143 bp, 4 predicted proteins | sample KBSS23metaG_FD_64677 | JGI IMG/M metagenome (GOLD analysis project Ga0070666, IMG submission 64677) | Switchgrass rhizosphere microbial communities from Kellogg Biological Station, Michigan, USA - KBS S2-3 metaG | ecosystem: Host-associated > Plants > Roots > Rhizosphere > Soil ... | reverse complement strand
TGGGCCAATCTCAATCTATTGTTCTGGCTTTCCCTTATCCCTTTTGTCACGGCCTGGATGGGCGAGAATCATTTTGCGCTCTGGCCTGTTGTGTTGTATGGGCTGCTGCTGATCATGACTGGTTTTGCCTGGGTCATATTATGCCGCCTGCTGATAAAGGCCGCGGGACCTGATTCCGAACTGGCTACGGCATTGGAAAAGGATTGGAAGGGAAAGTTGTCTATTATTATGTATGCTATAGCAGTGGCCCTGGCCTTTATCAATCCCTGGATCGCATTTGGGATATATGTGCTGGTGGCGATGATGTGGTTTATTCCAGACAAAAGGATTGAAAAGAATATAATGTGATACGACGGTTTGCATTTGCAGAAAATCTTCTGTATATTGGAGATCGATCATGCGCCGTTATTTCGTACCCATATTCATTCTTTTTTTCTCCAGTTGCGCCACCGTCATGCACGGCTCCCGGCAAGGGATGTTCATTACCTGCGAACCGCGGGTCGCAAATGTATATGTAGACAGCGTTTATATAGGTCAGACGCCTATGTCCACCGTGTTGCGGCGGGGGAAGAACCACCGTTTGAGACTTGAGCTGCCGGGTTACCGGCCTTTTGAAACGGTGCTCACCCGGAAGCTGGACGGATGGATCTTCGGCAATATCCTCCTGGTCGGACTTGCCGTCGACGCCGTCAGCGGCAGCATGTACAGGCTGAGTACAAAGGACCTCTATCCCGAACTTACTCCTCTTCAGGGCAGTGCGGCTGCGGCCGGCAAAGACCTTTCCATCAGGGTTGTCCTCAACCCGGACCCCAGCTGGGAAAAAATAGGCCAATTGGTTGTTAAATAGATGCATACAAATAATCATAAATTATATGTATAACTGAGCCATTACAGCGGCCAGGACATGAGCACTGGGTTTTTAAGGACTACTAAAAATCAAATTGCTTATGACTCATCAAAAGCTGCTGCTCTTTGTCTCAATGCTGCTATGCTGTAGCATAGCATTCTCGCAGGAACGAACTATTACAGGTAAGGTGACGGATGAAGCCAACAAGGGCCCGATAGAAGGGGCCACCGTAAGGGTAAAAGGCAGGAACACTTCTGTCGCTACCAATACGCAAGGCCTATTCTCCATCAAAGCGCCTGCGGGCAATGTAACCCTGGTGATCTCTTTTGTGGGATATGGCACCAAAGAAGTTTCGGCGGGCGCCTCCACAGAAGAGCTGAGCATTTCTCTTGGCACTGACACCAAACAGTTGGGTGAAGTGGTGGTAACGGCGTTAGGTATCCAACGTCAGGAGAAAACGCTGGTTTATGCTACACAGACAGTAAAACCTGCGGAGCTCACCGGCGTCAGGGATCCCAACAACGTACTGAACTCGCTACAGGGTAAGGTGGCCAATGCGGTCATTACCCAGGGGTCGGGCGGTCCCGGCAGCGGCGCCAGGATCGTTCTGCGGGGAAATCGTTCTATCCAGCAATCGAATAATGCGCTCATCGTGGTAGATGGCGTACCTATCAACAACAGCACCTATAGCATGTCCGGAAATGACTTCGGTTCCGTGCAGGGGTCTGATGGAGCGTCCAGTATCAATCCGGACGATATCGAGTCCGTCACCGTCCTGCGGGGTGCATCGGCAGCTGCCTTGTACGGAAGCCAGGCGGGTAACGGGGTCATTGTTATAACTACCAAAAAAGGAACAAAGGATAAAGTTTCCGTCAATGTCAACTCCGGCGCCGTCATGGAAAATGCTTTCGCATTGCCCAAATTCCAAAATTCCTATGGACAAGGCGCTAACGGGGTACTGGATGTTACCAAGGGAGGAAGCTGGGGTGCGAAGATGACGGGGCAGTCTTATACCAATTACCTGGGTAAACAGGCCTCTTATTCAGCCCAGCCGAATAATGTAAAAGATCTTTTCAGAACGGGCACCAGCCTGAACAATTCCATCAGCGTGTCGGGCGGATCGGAAAAGGCAACGACCTATGTGTCATATACGAACAATTATGTGCAGGGTATCATACCAAAGAATGATATGATGCGGCATACGGTAACTTTACGCCAAACCAATCAGGTGGGGAAGAGATTTTCCACTGATGCCAAGATCACCTACCTCGTAGAGGATATAAAGAACAGACCCCGCACAGGTGAGGAAAACGCACCTGTTTCCGACATTTATCAGATCGGCCGGAATATACCTACTTCCGATGCGAAACAATACCAGGTATTCAACAGCTTCAATGTTGCTGGCGCTGCTCCCTGGCCATCCACCAACGGCGGGATCTATCAGAATCCTTACTGGATGTTGTATAATACATCCCAGAACCAGAACAGGAACAGGGTCATCGGCTTTGTATCCGCCAAGTTCCAGATCACCGACTGGCTGAGCGTAACGGGCAGGGCCAACCTGGACAGGACCTTTGATCAGATCAATACACAATACCAGCAGGGCACGCTGCTCTGGGCGCCCAATGCAGGTGGTTATTATAAAGAAGACAGGATCGTCACCACCCAAAAATGGTATGACGTGATCTTCAGCGGCACCAATAAGATCTCAGAGAACCTGAAAGTAAATTACCATGTAGGCGCTATTTACCAGGATAATCAATGGAGCCGGAATGAGAACACCGCCGATGGGTTGAATGTAACGAACAAATTCAGCCTGAATCTTGCTACGACCCCCGCCTTCAATTCCACAGGGAATGAGATCCAAACACAGGCTGTCTTCGGTCAGGCAAACATCGGTTACAAGGATGCCCTGTTCCTGGATGCCAGCTTACGTAACGACTGGGACTCCAGGCTGCCTTCCCCTTATTCCTATAAGTATTATTCGGTGGGAGCTTCAGCGGTACTCTCGGATCTGTTCGTACTGCCCAGCGCTATTTCTTTCTTAAAGCTCAGCGCCAGCTATGCCGAGGTAGGCAACGGAGGTCAGTTCGGTCTGCTCTATCCGACATATTCCTATGGTCAGGGAGCTGGCAATGGCTTTTTGTTCCGGGATGTGGTTCTGCCGTTCCCCAATGTAAAGCCTGAAATTGTAAGGAATTTGGAGATCGGCGCCGAAGCGAGGTTTATGAACGACCGGCTCGGGTTTACGTTGACCTACTACAAGAGCAACTCGATCAACCAGCTGCTCAGCCTCGACCTCCCGGTTGGAACGGGTTATGCCAGCCAATATATTAATGCTGGTAATATCCGGAACCAGGGTGTAGAGCTGGTATTGAACGCAACTCCCGTCAAGGGCAGGGATGTGCAATGGGATATCGCCCTCAACCTGGCGCTCAATAGAAATAAGATCCTCAAGCTGAGCGATCTCGTCAAGACAGCTTTCCTCACGGGTGATGGAAAACCAGGTTATCTCCGTTCTATCAGGCCAATTGCGATCGAGGGCGGAAGCTACGGAGATCTTCAATCCAATTACTGGATGAAAGACGACAAGGGTAATTACCTGTTGAATGACGACGGTACTCCGCTGACTACATATCAGACCAGTGGCCTGCCGAAGGTCATCGGCAACTTCAATCCCAAGGAGACGATCGGTCTGACCAACAGTGTCAGATACAAAAGATTTAATGCAAGGGTATTGATTGATGGCCGGATCGGGGGCACCCTTGTTTCGGGTACGGAAATGAACCTTGCCTTCAGCGGTGTCACAGAGGCTACGAGCAAGTATCGTGAAGGCGGATGGACGCTGAGCGGGGTAAACACCAGTGGCGCACCAGTCTCCAAGGCCATCGATGCCCAGGCTTTCTGGACGAAGGCTTCCGGACAACGTTATGGGAATGCAGAATTCTTCGCATATAATGCTACCAGCTTCCGGGTAAGAGAAGTCTCCATCGGATACGACCTACCCCTCCATGTTAATTTTATAAGAACCGCGAGGCTGTCTGCTGTAGCCCGCAACCTGTTCTGGCTGTACAGAGGGAAGTCCATCCTGGATATACCTGGCTTAGGCAAACGCACCATGTGGATGGATCCGGATATGAGTCTGGGTAATGGCAACTACCAGGGTACGGAATATTTCGCACTGCCATCTACCCGCAGCTATGGCCTGAACCTGCAACTTACTTTTTAATGAAAATAATTATCAGGTATATGAAAATGATTAACAAGATATTTGACAGACGCGTAGCTGGACTCCTGTTATTCAGTCTCGTGTTGCTGTCCTCGTGTACAAAGCATTACAAAGACATCAATACGGACAAGAACAAGATCTCGACCATCGGGCCGGCGGAGTTAGCCTTCCTTTTTTCGAAGGCTCAATCTGTAGCGACCATTAACCAGGGGAATTACCAGGTGGCGCAGAACCTGTTCGCGGACCAGTATGCCCAGTATTTTGCCTGCGTGGCTACCTACTTTGGCTCCGACCGTCTTAACATCGTGCAGGGTTGGGTGAGCGCAGCGTTCAATCCTGTGTATACAGATGTGGTGCCCCAGCTGAAAACCCTTTTTAGTAATTACGAACCGACAACTGCGGAATACGCCATTGCCCAGATCGTTTGGGTATTAGCCTTCCATAAGGTAACAGATTACTGGGGACCTATCCCTTATTTCAAGGCAGGCCTGCCTGCTCCTTCGGTTCCTTATGATCCGCAGGATAAGATCTATGATGATTTCTTTAAAAAGCTGGATTCCGCCATTACGACCCTGAAAGGGATGGCTCCGGGTTCGACTGCCTATGGCAGCTATGATCTTATCTATGGAGGTAAAGTAGATAACTGGATCAAATTTGCCGCTACCCTCCGGTTACGCCTGGCAATGAGAATATCCAAGGTAGATCCTGCACGTGCAAAGACGGAAGGGGAAGCTGCCGTCGCTGCAGGTGTCATGACCGCAAGCCCTGCCGATGACGCCCTGATCAAGAGAAGTACGGCAGGCGGAGATGGAAATGGACTTTCGATCATGTCAGACTGGAATGAGTTCCGCATGAGCGCTTCCATGGCATCTGTATTAAATGGATACCAGGACCCCCGTCTGCCCATTTATTTCCTGCCAACCTATGAGGGTGGCACTGACTATAAGGGTTTGCGCAACGGCCTGACCGTGGCACAGCTGGGTGATCCGAAGAACTCTGCCGCCATGAACTCACACGTTGGTTCACGGTGGGCATCCGCCAATGTAGTAGCCAAGAACGGGACCATCCTTGGCGTACCCACTTCCCTGTCTACGCCCCAGAATGTGATGTGTACCGCCGAAGCCTATTTCCTGCGTGCGGAAGGAGCATTGTTGGGTTGGAATATGGGTGGAACAGCGAAAGATATGTATAATGCGGGCATCACCAATTCTCTTGCGCAATGGGGGATCACCGATGCTACGACAGTGAATAACTATATCAACAGCACCAATACGCCTGTCCCACCCGGCGACTTCCTGAACTCGCCGGCTATGACGAATATCCCGGTCGTGTTCGGTGCGACACCGGCTATCCAGCTGGAGCAGATCGCCACCCAGAAATGGCTGGCCTTGTTCCCTGATGGAGAAGAAGCCTGGGCCGACTATAGAAGAAGCCATGTACTCAAATTATATCCTGTTGTCAAGTCGGATAATCCGGATCTTCCCGATCCCAATACACAATGGATCAGAAGGATCAACTTCCTGACTACGGAGATCCAAAACAACGGTGACGAGGTGACCAAGGCGACCCAGCTGCTGGGTGGACCTGACAAGATCACCACTCCGTTGTGGTGGGATAAGAATTAGAGAAAATACATTATCTTAAAGCTCCCATCCCGAAAGGATGGGAGCTTAATTTTTTATCTATGCACAAACTCCCCCGTTACCGGGTGCTGCTGTTTGCACTGCTTGTCGGTGCAGGCTGCGGCGATAGCCATGAGACGCTCTTTACACAATTGGACAAGGACAAGACGGGTGTGAATTTCCAGAATACGCTTTTCGACGGAGAGGCATTGAATGTCCTCAACTATATCTACTTCTACAACGGCGGGGGCGTCGCTATCGGGGACATCAACAATGACGGTCTGCCTGATATACTGTTTACAGGGAACATGGTACACAACAGGCTGTTCCTCAACAAAGGCAATTTCAAATTTGAGAATATTACGGACAAGAGCGGGGTCGCGGAAAAAGAAGGGTGGTGTACGGGCGCCACAATGGCAGATATCAATGGGGACGGCCGGATGGACATCTATATCTGCCGCTCGGCAGACGGTAATCCTGATAAACGCAGCAATCTGTTGTACATTAACAACGGCGACCTCACCTTTACCGATAAGGCCGCAGAATATGGATTAGCAGACAAAGGCTTTTCCACCCAAGCTGCTTTTTTTGATTATGACAAGGATGGAGATCTGGATATGTTCCTGATCAATCACTCGCTGCACAAATATGCAACGGGAGCCGTGGATAACCCAGGCTGGCGGAAGGAGCGGCAGTCTTCCTATGAATGCAAGCTCTATCGCAACGATTGGAATGAACAGCTAAAACATCCTGTCTATACGGATGTATCTGCGCAGGCGGGCATTGTCTCCGACGTGCTCACTTTTGGGTTGGGGCTGGCTGTATCCGACCTGAACAATGATGGATGGCCCGATGTCTATATCTCCAACGATTTTAATGAACCGGATTATTTGTTTATCAATAACGGACCTTTCCGCCAGGGGTCGGACACGGCGGCAGGAGGAAAGGTGACCTTTACCGAACGGCTCGGTGAGTGTATGGACCAGACCTCGCTGTATTCCATGGGCAATGATGCGGCGGATTTTAACAATGACGGACTTGTCGATCTGATGACCCTGGACATGCTGCCTGAAGACAACCATACACAGAAGATGCACAGCGGCGCGGAGAACTTTAATAAATTCCAGCAACTTTTCAACAGGGGATTCTATTACCAGTACAGCCGGAACATGCTGCAAAAGAATAACGGCGACGGCACTTTCAGCGAGGTGGCGCAGTTGGCAGGCGTCTCGAATACGGACTGGAGCTGGGCAGCTCTTTTCACGGACCTTGACAACGACGGGTATAAGGATCTGCTGGTGACCAATGGCTATGTGAAAGACTATACCGATATGGATTTCCTGAAGTATTCCGCTGATAAGGCCTTACATGCCGGCGGAGGAGAGAAGGAGGACATCGTAAAGGATGCCATCAGCAAGATGCCACCCAGCCCGGGCACCAGCTATCTCTTCCGGAACGAGGGCGGCAATGGGTTCGCCAAGGCCAACAGCGCGTGGGGGCTTACACAGAAAACGGTCTCTGCCGGCGCGGCTTATGCCGATCTTGACAATGACGGCGCCATGGACCTGGTCATCAACAATACCAATGAGTTTGCGGGCATCTATAAAAACAATGCACGGTCGATGCGGAATGCCCACTATCTGAAGATCGCCCTGAAAGGAGCGGCGGCTAACAGCACCGGCATCGGCGCCAAGGTCAGACTTTTCTGCAAGGATACTTTGTTTTACCAGGAGGCATTCCCTGTCAGGGGGTTCCAGTCTTCCGTGGACCCTGTGCTGAATTTCGGTCTGGGAGATCATGACATGGTGGACTCCATCCTTGTCATCTGGCCGGACGACAGGTACCAGGTGTTGGGACAGGTTAAGGCTGACCAGGCCTTGCAGGTAAGCGTGAAGGATGCCTCCGGTAAATGGAATTATGCCAGGAAGGGTAATGAGACAACGTTGTTACAGGGAGCGCCTGTTTCAGGCGTTGATCATAAGGAGAATGATTATAACGATTTCGACAGACAGCCGCTGATGCTGAACTATCTTTCCCGCAGCGGTCCATGCCTGGCGACGGCTGATGTTAATAAGGATGGCCTGATGGATGTTTTTATGGGAGGATCGAAAGGACATCCGGGACATCTGTATCTGCAATCGGCCGGGGGCGCCATTCAACGGTCGGCCCAGCCTGTTATCGAAAAAGATTCGCTGGGTGAGGATGGGGCCGCAGAGTTTTTTGATGCGGATGGAGATGGGGATATGGATCTTTTTGTAGCGGGAGGCGGCTATGAATTCGAAGAAAATGACCCTCTTTTGCAGGGTCGGTTATATATCAACGATGGGAAGGGGCATTTTACTGCTGCTACAGGAGCTGTTCCTGCCTGGCCTGTCAGCGCAAGCTGTGTAAAGGCGGCAGACATCGATAGGGATGGAGACATGGACCTTTTCATCGGTGGGAGGGTGATCCCGGGTAAATACCCTATGGCTCCGGGCAGTAAGATACTGCTCAACGATGGGAAGGGGCATTTCAGCGACGGTACCTCGCAGGTGGCGCCTGCGCTGGAACATACTGGCATGGTCACCGATGCTTTATGGGCCGACCTGGATAAGGATGGCAGATCCGATCTGGTGGTGGTAGGAGAGTGGATGCCCGTGAAGGTATATCTCAACAAAGGGGGGAAGCTACAGGATGTCTCGGACAAATACATTCGTTTCCCTTCCTCCGGCTGGTGGAACCGTATTGCAGCGGCGGATCTGGATGGGGATGGACAGCTGGACCTCGTGCTGGGCAACCAGGGGTTGAACAACCAGTTCCGGGCCAGCGCACAGGAGCCGCTGACACTGTATTATAAAGATTTCGACAACAACGGCAGCATCGATCCTGTCTTTTGTTATTATATCAATGGGGTCTCTTATCCTGCTGCTTCGCGTGATGATCTGACCACGCAGCTGCCGGGGTTGAAAAAGAAGTTCCTGGAATACCATGACTATGCGGACGCCACTATTCATCAGCTATTTGATGCGGAGCAATTGAAGGGGGCGGGGCCTTTGCAGGCGGACCAGCTCAGTACCGTATGGCTGCAAAACAAGGGTGATGCGGGCTTTGTCCTGCATCAGCTGCCGGAGGAGGCGCAGTATGGTCCGGTGTGCGCCATTGCAACCGTCGATGTCAATGGGGATGGGCATAAGGACCTGGTGCTGGCCGGAGGGAATGAATGGACACGGATACGATTTGGGCGTTACAGGGCCGGGCATGGGACGTTGTTATTGAATGACGGGAAGGGCAGGTTCAGGTATGTTCCCCAGCCGGCAAGCGGTCTTCGATTGCGGGGGGATGTCCGGGGTGTCCAGGAGATCGGGAAGAACAGGCTGTTGTTTGGGATAAATAATGGCCCGGGGGTGTTGTATGTCTGGTGACAGGGCGTATTGATTGAAATATCGCACAGCGGGCGTATCAAAAACGGACACTCTTGTTTGTTCATAGGTTGTAGGGCATTGATAACCATGGGCATAACAAAATGGCACTTTTTTTCGTCCGATGACGCGAATAATGTCATCCCATGCTCAAAAACTATCTGAAGATCACGCTGCGCGGCATCTGGCGTCATAAGGCTTATTCCTTTATCAATATTTCCGGTCTTGCCATCGGCATGGCATCCAGCATCCTCATCCTGTTATGGGTGCAGAATGAATTGAGCTATGACCGCTTTCACAGGAATGCCGAACAGGTTTATCGCATTGTCTGCAATGCCGGTGATTTCAAGGCGGCAGTGAACCCGGCGGGGATGCCAGCGGGTATACAAGCTGAGATGCCTGTCATAAAGAACACAGTCCGGCTGAGCCATATCTCCACCTGCTCTTTTGAAGCCGGTACCCGGAAATTCGAGGAAAAGCGAGTGTTCTATGCCGATAGCACATTTCTCCAGATCTTTTCCTTTCCCCTGGTGAAAGGCGATGCCCGGACGGCATTACAACGCCCGGATGGCGTCCTGATCACTGAAGACATGGCTAAAAAATATTTCGGACAGGAAGACCCGATAGGAAAGATGCTGAAGAAAGATGCGGGTACTAATGTAGTTGTAACGGGTGTAATGGCCAATATACCTTCCAACTCCCACCTGCAATTTGATTTTATACTGCCGGTATCCTCTCTTGTCAGTACCAATTATGACCTGAAAGAACGTTCGTGGCAAAATTTCAATTACTACAGCTATGTTCAGCTGGACAAACACTTCGATCCTACTTCTGCTGCACTTGCGGACCTTCAGCGACAGATGGACGCCATCTATAAAAGGCATGTGACGGACCTGAAAGTAAACTTCCAGCTGCAGCCGCTGACGAGCATTTATCTGCATTCCAACCTGCAGGTAGACATCCCGGGACATGGGAACAGCCAATATGTGAACATCTTTTTTGTCGTTGCCATTTTCATCCTCGTGGTAGCCTGTATAAATTTTATGAACCTGGCTTCAGCCCGCTCGGCCCGGAGGGCCAAAGAGGTAGGGCTTCGCAAGGTCGTCGGCGCCGTAAGAGGGCAATTGATCCGGCAATTCCTGAGTGAGTCACTACTCATTTCATTTTTTTCGTTGCTGATGGCGGTGGTGCTGGTCTGGACGGCGCTTCCCTATTTCAATTACCTGGCCGGCAAACAACTCAGCATCAATTTATGGAATGGGAAGCTCCTGCTGAGGCTACTGGGTATTGCCGCTGCCACCGGTCTCATTTCGGGCAGCTACCCAGCCTTATACCTATCAGGCTTTCAGCCGGTGAAAGTGCTGAAGGGCAGCTTGCGTTCGCTGGGGGGCAACCGGCTATTCCGCAATGGACTGGTAGTGATGCAATTTGTGGTTTCTATCGTGCTGCTGGTCGGCACTGTAGTGATATACAAACAGCTGACCTATATCAAAAGCAAGAATTTAGGATTTGAAAGGGAGAACCTGGTATATATGAATATGAATGGCGAGCTATGGAACAAACGGCAGGCCTTGCGCGCCGAACTGGCAAGGAATCCGCTTACAAGCCATTTCACGGTCATCTCCGACCTGCCGACAAATCTCACGAGCGGCACTGTCAATGTCGAATGGCCGGGTAAAGACCCCAAGACACAGATCGTTTTCCCTTCCATGGATGTCAGCGAAGATTTCTTCGATGTCATGCATATGAAAATATTGATCGGGCGTGCTTTTTCGACCACCTTCACCGCGGACAGCAGTAATTTTATCCTCAATGAAAAAGCGGCGCGTGTCATGGGTATGACGACCCGGAATGCGGTGGGACAACAAATTAGTTTTGGGGGAACGAAAGGCACCGTCATCGGGGTTGTCCAGAATTTTAACTTCAAACCAATCCAGACGGCTATAGAGCCCCTGGTCATCCGTCTGAACAAGTGGGGTGATGTTGTAATGTTGAGAACCGCGCCTGGTAACACGGAAGGTACAATCCGGGCATTGGAGAAAATACA
>Ga0070666_10002484_pt1 | contig 11150 bp, 6 predicted proteins | sample KBSS23metaG_FD_64677 | JGI IMG/M metagenome (GOLD analysis project Ga0070666, IMG submission 64677) | Switchgrass rhizosphere microbial communities from Kellogg Biological Station, Michigan, USA - KBS S2-3 metaG | ecosystem: Host-associated > Plants > Roots > Rhizosphere > Soil ... | reverse complement strand
CTGTTCATAATCGTTAACGAAACTCGTTGGCGGTCAATCGCTTAGCGGGCGAACTCGAGCCCGGTGAAGTGGCCGAGGAAAGCCATCACGTCGGCCGCTTCCTCGATGATCTTGGCGGTCGGCTTGCCCGAGCCGTGGCCGGCGCGGGTTTCGATCCGGATGAGGTGCGGCGCACCGTTCGGGTCGGCCGCCTGCAGCGCCGCAATATATTTGAAGCTGTGCCCCGGGACTACGCGATCGTCGGTGTCGGCGGTCGTCACCAGCACCGGCGGATAATGCACTCCCGTCTTGATGTTGTGATAGGGCGAATAAGCGAGCAGCGTCCGGAAATCGGCCTGTTTGTTGGGGTAGCCGTAATCGTCGACCCAGTAGCGGCCCGCGGTGAAGCGATCGAAGCGCAGCATGTCCATCACTCCGACGGCGGGATGCGCGGCATCGAACAGCTCGGGCCGCTGATTGACCACTGCGCCGATCAGCAGGCCGCCGTTCGAGCCGCCCTCGATCGCCAGGCCCCTGGGCGAGGCGATGCGCTGCGCCTTCAGATATTCGCCTGCAGCGATGAAGTCGTCGAACACGTTCTGCTTGCGCGCGAGGCGTCCGGCATCGTGCCACGCCTTGCCATATTCGCCGCCGCCGCGAAGGTTGGCGACGGCATAGACTCCACCCTGCTCGAGCCATGCCAGCCGCGTCGCGGAGAAGGACGGAGTCAGCGAAATGTCGAACCCGCCGTAGCCGTAGAGCAAAGTCGGCGCCGGCCCGGTGGCGCTTTTCTTGCGCACGACGAACATTGGCACCCGCGTGCCGTCCTTGGACGGGTAAAAGACCTGGTCGACGGCATAATCCTCGGGGTTGAAGGCGAGCTTCGGCGCCGCCCAGACGCTCCCCGCGCCCGTCTTCACGTCGTAGCGATAGATGGTCGTCGGCCGGTTGAAGCTGGTGAAGGCGAAGAAGGTCTCGGGATCGTCGAACTTGCCGTCGAACCCGCCCGCTGTGCCGATCCCCGGCAGCTCGACCTTGCGCACCAGCCCGCCGTCGAGCGCGTGGACCCGCACCTCGCTCTTCGCGTCGGCGAGATAATCGGCGACGATGCGGCCGCCGACCAAGGTCGCGCCTTTGAGGGTCGCCTGATCCTCGGCAACGATCGTGCGCATCGCCGGCTTTGCGGCAAGCACGTTGAGGCTGACGATCTTCTGCCGCGGCGCGCCCTTGTCGGTGACAAAATAGAAGCTCGCACCGCGGTTGCCGACGAAGCCCCAAGCATTGTCGAAGCCGCGGATCAGCACGCGGGGCCGCGGCTTGGCCTGATGCAGGTCGACCAGGCTCACCTGGTAGCGCGGGTCGGTGCCGCTCGACGAATAGACGATCAGCCAGCGCCCGTCGTCGCTGACCTGCGCGACATTGTTGAGCTCGGGCTGCCGCGGGGTCGAGAACAACAGCCGGTCGGCGGACTGTCTGGTGCCGAGCTTGTGGAAATAGATCTGCTGGTTCTCGTTCAGCGACTGATAGGTGCCGGCCGCCTTGGGCTCAGGGAAACGCGAGTAGTAAAAACCGCTTCCGTCCTTCGCCCAGCTCAACCCGGAAAACTTGACCCACTTGATCTCGTCCGCGGAATCCTTGCCCGTAGCGACGTCGCGGACCTTGAGCGTCCGCCAGTCGGTGCCGCCGTCCTGGATCGCGTAGAGCAATTCGGTGCCCTGCTCGTTGGGCGCCCATTCGGCGAGCGCGGTCGCGCCATCCTTCGACCACGGATTGGCGTCGATCAGGACCCGGCCTTCCCCGTCGGCGCGGTCGCGCACGAACAGCACCGCCTGGTTCTGAAGCCCGCTGTTGTGCGTGTAGAAATAGCGATCGCTCCGCTTCACTGGCGCAGCGAACCGCTCGTAATCGTAGAGCTGGGTGATGCGCTGCTCAAGCGCCTCGCGCCCCGGAAGCCGGGCGAGAAAAGCGTTGGTTACGGCGTTCTGCGAGTCGACCCAGGCGCGGACTTCGGGATTGTTGCGGACATCGTCCTCGAGCCAGCGGTAAGGATCGGCGACGGGCACGCCGAACTGCGTTTCGACGAGATCTGTGCGGCGGGTTTGCGGATAGGCCGGAGCCGCAACTGCCGCCTGGACCGCGGCGGCCGGCTGAGAGGCGGTCAAGGCGCCAACCGACGAGACAAGGGCAACACCAACCAGGCTCCAACGCATTGCACACCCTCCCCAAGACGCGGGTCCCATTGCTTTCAATGGGACCCGGCCTGTCTCAAGTCGAGGCGCAATGTGCGGTCAGATCAGGTTGTCGAGGATGAGGTGAGGGATCCCAAGGTCGAACGGGAATTGATGGCCGGCGACGTCGACGGTCGCGGACGCATCAAGGGCGTGGAAGGGCGATGCCGGAGCGGCGAAGCTGAAATCGCTCGCGTGCAGCTGGTTCGGCTTCACCCCGTCAATCGTCAGCGAATCCCCCGTGCCCCAGCTGATCACTGTGCTGTTCCCGACCTTGGTCAGGGTGAGGTCGCTGAAGCTGTCGACCCCGCTGCCGGGATCGAACACGATCGTGTCATGGTTGCTGAAGTCGGTGATGTGGTCGGCGCCGCTGGCGGCTTCGATGACGAAGCGGTCGTCCCCGGCACCGCCGGTCAGCGTGTCGTTGCCGCGGCCGCCGTAGAGCGTGTCGTTGCCATTGCCGCCGTTCAGCGAGTCGTTGCCGGCGGCAAGCCCTTCGCCGTCGTCGGCCGTCCCGAACAGCGCGATCGGGCCTGACCCCCCGGCGCTATCGGCGGTCTCGACCCAGATGCGGCCGTCGCCATAGAGCGTGTCATTCCCGCTTCCGCCCGACAGTGCGTCATTGCCGAAGTCGCCGAGCAGGATGTTGGCATTGCCGTCGCCCGCCAGCACGTCGTCGTAAAGCGAGCCGGACACGTTTTCGAAGCCGCTGGTGATCATCGATCCCTGCTCGGTCGTCTGCGCAGCGCCTTGCAGCGCGAGGCTGTAGGTCACGCCGGCGGACGTGATCTCGACATGGCCACCGAGGAAGGACAAGGTGTCGATTCCGGTGCCACCCGAGAGCGTATCGTTGCCGCCGCCGGTCTCGATCAGGTCGTTGCCGGCGTTGCCGGTCAGCACGTCATCGCCGGTGCTGCCGCCAGCAACGCCATCGGACCCGTCCCACAGCCAGTTGGCGCCGCCGTTGCCGATCAGCGTGTCGTTGAGCGTCGTGCCCGACGCATGCTCGATCCCGATCAGCGTATCCATGCCCTGGCCGGTGTCCTGGGCGACCCCCTGGATGTTGAGATCGAAATGGATGCCGCCCGTCGGAGTCGCGACGAACGACGAGACTCGGTCCCAGCCGGCGCCGCCGTCGAGGATGTCGGCACCGTCGCTCCCGCGCAGGAAGTCGCTGCCGTTACCGCCGATCATCGTGTCGTCGCCGCCGCGGCCGAACAAGGCGTCGCCGCCATCGCCGCCGGTCAGCACGTTGGCGTCGTTATTGCCGTTGATGAAGTCGTTGTAAGCCGAGCCGGTGATGTTCTCGATGCTGAACAGGAAGTCGTTTTCGGTCCCTGCGTCGTTGCTGGCCGAGCCATTGCCGCCGGTTCCAATTCCCACGGTCACCGCTTCGGTCCACGAGACGAAACTCGCGGTGTCGACCCCACCCCCGCCGTAGAGCATGTCGTCGCCGGCGCCGCCGTCGAGTGTGTCGTTGCCGTCGGCCAGCGTCGGGTCGATGGCGGTGACGTCCGAGAATTGCGTGATCGGTCCCGAACCCCCAAGCCCGTGCGTGTCGGCCGCGATCCGGCCGTCGCCGTAGAGGAAGTCACTCCCCGCGCCGCCAATCAGCGTGTCGTTACCCTGGTCGCCGGCGATCACATTGTCGCCGCCGTCGCCGGAGAGGTTGTCGTCGTAGATCGACCCCGAAAGATTCTCGAACCCAGTCGCGGTCATCGACCCCTGCTCAGTCGCCTGCGCGGCGCCCTGAAGCGCCAGGCTCGCGGTCACCCCGGCGGAGCTGATCTCGACATTGCCGCCGAGAAAGGACCAGGTATCAACCCCAGTGCCACCGTCGAGCAGGTCGTTGCCGCCGCCCGTTTCAATGAGGTCGTTGCCGCCTCCGCCGGACACGGTGTCGTTCCCGGTGCCGCCGCCTGCAGCGCCGTCCGAGCCGTCCCAGATCCAGTTGTTGCCGTCGTCGCCGATCAGCGTGTCGTCGGCGGTGGTGCCTGAGATATGCTCGATCCCGATCAGCGTATCGACACCGTGGCCCGTGTCCTGCGGCCCGAGAATGTTGAGATCGACCGTGACTCCGGTGCTCGATTCCGTTCCCTCGTAGAAGGACACCCGGTCCCAGCCCGAGCCGCCGTCGAGGATATCATTCCCCTCATAGCCGCGGAGGAAATCGTCGCCGTTGCCGCCGTGCAGGGCGTCGTCCCCGCCATAGCCGTAAAGGAAGTCGTGGCCGTCGCCGCCGGTCAGCACGTTATTGCCATCGTCGCCGAGGAGCGTGTCGTCGTAGGCCGAGCCGATCGCGTTCTCGATATTGACGAGCGTATCGACGCCGTCGGCGCCATCGGCAAAGCCGCCGAACGGATCGAGCGCGACTTCCACCGCGCCGCTGGCATGCGCGTAGCTCGCGGTATCGCTTCCGGCGCCGCCGTCGAGATAGTCGTCGCCGAGCCCGCCCTCGATCGTGTCGTTGCCGTCGGCAACCCCAAAGCTCGTACCGACATCGGTGAATGTCGTGATTGCGCCCGAATAGCCGGTGCCGTGATCGTCGACGAAAATCCGCCCGTCGCCGTAGAGCGTGTCGTTCCCCGCGCCGCCGGCAAGCGTGTCGTCGCCCTGGTCGCCGGCGAGGACGTTGTCCCCGCCATCGCCACTGAGACTATCGCTGAAGATGGTCCCGGAGAGGTTCTCGAAACCGGTCGCGGCGACGTTGCCGAAACTGGTCGACTGGGTGGTACCTTGCAACGCGAGGCTGAAGGTCACGCCCGAGGCAACGCCCACGTCGTCTCCGAAGAAAGTGACAGCGTCGGTACCCGATCCGCCGTCGGCGCTCGAACTGCCCAGCGACAGCTCGACGAGATCGTTGCCGCCGCCGGCGGAATAGACGTCGTTTCCGCCAAATCCGGTCGTGGGGTCGAACCCGCCCCACAGCCAATTGTTGGTGGAATCACCGGTGAGATTGTCGTCGAACCGCGTTCCGGTCAGGTTCTCGAATCCAACGAGATAATCGACTCCGCCGCCGCCGGTGTTCTGCCACGTCCCCTGCAGCGCAAGCGAGACGGTGACTCCGCTCGCGAGATTGTCCGTCCCGACCGAAGCGTAGCTGACCCGGTCGAAGCCGGCGCCGCCGTCGGCATAATCGTCACCCGTCCCGGGCCGGATCAGATCGTCGCCATTGCCGCCATAGACGGTGTCATTGCCCTGTTGGCCGTTGAGGATATCGTGGCCGTCGCCGCCGTCGATCGTGTCGGCCCCTTCGAGCCCATTGACCAGATCGTTGCCCGCCAGCGCGCTGATGTTGTCGTCGCCGCTGGTTCCGACGAGCGCGTCGTCGTCCGGAGTGCCCGTGATATCCGCCATTGCCATTTCCCCTGTTGTGCCGTGCGCCCCCGCACAGCTGACAGGCCCGATCAGACATAGGCAGTCGCCGGGCCAAGCGGCCCGCTACCTAACGCGGATCAATCAAATGGAAAAGACTAGTCGGTTAATGGACCGTTAGCCTCAGGCGGCTTCGAGCTCGTCCTCGCTCATCACCGAGCCCGAATCCTGGCCCTTGGCCGAAACGTCGCGGTCGACGAACTCGATGACCGCGATCGGCGCCGCGTCGCTGGCGCGGATGCCGGCCTTGATGATGCGGATGTAGCCGCCGTTGCGGGCGGCGTAGCGCGGCGCGAGGACGTCGAACAATTTGACCAGCTGGGCATCGTCCATCAGCCGCGCCTGGGCGAGGCGGCGGTTCGACAGGCCGCCGCGCTTGGCCAGCGTGATCAGCTTCTCGACATACGGCCGAAGCTCCTTCGCCTTGGCGGTGGTGGTCGTGATCTGCTCGTGCTTGATGAGCGCTGCCGCCATGTTGCGGAACAAAGCCGCGCGGTGGCTCGAGGTGCGCTGAAGCTTACGATGGCCAACACGATGGCGCATGAGTCATTCCTTTCGTTCGTCGGGAGCCCGTGCGAGGTAGCTCCGGCCACGCAGATCTTTTAAGGGCGCCTGCGCATTGCCCAAATGACAACGGCGAGCGCTGCGGCCCGCCGGACGCCGCCCCTCAAGCGGACAGCGTGTTGAAAGTCAAGCTTTCTCGTCGACCCAGTCGCTGCGCAGGCGCTTTGCCGCGAACAGCATCAGCAGCGCCGCGACGAGGTAGAAAGCGGTGCAGCCGACCGCTGCGTAGCGGAGCGATTCGGCGCCGTAGCTCGCCTTCAGGCCGTCCGAAATCCGGCCCATCAGCAGCGGCCCGACGCCGAGCCCGATCAGATTGTTGATGAACAGGAAGCTCCCCGACGCGGTCGATCGCATCCGCTGCGGCACGAGATGCTGGACCGCGGTGACCACCGGCCCGAGCCACAGGATGTTGAGCGCGTTGGGAATGAGTAGCAGCGGCCAGGCGATCCACAGGTTCGGGGCCATCAGCCCGAGCGCGAAGGTCGGCGCGGTGATCAGCCAGGCGATCGCCGGCAGCCGCGCGTACCAGCTGCGGTCCTTCTGCCCCAACCGGTCGGCCAGCCACCCGCCCATGAACACGCCGGTGCAGCCGCCGATCAGCAGCAGCGAGGCGAAGAAGTTGCCGGTCTGAATGAGGTCGAGGTGGAAGCTGCGGATCAGCACCGATGGCGTCCACAGGGCGAGCCCGTAGCCGCACAACGAGCTCATCGAGGAGGCGAAGGCCATCAGCCAGAAGGTCGGCTTGCGCGCGATGATCGGGAAGGCGCGCGTCAGCGGGACCGCGTCGCTCGCCGGAGCCGATCGTGGCAGGTCGCGAACCAGATATTTGAGGATCGGCGCAAGGACGATGCCGATCCCGCCCATGACGACGAACGCCGCGCGCCAGCCAAACCAGTGCGCGAGGTGCGCCCCGATATAGGCGCCGCCGCCAAGGCCGATCGGGACGCCGAGCGAGAAGAAGGCCAGCGCCCGCGCCCGACGCTCGGGCGGAAAATGATCGGCGATCAGCGCGTAGGACGGCGCGACGCCGCCCGCTTCGCCGACGCCGACGCCGAGCCGAAAGGCGAACAATTGCCAGTAACCCATCGCCGCGCCGCAGAGCGCGGTGAACCCGCTCCACACCGCGAGCGAGGCGGCGACCACGCCGCTGCGGCTGGTCCGGTCGGCGAGATAGGCAAGCGGGACTCCGAGCAGCGAATAGAGCATCGCGAAGGCGAGGCCCCCGACCGCTCCGAACTGTGTGTCGGTGAGGTCGAGCTCGGCCTTGATCGCCGGCCCGAGGATGCCGAGGATCTGTCGGTCGAGGAAATTGAGGATGTAGGCCAGCAGCAGGAGCACGAGCACCACCTTGGCCTTGGGCCGCGGGGCCGCAGTGTCGCGCTGGGTCATCGTCAGCGAGGTCGCACGGCGGCGGCGGAGCGGCAAGCCCCGCCGCCGCCCGGGCTCAATAGCGGACCGTCAAACGGAGGGTGACGGTGCGCGGAGCGCCGTAATAGACGGTGCGGATGTTGCCGACGCTGGAGAATTCCTGGGCGTCGGTCTTGTACGCCTTCTTGGTCAAATTGTAGCCGTAGAGGCCGACCGCGAACTTCTTGCGCACGTCCTCCCACACGATGCGCGCGTCGTGGACCCAATAGCCGTTCTGGAACAGGCCTTCGATCTTGGCGTCGCTGTTGACCAGGGTGTTGTCGACGGCGAGCGCCTGGCGGGAGCGGTAGCGGGTCTGCCCGCCGAGCGTGATCCCGCCGGCCGAGCCGAGGTCGACGGCATATTGCGCGCCGAGGCGCAGCGTCCACTTGGGCGCGAACGCCGGAGTCTGGAAGGCGCGGCTGCCGCCGAAGCTGGTGAACCGAACGTCGTCGAACTCCTTGTACTTGGCATCCAGATAGCCGAGCTGGCCGTCGATCAGCAGCTCCCTGGTCGGGGTCCACGCAGCTTCGAGCTCGGCGCCGCGGATGCGCATCTTTCCGGCGTTCAGCACCGACAGCTTGGCGGCCGGCAGGCCCGTCACCGGGTCGGTGTCGAGACCCGACACGCGCGCCTGGAAATCCTTATACTCATTGTCGAACACCGCGCCGCTCAGCCGCAGCTGATTGGCGATCGTCGTCTTGACACCGGCCTCGTACGACCAGGTCGTCTCCGGATCATATTCGGTCGATTCCGCCGGGCTGTTGGCGCGGCCGTTGAAGCCGCCCGACTTGAAGCCCTTGGCGACGCGGGCATAGACCATCGTCGAAGGCGTCACCTGCCAGTCGACGCTCGCCATCGGCGACCAGTCGTGCCACTTCCCCTTGGGCGGCGCGAAGACGTAAGTAAGATTGGCTGCCGGCAGCGCCGAATAGAAGGTGCTGGTGGTGCGCCAATAGTCCTTCGTCTCCTTGGTGTAGCGGATGCCGGCCGACAGCCGGACCTTGGGCACGATTTCATAGCTGCCGTTGGCATAGCCGGCGTAGCTGTTGGTCTTGAGCTTGTCGTCGATTGTCCGGAGGAAGCCGGTGTTGAGATAGAGCGGGCCGAAGAGATCGTCGGCATAAGCTTCCTGGTGCGAGTCGACGTTCTCGTGCAGGTAATAAAGCCCGGCGACGCCGGTGAAGCGTCCGCCCGTGTAGGTCGCCTGGAATTCCTGGCTGAACTGGTTCTGGTCGACCCCGACGAAGACGTCGCCGACTTCATACTGGGTCGCGTCGATATCGATATAATCGTCGGTGTTGAGATTGCGGTAGGCGGTGATCGACTTCAGCGTCAGCGCGTCGGTCACGTCCAGGGCGACGGTACCGGCGAAGCCGTAATGCTTGAGCTTGGTCGAATTGGGCAGGCCCGGGGTCGTGCGACCCTTCCAGTGATAGGCTCCCGAGCCCACGGGATCGTCGACCACCAGCGTCCCGCCGGAGAAGGTCGTGAGGTTGTTGACCGGCCGCCCGACGCTGAGCTTGGCATCGTCCTGCTCGTAATCCGCCGTGAGGTCGACCCGAACGTTCGACGTCGGGTCGAGCGCGACCGCGGCGCGGCCGGCGAAGGTCTTCTTGTTGTTATATTCGCGGTCGTCGGCGGAATCCTCGACATAGCCGTCGTGGCGCGCGCCCATCATCGCCACGCCGACCGAGAAGCCGGGCGACAGGGGGCCGGAGATCGCGCCCTTGGCTTCGAGCTGGTCGTAGCTTCCGATCGCGAGCGTGCCGTCGGCGCGCAGCGTGTCGCCCGGGCGCCGCGTAACGAACTTGATCGCTCCGCCGATCGTGTTCTTGCCGTAGAGCGTGCCCTGCGGCCCGCGCAGGACCTCGATCCGCTCGAGGTCGAGCAGATCGAGCTGACTGCCGCGGATGCGCGACAGATAGACGTCGTCGACATAGACGCCGACCGCCGGATCGAAGGTCTGCAGCGCATCGGGCTGGCCGATGCCGCGGATGTAGATGTTGGTCGCGTTGGACGAGCCGCGGCCCTGGACGATGTTGAGGTTCGGCACCGCGCCTTGGAGGCCGGTCGTGTCCTGCGCCTGGATTCGATCGAGCGCGCGCTCGTTGAAGGCGGAGACCGACGCTGGAACGCGCTGCAGCTTCTCCGAAGTGCGCCGCGCGGTGATCACGATCTGGCCGGTGGCGCTGTCCTGGCCTTCATTGTCGGGCGCGGCGGTGGCCTGCGAGGCCGGCGGCTGTTGCGCCGCTTCGGCGGTGGTCTGCGCCGCGGTCTGGGCGAAAGCCGGAGTGGCGAAAAGCGCCGCGGCGGCAACGGTGCCGAGCATCGCGACGCGAGCAGTGTGAACGCGCATGTGATTGATCTCCCCCGGGCCAGCGACTCTCCATTCGCCAACCGTCGACTGATCGCATAATGAAAGTTGAAACGACTTTCAACTTGCGAATAATCGAGCTACACCGCTACCACCGGCGGGAATGGGGGAAATCGTGGATCAAGAGGCGCCAGTCAGCCCGGCGAGCGACGGCAAGGCGCCGCGCACGGCGCGCGGCGAACGGACGCTGCGCAAGATCCTCGATGCTGCCCGGGTCGAGTTCGGGGAACGGGGCTTTTCCGACAGCTCGATCGTCGCAATCACCCAGCGCGCCGGCGTCGCGCTTGGCACTTTCTACACCTACTTCGATTCCAAGGAGGCGGTGTTCCAGGCGCTGGTCAAGGACATGTCGGCGCAGGTCCGCGACCATGTCGCGCCGGCGTTTCGCGATGCAACCGACGCGATCGACGGCGAGCGCCGCGCGCTCGAATCCTTCCTCCGCTTCGCCCGCGAGCACCGCGACGTCTATCGCATCATTGACGAGGCCGAGTTCGTCGATCCGCAAGCCTATCGCGACCATTATGAAACGACCGCAATGCGCATCGCCGCGCGCCTCACCGCGGCGCGGGACAAAGGCGAGATCGCAAACGACCTGACCGACGGCGACCTCGACATCATCGCCTGGGCGATGATGGGTGCGAACGTGTTCCTCGGCATGAAATTCGAAGTCTGGTCGACCGCCAGCGCGGCCGAGGTCGCGGAAGCCACCGCCCGGCTCCTGCGCCGGGGGCTGTGCGGATGAACGACGCCGACGCCCAGCCCTATGCCGACCGCTATTTCACCGTCCGCGACGGCCTGAAGCTTCATTACCGCGACTATCCCGGCGATCCTGCAAAGCCGCCCCTGCTGTGCCTCCCCGGCCTCACCCGCAATGCCCGCGATTTCGCCGAGCTTGCCGAACTCTATTCGCCCCGTTTCCGGGTCATCGCGCTCGACTTCCGCGGCCGCGGCCTCAGCGAATACGACCCGGTTCCGGCGCGCTACGTCCCGCCGACCTATGCCGGGGACGTGATCGAGCTGCTCGACCAGCTCGGCATCGACCGGGCGATCTTCGTCGGCACCTCCCTCGGCGGGTTGGTGACCATGGCCGTGGCCGTCCTTCAACCGCAGCGCGTCGCCGCGGCGATCCTCAACGACGTCGGGCCGGTGATCAACGATGTCGGGATCGACCGCATCAAATCCTATGTCGGCAGCGGTCAGCGCTTCAAGAACTGGGACGA
>Ga0070666_10002479_pt1 | contig 11162 bp, 10 predicted proteins | sample KBSS23metaG_FD_64677 | JGI IMG/M metagenome (GOLD analysis project Ga0070666, IMG submission 64677) | Switchgrass rhizosphere microbial communities from Kellogg Biological Station, Michigan, USA - KBS S2-3 metaG | ecosystem: Host-associated > Plants > Roots > Rhizosphere > Soil ... | reverse complement strand
CGCCGATCCCGGCATCGGCCGCACGGGGTCCAATGGCGACTTCGCATACATGCACGCCAACGGCCGGCCCGTGCGCGACCGGGCGACGCTCGCGCGCATCGGCGCGCTGGTGATTCCGCCCGCATGGACCGACGTGTGGATCTGCCCGAGCGCCCACGGCCACATGCAGGCGACCGGCCGCGACGCGCGCAAGCGCAAGCAATACCTCTATCACGCCGGGTGGGTGGCGGAGCGCGACTCCGACAAGTTCGAGGCGCTCGCGGGTTTTGCCGCCGTCCTGCCGCGCATCCGGCGCGCCGTCCGCCGCGATCTCGCACGGCCGGGCGTCGCAAAGGAGCGCGTGCTCGCCGCGATCGTCCAGCTGATGGATCGCACGTTCATCCGCGTCGGCGGCGAGCGGCACCGGCGCGAGAACGGATCGTTCGGCTTGACGACGCTGCGCAACCGCCACGTCAAGGCGCGGGGCGCGTCGGTGACGCTCGATTTCCGCGGCAAATCGGGGAAGCATCACAGGATCGAGATCGACGACGCGCGCGTCGCCCGGGTGGTGCGCCGCTGTCTCGACCTCCCCGGCGAGGTCCTGTTCCAGTACGAGGACGGCGACGCGCGCCGCAGCTTGTCAGCGCCCGACGTCAACGACTACCTGCGCCGCATTTCGGGCGCGGCGATCACGAGCAAGGATTTCCGCACGTGGGGCGGCACCGTTTGCGCCGCCACCTATCTCGCCAGGGCCGGACCGCCCGCCGACAAGACGGCGGCGAAGCGGTGCGTGCGCGAGGCGATCAAGGCGACGTCGCTGGTGCTCGGCAACACGCCCGCCGTGTGCAAGCGGAGCTACATCGCGCCCGTCGTCTTCGCCGCGTACGACGCCGGGACGCTGCCCGAGGGACGTCCGCTGGCCGGCATGCGCAAAGGCGAATGCGCGGTCGTCGCGCTGCTTGCGCAGGGCGTGCGACCCCCGTCGGACGTGCCGTCGAAGCGGCGGATGCGACCCGCACGCCATGTGCGGCCGCATCCGGAGGCGCGCGTCCCGGCGTAAGGTCGCTCGCGCGTCAGCGCGGCGTCGTCGTGCGTTGCGCCTTCGCGCGCTGCTGCGCGAGCGCCCACGCCACGTGCTCGCGCACGAGCGGCGACGGGTCGTCGGCGCGGCGCTCCAGGGCCGCGACGATCGCCGGCGCCGGCGTGGCGTTGCCAAGGCCCACGGCCAGGTTGCGAAGCCAGCGCTCGTGGCCGATGCGACGGATGGCGCTGCCGCGCATGCGCGCGTCGAACTCCGCTTCGCTCCAGGCGAACAGCGTGACGAGATCGGCGTCGTCGAGGCCGTGGCGGATCGCGGCGAAGTCCGCCTCCGCGGTGGGTTGCGCGAAGCGGTTCCACGGGCAGGCGAGCTGGCAGTCGTCGCAGCCGTAGACGCGGTTGCCGACGAGCGGACGCAGCGCCTCGGGAATGCTGCCGGCGAGCTCGATCGTGAGGTACGAGATGCAGCGGCGCGCGTCGAGCTCGTACGGCGCGACGATCGCACCGGTCGGGCAGGCGCCGATGCAGCTCGTGCAGGTGCCGCAGTGGGCGGCCGCCGGCGGCGTTACCGGCAGCGGGAGATCGGTGTAGATCTCGCCCAGGAAGAAATAGGAGCCGGTCTCGCGCGTGAGCAGCAGCGTGTGCTTGCCGCGCCAGCCCAGGCCGGCGCGCGCCGCGAGCGCGACTTCGAGCACCGGCGCGCTGTCGGTGAAGACGCGATGGCCGAACGGACCGACTTCTTCCGCGATGCGCGCGGCCAGGCGCGCGAGGCGCGCGCGCAGCACCTTGTGATAGTCGCGGCCGAGTGCGTAACGGGCGACGTAGGCCTTGCGCGAATCGGCCAGGACCTCGGCCGGCGCGCGCGCGGCGGCGGGCGCGTAGTCCATGCGGGCGGAGATGACGCGCACCGTGCCGGGCACGAGTTCGGCCGGCCGCGCGCGGGCCGCGCCGTGCCGCGCCATATAATCCATCTCGCCGTGCCGTCCCGCGGCCAGCCAGCTCAGGAGCCGCGCTTCGTCGTCGGCGAGGTCCACGCCCGCAATGCCGATTTCCTGGAAGCCGATGTCGCGGCCCCAATGCCGGATCGCCGTCGCGAGCGCGGCCCAGTCGCGCGCCGGCGCGCCGGCAGTCGACGTCTCGGTCGCGGACAACGGTGGCTTCGCGTTCATCGGCGGTAGCGTAGCGCACGCGCGTGCGGGGCACTGACCGATGCGCGCCGTCGTGCTCGATCTGCCGGACGCCGCCGCAACGATGCGAGCGGGGAGCGCGCTCGCCGCGGCGCTCGCGGGCGGCATGGTGGTGACGCTCGACGGCGACCTCGGCGCCGGCAAGACGACGCTGGTGCGGGGCGTGCTGCGCGCTCGCGGCGTGACCGGCGCGATCAAGAGTCCGACGTACGCGCTGGTTGAACATTATCCGCTGTCGAGCATATACTTCTATCACATTGATTTTTATCGCTTCGACAATCCCGAAGAATGGGAAACCAGCGGCCTGGCGGAATGCTTTCGCGACGACACCGTATGCCTGATCGAATGGCCGCGGCGGGTGGCGTCGCGGCTGCCGCCGGCGGATCTCGCGCTGACGCTCGCGCCGGCGGGCGAGGGCCGCACGCTGACGGCGCGCGCCGGTTCGGCGGCGGGTGAGCGATGCGTCGCGGCGATCGTCCACGCCTTTCCCGCCGCGACGCCGGCGACCTGATCGTCGTTTCGCCGTCGCGCCGCCGCGCGCTGCGCTGGCTGCTGCTGCCCGCGCTGCCGTGGGCCGTCGGTGACGCGCGGAGCGCTGCCGTCGCGCGCATCGCGTCGGCGCGGATCTGGCCGGCGCAGGAATACACGCGACTGATCCTGGAGTCGCCGGCGCAGATCGAGTACCAGCTCGTGCAGCTCGGCACCCCGCCGCGCGTCGTGCTGGACCTCGCGCGCGTCGAGCCCACGCCCGAGCTGATCGCGCTGGCGACGCGCGTGCAGGGCACCGATCCCTACATCGCGTCGATCCGCATCGGCGCGCCCTCCGGCGGATTCCTCCGCGTCGTCCTCGACGTGAAAGGCGACGTCACGCCGCAGGTATTCGCGCTGCCGCCCGTCGCGGAGTTCGGCCACCGCCTCGTCGTCGATCTCTATCCGGTCGTGCCGCTCGACCCGCTGATGGCCCTCCTCGAAAGCGAAGCGAAGAAGGCGGCGGTGGCCGCGGCCATTGCGGCGGCGACGCCCGCGCCGGTGCCCGCGCCGGTGCCCGCGCCCGCGCAGGCAGGGCCGCGCGCCGTGACGCCGCCGGCCCCACCTGTGCTTCGGTCCGATGCGCGCAAAGCAGCGCCGCTCCCCGGTGCGCGCCCCATCACCGTCGCGATCGATCCCGGCCACGGTGGTGAGGACCCCGGCGCGATCGGTCGCCGCGGCACGTACGAAAAAACCGTGACGCTCGCGATCGCGCGCAAGCTGAAGGCGATCCTCGACGCCGAGCCGGGCATGCGCGCGATGCTCACGCGCGACGACGACTATTTCGTGCCGCTGCGTGCCCGCGTGCAGAAGGCGCGGCGCGTGCAGGCGGATCTCTTCATCTCGATTCACGCCGACGCGTTTCGCGAGCCGCAGGCGCGGGGCTCGTCGGTGTTCGCGCTGTCGGACACCGGCGCCACCAGCGCCGCCGCGCGCTGGCTCGCGCAGAAGGAGAACGCGTCGGACCTGATCGGCGGCGTCAACCTGGACGCGCGCGACCCGATGCTGGCCCGCACGCTGCTCGACCTCTCGCAGACTGCGCAGATCAGCGACAGCCTCAAGGTGGGCCGGCAGGTGCTGGAAGGCATCGCGTCCCACAACCCGCTGCACAAGTCGACCGTCGAGCAGGCCGGATTCGCCGTGCTGAAGGCGCCCGACATTCCGTCGATCCTCGTCGAGACGGCGTTCATCTCGAACCCCGACGAGGAGCGGATGCTGCGCAGCGACCGGCACCAGCAGCAGTTCGCCGAGTCGATCGCGTCCGGCGTGCGCCGCTACTTCGCGCGCAATCCTCCGCTGGCGCGCGCGTGACGTCCGGCCCGCGGCCTCCTGCTACCATTGCCGCGTGATCCGCTTCTTCGTCGTCTTCCTGTTGCTGCTGGGGGTGCTGTTCGGCCTCGAGCTGACGCCGTGGGCGCAGCAATGGTTCGTCGAGCCCTGGACCGCCAGGCTGGCGACGATCTCGACGTCGCTGGTCACTCTTTTCGACGGCAGCGTGCACGCGAGCGGCAACGTCATCAGCTCGGCGAAGAGCGGCTTTGCCGTGTCGATCGAGGCGGGGTGCAACGGCGTCGAGGCGACGATCGTGCTGCTCGCCGCGATCCTCGCGTTTCCGGCGCCATGGAAGCACAAGCTCGCGGGTCTCGCGGTGGGCATCGTCGCCGTGCAGGGCCTCAACGTCGTGCGCGTGATCAGCCTCTTCTACCTGGGCCAATGGAACCGTGACGTCTTCGAGTGGGCGCACCTCTACGTGTGGCAGGCGCTCATCATGCTCGACGTGCTCGTCGTCTGGCTGGTGTGGGTGCGGACGCTGCCTGCGCTGCCGCGCGGCGGCGATCCCCCGGCTCCTCCCGCGTCGGGCGCGCCCGCGGCCGCGTGAGCGGCGTCGCGGCATCGATGCCGCTCGGCCGCTTCGTGCTGGTCGTGCTGGCGTGGCTGCCGGTGACGTTCGCGGTCTGGTATCTCGCCGCGCCCATCATCCTGTGGCCGCCGGCGCTCCTCGCCGAAGGCGTCGCGCGCGCGGGCTTCGGCGATCTCGTCCGCAACGTCGAGCAGAGCGGCGCGACGATCGCGTTCATCACCACGCTGCGTCCGGGGCAGGCGGTCGGGGGCGGCGTCGTCACCGTCGAGGTGAACGCGCTGCTGTTCTCGTTCGGCCTGCCGATGTTCGCGGCGCTGACACTCGCCGCGCGCGAGCCGCACTGGCTGCGGGCGCTCGCCATCGGGTACGCGGCGCTCGTCCCGGCGGTCGCATGGGGCATCGACGCGGACTTCCTCAAGAACGTCGCGATCGCGTCGCCGCGCGACGTGGCGTCGCAGACCGGCTTCTCCGCGTTCCAGCGCGAGGTCATCGCGTTCTCCTATCAGTTCGGATCGCTGATCCTCCCGGCGGTCGCTCCGGCGATCGCGTGGGTGCTGACGCACCGCGCGTTCCTCGAGCGCGTGCGCGCCGGGGCGCGCTGACCATGCGCCTGCCGCGCCGGCCACCCTTTCCTTCACGTCGGAGCTGACACCTTGCCTGCCCTCCTGCTTGCCGTCGTCGTCGCGCTCGCCTATCTCGCACTCGCCGGGCTTTCGTGGCTCCTGGCCTACGCGCCCACCGACGCATGGAGCGTATGGCTCGCGACCAGCCTCACGCTCGGGCTGCTGCTGGTGGTGCCGCGACCGCGCTGGCCTCCGGTGCTGGCCGGCGCGGCGGTGGGCGCCGCCGCGTTCTCGCTGCTGATCGACCCCCGTCACTACGTCTGGGCCATCGGCTACGCGGCCATCGAAGTGCTGTCCGCCGTGGCGGGCGCATGGGTGGCGGCGCAAATCCGGCCGCTGCCGCTGAAGCTCGAGCGGCCGCGCGAGCTGGCGGCGCTCGTCGTCGCCGCCGTGGTCACGGCGCTGGTCGGGGGCGCGCTCGCCGGCGCATGGACCGCCGCTTCCGGCGGCCGCGACGGCTTCGCGACGTTCAACGTGTGGTCGCTGTCGGACTTCGTCGGCGGGCTCCTCGTCACCCCGGTCGTCGTGTCGTGGGCGGCGTTTCGCGCGAAGCGCTCGGGCGGCCTGCCGATGCCGCAGTTCATCGGCGGCGCGATCGCCTGCGTGCTGTTCCTGGGCGCGCTGCAGCTCCTGTTCGGCAGCACGCTGACGGGGCGCTCGGTCGGCTCGATCGGCATGACGCTCACCTATCCGCCGATCCTCTTCATCGCGCTGGTCGCGCTCGCGTGGGGTGCCCGCGGCGCGTCGCTCACCGCGTTCGCCGGCGCGCTGATCGCGCTCTTCAACACCGTGCACGGCGGCGGTCCGTTCGCCGCCGTTGAAGGCTTCCTGGGCGAAGCCAACCTCGAGGTACAGGGCTACGCGGCCGCCGTGGCGCTCACCGGGCTCCTCGTCGCCGTGCTGGCGTCGCGCGAGCGCATCGCGTGGCGCGAGGCCCGCGACTGGCGCACGCGCTTCGAGGCGGCGATCGGCGCGCATCGCCTCATCGCGTACGAATGGAATCCCGACACCGGCGCGCTGGCGATGACCGGCGACACCGCGCAGCTCGTCGGCGTGGGGCCGGCGCGCATCGCGACGCTCGCCGACTGGCTCTCCCACGTGTCCACCGAGCACCGCGGCACGATCGAGGCGGCGTTCGCCTACCGCGCCGACGGCGCGGCGCTGCCGCCGCTGCGCTATTCGGTGACGCGCGGCGACGGCGCCAGCCTGGCGGTCGTCGACGAGGCGCAGGCGATCCGCGACCACGACGGCAGCCTGCATCGCATCACCGGACTGGTGCGCCCCGCATGAGCGTCGAGAAAGCCACCCCCGCCGAGCCCGCCGCGCCCGACGGCGTCTTCCTGATTCATGGCCTCGGGGGCACGCAGTACGACCTCGGGTCGATGCACAAGCGGCTCAAGAACGCGGGCTTCGTCACGCATTCGCTGACGCTGCCCGGCCACGGCACCAAGCCGGAGGACCTCGTCGGCGTCGCCGCGGAGGACTGGATCGACGCCGTCGTCACCAAGTATCGCGAGATTCGCGACCTGCACCCGACGCTGCACCTCATGGGCATGTGCATGGGCGCGCTCCTCGCCGCCGTGCTCGCGCAGCGCGAGGCCCACGCGAGGGGCCGGCTCGTGCTGCTGGCGCCGCCGGTGTTCATCGACGGCTGGGCCACGCCGTGGTATCGCGGGCTGCGGCCGCTGCTCTACGCCGTGCCGGGCCTGCGGCAGTCGATGAAGATCGAGGAGGAGGAGCCCTACGGCATCAAGAACGAGCAGCTCCGCGCGATCGTGAAGGCGAAGTTCGAGCGCGGCGAGAATTTCCATTACCGCTGGGTGCCGCTCGAATGCCTGCGCCAGGTGGACCGGCTGCGCGCCGTCGTGATGAAGGCCGCGCCAAAGATCGCCTGTCCCACGCTCATCGTCCACGCGCGCGAGGACGAGCTCACGAGCCTGCGCTCCGCCAATTTCCTGGTCGAGAAGATCGGCGGCGGCCGTGCGCGGATGGTGGTGCTGGAGGACAGCTACCACATGGTCTGCGTCGACAACGACAAGGAGATCGTCGCGCGCAACGTGCTGGAGTTCTTCGGCGCCACGATGCCGGGCGCCACCTCGCTGCTCGCCAACGAGCCGCGCATGTCGGCCGACGACCTGGCGGCCGCGGTGGGCTCGCTGACCGCCTGCCTGGAGCGCGGCGACTTCGAGGGCGTGCGCGCGCTCGGCATTCCGGATCTCGCGTGGGTGCAGCCGGGCTTCAACAAGGTGGCCGGCGCGCACGCGGGCAAGTCGATGGGCGCGTTCGCCGGTCGCATGACGCACGCGGACGCCGGCGTGCCTCGCTTCACGGCGTTCGGCACGCCCGTGTTCAACCGCGGCATCGCGCTCGTCCCTGCGACGCTGATCGCGCGCCGGGACACTGACTTGCTGGAATCGCTGGGCGCGCTGCTCTGCGCCTGGCACGGCGGCAAGCTGCTGGAAGTGCGCTGGTTCGCCGACGACGTCGAGCGCGAGGACGCGTTCTTCGGGCCGCCGGATCCCGCCTCCAGCGGCCCCTCCGAGCTCGAGCAGGCGTTCGAGGCGGCCACCGCGGAATCGCGGACGCTGAAGTCCGCGCCTGGCAACGACGAGCTGCTCGGGCTCTATTCGTTCTACAAGCAGGCGAGCGCCGGCGACGTCAGCGGCGAGCGGCCGGGCGCGCTCGACATGATCGCGCGCGCGAAGTACGACGCGTGGGCGGCCAAGAAGTCGATGTCGCGCGACGATGCGATGCGCGGCTATGTCGCGCTCGTCAAGTCGCTGAAGGAGCGCGACACCGCGAAGGCCTGACCCGGTCCTGACCTTCGACCGGTTCGGGCGGGAGAGTGGGGGGCGTCAGGTCGCGCTACCGAAGAGATCACGCCTCGGTGAGCTTCAGCAGGATGTCCGCGTACCACGCGCAGTTGAGGCCGAGCGCCTCGTCGATGTTGAGGTCGCGCGTGCCCACGTCGAACACCGCCGAGTGCACGCCGAGCAGCAGCCACGGCAGGTCGCCGCTCGCCGCGTGCGGCGTCGTGGCGCGCATCACGACGGGCGCGCCGCTGGTGCCCCGGTGCGTGCGGGCGTCCGTCAGGAAGAATCCCTGGCCGTCGAAGCGGAGCCCGAACGCGGAAGCCACCACGGCCTGCCGCACGACGGGCATGTGGTGCAGCGTGTCGTGGAACCCGAGTGGAAAGCCGACGACGAGCAGCGACGTGCCGACGGCGATCTCGTCGCCGGGGCCGTAGAGGTGCGCGTCCGAGAATGCGCGGTACACGGTGGACGCCGGCAGCGCCGCGCGCTCGATCTCGATCGTCGCGACGTCGATCTGGCCGCCGCCGTCCACCCCCTGGCGCCACAGGCTCGCGCCGTCGCGATAGAGCGGGATCGAGAACATCGTCGACTGGGCCATGTTCTCGGCATCGCTGTGCAGCTCGATCTCCAGCCGGTCAGGAACGTGGCCGCTCGCCTCGTCGATGACGACGTGCCGGCTCGTCACCAGGAACAGCCGGCCGCCGCGCTCGAAGAAGAAGCCGCTCGCGTTGGTGAGCAGCTGCTGGTGGTCGAACGTGAAGACTCGCGTCGCCGTGAGGAGCAGGGATTCGGGCATGGTCACCGCCTCGGTTCGCCGATGCGCGTCATGGCGTGAGGCCGTACACGATTGCCGGCAGCGGCGTGCCCAGGATCAGGAGCCGGTTCCGGGCGACGCCTTCGCGGCGAGCGCCGATCTTCTCGGCGACCCGCGCGCTGGCCGTGTTGCCTTCCTGCACGACGATCTCGATACGCGTCAGCCGCAGCTGCGCGAAGCCATAGCGTGCGAGCGCCGCCGCGGCGGCGGTGGCCGCGCCCGTCCGCTGCCGCGACTGCCGCGTCCAGTAACCCAGGTTGCAGAAGTTGTTGCGGCCGTTGAACTGGTTGAGGCCGACGCCGCCGACCAGACGATCGTCGCCATCGACGATCGCGAGCTCGCAGTCGGTGCGCTGCGCGAGAACGGCGGCGGTATGCGCGATCCACTCCTGCGCCTCGGCGGCCACGTAGCCGGCGTGGCACCACGGCATCCACCGGCCGACCGTGCCCACCGACTCGTGCGTGGCGCGAACGAGCTCGCCGGCGTCTTCCGGGCGGTACGGTCGCAGGACGAAAAGCCCGGCGGGCAGTGGATCCATCGCGCGGCGGGCGGCGATTAAGGCAGCGACCGCGCGTACAGCAGCAGCGGATCGTCCGGCGCGCTGCCGGTCCACGGGCCTTCGGACGTCATCCCCAGCCGCTCGAGCAGCCGCAGCGACCGCGCGTTGTCGGGCGAGGCGATCGCGACGACGCGCGTGAGGCCGTGCGCCTGCGCGCCGTGCGCGATCACCGCGGCCGCCGATTCGAGCGCGTAGCCCTGGCCGCGATGCGCCGGCAGGAACGCGAAGCCGACGTCGACGTCCGGCAGCGTGTCGCGCTTGATGAGGCCGCACATGCCGATCGCCTCGCCGGTGGCGCGAAGCGCGACGTGATAGAGGCCGAAGCCCGTCCGCGCGTACATGGCGATCGGACCGCGCTCGAGATAGCCGCGGGCCTCGTCGTCGCTGCGCACGTTCTTGTCGCCGATGTAGCGGATCCAGTCGGGATCGTTCAGCAGCGCGCGCACGAACGGCGCGTCGGCCGCGACGAACTCGCGCAGCGCGAGGCGCGCCGTCGTCGTCACCGGCGCCGGGACGGCGGCGGCGCGCGCGCCGCCGGCAGTGCCTGTGTCGGCCGCGCCGCTCATCGGGCTTTCGCCTTGCGCGCCGCCTCGCGCTCGCGCAGCACCTTGCGCTGGACCTTGCCGGTGGTCGTCATGGGCAGTGCGTCGATGAACTCGATCTCCTTCGGATACTCGTACGGCGCGAGGAAACGGCGCACGTGCGCCTGGATCTCCTCCTCCAGCGCCGCCGACGCCGCGCGGCCCGCCGCGAGCACGATGAACGCCTTGATCACGTTGCCGCGCGTCTCGTCGGGCGACGGCACCACGGCGGCGTTCGCGACGGCGGGGTGCTTGACGAGGCAGTTCTCGATCTCCGACGGCCCGATACGGTAGCCGGCCGCCTTGAACATGTCGTCGGCGCGCCCCTGGTACCACAGGTAGCCTTCGGCGTCGGCCGACGCGACGTCGCCGGTCCGGCACCAGTCGCCGGTGAACTTCGCGCGCGTGCCCTCCGCGTTGCCGAAGTACTCGATGAAGAACACGGGGTCGGGCGTGCCGTCGGGGGCGACGCGATTGACCGCGACTTCACCCGGCTCGCCCGGCGGCATCGGCCGGCCGTCGTCGTCGATGACGGCGATTCGGTGGCCCGGATACGGCCGCCCCATCGAGCCGGGCTTCGCCGGCCAGTGGCGGTGCGAATTGCCGACGATGTAGTTCATCTCCGTCTGCCCGAACATCTCGTTGATCGTCACGCCGAGCGCCTCGCGCGCCCACTCGAACACCGTCGTGCCCACCGCTTCCCCCGCGCTCATCATCGAGCGCAGGTTGACGTCGAACGTCTCGCGCGGCCGCGGATAGGCCTTCATCATCATCTTGAGCGCCGTGGGGAACAGGAAGGTGTTGCGCACCTGGTAGCGCTCGATCAGCCGGAAAGCGCGCTCCGGGTCGAAACGTCCGCGATAGCCGACGATCGGCTGGCCGAAGTAGAGCGACGGCAGCAGCGCGTCCATCAGGCCGCCCGTCCATGCCCAATCGGCCGGCGACCAGAAGAGGTCGCCGGGCTGCGGATAGTCGTCGTGCGAATACGTGAAGCCCGGCAGGTTGCCGATGAGGCACGATTGCGGCATCAGCGCGCCCTTGGGCGGTCCCGTCGTGCCACTCGTGTACACGAGGAGCGCGGGGTCGGTGGCGCGCGTCTCGACGGGCTCGAAGTGGCGCGCGCCCTGCGCCTGCAGCGCTTCCCAGGGCGTCGTGCCCGCGGCCGCGGCGCCCGCCACG
>Ga0070666_10002474_pt1 | contig 11179 bp, 12 predicted proteins | sample KBSS23metaG_FD_64677 | JGI IMG/M metagenome (GOLD analysis project Ga0070666, IMG submission 64677) | Switchgrass rhizosphere microbial communities from Kellogg Biological Station, Michigan, USA - KBS S2-3 metaG | ecosystem: Host-associated > Plants > Roots > Rhizosphere > Soil ... | reverse complement strand
GCCTGAGGGTTCGCAGCAGACGACGTCATCGCCGCCAACAGGGCATGCGGTGTGCCACGCTCAGGGCGAGCGACATCGCGAAACGGCGTCGGTCGGGCGCCATCGGCGGTGGCCGAACGCCACGGGTCATCGGAGAGCCTCCGATTATTCGGATGTGGCTCGGTTCCGATCCCCACGACATATCGCACGATGCCGCGGCTCGCGGTTTGCACTTTGCGGTGACACTCACGCTGACATCAGCGATACCGCAAAGGATGTGCACCGATGAAGAGACTGATCGTGTTTTCATCCCTCCTGCTGCTCGCCGCGAGCAGCGCACTCGCGCAGGATGTGCGCTACAACTTCGACAAGTCCGCGAACTTCGCCGGCTTCAAGACCTACAAGTGGGTGGTCATCAAAGGCGCGTCGCAGCTGAGTGATCTCCCCGACCGCCAGGTGAAGGCGGCCGTCGACGCGGAGCTCGCCAAGAAGGGGCTCTCCAAGACCGACGGCGAAACCGCGGACCTCTACATCGGGTATCAGGCCGGTGTCGGGCAGGAGAAGCAATACACGTCGTTCGACACGGGCTGGGGATACGGTCCGGGATGGTACGGGGCCGGCTGGTACGGCGGCGGCGGCGGCGGGATGACCACCGGCACCACGTCGACGATCTATGTCGGCCAGCTCGCGCTCGACATGTACTCGACGGCACCGAAGACGCTCGTCTTCCGCACCGTCGCGAGCAAGACGATCGACACCGAAGCCAAGCCGGAGAAGCAGCAGAAGAATCTGGCCAAGGCCGTCACCAAGATGCTGAAGAACTACCCGCCGGCCGAGAAGAAGTAGGAGATCGGCGGTGCGCCACGGCGCGCCGCCATCGCCTCGTCGAGAACCGGCCTTACTTCCCCACGCGGGTCGGGTACTTCGCGAACATCTCGGTCACCGCGCTGTCGACGACCGGCTGCACTTTCTCGGGCTCCAGCACGATCGGCTTGTCGACACGCCCGCGGAACAGTTCGTTGCGCGTCCCCGGATCGAGCAGCAGCACGACGAGCGTACCGACGTCGTACTGCGGCCGCGCCCCGTCCTTTGCCGGCTTCGCCTTCAAGTCGACGTCGACGCGGCGCAGCGAGGCGTAGGTGACGAGCAGGTCGACCGGCCCCGACTCGCGCTTCTCCAGACCGACGGCGGCGAGCTGGCGATCGACCGCCGCGCGGATGTTCGCGTGCACCGTCTTGTCGTACGCCTGCCAGCCGTTCTCCCAGGTGTAGGTCTTGAACTTCGAGAAGTCGGCCTTGCGGTCGGTGGTCACCGTCACGGAATACTTCGGCGTCTGCGCGACCATCGGCGTCGCGCAGGCGACAGCGAGATCGAGGGCGATGGCGATTCGTACTGGATGTGTCATGGGCACTCTCAAAACACGATACCGAGACCGATTTCCGGGCCGTGCAGCGACTGTGAACTGATCATCGTCCGCTGGAACGAGCCGACGCTGACGTCGGCGACCGTCAACTTGTAGTACAGCGCGGTGTAGCCGAGGCGCAGTTCGGTGTGCGGGATGAGCCGGACGCCGACGTGCGCGCCGCCCGACACGTCCGCATCGGTGCCGACGCCGAACCCGCCGCCTTCGAATTGCGCGTCGAAGATCAGTTTGTTGGTGCGGTGCCGCCACTCGACGCCGACGAGGGGATCCCACAGAACCCGCTCGGTCGTGCCCTGGATCAACCGATCGGTCCGCAGGACCGTGAGCGTGGCGTCGAGCGTCACCCCGACGCGCCTGAATCCTCCCGTCGCCCACAGGTCCGGGAGCACGCGCACGCCTCCCCGACCGACCACGAAGGTCGTGTCGCTGTCGAAGGCGACCCGCGGCGTCGCCCGGCTCGCCGACAACGCCGCCCACGTGCCGCGGAGCTCGCCGAACCAGCGATCGGCACCCAGCCTGACGCCCGCCATGTACGCCGCGTTCAGCGCGATGCCGGTCGATCCCGACTGCTCACTGCTCTCGCCGCTGCCGCCATCGTCGGGGCGCGACGGCAGTTCCGGCAGACTGATCGAGGCACCGAAGATGGGCGCCTCGACGAGGATCGGATAAATCGTCACTTCGAACGGCGCCGGTTTCCGCTGCGACGAAGGGTCCTGGGCGGCGGCGGTCGCGGCAACGAGGGTGGCGGCCCACAGGGCGATCGCACAGGTTCGAGGGCGTATGGTCATGGCTCGCGTGTCCTCCCCGTCAGCGACCGCGCGCGCTCCGGCGCGCCGCGGCCTCCCGTTGAATCATCGAGTAGCTCACGTAGTACTTGTAGATGTTGGCGACGTATTGGACGGTCTCCTGGCCGATCTCGCGGGCCGCGACCATCTCGACGTTGCCGAACCAGCGGTTGGGATCGAGGCCGCGCGTTTTCGCCTTGCGGCGCAGCTGCCCGATGCGCGCCGGCCCGGCGTTGTAGGACGCGAAGGCGAACAGGCCGCGGTCAACCCGCTCCATCGCACCTTCGTCCTCGAGTTGATCGGCGATGTAGCGCAGGTACTTGACGCCGGCCTGGATGTTGCGCTCGGCGCTCGCTTCGACGCCCTTGATGAACACCGGTGGACCTTCGGCGGTCGACGGCTTGATCTGCATCACGCCGACGGCGCCGGCGGAGCTGCGGCGGCTCTGATCGATCCCGGACTCCTGGTACGCCTGCGCCGCAATCAGCAGCCACGGGAAGTCGTACTGATCGGCGTAGCGCTGAAACAGCGCGATCGTCTCCCTGAAGCGCGCCAGATCCTCCTCGGATCGCGCGTTGCGCACCCGCCGCGCGTCGGTGAAGTACTTTTTGGCGAGGATGTTGTAGCTCGCCGTGCCCTTCGGGTTTGCGGCCACGAACGCATTGACCATCTCGAGCAGCTTCGGCGCGTTCTTGCGGACGGCCCAGGCGGTGGCGCCGCCGGTCTGCAGCGCCACCGGTTGAACGTGCAGCTGGTCGAATACCTTCTCCCACGCGTTGGCGATGTGGCTGTCGACCACGGTTGCCGGAACCAGCCCGGCGTTCACCATCTCGAGGAGATCGTCGTCTTCAAGTTGTTCGTCGGCCTCGACGATCCGGACCGGCGCCTTGTGGGCCGTTGCGAACTTCGCGTTCAGCGCCGTGAGGCTCTCGAAGTACGCGCTCGATCGCCGCACGTGGATCGTGCGCGCGGAGAGATCGTCGAGCGCAGCGATCGGCGCTTCGTTCGCGCCGAGGACCACCACCTGCCGCACGTCGCTGGCCCACGGCGAGGCGAACGTCCCCATGGTGCTGCGCGCCTCGGTGATCGTCAGGTTCGAGGCGGCGATGTCGCCGCCGCCAGCCGCGAGCAGCGGGAACAGCTGATCGCGCCGGACGGGGATGAAGGCGACATGGAGCTTCACCGTCTTCATGCCGAGGCGCTTGTTGAGGAACGCCTCGAACAGCTTCCCCGCCTCGTAGGTGAGGCCACGCTGTTCGGCCTTGTCGAGGAAGTAATTCGTGCGGTTGAACGTGCAGAGCACGCGGATGTAGCGGCGCTCGACCATGCCGTCGAGATCGCCGTTCCACTCGTGAAGCATCGTCGCTTCGTCCGGCGCGCCGGGATCGTCGTCGGCCGCGTTCCCGGCCGGTGGCGCGGCGTTCTGCGGCGGTGCGGCCGCGGCGCTCTGCGGCCGTGCGGTGTCCGTCGATGGAGCTGGCCGGTCGCAGGCCGTCGCAAAGGCTGCCGCGAGCATGATCGCGGTCAGGAGCGTCGGTCTCATCATTGTCTGGTGCCTGGTCGCGGCGTTTACTTGAGAGGGGCCGCGACCTTCAACGTAACCGGCACGGCGGCGAAATCGTCGAGCACGATGCCGTCGGGCGCCGGCTTCACGCGCGCCGCGCCCGACATGGTGCCCGTCGCCGCGCCGCTCGCGTCGAAGATCAGCTCGACGACGGTGAGCTCGTAGCCGGCGCGCGAGGGCGCCGACTCCCCCGGCAGGAAGAACAGCGGTTTGTCGGCGACGATGACCAGCCGGTTCTTGTTCTCGACCGGCGTCTCCCACGCATAGCGCACCTTCACGTTGCCGTTGGGCGAGGCGATCGAACCGATCACCGGCAGCGGCCGCAGGGCGTTCATGAAGCCCTGATAGCCGTTGTATTTCAGGCCGTCGAGGACACGCTGCCGCCGCGTTGGCTCCACGAGGCGGTCGATCTTGATCGTGACCACCGCGGTGATCTTGTTCGGGCCGTTTGCCGCTGTCGCCTCGGCGACGAGCGTGCGCGGGTACCCGTTGGCCGCATGTCCGGGTGCGGCGAACCAGACGAGCGCCGAAGTTGTTACCGCCGCCGCAATCGCTGACGTTCGTCGCATGGTCTTCTCTCGCACGGGATGCCGCATCACGACACCGAGAAGAAACGGCGCGCCCACGCGCGCTCGTGGCCGCCGGCGTCGCTCACCAGTACCCGCACTTCGTAGTCGCCGGCCGGAAGCTGCCGGAAGCGCACATCGCGGACGCGGGGTCCGCGCGCGCCGTCGAGGTCGATCGCGCTTCCCTCGAAAAAGAACGCAGACTCGACGGCCACTTCGAGCAGACGGTCGCCCTCGCTCGGCTCGAGCGTCACCGTGACCGCGACGTCGGCCGGCGCAAGCCCGCGCTGCGGTGTGACGCGCACCGTCAACGGGCTGCCAGCGGCCTGTACCCATACGGGACCGATCAGCAGCGCGGTCAACACGGCGCGTGTGATCGGCGCCGTGACGTGATGCCCTTGAATGGAGCGCCTCCCCGATCGGTAGGCAATGCAAGGTCGGGAGCCAGCGGCGGCGGCGGGGTTCCCGTGCTAATCCGACGGATGCGAACGACGCCCTCCGCCGGCTCGGAGTGCGGCCCGAAATGTCGGGCGCGGCAGCAGAACAGTACAGTCGCTGGCTCGCGCGATCTGATGGGTTCGGGTTTTGCTTTGGCACGCAGCGATCGAGCGGACGTCTGCCGCCGATCCACCCGACGACTATGAACGTCCCGCCAGGACGCAACTCGCAGCCGGCGATCCGCAACCGAGTGTTTCGCAGGCTGATAGCGATCGGCGTCGCCGCAGCGGCCGCCACCGCGGCGCCGCACGCCGGCGAAGCGCTATCGGCGAAAACCTGGGTCGGGCACGCCGCCGAGATCGAGCGCCATCTCCAGTCTGCCGAGATCCTGCGCCTGGAAGCGATCGGCACCGGCGTGACCAAGCCACAGCGCGCCCATCTCGCGCCGGCGGCGCCGTTCGAGAGCCTGGTGTGGAAACCGCTGGCGCCGGGAATGCGCGGCGGCTACCAGGAGAGCTACAAGTCGGAAATCGCCGCTTACGAGCTCGACAAACTCCTGGCGATGAACATGGTGCCGCCGGCGGTCGAGCGGCGGATCGACGGCGACGCCGGCGCCGCGATCATGTGGCTCGAGGGGACCAGGAGCGTCAAGGAGACGGGCGGAAAAGTGCCGACCGGCCCGCAGTTCGGCCGGCCGATTCGCGTGATGCAGATGTTCGACAACCTGATTGGCAATGCCGACCGCAACGCCGGCAACATCCTCATCGACGGCGCCAACAACGTCATCCTGATCGATCACTCCCGCGCGTTCATCGCGAGCGACAAGCTGCCGTGGAAGTTCGAGCGCGTCGACGCCGAGCTGTGGCAGAAGTTCAAGGCCCTCACCGGCGAGCAGGTGAAGACGAGTCTGGGCCAGTGGCTGGACGACGAGGCGATCCGCGGAATAATGGCGCGGCGCGATCGCATCGCACGAGAAGTCGACAAACTCACGGCCCAAAAGGGCGTTGCAGCCACTATCGTGCCGTAGTGTCCGGCTTCAGCCGGACCGCGATCGCGGGCTGCGCCTCGCATTCGCAAGACTTTGCAGCACTGCGGTCTTTGCGTTCTCGCGACGTTGGATTCCCGTCGTATGCCCTGCGCCTACCGCTGGACGCGGCCCGAGGCGTCGCCGCCGGCGAGCGCGTCGACTTCGGCGACCGACATCCGGTTGAAGTCGCCGGGGATCGTCTGCTTCAACGCGCTCGCGGCGACGGCGAAACGCAGCGCTTCGAGCGGCGGGCGTCCGGTGACCATCGCGTAGATCAGGCCGCCGGCAAAGCTGTCGCCGCCGCCGATCCGATCGACGAGGCGGACCACGTAGCGCTGGCTCTGATGCAGCGTCGCGCGCTGCTGATCCCACAGCACCGCGCTCCAGCCGTTGTCGCTCGCCGACAGGCTCTCGCGCAGCGTGACGGCCACCAGCGACGGCCCGAATTCCCCCGCGACCCGCCGCGCCGCCTCGCCGTAGGCCGAGACGTCGAGCGTGCCGCCGGTCACGTCGGCCCCTTGCACGGCAATCCCGAGCACCGACTGCAGATCCTCTTCGTTCGCAATCACCACGTCGACGTGCTGCATCAGCGGCTTCATCGTCGACTGCGCCTTCGCTTCCGACCACAGCTTCTTGCGGAAGTTCAAATCGCAGCTGACCCGTGCGCCGGCGCGCCGCGCCGCGCTGAGGGCCGCCGCCGTCGCCGCCGCTCCCCGCTCACCGAGTGCCGGCGTGATGCCGGTGACGTGGAACCACGCGGCGCCGGCCATCACCGCATCCCAGTCGACCGCGTCTGCCGGCATCTCGCTGATCGACGAGCGCGCGCGATCGTAGATGACCGTCGAACCGCGCTGGCTGGCGCCGGTTTCGGCGTAGTAGATGCCGATCCGCTCGCCGCTGCGGACGATGTGGGAGGTGTCCACCCCTTCGGCGCGCAGCGCCCGGACCGCGGCCTCGCCGATGGCGTGCGCCGGCAGCGCCGTGACGTAAACGCTGTGCAGGCCGAACTGCGCGACGCTGATCGCGACGTTCGCCTCGCCGCCGCCAAAGGTGGCGACGAAGCGCGGCGACTGCAGGAAGCGCTCGAACCCTGGCGGGCTCAGGCGCAACATGATCTCTCCGAAGGTGATCACCCGCGCGGGCATGCAGGCCTCGGGCTCAGGCGGCCGACCGCGCGCTGGCGACGCTGGCGACGACGCGTTCGGCGTTGGATCTGATCAAGTCGAAGCGGCCTGCGTCGATTGCTTTCGCGTCGACCAGCGCCGAGCCGATGCCGACGGCAACCGCGCCGGCGCGGATCCAGTCGCCGGCATTGTCGGGCGTCACACCGCCGGTTGGCATCAGCTTCACCTGAGGCAGCGGCGCGCGCACGTCCTTGATGTACTGCGGTCCGAGCGCCGTCGCCGGGAACACCTTGATGATGTCGGCACCGGCTTCGTGCGCGGCGAGAATCTCGGTCGGCGTCAGGCATCCCGGGATCGCCGGCACCTGGTGCTCGTGACAGGCGGCGATCACCTCCGGGCGAAACACCGGCGAGACGATATAGGCGGCTCCCGCGTCGATCACCGCACGCGCCGTCCGCGCGTCGGTGACGGTGCCGGCGCCGAGCAGGAATCCGTCGGGCAGCGTCGGCGCCAGCTCGCCGATCAGCTCGACGGCGCGCGGCACGGTCATCGTCACTTCCAGGGCGCGTACGCCGCCGGCGGCCAGCGCGTCGACGACGGCGTGAAGCGTGTCGGGATCCTTCAGCCTGATGACGGCGACGACGCCAAGTTGCTCGAGGCGCAGGGCGGTCGCGGCCCGGTCTGTGGTCACTCGCACGTCAGCATAGTAATCGGAAACCGACCGCTGCGGTCATCGTCCTGACGCGTCGTCCACGTCGATCGGCCGACCAAGGCGAGACGATGCATAGATCGCCTCGATCAGCTGAACACTGCGCCGGCCGTCAAGGCCGCCGCAGACCGGCGGGCGACGGCGGCGACACGCCTCGATGAAATCGGCGATCACGTCGCGATGCGGCGAGACATCGGACACGACAGGCGAGGCGACGTTCTGAGGCGGCGCGTCCGCTGCCGGCTGTGCGTCGGGTGCGAAGCGGTCGCCGTCGAGAATCGCAGTGCCTGCGGCGCCGCTGATTTCGATCCGTCGCGGGCGGCCCGGGTAGGCGCAGGTCGTCGCCTCGAGCGTGCCGATGGCGCCGCTGGCAAATTCGAGAATCGCCACGGCGGTGTCTTCGACTTCGATATCGTGGCAGCGCGTCACCGCCTTACCCGACACGCGCGTCACCGGCCCGCACAGCCACAGCAGCAGATCGACGGTGTGGATGCCCTGGTTCATGAGCGCGCCGCCGCCATCGAGCGCCCACGTCCCGCGCCACTGCGAGTCGCGGTAGTACTCGGGCGGCCGCCACCACGGGACCTGGGCGCGAATCAGCGCCACGCGTCCGAATGGCTCCGCGTCGACGGCCGCTTTCAGCGCCCGAACGCCGGGCTTGACGCGATCCTGGAAGACGACGCCGAGCCTGACGCCGCGCTCCGAGGCGTGCGCGATCAGCGCGTCGACGCGCGCGACGGTGATCTCGAGCGGCTTTTCAACCAGCACGTGAATGCCGTGGCGGACAGCGGCAGCGGCGTGCTCGCCATGGAGGCCCGACGGTGTGCCGACGATCACCATGTCGGGTGATTCCGCGGCAAACATCCGCTCGAGCGAGTCGTAGCCGCGACCGCCGCCGATGTCGGCGACGGCCTGGGCGCGCTCGAGCCGCGGGCCGTAGACGCCGGCGAGCGTCACGCCGGCGATGCCGGCGAGCGCGCGCACGTGCGTCGCGCTGATGTTGCCGGCGCCGATCACGCCGACGCGGGTCAGCGCCGCACCCGAATTGCGACTGCGGCGGTCAGCGCTCTGAGCGAGAGTTGTTCGGTGTCCAGCAGCACGGTATTCTTCCGCTCGATCGATCGTTTGACAACAGTTCTCTGGAAGTGGTCAGACCACGGGCGTGATCCACACCGCCGGTCGCGGCCGCTGGAGCAGCGTGCATGGCGGTTTCATTCGATTTGACCGGACGCACCGCGGTCGTCGTCGGCGGGACGACCGGCATCGGCCGCGCCCTGGCGCTGGGCCTGGCCGATGCGGGCGCGGACGTCGTCGCCACCGGACGGCGCGCGAACATCGTCGAGGAGGTCGCGTCGGCGATTGAATCCCGGGGGCGGCGGACGCTGCGGGTCGCCAGCGATGTCGCCGACGCCGTGTCGCTGCAGCGGCTGCGCGATGCCTGCGTCGCCGGGTTCGGCCAGATCGACATCGTCGTCGCCGCGGCCGGCGTGACGAGGCGGGTCGCCACGCTGGAGATGACAGACGCCGACTGGAGCCAGATCCTCGAGACCAACCTCACCGGGATGCTGCGCACCTATCAGACGTTCGCGCCCGGCATGATCGCGCAGCGGCGCGGACGCCTGATTGGCATCGGCTCGCTGGCGTCGTTCGTCGGCCTGATGGAGGTCGCCGCCTACACCGCCAGCAAGGCTGGCGTCGCCGGTTTGACCCGCGCCCTGGCGGTCGAATGGGCGGCGCACGGCGTCACCGTCAACGCGATCGCGCCGGGCGTGTTCGAGACGGACCTGAACCGGGAGATCCTGAAAGGGCCGCGCGGCCAGGAGTTCCTGATGCGAACGCCGATGCGGCGCTTCGGCCGGACCGACGAACTGGTCGGCGCCGCCGTCTATCTCGCGTCGGACGCCGCGAGCTTCGTGACGGGTCAACTGCTGGTGGTTGACGGCGGCCTGCTCGCGAGCGCCGTCAACGTGTGAGGCGCTCGCGCGCAATTAAGCGCTCATCGTAGCGCAGGCCTTTAGGCCTGCCGCACGACGGCGGGCAGCCCTGACGGGCTGCGCTACGGCACTGCATGAATCCATGTATGTGCGGGATCCTCGTGCAGCGCCAGCTTGCGCTGCGCGCCGGCGATGGCCCAGAGATAGTAGAGACGATAGCCGGGGGCGGCTGATACGGGGTGATAGCCGTACGGCAGCAGGACCGCGTCGCCGTCGCGCACCGTGTGGGTGACCGACTCGCCGTCGGCGGTGTAGAGCATCTGATGGCCGAAGCCCTGCGGCGGATCGATGCGGTAGTAATAGACCTCCTCGAGTTTCGGTTCGCCGTCGCGGCCGTCGTGCTTGTGCGGCGGGTAGCTGCTCCAGTTGCCGGGCGGGTTGAATGTCTCCCCGACCATCAGCCGCCGCGCATGCGGATCGGTGACGAACAGATCGTGCACCTCGCGCGCGTACGATGCCTTGCCGCGCGCGTTCACGCGGACCTCGCCGGGGCCAATCAGCGCGGGCTCGCCGCGCTCGGTGGTCGCCGCCGACAGCAGCACCGCTTCGAGCGGCGCCGTCGCGGTGACGCGAAGCGCCGCGCCAGGCGGCACGTACAGCGCCGTCGCGCGTTCCTCGAACACGTTCCGCCGGCTGACGGTCCAATCGCGGCCGCCGGCGGCAAACGTGCCGCTGCCTTCCTGCAGGACGACGATGGTCTCTTCGTCGGGTGCGACGTATTCCTCGCTCGCGCCGGCGGCGAGGCGCAGACGCGCCACCGACAGTTCGGCAGCGCCGCGGGTGCCGCGGCGCAGCAGTTCCTGGCGGCCGGCGGTTCGCGGAGCGCGTAGCAGCGTTTCGTTTAGCATAGGCGCAGTCGAATGCGGCGAACACTCTACAACTGGCATGACCACCTGGCAAGCCGCCGCGAGTTCCTCACCGCGGCCCTGCTCGGCACGGCCGCGGCACACCATGCGCTCGGCGGCGTCGCAATTCTCGAGGCGCAGCCTGCGGATCTGTGGGACACCGCCGACGCGATTCTCGAGCGCATCGCCGCGCCGCGATTTCCGCAGCGGACCTTCGACATTCGCAACTACGGCGCCACGACGACTGCCGACGCGACTGCGGCCTTTCGCGCCGCGATCGAAGCCTGCGCTCGCGGCGGCGGCGGCCGCGTCCTCGTCCCGAAGGGCCGGTTCGAAACCGGCGCGATCCATCTGCGCTCGAACGTGAACCTGCACCTCGACGATGGTGCGACGATCGCGTTCAGCGGCGATCCGCGCGCGTACTTGCCGGCCGTCCTCACCCGCTACGAAGGCGTCGAGGTGATGAACTACTCGCCGTTCATCTACGCGCTCGACGCCCACGACATCGCCGTGACCGGCCCCGGCACGCTCGACGGCCAGGCCAACGAAGCGCACTGGTGGAACTGGCGCGGCACCGGGCCGGCGGCTGCGGCGCCGATGACGCCGGCGCGCACGCGCCTGTTCGACCTGGCGGCGCGCGGCGTGCCGGTGGCGCAGCGCGTCTTCGGCGACGGCCACTTCCTGCGCCCGAATTTCATCCAGCCGTACCGCTGCCGCAACGTGCT
>Ga0070666_10002471_pt1 | contig 11183 bp, 7 predicted proteins | sample KBSS23metaG_FD_64677 | JGI IMG/M metagenome (GOLD analysis project Ga0070666, IMG submission 64677) | Switchgrass rhizosphere microbial communities from Kellogg Biological Station, Michigan, USA - KBS S2-3 metaG | ecosystem: Host-associated > Plants > Roots > Rhizosphere > Soil ... | reverse complement strand
CGATCGCGGTCGTAGAACTTGTCGACGTCCACCTGCTTCTTCCCCTCCCCCACGACCTCCAGCGGCTCTGTGGTGTAGCGCCCCCCCTGGATGGAGACCAGGCGGCCGGTCTTGCCGGCGAGGATGAGGTCGGCGGCGAGGGCCGCGAAGTTCTTGGCGACCAGGCGGTCGAGCGAGTCCGGCGGGCCCGAGCGCATCAGATAGCCGAGGCGCTGGTAGATCACCCGGTCCCCCGTGTGGCGCTGCAGCTCCTCGCGGACGTAGCGCCCCACCCCCCCCAGCTCGCGGTTCCCCACGGCGTCGGCCTCCCCCGTTTCGAACGGGTTTCCGCCGGCCGGGAAGGCCCCCTCGGAGATCGTGCAGACCGCGTAGTTGCTGGGATTTCCCGCCTTGTCCTGGGCCAGCATCTCCACCACCTGGTGGATGTCGAAGGGGACCTCGGCGATCAGCGCCCGGTCGGTGCCCGCGAGGTAGGAGGAGAGCAGGCAGGTCTCCCCCGAGTGGCGGCCGAACAGCTCCACCACCAGGAACCGCTCGTGCGAGCCGGCCACCGTGCGCAGGTCGTTGATGAAGTTGACCGAGCGGGTGACCGCCGTGGAAAAGCCGATGCAGTAGTCGGTGCCGTAGACGTCGTTGTCCATGGTCTTCGGCAGGCCGACCATCTTCACCCCTTCGAGGTGGAGACGGCGGGCGAAGGAGAGGGTGCCGTCGCCGCCGATGACCACCAGGGTGTCCAGGTGCAGGTAGCGGAGCACCTCGAGGGTGGCGTCGGTCAGGTCGAGCCGCCCGTCGGGGAGCTGATTGTGGGCGTGGCCCCGCAGGTGCTCGGGGACGGCCTCCGGCGCGGTCAGCGCCGGATTGATCCGCGAGCTGTGGAGGATCGTGCCGCCGCTGCGGTCGATGGTGCGGGTGCTGGCCCGGGTCAGCGGGACCAGCCAGGAGGAGTTGTCGGCGTCGTGGTACGGCTTGACGTGGAGGAGGGCCGCCCAGCCCCGGCGCAGCCCCAGCACCTCGTAGCCCTCCTCCTCCATCCGCCAGACGAACTGCTGGATGGCCGCGTTCAGCCCCGGCACATCGCCGCCGCCCGTCAGGATGCCGACCCGTTTCACCCCACCGCCGCCATGCGGTCGATCAGGTCGACCACCCGGTTGGAGTATCCCCACTCGTTGTCGTACCAGGCCACGACCTTGACGTAGCCGTCGCCCGAGGCGCGGGTGGAGAGGGCGTCGAAGATCGAGGAGTGCGGGTTGCCGATGATGTCGGTCGACACCAGCGGCACCTCGCTGTACTCCACGATCGCCTTCAGCGCGCCGCCGGCCGCCTCGCGCACGGCGGCGTTGACCGCCGCGGTGTCCGGCCGCTCGCGCAGACGGGCCACCAGGTCGACGATCGAGCCGTCGGGCACCGGCACGCGCATGGCCATGCCGTCCAGCTTCCCCTTGAGCTGGGGGAGCACCTTGCCCACCGTGCGGGCGGCGCCCGTGGTGGTGGGGATGATGTTCTGCGTCGCCGCCCGGCTGCGCCGGAAGTCCTTGTGGGGGACGTCCGCCAGCCGCTGGTCGTTGGTGTAGGCGTGGACGGTGGTCATGAACCCCTCCTCGATGCCGAACCGCTCGTCGAGGATCTTGGCGATCGGCGCCAGGCAGTTCGTGGTGCACGAGGCGTTCGAGACCAGCTTGTGCTCCGGCTTGAGCTGGTCGTCGTTGACCCCCATCACGATCGTGGCGTCGATCTCCCCCTTGGCCGGCACGGTCAGGATCACCTTCTTCGCGCCCGCGTCCAGGTGCTTCTGGAGCTGCTCCTTCTGGGTGAACACGCCGGTCGACTCGATGACGATGTCCACCCCGAGCTTCCCCCAGGGGATCTTCGCAGGGTCCTTCTCCGCCGTCATGGCGATCTTGTGACCGTCCACGTACATGAAGTCGTCGTCCGCCTTGACCTCCTTGGCGAAGACCCCCATGACGGTGTCGTACTTGAGGAGGTAGACGAGCTGCTGGTTCTCGAACAGGTCGTTGATCGCCACGACCTCGACGTCGTCGCGGTCGGAGAGGATTCTGAAGACGCTGCGGCCGATGCGGCCGAAGCCGTTGATGCCGATCTTGACGCTCATCGCGCGGCCTCCTTCTGCGAGCGGTCGAGCTGCTCGAAGCGGCGGAGCAGGTCCACCACCCGGTGGGCGTAGCCCCAGCCGTTGTCGAACCAGGTCAGGGTCTTGGAGACGTCGTTGCCCAGCACCATGGTGGCGAGGCTGTCGAAGGTGCCCGAGTCCTCGGACTGCAGGATGTCGGAGGAGACGATCGGCTCGGTCTCGTAGCCCAGGATGTGCTTGAGGCCGTCGCTGCCGGCGGCGGTGCGCACCACCTCGTTGACCGCGTCGACGGTGACCGGCCGGTCGTGCCAGCAGACCAGGTCGACCACCGAGCCGTTGGCCACCGGCACGTTGATCGAGTAGCCGGTGAGCTTCCCCGCGAACTGCGGCATCAGCTCCATCAGCAGGTCGGCCGCGTGGGTCTCCTGCGGGATGATGTTCTCGCCCGCGGCCCGCCCCCGGCGGGGGTCGTCGGCCGGCACGTCGGCCAGCCGCTGCTGGTTGGTGAAGGCGTGGACGGTGGTGAGGAAGGCCCGCTTGACGCCGAAGGCGCCGTCGAGCACCTTGAGCACCGGCCCGGCGGCGATGGCCGTCGAGGAGGCGGCCGAGACCACCTTGTGCTCGGGGCGGAGCTGGTCCTCGTTGACCCCGAAGACGATGGTGGCGTCCGGCGGATCGGCCGGCGGCGAGCAGAGGATGACCCGCTTGGCGCCGGCGGCGAAGTGGCGCTCCACGTCGGCGCGGGTGCGGTACTTGGCGGTCGCCTCGATGACCACGTCCACCCCGAGATCGCCCCAGGGGGGCACGGCCTGCGACCCCTTCTCCTCGGTCAGCATCTTCACCTGCCGCCCGGCGACGTAGAGGTGGCCGTCCTTGACGCTCACCTCGTCCGGGAAGCGCCCGAGGATGGTGTCGAAGCGGAGGAGGTAGGCGAGCGCCGCCGGGTCCGCCACGTCGCTCACCGCCTCGATCCGCAGATCGTCGTTCTTGTACAGGATGCGGAAGATGTTCCTCCCGATCCGTCCCAATCCCATCAGCCCGATTCCGGTGGGCATCTGCAAGTCCTCCCTTCCGGCCCCTCCGTCCTGCGGACCCGGGAGCGGTCCGCCACGTTGGCCCTGCCGGGAAACCTAACACGTTCCGGACCCTCACCCCCGGTGAGGGCCCGACGGCGGTGCTCCCCGAAACCGCTCCCCACCCCCCGAAACCCACCTGGACACGCTCCGATCCCCCATCCTCCTGAGAACGTTTACAGGTTTTCCCCCGCCATCCCGTCCCAAATCGCCTATCACCCTGTAAACAGGAGATTTTCCGTCCCGTCACGATGCATTGACAGGTTCGTCACCGCTTCCTAGAATCGCGAGCGTTACGGGGTGTAAGAACTAAAGAACGCCTGAAGGGAGTGTCCATTGCGGTCTCTCTTAGCAGAGCCGGGTTCCCTGTGCCGCCTTGGTCTGGGCGCGGCCTTCACGTTCCTCCTCTCCTGCAGCGGCGCCCCGGCGCCCTCCGTTCCGGGGGCCGCGGCCCCTCAGGCCGTCCGGGCCTCGCGCGTCTCGGTCACCCCCCAGGAGAGCTGGCGCGACGCCGTTCTCTACTTCGTCATCACCGACCGCTTCGCCGACGGCGACCCGTCCAACAACCAGAACGTCGACATCAACGCCAAGGGGACCTTCCACGGCGGCGACTTCAAGGGATTGACCGCCCACCTCGACGAGATCGCCGATCTCGGGGTGACGGCGCTCTGGATTACCCCGGTGGTCAAGAACATCGACGGCGCGGTGACCGGCGCCGGTTTCCCCGACTGGGGCTACCACGGCTACTGGGCGGACGGCTTCTACGCGCTCGACCCCCGCTTCGGCACCGAGGCGGAGCTGAAGACCCTGGTGGACGAGGCCCACGCCCGCGGGATGAAGGTGCTGCTCGACGTGGTCTACAACCACGCCGGCTACGACTCCAATCTGACGAAGGACCCGCAGACCCGCGGCTGGTTCCGCACCGAGGCCCTGGGGACCTGCGGCCAGGACGACCTGACCACCTGCGTCTCCGGCCTCCCCGACTTCAAGACCGAGCTGCCCGAGGTCGACGACTACCTGCTCAAGGCCCAGCTCGGATGGGCGAAGAAGTCCGGGGTGGACGGCTTCCGGCTCGACACGGTCAAGCACGTGCAGCACGACTTCTGGAAGGAGCACCGGCGGCGCACCCGCGCCGAGGTCCGGCCGGACTTCTTCCTGATCGGCGAGGTCTGGGGGGGCGACGCCCAGGTGCTCGACCCCTGGTTCGTGGACGACGAGATGGATGCCGGCTTCGACTTCTCCTTCCAGGGGAACGTCCTCGGCTGGGTGCAGGGGCGGGGGCGGACGGTCGCCTTCGACCGCTATCTCAAGTCGCGCGAGAAGGTCCGCGCCGGGCACCTGCTCTCCCCCTATCTCTCCTCCCACGATACGCCGGGGGCCCTCTTCCAGCTCCAGGGCGACAAGGATCTCTTCCGCCTGGCGGCGGCCCTGGAGCTGACCGCCGGCGGCATCCCGATGATCTACTACGGCGAGGAGGTCGGCCGCCCCGGCGGCGACTGGCCGGACAACCGCAGCGACATGCCCTGGGGGGACCGCCGGATCCTGCCCGGCGCCGGCAAGCCGCGCGACGAGGCCCTCCGCGCCGACTACAAGAAGCTGATCGCCATCCGGCGCGCCCACCCCGCCTTCTCGCGCGGGGTCCACACCGGGCTCGCGACGGACGGCGACCTGCTGGTCTTCCTGCAGCGGGACGAGGCGAGCCACGACGCCGTGGTGGTGGCGATCAACCGTGGGAGCGCGCCGGCGGCGGCGGGCTTCGACGCGCCGGCCGAGTGGGGGAACGCTCCGGTCCGGGACGCTTGGAGCGGTGAGGGGGCCACCCGGACGGGTGGGCGGATCGAGGCGACGGTGGCGCCCAAAGGGATCCGGATTTTCGCGGTCGAACGGACCCCCTGAACACGGGACGGGCGCGGAAAACAGCCCGTCCGGGACGGCAGTACCACCTCAACGGGTGGGGCCGGGATTCCCCGGTTCCTGTAGGAAGGTGCGGGAGAACGCTATGGCAGAGGTGACCTTCAACCACGTCAAGAAAGCCTATGGACCCGTCACGGTCATCCCCGACCTGAGCCTCGACATCAAGGACCATGAGTTCATGGTGCTGGTGGGGCCCTCGGGGTGCGGCAAGTCGACCGCCCTGCGGATGATCGCCGGGCTGGAGGAGATCTCCGGCGGCACGGTCGAGATCGGCGAGCGGGTGGTCAACGAGGTCCCCCCCAAGGACCGCGACATCGCCATGGTCTTCCAGAGCTACGCGCTCTACCCGCACATGACCGTGCGGGAGAACCTGGAGTTCGGCCTGAAGATCCGCAAGACCCCCAAGGCGGAGATGGACCGGCTGGTCAACGACGCGGCGAAGACCCTGGGGATCACCGAGTTCCTCGACCGCAAGCCCAAGCAGCTCTCCGGCGGCCAGCGCCAGCGGGTGGCCCTCGGCCGCGCCATCGTGCGCAACCCCGCCGTCTTCCTCTTCGACGAGCCGCTCTCCAACCTCGACGCCAAGCTGCGCGTGCAGATGCGGGCCGAGATCTCCACCCTCCAGAAGCGGCTGCAGACGACCACCGTCTACGTCACCCACGACCAGATCGAGGCGATGACGATGGGCGACCGCATCGCCGTGATGAGCAAGGGGGAGCTCCAGCAGGTGGGCACGCCGCTGGAGGTCTACGATCAGCCGGCCAACCTGTTCGTGGCGAGCTTCATCGGCACGCCGCCGATGAACTTCATCCCCGCCGTGCTCGCCGACAACGGCGCCACGATCGTCGCCTCGGGCTTCCGGATGCCGGTCCCCCAGGCGTTCCGCGCCGCGGCCGCCGGCAAGGAGGGCCTGAAGCTGGTGCTCGGCCTGCGGCCGGAGAACATCCGCGAAGCGAGCCGGGAGGGGAGCGGCGCCACCGTTCCCGTCACCGCCAAGGTGGAGTTCGTGGAGCCCCTGGGGCACGAGGTGATCGTCCACGGCCGGGTCGGCGACGACCTGATGGTGGCCAAGGTCGATCCCCACCGCTCTCCCCGGATGGGCGAGGACGTCAATCTGGTCATCGAGACCGAGGCCGCCCACCTCTTCGACGCCGCCACCGAGAAGCGGCTCGGAAGCTAGGACTACCCAGGACCAAGGAGAACCGCATGAGATCCAACATCGTTCGCGGCACCCTCGCGCTGGCGCTGCTGCTCCTGTTCCCCGTCCTCGCGCTGGCCCAGGCGAAGGAGATCGTGATCTGGCACGGCTACCGGGGCGGCGAGAAGGCCGCCTTCGAAAAGGTGATCGACAATTTCAACAAGGCGCAGGCCGGCAAGATCAAGGTCACCACCCTGGCCGTCCCCTACGACGCCTTCGCCGACAAGATCACCGCCGCCGTCCCCCGCGGCAAGGGGCCCGACGTCTTCATCTTCGCCCAGGACCGCCTCGGCGGCTGGGTGGCGGCCGGCAATACGGTGGAGCCGCTCGACTTCTTCCTCGATCCGGCGATCAAGGGGCGCTATCTCAAGGCCACCCTCGACGCGATGACCTATCAGGGGACCACCTACGGGCTCCCCCTGAACTTCAAGGTCGTCACCATGATCTACAACAAGAAGCTGGTGCCCACGCCGCCGAAGACCACGGCCGAGTTGGCGGCGCTCGCCAAGAAGCTGACCAACGCCCCGGCCGGCAAGTTCGGGATCGCCTACTGGTACTCGGACTTCTACTACCACGCGGCGCTGATGAACGGCTTCGGCGGCGGCGTCTTCGCCGGCCGCAAGCCGACGCTCAACTCCCCCCAGAACGTCGCCTCGCTCGACTTCCTGCTGAAGTGGATCAACCAGGGCATCCTGCCGGCCGAGCCGTCGACCGCGCTCATCACCTCGCTGTTCAACGAGGGCAAGGCGGGCATCGTCTTCTCCGGCCCCTGGTTCCTCGGCGAGGTCGCCAAGGGGGTCGACTACGGGCTGGCGCCGCTGCCCCTGATTTCCGAGGCCGGCAACAAGCCGATGCGCCCCTGGATCACCGTCGAGGGGGTCTACGTGGCCGCGCCGTCGAAGAACAAGGACGCCGCCTTCGAGCTCGCCAAGTACCTGACCGACGTGCCCGCCGCCAGGGTGCTGGCCCTGGAAGGGCGCCAGACCCCGGCCAACAAGGGGGTCTACGCCGACGCCCAGGTGGCGAACGACCCCATCCTCAAGGCCTTCCGCCAGCAGGTGGACTTGGCGGTGCCGATGCCCAACCTGCCGGAGATGTCGATGGTCTGGTCCCCCGCGACCACGGCCATGAACGTGATCGTCAAGAAGGCGGCGACCCCGAAGGCCGCGATGGATCAGGCCCAGAAAGAGGTCGTCGAGCGGATCAACAACCTCCTCAAGAAATAAACCAGCCATGGCCCGCGAATCACGCTCCGTGTCGTACCGCCGCCGCTTCGTGATCGGCCTCGCCGTGGCCGCCCTGCTCGGAGTGGGGCTCGGGGTCCTGCTCGCCACCGGTAACCGGGCCGCCGAGCGGCGCGACCGGGCCGAGCGCCGGGCCCTGGTCACCCTCTCGGCGCTCGCCGCCGTGGTCGATCGGGCGAGCGGCGGCGCCGCGGCGGAGGCGGCGCCGTCCACCGAGACCCCGTCCGAATCCTCCGGCGGCATGGGTCTCGGCGCCGAGATCTCGGCCGCCGAGCAGGGGGCTGCGGAGGCTCCCGCCGGCGGCTCGGACGAGCTGCTGCGCCGGGCCGTGGCGGGCTTCGCCAGGTCCCATCCCGAGATCGCCGCCATCCGGGTGGTCCGCTTCGAGGGCATCCTGCTGGCCGCTTCCACGGCTCCGGCGGACCAGGGAGACAAGGCCGCTCCCCGCCGCCTCGAGCGGGACGAGAAACCGCTCTACGACCTCGGCCAGGCCCTGCGCGCCGCGGTCGAGGGGAACCGCCAGGGGGCCGAGGGGGCGGCGCGCCGCCCCGAGCTCGGCCTGGAGCGCCGGGCCGGGGGGGTGCTCTCGCTGGCCGCGCCGGTCGAGCGCGGCGGCGAGGTCGTCGGCATGGTGCAGATGGAGACCCGGGCGGTGCCCGACTCCACCGCCTTCCCCTGGTTCCCCTTCCTGGTGGCCTGGCTCGCCCCGGTCGCCGCACTGCTGCTGCTCTCCCTGGTTCTCGGCGAACGCCGCTGGCCGCTGGCCGCCGCGGCCGCCCTGCTGCTGGTGGTCGACCTCGCGGCCTACGGGCATCACGCCCTCCGCGTGCTCGCCGCCGACCGCGCGGAATCGACGCGGTCGGTCGCCGCCAAGATCGGCGAGGAGTCGAAGCGGGCCGAGGCGCTGCTCGCCGAGCTCCAGATCCCGGCCGGCCAGCCGCTGGCCCCCACCCTCTGGGACGTCGACCTGTTCCGCCAGTCGCGCGGGCTGATCGACGCCTCGGGCGCGCCGAGCGAGGGCCGGCTCGGCGAGCTCGCCGGGGCCGACGCCGGCCGCATGACCCGCTCGGTGGCGGTGCTGGCCGTGCTCTCGCTCCTCCTGCTCGCCTTCGTGGGGCTGGGCCGGGCCGCCCGCACCGGCGCCGCCCTGGTCGAGCACCGGGTGGCCTACGCCTACGTCCTGCCGGCGATGGTCGGCATGCTGCTGCTGAACTTCTTCCCGTTCTTCTACGGCGTCGCCCTGTCGTTCACCAACGCCAACCTGTACAACACCGGGAAGTCGATCTTCGAGACCTGGGTCGGCCTGCAGAACTTCGTCGACATCGTCAGCGACTACCACGTGGTGCAGCGCACGGCGGAAGGGCTGGTCTGGAACTATCAGAATTTCTATTACACGCTGCTGTTCGACATCGGCTGGACGATCGCCAACGTCACCATCGGCGTCACCCTCGGGCTGATCCTGGCGCTGATCCTGAACCTGAAGGGTTTCGCCCTGCGGCCGCTCTACCGCGTGCTGCTGATCCTCCCCTGGGCCACCCCCACCTACATCACCGCGCTGATGTTCAAGGGGATGTTCCACCAGCAGTTCGGGGTGATCAACCAGATCCTCCAGATGATCGGCGGCTCGCCGGTCGCCTGGTTCGACCACCCGTTCACCTCGTTCCTGGCGGTGCTCACCACCAACGGCTGGCTCTCCTTCTCGTTCATGATGGTGATCTCACTGGGCGCCCTGCAGTCGATCCCCGCCGACCTCTACGAGGCGGCGCGGGTGGACGGCGCCTCGCGCTGGCAGCAGTTCCGCTCGATCACCCTGCCGTCGCTCAAGCCGGCGCTGGTGCCGGCGATCATCCTGTCGGTGATCTGGACCTTCAACCAGTTCATCGTCATCTACCTGGTTTCGGCCGGCGATCCCGGACACTCCACCGAGATCCTGGTCACCCAGTCTTACAAGCTGGCGTTCGAGCAGTACCGCTACGGATACGCGGCCGCCTACTCGGTGGTTATCTTCCTGATCCTGCTCGCCTACGGCACCTGGCAGAACCGGGTGACCCGGGGCACGGAGGCGATCTGATGCGAGAGCGGCGCAGCGACGATCCGGCCCACTGGCCGCTCCACCTCTTCCTGGTGCTGATGGTGCTGGTCACCCTCTACCCCATCCTCATGGTGCTGACGCTCGCCTTCTCCGGCGGCCAGAGCCTGAGCTTCGTGGACGTGCCGGCGAACGCCTCGCTGCTGCAGCGCCTGCGCGGCATCATCCCCTGGCCGCAGCACGTCTCGGCCGCCAACTTCGTGTCGCTGTTCAAGGAGCAGCCGTTCGCGCGCTGGCTGCTCAACAGCGTCATCGTGTCGGGGGTGACCACCCTGCTCGGCGTCTTCCTCGCCTGCACGGCGGGCTACGCCTTCTCCCGCTTCCGCTTCCCCGGACGGCGGGCCGGGCTGATGCTCTTCCTGGTCTCGCAGATGTTCCCCGGCACCCTGATCATGATCCCACTCTTCATCATCATCGTGCAGTGGCTGAACCTGGGATCGACCTACACCAGCCTGGTGCTGGTCTACAGCGTGACGGCCATCCCGTTCTGCGTCTGGATGCTGAAGGGCTACTTCGATACGATTCCGAAAGAGCTGGAGGAATCGGCGCTGATCGACGGCGCGTCGCAGGCGACGATCTTCTACCGCATCATCCTGCCGCTCGCCAAGCCGGCGGTGGCGATCACCGCCCTGTTCGCGTTCATGACCGCCTGGAACGAGTTCATCGCGGCGGCCACCTTCATGAACCGGGAGGCCATGTACACCGCCCCGGTCGGCCTGCGCTTCTTCGTCGGCGCCTATCAGACGCCGCAGTGGGGCTCGTTCGCCGCCGGCTCGATCATCGCCGCCATCCCGGTGATGGCGCTGTTCCTGTTCCTGCAGAAATACCTGGTTTCCGGTCTCACGGCCGGCGCAGTCAAGGGTTGAACGCCCTCAACAAGGAGGTTCAGATGAAGAATTGGAAGACGGGAGTCCTGGCGGCCTCGGCCGGCCTGCTGATCGCGGGTGCCGCGCTCGCCCAGAGCGGCGTGTCGTTCAAGGACCCGGCCGGCGACGACAAGGGCCCGGGCACCTACACCTACCCCACCGACGGCGTCTACAAGCGCGGCTCGTTCGACATGACCGCGTTCGACGTCAAGGTCAGCGGCAAGAAGGTCGACTTCTCGGTCACCTTCAACACCTCGCTCGAAGACCCGTGGCGCATGGGCGGCGGCTTCTCCGTGCAGCTGGTGTTCATCGCCATCAAGACCGGCGAGGGCGGCTTCAAGGACGGCCCTCCGGGCACCAACGTCACCTTCGCCGACGGCAACGAATGGAACAAGCTGGTGATCCTCTCGCCCCAGGCCCCCGGCCGGATGAAGAACGAGGTGGACACCAAGATGTCGGCCGAGATGGCGAAGAACACCATCATCCCCACCCGCACCAAGGGCTCCGGCCAGACGGTCTCGGGCTCGGTCGACCTCGACGCGCTCGGCGGCGGCGATCCCTCCACCTGGAGCTACCAGGTCCTGGTGCAGTCCAACGAGGGATTCCCCGAGGGCAAGGACCTGACCACCCGCAAGGTCAACGAGTATGAAGGCCAGCACCGCTTCGGCGGCGGCACCGACTCCGACTGCGATCCGCACGTGGTGGACATC
>Ga0070666_10002461_pt1 | contig 11198 bp, 8 predicted proteins | sample KBSS23metaG_FD_64677 | JGI IMG/M metagenome (GOLD analysis project Ga0070666, IMG submission 64677) | Switchgrass rhizosphere microbial communities from Kellogg Biological Station, Michigan, USA - KBS S2-3 metaG | ecosystem: Host-associated > Plants > Roots > Rhizosphere > Soil ... | reverse complement strand
CGACCGGAGTTGGCGGGGACGACTGCCCCTTGGAGGTCGCTCGCGCTTGACACTACGATCGGAGGGGCCGCGCCCGCATGCACGACGTACCCGACCACGGCCAACAAAATCACCAACGCTCTCATGACACTTCTCCCCTATGATTTGCGACGCACGATTCCCCGCTTTGCTGTTTATTTGATGTGGGTGAGAAGCTTCCGTCCCGCCAACGAGGTCAAGTCTCCCGCTTGGCCAGTGTAGGGAGGCCCTGGGAATGTGCATCATCGGAACCGATGAGACCGCCATTGCCCTCGGGCCGCCGCCCGGCTATGCTGAATAAGAAGACGGCGTCGGCCGTTTCAGAGGAATGAAAAGCCCATGAACGGGCTCATTGGAGTCTCCGCCCAAGCCCTGTCCGACACGATCGGGGCAATCTACGATTGCGCGCTCGATCCACAGCGGTGGGGCGATGCAATTGGACGGATTGGCGAGCTGTGCGAAAGTGGCGCAGGCGGCATGTGCGTTCACGACCTCAGAAATGTCGAAAACGTTCAGCTATTCGAGATTGGCTACACTGCGGAATTTTCACAGCTTGTTCAAAAGCACTATCAGCACAGCCCCTTTGCAACTGCCAGCATCGTGCATGAAGTTGGTGATGTCATCACCCTTGCCACGATGTGCCCCGAGAACGAGTGGCTCGATAGCCGTATCTATCATGACGTATTGAAACCCTACGGGATATGCGACTACATCGGCCTTAATACGCTGAGGACTAGCTGTCGAATCGCCTCTGTGCATAGCAGCCGGACTGTACCGGCCAACCGCTATGCGCAGCGCGAGATCAATATCTTCAAGTTGCTGTCGCCGCATATCTGTCGCACTTCCGCTATTTCGGATGTACTCGACATCAGAACGCTGAATTCGCAAATGCTTGAGGCGACGCTCGAGGCCCTCGTCGCCGGGGTTTATCTGATCGCACGCGATGGTCGCGTCGTGTACATGAATGCTGCGGCGGCGCGCCAAGTTAAGACTGGCAATGCGCTTCGCATCGTGAACAATCGGCTTTTGCCGAACGATCTCCAAGCGCGCCAAGCGCTCGCGCGAGCAACCGGCGAGCAACTTGACGTCGAGTCGGGCGGGCATTCGCTGGCAATTCCGGGCTTGCAAGGCGACGGTTATGTCGCGACATTACTGCGGCTCGATCGAGGAAGCCGGCAAAGCATCATGGCGCCCTTCGCGGCGTCGGTCGCCGTCTTCGTGCAGGAGCCTGCTCGGGTGCCAATGATGCCGGGCGAAGCCTTCGCCAAGCTCTATCGACTCACGGGCGGCGAACTACGCGTGCTGCTTGGATTGGCGCAAGGCTTGGGCGGCAAGGAAGCGGCCGACTTGCTCGGCATCAGCGAGCCGACGGTGCGAACCCACCTGCAGAACATATTCTCCAAGACCGGTACGTCGCGACAGACGGATGTGCTGCGCCTGCTGCAAAGCGCGACGCCTCCTGCAATCGGGGCGTAGTGATCGGGTCCGACTCGCAAGGCTTGTGTCACGCCTGCTTCGGGTCATTTGAGTCGACGCCATGGTTGGCGTCATTAGGAGTTGCTCGACTTAGGAATCGATGTGCGGTAGATGCAGCCGACGCTTTCCTAATCGAGGGCAGGACTCTCACTTGACATCACAGCGAATCGCCCGGTTTTGGTGGACGCGAACGCGAGCGAAACGGATGCCCAGACGTCTGCTCCTGGCCGGGAGAGGCCATCTCCGTCACTGCGCGCACATGACGACGAGATCGGGCCCGTCTCCCTCAGCTAGCCATCCGGCCGCGACCATCTGAGAGCGAATCGCGCGGTCCGTCATGTAGCGGTGGTTCGCGTCGGTGCGGTTGCTGAAAGCGCGGTAGATGCTGGTCGTGCCAGGAGGACAGACGCCAGCGGTGGGAAGCGTCACGAACATGAAATTCGGCTCCTCGAGCACGAATGTCGGATTCTTCTGTCCCGTCGCGTCGCACTCGATCATGCCCCGGCCGAAGAAGTGCGAGTCCCCTAGTCCCGGCGGGATGTAATAGCGGCATACCGGCGAGGTTCCGGTTTGCGCCGTGGTGAAAACCTTGAACGTCTGTCCCGTCCGATTCCAGCGCGTGGGTGTGTTCCCAGCGTCGAGATTCGCCTGCTCTGCCGGCTGCCACGTAACAAAATAGTGGTCAAGAGCGGCGTTGTAGTACTCGACCACCGTGGCCGGCGCCGCCGAGCCGGGACCGGTCGTCAGCGTGTCATTGTAAGCGTCGACGAATCCGGTGATTGCGTCGACGAAAGCGGCCTCGATACCATAGAAGACGTGGTAGCCAATTCCGTTGCAGGCGGCATTAGTGCCGCCGCTCAGTATCGTGAGTCTTTTTGCCGGCACCGCGGTCAGCGCCGCGTAGACCTGCGATCCGGACTGATCCGCGTCGTTGGCGTTGATGAGAACGAGCGATGGTCGCCGGATTGTCGCCAACAGCGCCGGGACAAGCGTAATGGGGGACAGGAACGCGGCGCCGAGCCGCGCGGAGGCAGGCAGGCTGGCAGCGAGTTCCGCCGCCAGCTCCGTCGAGCTGCTCATACCCACGACCCAGACAGGAACGTCCGTGCGTTGCCTCAGATGGTCGATGAGCGCCTGCATGTTCGGCGTGCTGGCTGTCGCGACGTCGTCGACCAGCACGACCTCGTAACCGTGATCGGCAAATGCCTGGCGGTTGCGCCCGACGGCCGAGCACCTGCCTTGGATCGTCGTGAACGTTCCGTCGCTCTGTATGCCCATGTAGCCTTGGCCGCCGGCGAACGCGATCAGCATGGCGTATGGCGTGTCCGGCCTTACGTCGAGATAGCGCAGCGTCCCATTGGGGACCGCGAGGTCGACGACGGTCGATGTCACAGCGGCCCCCGCGGCAAACGCTGCAAACGCTGACACCGCGCCGAGTAGATGAACACCAATCAGCTTCATCCGTTGCCCCCGTGGTGAAACACGCGCAACGTATGAATGAGCCTCCTGCGCGCCAACCACTAATACTCTCTTTTAAGGGTTCATGCGGTCATCCTGAGAGGGATATCTCAGCACTCGCCGATCCAAGATGTCTTCGGGCGCAATTGAAGGGCCGCTATAAGCGATTTCGCTGGAGGGCTGCAGTTGGCCGGTCAGCGACAGCCCGAGTGGAGTGACAGTCGCGGGGGAACTGTCTTCCAGGCGTGCACGCTCTACAAACAGGTTGCTCCCGACGTTTGTGGCGCGATGTCATAGCCTAACAAGGCGCTGATGCCATTGGCATGCCGCCGTGGTATAGGACGGCTTGTTTGAGTACTTCTCGCCCAACGATGTCGAAAGTCGTTGCGACGAGGAAAGGCAAGTCGCACTATTCACGTTCGGCAACGTCGGTTCAGTTCTGTGGGGCTTTGGTGCCAACCAAAGCATCGTTCAGGTTCGTGTCGTAGTCGAACATGGGTGCGGCGTTGTTTTGCAGGTCTTGCCAACAATGCTCGAGACTGAGGATGTGGCCGTCCATCGTGAACTCGCGTTGTTGGAGCTGACGGTTCGTCGTTTTCGACGTGCTTGGATGCCGCTAGATTTCGGTCGAGGAAGTTAGCTGCTACATGACTGAAGATTGTCAGGGCAGCAATCAATCGCCGCGTTACATCGGGCCGGACTCGGGCGGTGCCATTACATGAGCATTCGCCGCCACAACCCGATGAGCTCGAAGCCGCGGCTCCGCCGTGGCGCACGATGCCTGCTGGTGAGCGGCCTCGCAATAGCCGGGCTGTTGCAGGCCGAAGAGATGGGCACGCGAGGCCCCCCCTCGTTGCATGGTCGGATCGGCGTGCCCCATGCCGATGCCGGCGCCGGCCCGGTGTCATTGTTGTTCGCCAATCCAAGCGGCGTTGCCGAGACGATCCACAACAGTGGCGCGGTCGACACTTCCAATGAATTCTTCCAGGTGCTCGGCACGAACGGGCGCACCTGCGAAACATGCCACCAGGCCCGCGCCGGCTGGTCGGTGACTCCCGCCAGCGTGCAGGCGCGCTTCGACGCCACCGACGGCACCGATCCCATCTTCCGGACGAACGACGGCTCGAATTCGCCGCACGCCGACGTCGCCACGGTGGAAGAGCGGCGGCGCGCCTTCAGCCTGCTGTTGACCAAAGGCCTAATCCGCATCGGCTTGCCCATACCTTCCGAAGCCGAGTTTGAATTGACGGGCGCAAGCGATCCGTATGGGTTTGCCAGCACCGCCGAGCTCTCGCTGTTTCGCCGTCCGCTGCCCGCGACCAACCTCTCGCAGTTCGACACCGTCATGTGGGACGGGCGGGAAACCTTCGAAGACGCCGGTTCCACCGACTGCATCGTCGGCACGGCGACCTGCTTCGCGTCACACGCATTCAACCTCGCCGACCAAGCCAACGGGGCCACGGTCGGTCATGCGCAAGCCGCGCAGCCGCTCACGCCCGCGCAGCGGAACTCGATCGTTGCCTTTGAGCTGGGCCTCGCCACCGCGCAACGCTACGACGCGAACGCGCACAACCTCGCGGCGGATGGGGCCAGAGGCGGCGCGCTCGCGCTCGCCGCCCAGCCCTTCTATTTCGGCATCAACGATTTTGCGTACGGTGACTATCGCCGGGCCACGACTTTCGACGCCGCCGCGTTCACGCTATTCGGGGCATGGAACACGGGAGCGCCGGCGCAGGACATCTCGGCGACTGCGGTTGCGCGCCGCGCGATCGCGCGGGGCGAAGCGCTCTTCAATTCGCGCCCGTTCACGGTCGAGGGTGTGGCCGGCTTCAACGACCGCATCGGTGTTTCGGCCATCCAGGGAACATGCAGCGTCTGCCACAACGCGCCGAACAGCGGCAGCACCTCTTTGCCGACGACGATGGACATCGGTATAAGCGCTGCCGCACGTCGTACGCCCGACGTTCCCCTCTACACGCTGCGCAACAGGATCACCGGCGAGACGCTGTCGACAACGGACCCGGGGCGGGGACTCGTCACGGGGCGATGGGACGACGTCGGCAAGTTCAAGGTCCCGTCGCTGCGTGCGCTCGCTGCCCGCGCCCCGTATTTCCACGACGGCTCGGTGGACGATCTGGCCGCGGTCGTCGCATTCTACGACCAGCGCTTCCGAATGCACCTGTCGGCGGACGAGGCGAGTGATCTCGTGGCTTTCCTGCGAGCGCTTTGACTGACGCATCAGGCACGAACGATCCAACGCCATCCAGGAGAACACCGTGTCCGCTACTTTCCGCTCATTGCTTCGCCTTGCGCTTTTCGTGATTCCGCTCGGGTTCGCCGGCAACGCCTTCGCGACGTTCCACCTGTTCGTCGTTGACCAGATCTACACGAACGCCAACGGCAGCATCCAGTTCATCGTGTTCCAGCAGTCGCCGCCCGCGGACAACGAGCACGAGTGGCAAGGGCACGCGCTCAAAAGCATCCACGACGGCGTCACGAGCACGTTCGTGTATCCCCACGACCTGCCGAGCAACGCAACCCGCAATCGCAAGGTGCTGGTGGCGACGCAGGGTTTCGCCGACCTTGGCATCGTGGCGCCCGATTTCGTCATGCCGAACGGCTTCCTCGGAACCGGCGCTGGCCGCGTCACGTGCTGCGATGGCTACGAATTCGGGTATGCCGCTTTGCCGGTCGACGGCGTCAATGCGATCGACGCCGCCCGGAACGTGGTGCCGAACCTCGCCACCAACTTTACCGGCGTGTCGGCATCGGTAACCGCGGCACCGGCGGCCTTCAGCCTCAACCAGCACGGCCTGACCGGCTCGTGGTACGAGCCGGCCACGTCCGGCCAAGGCGTCGAAGTCGAGATCTTCCCCGACCTCGCCGCCCCCGGCACCGGCGTCGCCCAGGTCAGCTGGTTCACCTTCGACGCCACTGCCGGCGGCGCCGATCACCAGCGCTGGTACACGCTCGGCGGCCAGGTCGGTAGCGGACAGCCCAGCGCCGCTCTCACGATCTACCGCAACACCGGCGGCAATTTCGTCGCGCTGCCGATCACCACCGCCCAGGCCGTCGGCACCGCCAGCTTGAGCTTCGATACCTGCGCCACCGGCTCTCTCTCCTACACCTTCACCGACGGCTCCGGCCGCACCGGCTCGATCCCGCTCACCCGGCTCACCAAGAACGTCACCTGCGATGCCGGCGCCGCGCGACCCACCAACGCCGACTTCGCCCTCTCCGGCAACTGGTTCGATCCCGTCACCTCCGGCCAGGGCATCACCGTCGAGGTGAATCCCTCCTCCAACGCGCTGTTCTTCGCCTGGTACACGTATGCGCCCAACGGTGCGGCCGCCGGCGCCGCCGGCCAGCGCTGGTACACCGGACTCGGCAACTTCGCCGCCGGCGCGCGCTCGGTGGCCGTGCAACTCTACGAAACCACCGGCGGCGTGTTCAACGCCGTCACGCCCGCCGCCAGCACCGTCGCCGTCGGAACCGGCACCATCGCCTTCCAGGGTTGCGCCGGTCTCACCCTCGCCTACGCATTCACCAGCGGCAGCATGAGCGGCAAGACCGGCACCCAGACCCTCCAGCGCGTCGGCCCCGTCCCCGCCGGCTGCCTACCATAGGCTTGGGTGTCGACCTGTTTTGGCACAGAGACACGCTGTGAATATCGAGCAGCCCATGTCCGGTTCGAGCAGGGCAACCATTGGCGAGCGGTGGGCCTCACCGCCATCGCATAGGCGCAGGCAGCGCATACGACTGTGCGGCCTCTCGCTGCGCGTCCTTGCAGAGCTGGAAATCTCGCGGGCATTAGGTGACAGGCGAATTGTTCGCTCAATCGCCGTGAGGCTCGGCCGAGCGCCAGCCACAGTCAGCCGTGAACTGCAGCGCAACGGCAGTAGAGACGGTTATCGCGCGGCACTCAGGCCGGCAGCGCCGCCTGGGAGAGGGCGCTTGGACCCCTCAAATGGCCGCTATCAGCGACTTTGGCGTGTGACCGATGTTGGCCGGAAAGCGCCGTGCGAAGCGCGCCTGCCAGCCATGGGTTTTGTCAAACTTCGGTCTGCTCCGCGATCTCAAGCGCGTCGTCAACCTCGAACCCCAAATACCGAACCGTGCTTTCTAGCTTGGTGTGACCCAGTAATAGCTGCACAGCTCTGAGGTTCTTGGTTCGGCGGTAGATCAACGTCGGCTTTGTTCGCCGGATGGAATGCGTGCCATATCCAGTCGGGTCGAGCCCTGCCTCCCCCACCCACCCGTCGACAATCCGCGCGTATTGCCGCGTCCCCAGATGCTGCGACTGATGCAGTCGACTCGGAAACAAGTAGTCATCCGAGCGCAGATTTGCGTCCTTGATCCATCGTTCGAGTGCCTCACGGGTCGCCAAGGTGATCTCGAACTGAACCGGGCGCTGAGTCTTCTGCTGAAGCACGATGGCCCGGGAACTCGGGTGGTCTCCGTGGCAGACATCTCGGACTCGCAGCCGCACAAGATCGCAGGCTCGTAGCTTGCTATCGATCCCCAGGTCAAACAACGCCAGGTCGCGAGTTCTGCATTGCAGCTGCAGGCGAACTCGGATCGCCCAGATGTCTCTGACCCGCAGTGGAGCCTTCTGCCCGACTAGCTTGCCCTTATTCCAAGGCTCGCGATGACTTGTGGAGACGGATTGGTCCATCGTCTTCTCCTCTCTGGTTGAAGGGAGAACGATGGTGGCGTCGCCTCACATGCTTGACCAGCCGGCGATGGTCGCCGCCGGACCCGATGCCCTCCGTAGTCAACTACAAAGTGGGCTTCGCGACCCTTTAGTTTCCCCACCCACGAGTCCGCTGAATCAGAGGACCGCCCCCCACACCTCGATCTCCGGTCCTAATGCGTCGTGCGCAAGCGCATCGTCACCCCCGAAGCGTCTGATCCACCGGTTGGCTCTTTCGAACTTCGGCCAACCGGGGTCGCCAGACTTCACGAACAATGCCCATGCCTCGTTCATTTCGGTGGCCAGAGCCTCTGGCGCGCCGGGGCCGGTTATCGCCTTCCCGAAATCGGTCGAAACCTGACCAAACACGAACGGGATTTCGACTCCGTGGGCAGCCCCCAAACGGCAGTCGCACCGACTCGACTCCCATTCGAATTCGTAGAGGTACGCATCAATTCCTGCATCCGTGGCATGCTCAGCAATGCGGCGAGCGGGGATGCGGTAGTAGTAGTCGGACTGCATTGAGCACAACACGTCTCCGGCGGTCGGATTGGTAGCGCCGCGGCCCGAAAGGCCGAAGCCATACGCCGCTTCCGCACCGGTTGCGAGTCCGGCGTCGCGCACAAAGCGGATGAGATCGTCAGATTTGACGCGGTCGATACTGCCATCCGGGATTGCATACAAACGCATTTCATCGCGATTCGATCCTACTAGAATTGAGATAGCCGAGGTGCGTCGCATCCAATGTTGCTGAAGCGCGGCAAGTGGCGTCTGCGCGAGGACATCACCGTCGACTACCGCCCGCAGCGGGAAAACATTTCTCGAGGTCATGCCCAGCGACCGCCGTAACTCGGCGTCGTTGGCCAATTTAGAGACGACGGCAACGCAGTCGGCAATCGGCACCGCCGCCATGGCTTTTGCAGTGCACGGGACGGAGAGCAAGCCGCAGATTGCGTTGGCGGAGGCGGTGGCTTCTTCTACCGTCTGCGTCGCGACGCTGGGGCTTTGCAAGATGGCTCGAGAAAACTGCGGCCTCCTGTAAGGCATCCCAAGCAGGCAGGTGATGGCGCCCGCCCCCGCAGACCCACCCGCGACCGTCACCTGTGTTGGATCGCCACCAAAAGTGGCGATGTGATCTTGAATCCACTCAAGCGCTGCGATTTGGTCGAGCAACCCTCGATTTGCCGGTGCATCCGGGAGGAGCATGAACCCATCGATTCCAACTCGATAATTCAGCGACACGAATACGATGCCCTGCCGCGCAAACACTGACCCGTCATAAATCGGATCACAGGCGTCGCCGCGCATATAGGCGCCGCCCGGTATCCAGACAAGCACCGGCAGGCGGCTGCTCCTCACCGCAGGCGCCCAAATATTCAGCGCGAGGCAGTCGGTGCCGCCGTATAGGTCAAATCCTGGATCGCGCGGCGCCTGGGGCGAGGCGGGAGCGAACTCCAAGGCATCGATCGTTTCAGGCCACGGAGGCACCGGCTCAGGGCGGCCGAAACGATTTTCCCCAAAGGGATCTTTCGCATAACGCACTCCGCGGTAGACGATCAAACCGCCTTCCCGAGAACCGCGTACACGCCCCTGGCCCGATAGTTCGATTACCTCTGGCAACACACCAGAGCGCTGATCCGAGTCCCACTCAAACGATGTTGTCATCGGTCCCTTACTTTCGCGGCCGACTACTCCACCAGGTTGAGCTTCTCGATGAGTGGCTTGAATACGGCGGAATAGCTATCGGTCCAACCCTTCACATCGGCAGGCGTCGACTTGACCGCTCCGACGTTGACGGCCGCAAGCTTGGTCCGATACTGCTCGTCGGAAGTACAACGTTCAGTGGCGTCGCCGAGCCGCTTGAGAATCGCGGGCGGCGTTCCTGCCTTGGTCACCAGCGCGAGCCAGCCCGGCTTGGCGAGATCCTTGGCGCCCAGCGTTTCCACAATGGTCGGTACCTTCGCGAAGGCCGGATCGCGTTCGGCGGCAAAGATGGCGAGCGGGACAACCTTGTTGTCGTTGACGAGCGGCCCAGCGGTGCCCGACGTGAGGGTCATGAGCTGGATTTGGCCACCCAACAACGCGGTTACGCCTGCGGCCTCGCCAACGAACGGCACATGCGTCGCTTCCGCCTGCAAACGGCTAGCTACGTCAGCACTGAACAGATGCGCCGGACTGCCCTTCCCGGGCGAACCATAATTGACGCCTCCCGCCATCCCCTTGGCGATGGCCGGTATATCCGACAACTTCTTGATACCGCTCTGAGTACTCGCGACAAGGATGAGTGGCGATACGCTCAACACGGCCACACCGTCGAAATCGGTATACGGATTGTAGGGAAGGTTCTTGTAGACGTAGGGGGTAATCGTCATCTGCGACATGCCAACGGTCATGACGTTGTAGCCATCCGTAGGCTGACTTTTGAGAAAGGCGGTCGCGATGACGCCGTTTGCGCCTGGCTTATTGATGACCACCACGGGCTGGCCGAGATCCTTCGCAACGCACTCTGCCCAGATTCGGCTGATGGCCTCGGACTGACTACCTGGCGGCTGTTGCGCGATCAGCTGGATGGGCTTGTTCGGATAGCTTGCAGGTTGCGCAAAGACACTACCAACAGAGGCAACCTGGATAGCGGCCAGCAATACACAAGCAGAAATGGGCGTCCGCGCGGCGGATGCGAAACGGTGTGACATAACAACCTCCTATGACTTGTGATTATTTTCTGGGCTAATTCAGGAACCTTGCACTTGCAGCACGGCCACTTTTCATCGATGCGATATAACGACCAGTCTCATTCGCACGACGCATCGTTCTGTTGTTGGCCGATGCCCATGTGCACAAAACCGTTGCTTCGGATTCACTACGGCGCGATTGTCTGAAGAAGGGCCTTCACCAGCGGCGAAGGGTTGTCCGCACGGTAGGCGATTGCAACCGGCGACGGCATGACGCCACCTAGCTCGCGGTACACAACACCAGGCAATCGGAGCGTGCGAGCGGAATCGGGGACTGCAGCGACTCCGAGGCCGGCACTTACCAAACTAACGATCGCCCCGAAGTGCGTTGCACGCACGATCCTAGGCATGAACCCGCTGCGCGCCGCTGCAGTCATCACTTGGCTCAGGATTCCGAACTCCGGTGTCTGGCTGGATATGAATCGTTCGCCTGACAGATCAGCGATATCGATAAAGCTGCGTCCCGCAAGCTCGTGATCCCGGCGAAGGGCGAGAACGATGGATTCCGCGAGTACCTCGATTGTCTCGATGCCGGCCGGTGTTCGGGCAAGAGGAGTGCGCAGTATCCCGACATCGATCAGGCCACGGCCGAGTTGGTCGAGCTGCTCACCAATGCTCAGTTCAATGACTTCGATGGCGACGTTTGGAAATCGTCGATGGAACTGATACACCATCGTCGACAATTGCCCCGAGTAGAGCGTCGAGCCGGCGTAGGCGACACAAATCCGTCCGAGCTCACCCCGTCCGGCTCGTTCCACGACCTGTTGCGCGCGCTCAGCTTGCGCCAACGTCAGTTCGGCCTCGCGCAGAAGCAACTCGCC
>Ga0070666_10002456_pt1 | contig 11212 bp, 5 predicted proteins | sample KBSS23metaG_FD_64677 | JGI IMG/M metagenome (GOLD analysis project Ga0070666, IMG submission 64677) | Switchgrass rhizosphere microbial communities from Kellogg Biological Station, Michigan, USA - KBS S2-3 metaG | ecosystem: Host-associated > Plants > Roots > Rhizosphere > Soil ... | reverse complement strand
TTCCAGTGGCCGCTGGCGATGGCCGTGCTGGCGCTGCTGGCGCATCTGGGATTCGGGCCGTTCAGGGCCCTCACCGCCGGGCGGGCGGTTCCCCCTCTCCCGGTGAGGGAGGGAGGGAGGGGACGGGAGAGGGGGCCAGGGGGTGAGGGTTCGCCCGTGGCCGCCCGGCTCCATCTCTTCCCCTTGATCGCCCTCCTGGCCCTGCCTTCCCTCCCCTGGCAGCCGCACCTGCCGGACTGGGTCGAGCGCTGGCTGTACAACCCCCGGGAGCGGACCGAGCGGTCGATCGACGCCTATGGCCGGAAGAAACCCGGGGAGGCCGTGAAGACGGCGGACACGGCGCTGCGGCTGGCCCCCGGCGATCCCACGGTGCAGTACGACGCCGGCACCGCCCACCTGGCGAACGGGGATGCCCGGAAGTCGGTCTCGCTGCTGGAGAAGGCTGCCAAGGGGGCGGACGCGAAGCTCTCTCCGGCCGCCCACTACAACCTGGGGAACGCCCGGCTGGCCGCCGGCGACGCCGCCGGGGCGGTGGAGGCCTACAAGCAGGCGCTGCGCGAGGAGCCGGGGAACCCGGACGCCAAGTACAACCTGGAGCTGGCCCTGCGCGAGGAGCGGAAGCAGAAGATGGGGGGCCGGGGGAATCCGGCCGGCTCGCGCGGCAGCCGCTCGAACAACCAGGATCCGTCGAACCAGCCGGGCCGGGGAAACCCGCAGCCGCCGAAGCCGCAGAACGGCAACCAGCCGCCCACCCCGCAGCCGCAGGGGCAGCAGCCGCGGCCAGGGCAGACCGGCGATCCGAAGCAGACGGGCGAGGGTCAGGACGACCGCCTGCCGCAGTTCCGCAACCAGCCAGACATGAACGCCCGCGAGGCCGCCTCCGTGCTCGCGGCGGTCGAGAACCTGGAGCGCCAGCAGCGCCGCGACCAGGCCACCCGCCGGGCGCGGCAGAAGGCGGCGAGGGGGAAGGACTGGTGAAGGTTCCCATCCTGCTGGTCCTGCTGGCGGCCCTGGCCGCCGGTACCGCCGGCGCCGCCCGGGCCGCCGACGAGCTCCGGATCTCCCTGGAGCCCGAGGTGATCGGCATCGACGAGACCGCGACCCTCACGATCGAGGTCCATACCGACGGCCTGTCGAGCATGACCTTCCGGCCGGACTTCCAGCTCGACAACCTGGAGGTCCTGGGGCGCCCCTCGCAGTACGACGACATGCGGTTCGCCAACGGCACGCTGTCGCGCACCTTCCGGCTCACCTGGCAGCTCCGCCCCCTGGGGCTCGGCAGGGCCCGGGTCCGCGGCATCACGGTGCAGCTCGGGGACGATGTGCGCCAGCTCCCGGCCCGCGAGCTGCGGGTGCAGCAGGAGCCCACGCGGCAGGACCAGGGGGCGCGCCGGCCGGACGAGGAGGAGGACCCCTTCCAGCAGTTCTTCGGCCGCATGCCGAACCCCTTCCGCCGGGAGCCGGAGCGGCCGGACGTCTTCGTGCGCGCCGAGATGCAGCCGCAACGGCCGGTGGTGGGCCAGCAGGTGCTCTACAACGTCTATCTCTATACGCGCGAGGACATCGCCGCCATCTCCCCCAGCGGGGTCCCCACCTTCAAGGGGTTCTGGGTGCGCGACATCCCCCTGCCGCAGCAGCTCCCGATGGAGATGGTGGACGTCGACGGCCGGCGCTACGCCAAGGTGCCGGTGTTCAAGAAGGCGCTCTTCCCCCTGCGCCCGGGCTCCTACCGGCTCGATCCGGCGACGATCGACCTGACGGTGCAGCGCTACGACCGCAGCTTCTTCTTCAGCCCGGCGGTGGTCCGGCCGGTGCCGGTGCGGCTGCGGACCGCGCCGGAGACGGTGGAGGTGCAGCCCCTGCCGCCGGCGCCCCCCGGGTTCGGCGGCGCCGTGGGCCAGCTCTCCCTCAGCGCCGACCTGGAGCCGAAGCAGGTCCGGCTGGGCGAGGCCGCCACCCTCACCGTCCGCCTCTCCGGGGTGGGGAACCTATCGGGCGTCCGCGATCCGCGGATCGCCGTGCCGCCGGGGCTCACCCTGCTCTCTCCGCAGCAGGAGGGGAAGGACGAGCTCAACGGCAGCGCCGTGCGGGGATTCCGGATCTGGCGTTACGCGGTGGTGCCCGACCGGCCCGGCCGCTTCGCCCTCGAGGCCCCCGCGGTCACCTACTTCGATCCCGCCGAGGGGCGCTACCAGGTGGCGACCGCGCCGGCCCTCTCCCTGTCGGCCCTGCCGGCGCCCGCCTCGGCGCACGCCGGCTCCTCCCGGACTGCTGCCGTGGCTTCCCGGCCTGCGGGTCCCCTGGGACGCCGGTGGAGCCCCCTTCTCGCCTGGCTGATCGTGCTTCCTTGGGGCCTGGTCCTGGTGGCCGCCCTCATCCGCCACCGGCCCTCCCCGGGGCAGATCGCCGCGCCGGACCCCGCGGCCGCCGGAGCGGTTCGAGAGCTGGAGGAGGCCCTCCGGCAGGCCGAGGCGCAGGAGCGCCCCCGCGCGCTCGCCCTGGGTATCGAGGAGGGGTGGCGCGCCTTCCTCCACCGCCGCTGGGGGGTGCCGCCGGAGAATCCTCCCTCCCGCTGGAGCGAGCTGCTGGCCGGCCGCGGGATGGACGGCGGGACGATCGGGGAGCTGGGGCTGCTGATCGAGGACCTGCAGTATCTTCGCTCCGCCCCGCAGCTCTCCAGCACCGACACCCTGCGGGCCGACGCCCTCGACCGCAGCCGGCGCCTCCTGCGGCGGCTGGCCTGACCGCTTTCGTCACCCTGCAACTTCTGCTATCGTCCTCCTGTCTATTCGTCACTGGAGTTGATGGCATGTTTCAGGGTAGGGCCATAGGTCGAGGCGTCTTCCGATGAGCGACGCTCTCGCGCGGGTCAGCATGCCGGACGAAGGTTTCCCCACACCGGACGACTTCCACTGCCTGGAGCCCGTGAGGCTCGAGCGGTTCCTGGAGAGGCGTCGCGCCAGCCCGAGCTTCCCGCTGGAGCTGAGTCTCGTGGAGAACCTGGTCGAGGCGCTGCGCCGGGCCAACGGCTTCGTGCCGTCGGCGGCCGGCTCGATCCTGCTCGACGACCCCTCCGACAAGAAGGAGGACCGCCGGCAGAACAAGCTGACCTTCATCGCCGCCTTCGGCGAGAAGTCCTCCTGCCTGGTGGGGCAGACGATCCCCGCCGACCAGGGGATCGCCGGGCGGGTCTACCTGACCGGCGAGGCCTACTCCACCCCCTACGCTCCCAGCGATCGCTTCTTCTACCGGGCGATGGACGAGCAGACCCGCTACCAGACGGAGTCGCTGGTGGCGATCCCCATCCGCATCGAGCAGGAGGTCTGCGGCGTCCTCGAGCTGATCAACCGGCACGGCGCTCCGGGCTACAGCCAGGCGGACCGCAACCTGCTGGAGATCTTCGCCGGCTACATCTCGATCTCGATCCAGAACGTGCTGGACGGCCGGCAGGCCCAGGAGATCGCCAAGCGCGACAACCTGACCGGCCTCTACAACGACCGCTACCTGCACATCGCCCTCTCCGAGACGATCGGCCGCTGCAAGGCCGAGAGCCTCGACCTCGCGCTGCTGTTCCTCGACCTCGACTACTTCAAGCACGTCAACGACACCCACGGCCACCTGGCGGGCAGTCAGGTGCTGCGGGAGGTCGGACACCTGCTGCGCCGGCGGGTGAAGAAGATCGGCGGCATCCCCGCCCGCTACGGCGGCGACGAGTTCGTGCTGCTGCTCCCCGGGACCGACCTCGACGGGGCGATCGACGCCGCCGAGGAGATCCGCGCCGAGATCGTGGGCAACACCTTCTGCGCCGGCCCGGGGGACATCCAGCCGGACCCGCTGTCGCTGAAGGGGATCACCTGCTCGGTCGGCGTCGCCACGCTGAGGCAGCATCTGGAGCCCGACCTCTCCCTGGAAGCCAGCAAGAGCACCCTCCTGCGGCTGGCCGACGCGGCCATGTACGTGGCCAAGGAGACCGGCCGCAACAAGACCGCCCTGGCCGGCCAGCCGGTCCGCCGGCGCCCCGGTTCCGACGTCCGCTGACCCCTTTGACCCTCCTCCTGGGGGGATGCTAGGATGCCGCGACTTCCTCAGGGAGCGGGGATCTCCCGCTTCTGACTCCCCTCAAGGGATCGAACGAAAAGGCGACTCCAGCGGAGAGCCGGGAGAGGATCGCGCGCATGAGCAAAAAACACCAGGTGGTGATCGCCGGGGCCGGTGGCATGGGCAGCGCCGTGGGGCTGCTGCTGCGGGAGCTCGGGGACTTCGAGGTGGACCTCTTCATCGGCGATGCCGACGCCGGGCGGGCTCAGACCGCCGCGGCCTGGGTTCGCGAAGGGTCGCTGAAGCCCGGCGAGGTCCACGCCTTCCACCTCCCCGCCGAGGGGACGAATTCCGAGTTCGACGAGGCGCTCTCCAAGGGGGAGATCCTGCTCGACTGCCTGCCGGGCAAGGAGGCGCCCCGGATGGCGCGCCTGGCTCGCCGGCACGACCTCCACTACGCCAACCTCACCGAGCATGTGGAGGAGACCGAGGAGATCCAGCAGATCGCCGAGGGGGCCTCGCGCGGCTTCCTGCTCCAGACGGGGCTCGCCCCGGGGTACGTCAACGTCCTCGGCCACGGTCTCTACCAGCGCTTCTGCCGCGAGAACGGCGTCGACGGCGCCGAGCGGATCGAGATGCGGGTGGGGGCCCTGACCACCACCGCCCGGCCGCCGCACTTCTACGGCTTCACCTGGAGCCCCGCCGGGGTCGCCACCGAATACGTCAAGCCGGCCACGGTGCTGCGGGACCACCGGCGGACCACCCGGCCGTCGCTCTCCGAGCGGGCCCCGGTGGTGATCGACGGCGTGGTCTACGAGGAGGACCTGACCTCCGGCGGCGCCGCCGACCTGCCCGCAGCCCTCGAGGGCAAGGTCCGCGATCTCGACTACAAGACGCTCCGTTACCCCGGCCACTACGCCTGGGTGGAGGAGGTCCTCTCCACGGCGCCGGCTGAGGACGAGGAACGGATCGAGCACCTCCAGGCGCGGATGGAGAGGTCCGTCCCGTTCACCGAGGACGACCTGGTGGTGATCTACGCCGCCGTCGAGGGGCGCGGGTCCGACGGCGCCCTCCGCCGGCTGGAGACGTCCCACCTGATCCGCCCCTCCCGCGTGGGAGCCCGCACCCTCAAGGCCATCCAGTCGACCACGACCGCCGGCCTCGCGGAGTCGGCCCGCCTCCTCCTCACCACGGACGTCCACGGGGTCTGCCTGCAGAGCCAGATCGATCCGGCCCATTTCATGGTGGGCCCGTTTGTTGCACAGATCTATCACCGTTGACATGGAGCCGGCCTGAAGCCCGGGCCGGCGCCTCCCGTCCGCTGAGGTCTCTGCGACATGCGAGCGTTTTCGCGCGCTATCGGCGCCCTGTCCTACGTGTGCCTCCTCGCCGCTCCGGCAGCGGCAACCACCTACCAGAAGGTCGGCGATCCCGATCTCGCGGACCAGGCGCCGGTGATCGTCGAAGCCCGCATAGCCGGCGCTCCGAAGCCGGCGGCGGGGCGGATCCCCTCGACCGACTACCCCTTCACCGTGGAACGGGCGATCCGCGGCGCCGCCGCGGGCGATCTGCTGACCGTCCGGGTCCCCGGCGGCAGCCGGTCGGACGGCCTGTCGCTCCGGATCTGGGGGGCCCCGCGGTTCGCGCCGGAGGAGCGCGCCCTCCTCTTCCTGTCGCCGAACGCCGACGGCTCCTACCACGTCCTCCACCTGATGCTGGGGGCCTTCCACGAGTTGGAGGCGGCGGACGGCCGGAAAGTGGCGGCGCGCGACCTGTCCGAGGCCCGCGAGGTGAGAGGCGGCGACGACGATCCGCCGCGCGACCTCGAACGCTTCCGCTCCTGGCTCTCCGACCGGATCGCGGGCTCACGCCGGGCGCCGGACTACTTCCTGGCCGGCAGCGCCGCCCCCGCCCTGCGGGAGAAATTCAATCTGCTGGAGGCCAACGGCGCCAGCGAGCGCTGGTTCGTCTTCGATGAAGGCGGGAGCGTCTCCTGGGCGGCCAACAGCTCCGGCCAGCCCGGAGTCCCGGGGGGCGGCTTCACCGAGTTCCAGCGGGCCCTGGCGGCCTGGAACGCCGAGCCCACGACTCCGATCCATTACGCCTGGGCCGGCCTCACCAACGCCACGGGAGGCCTCAGCCGGTACGACGGCGTCAACGCGGTCCTCTTCGACGAGCCGGTCGGCGAACCCTTCGACTGCGACCGGGGAGGGGTGCTGGCGATCGGCGGCCCCTGGTTCGACCTGCGCAGGACCTCCACCTGGGGGAGCCGGAGCTTCGTGGCGATCACCGGGGCGGACATCGTGACCAACGCGGGGATCGGCTGCTACATCGCCCGCAGCGCCGATCCGTCCAAGGCCGCCGAGGAGATCTTCGCCCACGAGCTCGGGCACACCCTCGGCCTGGGCCACTCCTGCGGCGACTCCGGCAGCGGCTCCTGCGCGGGCAACCCGGCGGCCGACGACGCCCTGATGCGCTCCTACCTGCACGACGACGGCCGGGGCGCCCGGCTCTCCGCGGACGACCGGGCGGCGCTCCAGGCCCTCTACCGGCCGGGAGCGAGCCAGGGGCTCGCCCCTCCGGCGGCGCCCACCGGCCTCGCCGTCGAGGGGGCGGGGCTCGCCGCCAACCTCCTCTGGGAGGACCGCTCGGCCGACGAGGAGGGATTCCGCCTTTATCGACGGGCGGGGAGCGGGCCTTTCGCGCGGATCGCCGAGCTTCCCGCCGGAGCCACCTTCTTCGCCGACTCCGGCCTGAAGCCCGGCGCTCGCTACGAGTACCAGGTCGCGGCCTTCAACGCCCGCGGGGAGAGCCGCGGCCCGCGCGCGGCGCTGGCCCTGCCGGCCCTCCAGCCGCTGCAGGCGCTCTCGCTCTCCTCGCAGGCGGTGACCGCCCGGACCGGCGAGCCGGTCGCCTTCTCGGTCGCCTTCTCCGGCCCGGCCCAACGGGCGCAGTGGGACTTCTCCTCCGGCGGAATCGAGCTGAGCGATACGCCCTGCGCTCCCCAGTCCTTCTGCGCCACCCACATCTTCGCCCGGCCGGGGGACCAGACCGTGAACGTCCGCCTGCTGGGCGATCTCGGGCAGACCTCGGAGCGGAAGATCCAGATCCATGTGGAAGGGCCGGAGATCGCCCCCGAAGCCGGAACGTTCCTGGCCGGCGTGGCCCCGGGCGCCGACCTCTGGCTTTCGGGGGACCCCGGCGCCGCCGCCCTGGCCCGGGTGACCCTGCGGCCGTCCGACGGCTCGGCGCCGGTCTCGCGGGATCTGACGCTGGCTCCGGCAGCCACCCTGAAGGTGCCCGACGTCCTGCGGACGCTCTTCGCGACCGCGGCGCCGGGATCGCTCTCGATCTCCTACTCCGGACCGGCGGCCCAGGCCTTCGGCCGCGCCGGCCTCGGGGCTTTCACCGCCGGGGAACCGGAGGCCGGGTGGTCGGCGGGGGAGAAGATCCTCGCGGGCCTCCCTTGCGCGGACGGGTCGGCGGCGTCGCTCCGGGTCGACAACCTCGATGGGGACCCCGGCCGGATCACCGTCGTCCTGCACGACGGCATGGGGCAGGAGATCGGGAGCCCGGCCCTCCTGGACCTCGCCGCGGGCGGCGCCAGCGTCCAGCGGCTGGACCGGCTGTTCCCCGACCTCGGGCTCCATACCGGCCCGTTCAGCGCCCGGATCAGCTCGGACGGGGTTCGCTTCTCCGCCTCCGCCACCCTCGCCGGCGGAGATCTACGGAAACCGCTCGTCCTCCCCGCCCGGGAGAGCGCCATGGGCAACGAGCTGCTCATCCCGCGGGTCTCCCGCGGTGCGGGGGCCTTCAACACCTTCCAGTTCAGCCGCCTGCTGGCCAGCAACCCTTCAGCGCAGCCGCGGGAGATCCTTTGCGAGTACTGGCCCCGCGGCCAGGATGGCCGGCTCTCCCGCCGGCAGGCGTCCCTGACCCTCCCACCCCAGGGCTCCATCGTGGTCGAGGACGTGCTGCGGGATCTCTTCGGGCTCAACGAGGCGCTCGGCGCCCTCAGGATCTCCTGGAGCGGAGAGGGACCGGCGCCGCGGGTGCTGAGCCTCGCCGTCTCCACGGCCCGCGGCGGCTCCGGAGACCGCTTCACGACTCTGGTGGAGGGGGTGGCGATCGCTCCCGGCCACCCGGCGCGGTCGGTCGACTTCGGCGCCGAGCCCTCCCCCTTCTCCCGGGCCAACTGGGGCGCCGTCAACCGGGGGGACCTCCCCGCGACCCTGCGGCTCAGCCTGCGGAGCCCTTCCGGGGAGGTCGTCCGCACTGCCCAGGTGGCGCTGCGGCCGCGGCAGTCCCTGGAGCGGAGCCTGGCGGCGATCTTCCCCCAGGCCACTACCGGACGCTGGACGGTCGCGACCGAGGTGCAGGCGGGAGGTCCGGTGCAGACCTACCTCTTCCAGACCGGCGCCGGAGGAGACATCTCCTTCGTCTCCGGCGCCCCCGAGTAGGCTCCGGGGGGACGAGCCTCCAGCTGTGGAAAATTCTGCCCTCCAGGAGGAGGTATTTTCGGCAAAAACCCCGTGTCTGCTCTGGACAGTTTTTTCAACCTGTTGAGGTGAAATCACTTACTTCGATTGCACAAAAATCTGTTCAAAGTGAAGCAAATCGCTGTGAGGCGGGGAGTTTGGTCCGCCATGACCGGCATTTCCCACAAGGTTTTCCACAGGCTTTGTGGAGATCGGGAAAGGGTCGAAAATCGCTCATCGCGTGAGCAGGTCCTGCCCACGCAGTGAACGCCTCCGACACGGCGAAACGCGGAAAAAGTCCGGCGAGGTCCCCCTCGAGGCGGCGGCGGGAGGGACCTGAAGACCGTCCCAGAGCGGCTTCCGGACCTCGATCAGCGGCCAGGAGACGGGCCAGGGACTGCGGCGGAAGGCGGTCAGCGACAGGGTCTGGGCCTCCTCGGCGTCGATCGTGAGCGCCACCTGGAAGGCCGGACCGCCGCCCGCCCCGGACCGGGCTCCCGCCGCGAGCAGGGCCTCCTTCCAGCCGGCGTCCACCCCCGGCCAGTCGCGCGCCCGGGCGAGGGCTCCAGCGAGGAGGTCGGGCCGGCGCTGCCAAAAGGTGGCGGCCAGGAGACGGGGCTCGGCGAGGAGCGCCTGCGCGCCCCGGGCCGGAGCGTCCGGATCGGCGGCAGCCGCGACCATGCCGTAGAACGGCGGAAAGGGATCGAGGGGATCGAGGGCGCAGGCCTTCTCCAGCGCGTCCGCCGACGGGCCCAGGATGCCGGCCACGAGCCAGAGAGAGGAGACCCCCGGCGCCTGCCTGGCTGCCCGTAGAGAGAGCTCGGTGGCGGAGCCCCTTCCCCCGGGATCTCCGAGCCTCAGCAGGGCCAATCGCATCGGATACAGGGGAAACTGGGGATCGAGCCGCATCGCGATCGCCAGCTCCGCCTCGGCCTTCACGCCCCGGCTGGCCCGGGCCCGGTCGTAATGCCAGCGGGCCACCTCCAGGGGTGACAGGAGGAGCAGGGCCATCGTGGCATAGACCCGCACGGGCAGCGGAGAGCCCGGCCGCGCCGGCCCCCGTCCGCTTCCGGCCAGGGCCGCGCCGGCCGCGACCGCGGCGGCCAGGGGGAGCGCGGTGACGGCCAGGGCGCCACTGCCGAGGGAGGCCAGGGCGCCGCCGGCCAGACCCAGGATTCCCCCCAGCAGCAGAGCGGGGTCCCTCCCCTCCTCCCGCTCGGCGATCCGCCGGATGAAGAAGAGGACGGCCACGCCGCCGACGAGCAGGAGGCCGGTCAATCCCAGCTCATAGGCGAGTTGGACGGACAGGGAGTGGAGGTCCCCCACCGACTCCCCCCAGGGATTGACGCCCGGGACCGGATCGAGGAACGCCGCCGCCGTCCAGGGGACCGAGCCCGGACCCCAGCCAAGGATCGGCCGGGCCGTGAAGCCGCGAACCCCGGCCTCGAGGTAGGCGCCGCGCGCCCGGGCCGAAGGATCGCTCCCGGCCACGATGCGGAAGGCCCGGGGGAGCTGGTAGGCGGCCAGGAGCAGGGCGATGGCCAGGAGCGCGAGCCAGAGCCCGCGCCGTCGCCTGTGCTCTCGCCGGGATATGAAGGCCAGGAGAACCACCCCGGCCAGCGCCGCGTACCCGGACAGCGACCGGCTGGCCAACACGGTCGCCGCGGCGAGTCCCCCGGCGGCCAGGCCCGCCCAGCGCCACGGCCCCGGCTCCCGGGCAGGCAGCACGGCCAGGGGCAGCACGATCACCAGCCAGGCGGCCAGCAGGTTGTGGTGGCCGAGGGGCATCGCCGGCCGGGGGCTCCCGAAGCACAGCCAGTCGATCAGCGCCCAGAGGGAGACGCCGATCGCGGCGACCGCCAGGCCCCGCAGGCCGCGGCGGCGGTCCTCCTCCCGCCGCCAGCAGCGCTCCACGGCCGCCGGCAGGGTGAAGAAGGCCGGGAGCAGGAGCACCGCCACCCGGCCGGCCCGCGACACCGGCGAGGCCCAGGCGCTCGCCGCCAGGGCGATCCAGAGAGAGAGGGGGAGCAGGCGGCCCGAGCTCCCCAGCCGCAGGGGGTCGCGCCAGGAGGGGGCGATCCAGAGGAGGGTTCCCAGAAGCGCGAGCGCCGCCGCGATGCTGGCCGGCGAGGAGGGCCCCCAGGCGAAGGTCCCGCACCAGGCGCCGAAGAGGGCGAGGAGCAGGGGCGGAAGCAGGCCGGACATCGTGCGGCATTGTAGGCGATGCGGTATCCTGTCCTCTCCCGTCGCACCCTACTCTCCAGGAGAAATCCGAGATGACAATAGATATCCAGAGCAGCAGCGTCACCCGAATCCTCGAATCGCTCGGCGTCGAGGCCGAGAACCCCGGCGCCTTCGACGGGGAGTGGATCCAGACCCACGGCGAGCGGATCGAGTCGGTCAATCCCGCCACCGGCGAGACCCTCGCGGCCGTGCGGATGGCCACGGTCGAGGACTACGAGCGGGTGGCCGCCCGCACCGTCGAGGCCTTCCGCGAGTGGCGCACCTGGACGGCTCCCCGCCGCGGCGAGGTCGTGCGCCAGCTCGGCGAGGAGCTGCGCCATCACAAGGAGGAGCTGGGCCAGCTCGTCACCCTGGAGATGGGCAAGATCCTCTCCGAGGGGCGCGGCGAGGTCCAGGAGATGATCGACATGGCGGACCTCGCGGTCGGCATGTCGCGCCAGCTCTACGGCCTC
>Ga0070666_10002455_pt1 | contig 11214 bp, 10 predicted proteins | sample KBSS23metaG_FD_64677 | JGI IMG/M metagenome (GOLD analysis project Ga0070666, IMG submission 64677) | Switchgrass rhizosphere microbial communities from Kellogg Biological Station, Michigan, USA - KBS S2-3 metaG | ecosystem: Host-associated > Plants > Roots > Rhizosphere > Soil ... | reverse complement strand
CTCAATACTCAATACTCAACACTCACCCAAGCCCCAAGCCTCGAGCCTCAAGCCCTAAGCCAGAACTGCCCTACAATGTAAAACGTGGATCGAAAGATTTACAACTACAAGTCCGCCGTCCTCGGACACGTTGCCCTGCGGACAATGTTCACGGCCATAGCCCTGTGCTTTATCCTGCCATTCAATAGTTCGCTCACTCCGAACAACCCGTGGCCAGCCATATGCATGGCGACCGTCCCGACCATTTTTCTTCTCTACAGCATCGTGCAGGTCAGCGCACTCCTCCGCGAAAGCATCACCATCGAGAACGGGCAGCTCACCTACATCGATAAACATTCGCGAAAAATATCCTGCGCTTTGACTGACGTCATCGGCATCGAAACCCTCGATTCGGATTTGCGAGATGGGAGCCGGCGATCGGTACGACTCCAGCAGGAGATGTACCGTGCTGTGACAACGGCCGGAAACATCTGGTTCTATCCCTCGATTGATAACTTTGCAGATCTCCAAAAGAAACTGGCAGACGGTGCCGCGCGACACGCGGCGATGCACCCAAACCAGTCCTCAGAAGGCGTTTCGATTTCGAGAGCTGGCTTAACAAGCGAACCCGCGCGTTGATATTGAGATGGTGGCGCGGAAAGTTTACGACTACAAGACTGGACGAACTCTCGCCGCCCCCATCTTTCTGCTCATCTGGGGCACTGGGTTTTTCATAGCCGGAATCTACGCATTCTTTGCCGGCCCTGTGAAGGACAGTAGCGGTGCTGTTTGGTCACCGACGAACGGGATTCCATACGCTCTCCTCGGTCTCATAGCGTTAATAGGAGGTTGCCTATCGTTCTTTCGAGCGATGAAAGAAAAGATCGTCATTGAAGATGAGAACTTGATCTACTTTGACTGGCGTGGCCGCCAAAAGATGCAATGCCATCTCCGTGATTGCCACCTCGGCAATGAGGATCGCCTTTGGCAGCCGTGGCTCGGTGTCGCCAGTGGAATGCGAAATACCCTCATCGGCTATCCCTTGGAAACGCCCGCAGGTTCGTTCACGATTACCGAGGCGATCCGCGACAAAGACGAATTGCTTCAACTATTGGCTCGAGCGACCAAACCGTGATACTTGACCCAGCGGCGTCTTTGCATCTCCGCGCCGAACACCCAACACACCGTAAACTAGGGCCACGTGCGCCACGGTCAACCCCTTCCGACCTCCGACAAACTCCCGAAACTGACTTGGCCGTCGATTGCGCGGCTGCTCAGCCTCTCTCTTCCCTACCGATGGCACCTCGTGGCGGCGGCGCTCCTCGCCGTGATCTCGTCGAGCGCCAACCTCGCGATGCCCCTCGTCGCGCGGCAAGCACTAGATCAAGTTCTCAAAACGCAGTCGGTCCACCTACTAGACCTGATGGCACTTGCCATCGTCGGACTGATCGTGCTGAGTGGCGTCGTGAACTTCGCCCAGTTCTATCTCCTTGCCATCGCGGGCAATAAAATCGTTTACGATTTCCGCAACCGCATCTACTCTCACCTTCTCAAACTTCCTGTCGCGTATTTCGACAAGACTCGCTCTGGTGATCTCGCATCTCGACTCAGCAACGATGCATCGCAAGTGCAGCAAACGCTGACGAGCGACATCTCCGGCCTCTTAGGAAATCTCGTGACCCTCATCGGCGGCACCGCCGTGCTGCTCTATCTCAACTGGGAACTGACGATCGTCGTTCTCATCCTCCTCGCATTCGTGATGAGCTTCTTCGTCATCTTCGGTCGACGATTGCGCAAGATGATGCGCGAGATGCTAGATGCGCTCAGCGACGCGACCGGCACGATGACAGAAGCTCTCGCCAACGTTCGCCTCGTAAAAGCATTCGCTCGAGAAGCGCACGAAGAGGGGCGAGCGGAAGAGCGTTTGGGCAACGTGATGCGCCTCGGCGTAAAGACATCGATCTGGGAAGGATTGATGGGCACCGTCGGAATGACCGGTTTCGTTCTGCTCCTCATCGGCGTGATGTGGTACGGCGGGCGCAGCGTTTTGAGCGGCCATTTCACCGCGGGATCGCTCGTCGGATTTTTCCTCGCCGTGACCGTCGTGAGCGGCCCGATGGGAACGCTGGCGTCGCTCTATACACGCTTGCAACGCGCAGTCGGCGCCGCCGATCGCCTGTTCGAAATCCTCGACGAGAAATCCGAAGCGCCCGACGTGGCCGACGCAGTCGCCTTCCCCGCCGGCGATGCGATGGTTACCTTTCAAAGCGTGGGCTTTCGATACCTGCCGGAGAATGCGGTCTTGCAAGACTTTTCACTAGAGATGCCAGCCGGTAAGGTGACGGCACTGGTCGGTGCGAGCGGATCGGGAAAGACAACCGTCTCTGCGTTGCTCTATCGGTTCTACGAACCGCAATCGGGAACGATCTCGATCAACAACACCGTCGTCGCCAAAATACGGCGTTCACAGTTGCGCGAAAAGATCGGAATCGTCCCTCAGGATCCGATCTTGTTCAACGGCACGATCCGCGAAAACATCCGCTACGGAAAACTCGACGCAACGGGCGACGAAATCATCGCGGCCGCCCGCGCAGCAAATGTCGAAGAGTTCGTCTCCGGCTTCGGAGATGGATACGAGACGATGGTCGGCGAACGCGGCGTCACCCTTAGTGGCGGGCAAAGGCAACGCGTCGCAATCGCCCGCGCAGTTTTGAAGAACCCGAAAATTCTAATCCTCGATGAAGCAACCTCTGCGCTCGATACCAAATCAGAAGCCTTGGTGCGAGAAGCACTCGAACGGTTGATGGAAGGACGCACCACCCTCGTCATCGCCCACCGACTCACAACCGTGCAGAACGCCGACCAAATCGCCGTGATCGATTCAGGACACGTTGTGGAAACCGGAACCCACGATCGCTTGATGTCAGCAAACGGAAAGTATGCGGAACTGAACCGGGTCACGGCCGATGGCTAAGCAGTGTTCGACCAGTCAGAAACGAATGGTGGATTTAGGAAGACGATGTAAGCGTTGACCAGAACCCAGGTCGCAAGACCGAAAAAGGCAATCCAATATCGATGTAGGAAGCCAGCCAAAGCAAAGAAACCCAATATCAATGGAACAGCAGGAAGGATGAATTTTAGCGATCGGGCGAACGAGAACCGCACCGGGGCATGGCAATGCGGGCATGAAAAGGAAAGAATTCCCATGCCGAAGAAATACCGACCAACAGGAATGCGTTTGTTGCAGATCGGACAGTTTCCACCCGTGGCCAAGCCCATCTCTTGTAGTAACGGGCTCACGGCAACTAATGGTTCGCGATCCGAGATCCGAGATCCGAGTTACGAGTTCCGAGTTTGAACAGGTCCTAGGCAATTTCGAAGAGGTAAGGAATAATTAGAAACGACATGTTAGTCATTTGACCTTCCGGGGCAGTTCCCCCGGGAACCGCCTCAACAGCGATATCGACTCATCGCGCGGCATCTTCGCCGCCCTGATCGCATTCGGAAGGAAATCAATGTCATTCAGAGACGTTTTACGCATACGTTCATTTAGAGACCTATGGTTGGGTCAGGCCATCTCGCAGATGGGCGATTCCATCTATTACGTCAGCTTCATGTTCATGGCCCAGCAGGTCACGAACTCGTTCGCGATGGTCGGTTACGTCGGCGCGATGGAGATGTTGCCCTACGTGCTGTTCGGCCCCTACGCTGGAGTGGTCGCAGATCGAATCGATCGACGTCGCATCATGCTGCTTTCCGACTTGAGCAGCACGGCCGCTTTGATCGCCTTCGCAACCGTCGTGGCTATCTGTCACGGCGCGCCACCCGCGTGGACGCTCCTTGCGATTCCCTTCGCGCTGAGCACCATGCGATGTTTCTTCATGCCAGCGAAGAGCGCATCGATTCCTCGACTGGTGCCCGCCGACGTCTTGAACAAAGCGAATGCCTTGAGCACGAGCACGTTCAACGTGGTGGGGCTGATGGGATTGGCGCTCGCCGCGACCGTGATTGCGAAGTTGTATGAGATCACTCCTCAGAACTTCTTCGCGATACTTCTGTTGATCAACTCGCTCTCGTTTGCGGGATCGGCGGTTTTCATTCGCCGGTTGCCCGCGATCGTGCCCGAACGCGAACACGAAGAAAAGCATCCATGGGAAGACTTCAAATCCGGATTACGCTACATACGCGCGCGTCGCGATCTGAAATTGCTGATCATCTTGCTGACAGTGTTCCGCCTCGGCGTCGCCCCGTTCTTCGTGATGTACGTCGCGGCGAACAAGGTGTGGTTCGGCGGAAAGCCGCAGACGTTGATGTGGCTGGAGTTCACGTTCTTTGTGGGAATGATCATCGGAAGCTTCGTCGCATCAGCGATGAAAGTTCGAAGACCTACGCTCGCGTTTAGTTGGGAGCTGATGCTTGTCGGTTTCTTCATCCTCGCGCTGGCGATCCCGCAGCTCTGGATATTCATCGCCTCGAACTTGCTTTGCGGAATCGTAGTGGCAGCGGGAGATATCCCGATCACAACCTATCTGCAGGCGAGCGTAGAGGATGCCTATCGCGGTCGCGTGAATTCGGCGCGAGACATGATTTCGGTCGGCGTGATGCCGTTAGGCATGGCGTTAGGCGGAGTGTTGCTGCGCGAACTCGGGCTGGTTGGCTCGTTCATCGTGATGGGCGCGGTGATGGCAGTCGCAGGAGCAGCGGGCTTCATCGATCGCAAGTATCGAGAGGTCCAAATGCCAGCGGAAGTCTATGCGGTCAAAAGCGTAACCCCAGCGGCGAACGGAGCGGCGGCCTGATCAGATTGCCGTGCTGGTAAGAAAACCAAAAAAAGGGGTGGGTGCCTAGTCCTCGGGAGGCGATGAACTCGGCGACCCACCCACTCGTGCCTATAGCCTTAGACGCGTTTTTAGCCGGCGGGTAACCTATGGGTCCTAGGACCGGCCTGCCCAACGGGCGGCGGAGCCTACACGAGATCCTCAATGAAGAAGACCTTTGCGATTCTTGGTGCCGGTATGCAAGGAACGGCCGTAGCGTATGACCTTGCCAAATTCTCCGATCCTGAGGCGATCATCATGGGCGATGTCTCGCTCGATCAAGCTCAGCAAAACGCGGACCGCGTGAACAAGCTAGTTGGCAAGACCATTTGCCAAGCCAAGCAAGTCGACGCACTCGACCCGGATTCGCTGCATAGATTTCTGGAGCCGGTGGACGTCGTCGTCAGCTGCGTTCCTTATTGGATGCACCCACGCGTGGCCGGTGTTGCCGTTCGCGCGAAGACGCACATGCTCGATATGGGCGGCGACACGGGCGTTACTTGGGAGACTTTGAAAGTCCACGACGCCGCAGAGAAAGAGGGCGTGACCGTTGTTCCTGACACGGGACTTGCGCCTGGCCTCGTGAACAACCTCGCAACGTATTTCATGGAGACGCTGGACGAAACCGAATCCGTGAAGATGTTCTGCGGTGGCCTTCCTCAGAATCCAAAGCCTCCGTTCAACTACAAACTCGTTTTCAACATCGAAGGTTTGGTCACGGAATATATGCACCGCAGCGACATCATTCGCGACGGCAAGCTGACGCAAGTCGATACGCTCACAGAAGTTGAACCGATTCAAATCGATGGCCTCGGTCAGATGGAAGCGTTCCACACCTCCGGTGGCGCATCAACCGCTCCGTTCACGTTCGTCGGCAAAGTGAATTCTTACGAGTACAAGACGATCCGCTTCCCCGGCCACTGCGAGCGAATGCGAATCTTCCTTGACTTCGGTTTCTGGGATGATAAGCCCGTCAAGACGCGAAGCGGCGAATCGATTCCGCGAGAAGTTTTCTGCAAGCTGATGGGCGATGGCCTTCGCGATCCAGCTGACATGGATCAGATCCTGGTCCGCGGTGTCGGTATCGGAACGAAGGACGGCAAGCGGGTGAAGTTGCAGATCGACATCCACGACAAGCAGGATGTCGAGACTGGTTTCAGCTCCATGGAGCGCATGACCGGCTTCTCCACTTCCATCAACGCGATTCACGTTGCTGAGGGCGGCTGCCCGGCTGGCGCGGTTCGGTACGAGAACTGCGTGCCAGGCAAGAAGTTCGTGGAAGAGCTTCAGAAGCGCGGCATCAAGCTCAAGTTCCAGGAAGAGGAACTCGGCGCGGGTAAAGAGAAAGCAACCAGCGCGAAGTAGTTGTCTGTTATCAGTTGATCAGTAATCGGTGATCTGATCCAAAGTGAGGGTGATTCTTTAAGTGAATCACCCTCACTTTTTGTTTATCCCTCCGGCAAGCTACTATGCCTCCTAAGGGAGGCTAATGATCTTTGATGTTGGAATCGCCGATCAGTGTTCACCGATTTCCGATAACTTTCACAGATCCCGGAGCAAAACAGCCCAAATCTGCAAAGGATAGGCGAACATGCCTAATGGGAACGGGCGAGCGATGGCGATGACGCGAGGGACCGAGATCGAAACTAAGACATCGGGCGGAGACCTTCGCCTGGAGTTTATTGACGATCTCGTGCGCTACGCTTACGCTCGCCTGGGATCGATCGAAGAGGCGGAGGACGTGGCCATAGAAGTTCTGCATGACGTTTCGCAAAGAGCGGGCGGACTAGCGGGACTTCGTGAGCCGAAGATCTACCTCCTGGGAATGGCGCGCCGAAAGGTCGCACTTCATTTTCGGAACACGCAAAAGCAACGCGGCTCTCACACTATCTCGCTAGGGGACATTTCGGAGATCGCAACATCGGGAGTAGAAACCGACGAATCGGTCGCGGTCGGCGAGGTTCTCGCCAAGCTTCCGGATCTCTATCAGGAAGTCTTGGTCTTGAAATACGTACACGGCTTATCCGCCGACGAGATCGCGCAAGTGATCCGCAAATCGAATCGAGCGGCCCGCGGATTGATTCAACGCGCACGAGAAGCTTTTGCAAAAGAGGGGGCACACCTTGTCTGATATCCATGGGCATGAAGGAGATGAAGAGATGAATGAAATTCACATGACAAATCTTATGAACTCGCGCTTCGGGCACATTAGTGCTTCAGAACATGCGCGCGCCAAGGCGATTGCAGTTGAGCAAATCTCGCGACCGATGCCCGTGCGTTCTCGCCGATGGACGTTTGCACTGGGAACAGCCGCGCTTGCGACAATCGCTGCCGGCGTGTTCTTATTGACCCCGCGGACGAGTAACGCTTCAGCCGCCATGATCTTCAAGCAAGTTCAAGATGCGATATCCAATGCACGCACCATGAAGGCAGTGGGCTCTTACGAGCAGGACGGCAAGTTCTCCAAATACGAAGAGACCTACTATGAAGATCGCAAGTGGCTCTCTCATGGGCTGAAAAAGGATTCGTGGACTTTGTATGCGGGAGACCGCATTTACCAGTGGAAGGGCGGAAGCAATGATGCCACCGTCGATGACAGTCACGGTTCAATCGTGTCTATCGGTGGACAATCTATCCCAGCACTTGACTATGTCCTGGGCAACTTCAAAACGGGGACACCATATTCCACGCAACAACTTCCACACGAAGACGTGAATGGAAAACCCACATATCTGCTGCATGTAGAAGTGAAGTTTGACGGCGCTGCTGAAAACGATTGGAAAAAGAGCTGCGAGATCGTTGTTGATAAGCAATCGGACCTGCCAATCAGTGTCGTGTACTACGACAAGGTCGAGTCGAACGAACAGACTATGCGCGTCGATTTCGAGTTTAACAAGAATTTTTCGGCCCACCAGTTTGAGCCGGTGTTTGGCCATGCGAAAATCATTCGCGATCTAACGAAGGTGCGTAACGAGAAGCTTGTTGCCTGGAGCACGCCGCTTGCCACCGTTACGAACGACTCAGACGTCAATGAAGTTCGCGAGATCGACGTCAATCCAGACGGGACGATCCTGATGATGTACACGGGCGCGCCGGACGGTTCCACCGATCCGGGGCCTGAAGGCTTAGAGCACTTTCTGCCAACGTCTATCTCCGATTCGCAGGGCACGGTCTATCTCAGAATGAGAGACGAGATCTTTGCAGGGTGGCTAGAGAAGGACTTGAAGATGAACGGCCATTTCATGGGCGTTATTCAATGGATTCCTCTGGAACCGAAACAGACCACGAGTGACCTTCCCGTACAAGTCGGATTTGCGAAGAGGATATTCTCGCAGACTGTTCCCGCTGGCACCATCGGCGGAGGGACAAAGTCTTTGGATCTGGTCGCGAAAACGATTGGCTCCAAATATCCGGATTGGGCAGATGCGGTTTCGATCATCAATCACTACGATGATCCGGCACCGGCGGTGATGCGCGGCGACTATTACAAAGCCCACGGCAATCTGAAAAAGGCTGCGGATTGGTACGAGCAATCGTACAAAGACGCTCAGTATTACTTCGTGAACGTAGCGTATCGGAAGTTGTTGCCAGCCATCGATTGCCTCGAGCAGTTGGGGGATACAAAGAATGCGATTCGACTGAAACGCACGATGTTACACGATAAGTCGAAGGATATCCACTTGACTCTTGCAGAGCGCGAAGCAGCGAAAAAAGAGCTACAAGGTCTTCACTAGGGGCAAGGTTGGCCAGGAGCATCAAATAGAACCAGCTGGAATAGCGGTCAACGGTTCATGATAGATGGGCGAGTCGCCATTGGCGACTTGCCCATTAGCCGTTAGCCAGGTTCGCTTTGTACATTCTTTAAAAAGGTGCGATGCATTTGAGCGGGGATTTTCGAAGGATGCGTGTACATGCCCGATGGGGAGGACCGAGTCTTGGCTATCACGGCTGAACAAAGGTTGGAACTGGAAGTATCGAGGGGCGATCCGCGACTCGACTTTCTGGCCGATCTTGTTCGGTACGCATATTCGCGGCTAGGCTCTCTCGAGGAAGCCGAAGACGTGGCAATCGAAGTTCTACAAGCAGCAACCCAAGTGAGAGGCGGATTGCAATCTTTGCAAGACCCCAGACTTTATTTGCTTGGTATCGCGCGGCGTAAAGTCGCCGATCAGTACCGGAAGTCGCGAAGGCAACGCGGTCCGGGGACGTTATCACTGGATGATCAATCTAGCGTGGCTGCCCCTTCAGTGTCAACAGATATCTCAATCGAAGTTCGAGCCATTTTGGCGAAGCTTCCGGAGATCTATCAGGAAGTGCTTGTCTTGAAATATATTCACGAGCTTTCTGCGGAAGAGATCGCGATAGTGCTTCGAAAGTCTAAGGCGTCGGCAAGAAGTCTTGTGCAGAGAGCGCGTGATGCGTTTGCGCGCGAAGGCGGACATCTGGTGGAGGACAACAGGGCATGAACAATCGAGAACCCATGAAAGAGGAGCAGATCTCAATGCTTATGAAATCTACGATTGACAATGTCACCGTTTCGCAATCTTTGCGAGACCGCGCACAGCATGTGGTGCCGCGGAGCGCTACTTCACAAAACATTCGCGTGAAATGGTCATATGCCCTGGCGATGAGTTTGGTGCTTGGGGGTGTTGGGTTCCTCGCTTTTCGCCCGGGAGAAGTTCGAGCAAATGCATTGATTCGAGTGCAACAAGCAATAAGCAATGTGAAGAACATGCACGTCACGACTCGAGTGCTTTCGCCAGGCAAGACCCGTGTGGTTTTTGAATCGTATTATCGAGATCGCACGTGGCTGGGTCGCTCATTCAGCCGATATTCAGGTGCGGCTTGGGGCGTAACGAAAGGTGCAACTCGTTACACCTGGCAAGATGGGTCAACTGTGGCCTTTAGCGAGCCGAGTGAACCGGACAATAATCCCGATATAACGGCCCTGGACTATGTAAAAGGTCAAGCAGGCATTGGCGGGATATTCAAAGTCAAAACACATACGGACGGTCATGCCGATGTGAACGGGAAAGCCGCCTATCTGTTGGTCGTCGATACGCTTCCAACTCCAGGCTACGCGGGGCAATATCACACGGAAATCTTGGTTGATAAGTCAACGGACCTGCCAATTAAGGTCACGCAGACCGATAAGGAAGAATTCGCCGGAACCTCCGTGACGGAGTCTACTTACGAATTCAATATCCCACTCGATGAACACTTCTTCGAGCCGTGCAATGGCAAGGCAAAGCGAATTCGTGATCTTCCGGAAGAGCGCAAAGTGATTCGTGAGCAATGGTCAAAACCTATCGCCGTAGCATCGACAAAAGAAAATTCATGTCAGATTCGCGAACTTGATGTGAACAAAGAAGGCGTTGTAACGATGGTCTACTCGGGCAAATTAGACAACGCCTACGAGGACACCAAGCATTTCTTGCCGACGACTCTATCTGATAGCTCGGGCGCAAAGTATGCGCGACTTCCGGACTTGTTGCCTGGCGCGATCACATCGTGGTCCACTCCGCTCATGAAAGATTTCACTTATGGAGACAATATCACTGCGATCGCGGTTTGGGTGCCTCTCGAGCCTCGATCTCCAGCAAGTGACACAACTTTCAAAATCGATTTTCAAACCCGCACATTCAGTCAAGAGCCGCAGGATGGGCGTGGACCGATCGACAACACCGGCGACGTTGCGAGTGCCACTTTGCGCGCCACACGGACGACAGAGAGATTCCCGGACTGGTCGATTCCATTAGAGATGACGTACGTCCAGGCCCAACAATCACAGATGGAAGAGATCGCAAGAGCTTATGGGAATGAGGAAAACCATAGGTTTCTGGATGCTGCCCGGCTCTATCAGCGCTTATATGACAGCAGCCGGAAAACGACATTCGGAAAGATGACTGCGCACATTTGGCTAGAGCGTGCCGCAATCTGCTATGACAAGGCAGGTCTACCCGCGAAGGCTAAGCCTCTGATGAGAAAAGCCCTTCAAGAAAAAGTTCTCGACACGAACTTGGCAACGAAAGATCGCGAGGCAGCAAAGGCCGAACTAGCTAAAGGCTAGACCCTCAACAGGATATTGATCGGAATTCGGCAGGCGGGCAGGCTATTCGTAGTCTGCCCGCGTTAATTTTTTTTTGCAGATTCGCGGGGCCCGCGGTGAATTCCCTTGCCTTTTTACGAACCTTGTGTGAACATGCCCGAAGAGGAGACATCTATGGCAGTCGCGCAAAGTGTTACCGTCAGCCACGTCCAGAACGGATCAGCTCTGGACTATTTGAATGATTTGGTGCGCTACGCGTATGCCAGGCTGGGATCCTTTGAAGAAGCCGAAGACGTGGCGATTGAGGTGCTACAAGATGCATCTCGTCTCCGACGCCTCGACAAAGTCAAGAACCTCCAGCTGTATCTC
>Ga0070666_10002448_pt1 | contig 11224 bp, 7 predicted proteins | sample KBSS23metaG_FD_64677 | JGI IMG/M metagenome (GOLD analysis project Ga0070666, IMG submission 64677) | Switchgrass rhizosphere microbial communities from Kellogg Biological Station, Michigan, USA - KBS S2-3 metaG | ecosystem: Host-associated > Plants > Roots > Rhizosphere > Soil ... | reverse complement strand
CGCCGGGTCCGGCTTCCAGAGCATTTCGTCGGTGACGGGGACGTAGGGATGACCGTTGGAAGCGGCCGGCTTGTTGGTCTGGGCGGTGCCGGTGAGACTGGCCAGGAGGTTCAGGGCGACGAGTACGAACGAGATACGTTTCATGACAACTCCAGGACTACAGACGCTGCCTGGCCACGAAGATCACGAAGGACACGAAGTTACAAGAATCGCCACGAAGGTCACGATGATCACGAAGGGCTTCACAGTTCAGAACCTGCTTCGTGATCTTCGTGTGCTTCGTGGCTATACCGTCATGTGTTCTTCGTGTGTGTCGTGGCTAAAGACTCGGCGGGTCCAAAAAGCAGGACCCACCCTACAGTGTCGTTGTTGGTCGTGGCTAGAAGTCTATCTGCGCACTGAATTTCGCGAAGCGCGCGGTCATCACCGTCGTCGGCGTGAGCCACGGTCCGTTGGCGATGAAGTTCTCGTTATAGCTCAGACCGGGCGCGGCGTTGATGATGTTGAAGATGTCCACGCCGACGTTGGTGCGCACGCCGCTGAAGCGCAGGATCTTGGCTATCCGCAAGTGCAGCTCGTTCACCCGCTCGCCGTACTTGGTGCCCGGCTCGATCAGGTTCACCGTCGCGTTGGCGGCGCCCCCCGATAGCGGACGACCCAGGATCGGCGCGATGGCGGCATTCGACACCGTGTAATTGGCGCGCAAGTGACCGCCGCCGTTGGCCGGTGTGCCGGCAAAGCTCACGACCATGCCTGGCTTGCTGAGGAACGTGAGACCGAGCTGCACGTCGATTCTCGGGATGTTGTAGGTCGCGAGCCCCTTGTAGTACGGCAAGTACCCGCTGACCACGTGGCAGTACGGATCCAACAGCGCGGTTTCGGGAACCTTCGCGCGGATCTCGCAGCTGTCCGACGTGGTACGGCCGAAGTTGAAGCCGCCCTGGACGGTGAGCTGCGAAAGCCGGGCGTTGGCGTTGAAGTCCACGCCGTTAAAGAACACGTACTGATCGCCGTACTTATCCGAGCTGGTGATGAAGTTGTTGGTCTGGCCAAAGACATTCGGGTTGACGTCGTACAGTCCCGCGACTTGATATCCACCACCACCGGGCAGACGCGAGTCCTGCGGCGCCGTAACGTAGAACTCGGTGACGTCGTTCGGTCCAATCGCCAGGTTGTCCGTCACGTTGAATCCGTGGAACACGCGTCGCACGTAGCCGACGTCAATCGACACACGCGGGATCAGTTCATGCTGAACCGAGACACCGAAGTTCCAGTCCGACGGACGCACGCCCCAGCCGTGCTGGATGTCCGGATCGACGGTGTTGCTGAACACGGTCGCGTTGCCGAAATTCCGGTTCGAATACGCACCGCAGACGTCGCCTCCAGTCGCGCGGAGATCCTGGGCATTGGGATTCAGTAGATCGCAGTCCGCGACCCAGTCGCGGTCCACGTCCGTCCAGGCGCGCGACACGCTCGACGGAATCCGGCTCGTCGGATTCGCGAAGGCATACCGCCGTCCTGTGAACGCCGCCTCGAGGTAGCGCCCGAACGTCCCTTTGACCGCCGTCTTGCCGTTGCCGAACAGGTCATACACCACCGAGACGCGCGGTCCGATGTCGTTGAAGGAATCGACGAGCGGCGTTTTCGGGAACGTCACTGGGTTGGGGAAGAATTCGGCAGGACCGACTTGCTGCACCGGGCTCCAGCTCCACGCCTTGTCGTATCGCAAGGCCCCCTGCACCGTGAGACGGCTGCGCGTCCATTGGCCCTGCAGGTAGAGGCTGTCGGTGCGCATCCACAGGTCGTTGGGGTAGTTGTTGATGAACATGGTGAGCTGGTTGGGCACACCGTTGTTGACCCGATACTGCAGGTTGTTCGGGGCCCGGTTGGTATTGCGAATGTCGCCGAGGAGGTTGCCCTGGTACCCGGCCTTGAACGACAGCGCGCCGGTCACCCTCGCCACGTTCGCGCGCCAGTTGTAGATGCGGTTCTTGTTCCGGCCGCTGATGAAGAGATCGGCGCTCTGCGAACGGTAGATCAGTCCCGCAATGTTGCCGTTGGCGGGGCAGCCGGCCGTGCACTGTTCCTGCATGCGGATCAGGTCACCGGTGTAGGGGTCGTTCTTCTGCCGGCCGCCCCAGTCGGCGCGATACGAGCCATAGGCGAGCTCGAACAGCACCTGGTTGCTGACGGGTGACGTCCACGAGATCTGCCCCACCTGCACCGGCCACTGATCGCCCGCTGATCTCGATTCCGGCGCCGACAGCGCCTGCTGGCCACCGTTCTCGCAGCTCTTGCAGATGAACTGCTCGTCCCAGAAGACGTTCAACTTGTTGCGCGGTGTCAGCTGCGACGTGAGGCGCAAATTGTAGTTGTGATTCTCTCTGTCGATGATCGCCTGGTGACCGAAGTCGGGCTCGTAGGTCCAGACATTCGCAAGACCCTCGTTCTTGTTGTAATACATGTCGAACAGCTGCGCCGTTCCCTGCCGCCGGGTCGCCCCAAAGAACCACAATCGATCCTGCCGGATCGGTCCGCCCACCGCGGCGCTGATGTCGTAATTCCGGATGAGCGGCGTTGGCGCCGTTGCCCCTGCCGCTTTGAGTTCATCAGTGAGGTTGGTACCTTGCAGCGACTCGGGGCCCCAGCCCGCGTAAAAGCTGCCTGTCATTTTGTTGCCACCGGTCCGGGGCACCATGTTCAGCACGGGTCCGCCGGTCTCGGTTTCACCGAGTGCTCCTCCGACGGTCACCGAGATTTCCTGCGAGTTTCGCGAGTCCGAGAAGTAGTTCGACGAGCTTCCTTGCGGGACGGAGATCAGCAGGCCGTCCAGCAACGTTCGCCCTTCCTCGTTGGCGCGGCCGGCGAGAAGTGCGCCGTGAGCACTGAAGGTGCAGGCGCAGGGTCCGGTCGCGATGTCCTGCGAGCCGCCGACGATGCCAGGCGCGAGCGACAGGATCGACGAATATCCGCCAGCGGTCGGGAGCGATGTGATGACGTCTCTGGCGACGACCGACTCCCGCCGCGCCGTCTGCACGTCGACGATCGGCGATTCACCAGTGACGGTGATCGTTTCCTCGAGCGTGCCGACCTTCAGTTCAGCGTTGACGTTGAACGTGGCTGTGCCGGCGAGCTCGATACCTTCACGCCTGACGGTGCTGAACCCGGCCAATGCGAACGTCACCGTGTAGGTACCGGGACGCAGGTTCTCGATTCGATACTGACCGGTCGCGTCAGTGATCGCGCTGCGGACCTTTTCAATCAGCTCGGGGCTCGACGCCTCGACGGTCACGCCTGGCAGTACCGCACCCGACGTATCTCGTACGCTACCGGCGATAGAGGCCTGCGCCTGCGCGTAGCCAAGGGTGGGAACGACGAGCACGCAGCACAGCAGTGCGCCGACTCTCAGGGAAGACATCAAAAAACACCTCCGTAAACAGCCGTAAACCTTGACCTCGACCACGGGGTGTCTCAATACCCAAAATCGGGTAGCCAATTCTGAATTGTGGACTCTGGCCTCGGGACTCGGGATTCGGGATTCGGGAGGGATTGATTTGCGTACAAAGTCACTCGATATGGATGATCCCCCTTCGCAGGGCGACATTCACAGCGGCCGTGCGCTCGTTCACCCTGAGCTTCGCGAAGATGTTCTTCACGTGCACCGGGACAGTGTCCTCGCTGAGGCCGAGAATCGCCGCGATCTCCTTGTTGCGTTTTCCCTGTGACACGAGTTGCAGCACCTGGATCTCGCGCGGGGTCAACGTCGGCTGCGCAGCTCGCTGGTCGAGACGGGCGCGCACGCCGGGAGGCATCGGATGCCCGCCCGCGTGCACTTCGCGCACCACCCTGATCAGGTCGTCCGAGAGCGAATCCTTCAGCAGATACGTCGTCGCGCCCGCTGACAGCGCCCGATGAATGTCCTCATCTCCCTGATACATCGTCAGTACGACGATCCGCGCCGTCGGGTACTCACGTCTGATCTCGCGAATCGCGTCGATGCCGCTCTTGTCGCCGAGCCGGAGATCCATCAACGTGATGTCGGGCAGATGGCGCTTGAATTCGGAGACAGCTTCCTCGACGGTGGCGGCGGTGGCCACGACCGTGATGTCGGGTTCGCGCGCGAGGATGAGAGCAATCCCTTCGCGGACGATCCGATGATCATCGACGCACAGGAGTCGAACCTGGGCTGAGGTCATAGGCGCAGCCTCGCTCGTCATATCGCGGCTGGCAGATTGTTTTTCGCCTGACCCGAAAGCGGGATGGCGGCCTCGATTGCCGTCCCTCGTCCAGCCGCCGAGGTGATGGAGAATGTGCCGCCAAGCTCTTCGGCACGCTCCCTCATCGTCGTGAGCCCGTAATGACTGTCTTCCTCCACCGGAGAGCGATGGGACTCTAATCCACGACCGTCGTCTTCGACTCGCAGGGTCACCACCTCCGTTCTGAACGTGATCTCGAGATGGATGCGCCGGGCACGCGCGTGCCGCACAGCGTTGGTGATCGCCTCTTGTCCGATTCGGAGCAGTTGATTATCGACCTTCGGAGGACGGACGGCATCGTCGCCGGTCACGACCGACGTGAAGCGAATCGGTTTGTCCGCGATGACCTCCTTCGCGAACTCTCCAAGAGCAGCAGCGAGATCATGAGTCTCGAGAATCGGCGAGCGCAGATCCCAGATCGACTGGCGCGCTTCGCGGATGTACGCCTCGACCTGACGTCGAATGCGAGTGAGTTGCTCACGCGCGCTCACAGACGACGGGCCGAGTGCGTTGGCGATTCCCTCGAACTGCAGCGCGACACCGACGAGGCTTTGCAGCAGCGTGTCGTGGATCTCGCGGCTCAGGCGCGCGCGCTCAGCGAGCGCGAGCGAGAACTGTCGCCTGATGAGCGCGAGGCGGAATCGCCAGACGAGCACCGTGCACGCGACGATCATCGTTGCGACCAGCGCATAGAACCAACGGGTCTGATAGATCGCCGGCTCGATCGCAAAGGCCCAATCCGCCGACGACGTACTCCACGAGCCGTCTTCGGCATGGGCTTCGACGCGGAACTGGTAGTCGCGCGGCGAGAGGTTCGTGTAGGACACCGTGCGCCGTGGACCGGCGTCGACCCAGTCGGTGTCGAAGCCATCGAGCCGGTAACGGAAGCGGATGCGGTTCGGTGGCGCGAGCGTGAGCACCGTGAAGCTGACTTCGAGACGCCGCGTCCCCGGCGGAAGGGTGTGTTGAGTCAGGTCCAGTCGATGATCGTTGGCTATCGCTTCCTCGATTCGGATTACGGGTGGGCCGGTCCGCGGCATCAAGTCAGCCGGATCGACTTCGGTGACGCCGCCGCCACGGACGAACCAGAGTCGTCCATTGGCTTCGCGGGCCGAGTTGATCTGACCGAGTGGCGCACCGGCGAGTCCATCCTTGGGGTCGAACATCTGGTAGAGCACGCGACCGGCAGGTGACGCCATCGCCTTCGAGATGTCGTCACGAGAGAGTCGCACGATGCCCCGATCGAGACTGAGCCACAAGTCGCGCGTCGAGTCCTCGAGGATCGACCACACGCGTTTCCCGGGAAGACCGTGCGTCGAGCCGACGGTGGTGATTCGCCCGTCGGCGAAGCGGCTCAACCCCTCGCTCGTGCCAAGCCAGATTGCACCGTCGTGGTCTTCGAACACGTCGTACAGGGCTACGTTCGCCGGTGAGGGCAGACCGCCGGTAGCGTCCAGTACCTGGAACGTGCCGTCCGGGTTCAGAATCCCGATCTGCTTGCCTGATCCGAGCCAGAGGCGTTGGCGGCTGTCCGTATCGGCGAATGGCAGGCTCGAGAAGCCCGCTTCTTTGGGAAGCGTCAGCGGAACGGGGGTCGATCCATTCCACCGATATATCCATTGCCCATCTCCGAGCCAGAGCCCTCCGCCTGGTGCCGATGCGATCGAGAGCACCAGCATTTCAGATCGGGATCCCAGGTCCTCATGGACCACGCGTCCGTTCGTCAGCCGCCAGAGTCCGTCGGCGGCGCCAATCCACAGTGTCCCTTGTTTGTCGCGGAACAACGTCCGGATCTCCGGTGCGGATCCGATGTGATCGGCGCGCCATCCCGACGCTGACTCTTTGAGCTGAACGAGTCCCCTCGTCGTACCCGCCAGTATCTCGTCAGGCCCATTGGGCAGAACAGTCAGCACGAAGCCGACATCTTCGAGTGGTGTTAACGCGCGTTTCGTCAGTCGATGCAGACCGACAGTGGTGCCGATCCAGATGTTGCCATCGCGATCCTCCATCAGCGACAGGACGGAGTCGCTCGACAGCCCCGTACGGAGCGCAGCGCGTTCGATGGACGCGACCCGATTCGCGCTTCGAACACGCCAGAGGCCGTCGCCAAACGTGCCGACCCACAAGGTGTCCTGCCGGTCGTGCAGAAGGCGATACCCCGCCGCCTCGAGTGCATGTACCGGTGCACGCGAAGCGCCCAGCTGACGGAACCCCGCGGCCACGTCGGTCGTCCAGATCTGTCCGTTCTGGTCTTCGTCAATGCCCCAGACATGCTCGTTGGACACGAGGCGGAATGCCGTTGTTGTTCCAACCTGTTCGAACACACCCCAGCGCGTGCCGACCAACAACCTCCCCGTGCGGCTCGCGTAGATATGTCGCACCGGGCCGGTCCGCGTCTTCCACGGCAGTTCCACCTTGTGCCACTTGCTGCCGTCCCAGTTGTACAGGTCCCAGTCGACGATGGCCCACATCGCGCCGGCGCCGTCTTCGGCCACGGCGGTGACCGCCTCGAGTCCTTCAAGCCCTGCGTCGAATCGCTCAATACGGGCATCACGGATTCGGCCGATGCTCGCCGGATTCGCGGAGCCGACCCAGAGGCCGCCGCTTTTGGCCACGGTGAGCGTGTTGACGGACCCGAGAATCGGAGTGTCGCTCAGGCTGTCCCAGAAGAAAAACCGCCATCCGTCAAAACGAAGAAGTCCCGCATCCGCGCCGATCCACAGATACCCATCGTCAGACTGCGCTATGGCGTAGACCGAGCCCAGCGGCCGGCCAGCGCCGTCGTTCCACGATGTGAGCGAATAGCCTGAGAGGATGCCGTCCGCGGTGGACGCCACGGCCGATGCAGCGACGCCGCCTATTAAGCTCAACGTCAACGCGAATCGAACGAGGGTCACGAGGCGAACGATAACAGAGATGCGGGCGAATCGCCTCGCATGCCCGAAAAGCGCCTAATCTGCGCGGCGGTGACGGCGAAGACCGACGCCCGGCCTTCGCCGACTGCTTACTTACTGCACGTCGGGGCGAGCGTCTTTGCGGAAAGCACCACCACTTTCGAGTGATCGCCGCGTGAGAGAGTCGCTTCGGTTCGCGACTTCACTGTCGAATCGGGTGCGTTCTCCCGATCGATTTTGGTCTCTTCCTCGATCTTGACCTTCGCGTCGTCGTCTCCCTTTTTCGGGTCGAGTGCCACCGCAGTGATCTGCACCTGGTGACCGACATGCGACGCGAGGTCCACGCCCTGCTGCGGCGTCAGTTCGTATGACGCCTTCAGGCCCGCAACGCCCGCACGCTTGCTGGAATCGCGATCGATCTCGGTCCGAGACTTGGTCTTCACGTCCTTGCCGTGATTGTCGACGTCGGTCTCGACTTTCGAATTGGTCGTGACCTCTTTGCCCGTGCCCGCGATAGCGTTCTGAAGTGTGAAGGCACTGCCCGGTCCGCGGTCGAGGCAGCCAACAAGCGTAATCGCGCGCGCGTCGTCCGCTTTGATCTTGGTCTTCGATTTCACCGTGTTGTCCTGCGCTGCGGCCGATACGGCCATGCCCAAAGCGAGCGCAGCGACCGGAATGATTCGATGCATCAGGTAACCCTCCAATGTGTTCGCCACCGGTGACGGAAGCAGGAATCAGTCCATGCCGAAGGCGCGATATCCTGCGGACAGGAGAGTCTGCTCGACGAAAGCCAGGGCCAGTGGTTCGACTCGAGCAAAAAGCTGCAACACAGCCACAGGAAGCTCAGGCAATGCTCGTCCTCATCGCTGTGATCGGAGTCGTCGTGCTCGCACACGTGGCACCGTTTCCGTTTCTTCTCGATGTGACCGATGACACGGTATGGAGGATGCCGCGGACGGCGACACCAACGATCTATCTCACCTTCGACGACGGTCCGAATCCGGATGCCACTCCTCAGCTCCTTGATACATTGGCGCGCCATGGAGTACCAGCCACATTCTTCGTGATCGACAAGCATCTGACCCGGGACACGGCGTCCATCGTGCGCCGTGCGTTCGAGGACGGGCATGCCGTTGCGATCCATTGGCATTCACGTAACCTGTTGTTCCGGGGACCGACCTATGTTGCGAGCACGCTGCAGGAAGCTGCGGCCCGCATGGAAGTGATCACGGGACATCGCCCGTGTCGCGCATTTCGGCCGCACGGTGGCAATCGCAGCATCCCGATGATCCAGGGCGCGGCCAAGGCAGGGTATCTGGTCGTGGGGTGGAGTTGGATGATGTGGGACTTCAACTGGTTCCGCGCGCGCAACGCCGACGACATCGTGCCGCGGCTGGCCGATCACGCCTCCGACGGAGACGTCATCGTCATTCACGATGGCCACCACAAAGATCCGCGGTCCGATCGCCGCTACGCGATCGAGACGATCGACCGTCTCATCCCGATGCTGCGTGAACGAGGCTTCTCGTTTGGAACCATCTGCCCCTAACTGCTGACGATTCCCAACTCCCAATTCCCAACTACCAAATCCCAGATCCGACTCCCAAGGAACGCGGCGGCGAAGCCTCAGTGTTCAAAGAGGTCCAGCTGACCGCGCCGCGGTTTCTTGTCATCGAGCACGGTGCGACCGCCGAGCGATCGGGAAATCGCGCGCTCGTGGGCGATCATGGCGGCCACGTCGGCATCGGGGGCAAGACGATTCTCGATCGCGCGAGTGAACGCATCGAGACGAGACATCCCACCGAGCTTGTCTGAGCGTCCCAGCCTGGCCAGATCGAGGGCGCGGCGCAGCACGGAGATCGACTCGTCGTAGACCTTCAACGGCACCGGAAAGGGATGACCGTCCTTGCCGCCGTGAGCGAAGGCGAACCGTGCGGGATCCTCGAAGCGCGTCGGCGTGCCGTGCACGACTTCGGCGATCAGCGCGAGCGACTGCAGCGTGCGCGGCCCGAGCTGTTCGACCAGCAGGAACGAGGCAAAGTCGCGAAGGTCTCGCTCGTGCGCGAGCGCAAGTACGGCGCCGAGACGCTTCTCGTTCACGTCGGCGGCGCGGACGTCGTGATGCGACGGCATCTCGAGATGACGGAAATGTCGTGGCATCTCCAGGCGACGAGCCTCCGCGAGTGTGCGTGCTGGATCCTCGCGCGCGATCGAGAGAAGCGCCTCCTGGGCGGGTCGCGCCTGTCGATCGACGAGGTTCATGATCGTGCCGGCTGACTGGCCCACGATTGCCGTATGCGGCTCCTCGGTGAAATCGCGGACGGTTGCCGAGTGCCAGTGATAGCGGCGAGCCAACCGGCTCGCTTCGTTCATTCCCTGCTGGACGATCGCCCACTCGCCGTCTGTCGTCAGGACGAATGAATGGAGGTAAATCTGAAAACCGTCTGCGACCGCGTTGTTGTCGACGCGGGCGGTGAGCCGGCTGGTGCGCACGAGGACGTCCCCATCGAGGCTCGTGCGCTGCGCGATCTGCCGAAGTTCGTCGGGTGTCTTGCGCGATTGCCGGCCGCGGCCGCCGCAGATGTAGATGCCGAGCTCGTGCGACTTCGACTGGAGTCCTCTCTTCAGCGCGCCCATCACCGACGTCGTGATGCCCGAGGAATGCCAGTCCATCCCCATTACCGAGCCGAGCGCCTGGAACCAGAACGGGTCGCTCAATCGCGACAGCAGCGCGGATCGGCCATAGTGATAGGTCACGCTTTCAGCGATCGCCGTGCCGAGCGTCTCCATGCGAGTCGCCAGCCAGGGCGGCACACGACCGCCATGCAGCGGGAGGTCGGCGACGCCGGAGCGCTTCATAATGGGGATCCTACACGGTGGGCAAACGATGACGTCTCTTTTCGAACCCCTTGAATTCCGTACTCGGCTGTTTGCTCGGAACCGCATCGTTCTGGCGCCGCTCACGAACATGCAGAGCCATGCCGATGGTTCTCTCGGCGAGGATGAATTAAGGTGGCTGTCTTCGCGCGCCGAGGGCGGCTTTGGCATCGTGATGACGTGCGCGGCCCACGTGGCGAAGGACGGGCAGGGATGGCCGGGTGAGCTCGGAGTGTTCGATGATGCGCTCCTGCCAGGTTTGACGACACTCGCAACCGCCCTCCGCGATCGCGGCACGACCTCCATCGTGCAGATCTTCCATGGTGGCCTCCGGGCCGATCCGAAAGTCACCGGGACGGTGCCCTGGAGCGCGAGCGACGGCGACGGCGTTCGCGCGGCAGACGTGGACGACATCACACGCGTGATTGCCCAGTTCGCCGACGCGGCCGCGCGAGCGCGGCAGGCTGGCTTCGACGGGGTCGAGATTCACGGCGCGCACGGCTATCTGTTCACGCAGTTCTTGAGCGCGACGCAAAACCGCCGGAGTGATGAGTGGGGTGGCCCGCTCGAGCATCGCGCACGACTGGTGCGCGAAACGATGCGTGCGGTCCGCGCTCGCGTGGGGGCGTCATTCACCGTGGGCGTGCGATTGTCGCCCGAAGACTTCGGTAATGCTCGTGGGCTCGATCTCGACGAAAGCGTGCAGACCGCTCGCTGGTTGGCGGAAGACGGGGCTGATTTCATCCACCTGTCTTTGTGGCACGCGCTCGACAACACGGCGAAGCGCCCGGATGCGCACGCCATCCCGCTCTTCCGCGCGGCGGTTCCGAAGGATGTTCGGATTCTGGCCGCCGGTGCGGTGTGGACGCGCGCAGAGGCAGAGCAACTCCTCGTGAAGGGCGCTGATGGCGTCGTGCTCGGTCGATCGGCCATCATCAACCACGACTGGCCGCTTCGCGCCGCGGATCCGAGCTGGGTTCCGCGACGACCGCCAGTGACGATTGATTCGCTTCGTGCGAGCGGATTGAGTCCGACGTTTGCCGAATACATGAGGCGGTTCAAAGATTTCGTCGTGTGAGGGTGCGCGCGCGCGACGCGCGAAGTTTGCTTGACTTGGCGTCCGCGATACCTCACCTTTGCGCGTCATGGCAAAAACAAAACGCGCACGTTCGTCCGGCCGCAGGTCTGCCTCGTCTC
>Ga0070666_10002431_pt1 | contig 11257 bp, 11 predicted proteins | sample KBSS23metaG_FD_64677 | JGI IMG/M metagenome (GOLD analysis project Ga0070666, IMG submission 64677) | Switchgrass rhizosphere microbial communities from Kellogg Biological Station, Michigan, USA - KBS S2-3 metaG | ecosystem: Host-associated > Plants > Roots > Rhizosphere > Soil ... | reverse complement strand
GAGGTCGCGGCCGCGATTCCGGGCGCGACGTTTATCCCGCTGCAGGGGAGCGCGCACTTCCCTTGGCACGGTGATGTCGATTCCGTCGTCCGCGCGTGCCGCGAAGCGCTGGCACCTGGGCAGTCGTCGCCGCACGATGCGAGCGAGCCGGAGCGGGTTCTGCTGTCCAGTCGTGAGCGTGAGGTCCTCGCCTGCGTCGCGCGCGGTCTCAGCGACCGCGAGATCGCAGAGCAGCTGGTGCTTAGCTCGCACACCGTTCACCGTCACGTCGCGAACATCCGCCGCAAGCTGGGTCGGACCTCGCGGACGGCCGCTGTCGCGGAGGCTGCGCGTCTCGGACTCCTTTGACGTAGCCGGAACCGGCCATTCGCGAAAGATGGCCGCTTCTCGCGATGCGGCCACGGTGCGACCGCTCGTACGTTCGCGGCATGACAAACATCACCAGCACCGAACTTCAAGCGAGCCCACCATCTAGCGCGTGGCTGCGGATTATGGCCCTGGTGTACGACCCGTTTGTATGGCTGGGCGAGATGGCGGGCATGCGCCGTCGGCGGAGCACGCTCCTGAGCGGTGCCCGCGGCCGTGTCGTCGAGATCGGTGCGGGGACCGGGCTGAACATCGCGCACTATCCCGACGGGATCGACGAGCTCGTGCTCATGGAGCCCGAGCCGGCGATGCGTCGAAGGCTCGCGCGCCGCCTGCAGCGGCATGCACGCGCTGCGCGGATCATCGAAGCGCCTGCGGAGCACCTACCGCTGACCGATGAGTCCGTGGACACTGTCGTCTCGACGCTGGTCCTTTGCACCGTCGACGATCCCGAACGCGCGCTCCGCGAGATCGCCCGCGTGCTCCGCCCAGGTGGGCAGTTGCTGTTCGTCGAACACGTGCGCGCGAGCTCGCGGTTCCTGGCGGCGTGGCAGGACTATCTGTTCCAACCGTGGCGCAGCTTCGCCGGCGGCTGCCACTGCAACCGTCCGACCGTGGAGTTGATGCGCGCCTGCGGGTTCGCAGTCGCGGCCGACGACGGCGTGTGGCGCGGCATGCCGGCGATCGTCCATCCGCTCATTGTCGGGCGGGCGACTCGGTGAGTCGCGTGATCGCCGACCGACAGAACTGAACTATTCCGAGTGCCTTTGGCCGCTATGCGATCTCGTGCGTCGGGCTTATCGCAGATTGCGGAAGAAGGCGCGGATGTGGTCGGTGAGCAGCTGTGGCTCCTCGAGAGCGGCGAAATGTCCTCCCCGATCCGGGATATCGGTCCAGGTGGCGATGTTGTCGGTCTGTTCGGCGAGGCGACGGATACCAACGTCGTGAGCGAACATGATGGCGCCGGTCGGCACGCCCGAGGGTTGAGCGGGTGGCCCCCACGAGGCTTGGGCATAACCGACATACGCCGCCGACCCAGCGGTGGCGGTGAGCCAGTAGATCATGACGTTGGTCAGCAGCCGATCGCGATCGACGATCGCGTCCGGCAGGCTGTCCAACGGGTGTGTCCAGGCGCGGAATTTGTCCACGATCCAGGCGAGCTGGCCAACTGGCGAGTCGACCAGCGCTGCGCCGATGGTCTGCGGTCGCGTGGACTGAATCGCGATGTAACCGAACTCGTCCTGCATGAGTTCTGGACTCGTTCCGTCCGGTCGCGTTCAAGGTGGGTCATCGACGCGAGTTCGTCCTCGCTGAGCTCGCCGGTCGGCATGCCGATGCTGCCGTTGACGTGTACTCCGATGACCCGCTCCGGTGTTGCGCGCCCGACCGCGGGCGACACGCTGGCACCGATATCGCCCCCATGCACGCCAAACCGGTCGTAGCCCAGCCGAGTCATCAGCTCGAGCCAGGCGTGCGCAATCCGGTCGACATCCCAACCCGCGTCGGGTACCGGGCCAGAGAATCCGAAGCCGGGCAGGCTGGGAATGACTAGGTCAAACGCGTCGGCGGGGTCCCCACCATGGCTTCGCGGGTCAGTCAGTGGCCCGAGTACGTCGAGGAACTCCACAAATGAGCCCGGCCACCCATGGGTGAGTATGAGTGGCAGCGCGTCAGGCTCGGGTGAACGCAAGTGCAGGAAGTGGATGGTCGTACCGTCGATCTCGGTCGTGAATTGGGGCAGCTGGTTCAGTTCGGTTTCGGCCGCCCGCCAGTCATACGCGCGGTCCCAGTATGTGACGAGTTCTTTCAAGTAGGACACCGGAACGCCGGTATCCCACCCGTCGCCGGGCAACGGCGCGGGGAAGCGCGTGCGGCGCAGCCGGTCGTGCAGATCGTCGAGCTGCGCGTCCGGAATCGCCATGCGAAATGCCGTGATGGGTTCTGTAGTGGTCATGCCTCCAACCTGCCGCTTATAGCGGACAGATCCTGTCCTAAGACTCAGGTTGTAACGGCTGCCCCCTGGTTAGTGCGTGCTGGCGGCAGGTCGCACGATCATCTCGTTGACGTCGACCTCGGGCGGCTGTGCGATCGCGAATGCGCGGTATCCCTGGATGGCGTCGCGGGCCTGTTCATCTGAGATCGATTCCGCGAGTTCGGATTCGGTGATTCCCGGCGAGATGACGCAGACCCGCACATCGCCGGACGGTTCATCCGATCAGCGCTGTCCATTAAGCGGCTGTCAGGTGGGCGGTAGTTGTCCAAGTTGTTGTAGCGCGGAGTACAAATTCGCTACGCCCCAGTGGTCGGTGATCTTTCCATCGCGAACACGCATGGCGTCGACCGTTTCGAAATGAACCGCCTTGCCCGTGGGAGCGATGCCGAGAAAGTCGCCTAGGTGGGTACCGTGGTAGGTCTTGAACGTGGTGACGATGTCGGCATCGACCGTTTGCCAATGGATCTCGGGTCGAAAATCGGGAAACGCTTGTCGCAGCCGGTTGTAGAGGACGCGAACGCCGGCTTTGTCGGGCGTAGTGCCCGGCTGGGGGGTGTGGTCGACGAAATCGTCGGCGAACAATTCGTCGAACAGGGCGAAGTCACCCTGGCCCTGAACTTGTTCCGTGTTGAGCCTCACCACTGCCTTGACGGCCTCGGCGTCAGTGTGCGGTGGCGTCGTCGCCGTGGGCTGTTCTGGGCTGGTCATTGGCTGGCTTTCTGTCGAGTTGGTGGTGGTAACCAAGAATGTTCCGTTTGGATTCCGCGACGCGGCGACCCGACTTGTACCTGGCCTACGAGTGCCGCGACGAGGTCCGCCGCCCATTGATAGTTGGCTTTAGGTGCGGGTGACTGGTGCGCGAATGAGATTGGCGGTCGGCGCTGGGGGGTCGGGCTCCAAAGTCAACGCTGCAGTATCGGCCAGCGCCGACGACCAGACATCATCTGTAGGCGGCCCGTTGCGTCTCCGTCGGCGTGATTCGGCCTGCGGCTAGGAGAATTCTCGCCACGATCGCGCCGAAGATGAACCCACCGACGTGTGCGAAGAACGCGACACCACTGCCACGTTCGTTCGAGGGGTGGAGCAGCGCGTAGTTGCCCTCGAAGAACTGGTAGAGGAACCAGCCACCGAGATAGACCCACGCCGGGATGCTGATCGGGAACCACACTAGGAGCGTGCGGATGCGTGACTTGGGATAGAGCACGATGTAAGCGCCCAGCACAGCAGCGATCGCGCCGCTGGCGCCCAGGTTGGGTATCTGAGCGTCGGCCGCCGTGCCGAAGAGCAGGGTGATCCCGGTTTGCAGCATCATGGCCGCGAATCCGCCGGCGAAGTAGAACACCAGATAGCCGAGTCGCCCGAACGCATCCTCGACGTTATTGCCGAAGATCGCCAGGAAAAGCATGTTGCCGAGGATGTGGTCCCAGCCGGCATGCATGAACATGGCCGTGATCCAGGCGACGCCCCAAGGCAAAGCGCTGTGACAGGCGTTGTCGACGTCACAGGGATAGAACGACGCCTGGTTGACCGCCGCTTCCCCGTTGGGCAACTCGAAGAACAGGAAGACAGCGAAGTTCGCCGCGATCAGTGCGATGTTGACGACCGGGAACCGCCTCGATGGGATGCCATCGGAGAGAGGGATCATGTGAAATCGTTCCGGAAGTCGCGGCCGCGGTCGGAGCCCTGGGAAGCGGTTGCAACGAGATTGGGCATGGGCGCCTCCGTCTGCAAGCGCATCGCTAACGATTCTGTCGTTGGTATTTAATCGCCTCGATGGCCGAGCCGTCGTTGTCCCGCACAACAACGTCGGCGCGACGACGGTGTACGGGCGGATATCTGCTGGTCGGTTGCCGACGTCTAGGGTTCACTACTGCGTGGACGTTTGAGCTGTAGACATCGCGGGCTGTTCTTCGAAGACACACGTTCAGATTGCCGGGCCACGAGCCCTACCGAGGAGGCGTTCATGAAGGGGAAACTAGACACGATGTCGCTGATCTCCGCGGCGATCGCGGTCGCGATCTGGGTTCTGGTTATCTGGACGGCCATCGCGGCGATCGTCGCACACATTTAGTCCGTTCAACACAGGACGCGTCGCCGCATACGCTCGAAGATGTCGAGGTCTTCGGGTGTGGGGCGGAGTGGACGACTTAGCCCGTGTTCAACCCACCCCGCCGTCGACCGTCGGCAACGACCCGAAACGAAACACCGCGTCATGTCGACTAGCCACGCAATCCCGTTGAACAACAAACGAGAGCGCGCACGTGTTTGAATCGCTGTTCGAACAAGCATCTCCGGTACTGCTCGACGCTCTGATCTTCGATCTCACGCGCGATGATCCCCGGGCGTATGAGGCGATGAGTCAGCGGCAAATCAATCTCCAGTAACGCCGTCGGTGTCCTTGCGCTTTCGCTCACCGGTTCTCGGGCGGGGCGCGTCATCAAATGACGCGCTGCGGAAGGCGAATGGTGCTCATCGCCTGTGCGCGTGAATGTTTCGTAAGTTGGGCAGTTCGCAGCACTCGACCGTCGCACGTTTCGGCCCGCCACCGGCGATCCGTGGTGGCGGGTCGAACGTTATCCGCTAGCTGATCCCTTGGACGGCGGAGGGGAGCTTGCCAGCCGGGTTGACGCCGGGGTTGATGTCCAATCCGCCGGGAAGGCCGTGGCCGCCGCACCGGACGCACTCGACAACGGGCACACCGAAGTCCGAGTGGTCGATCGTCGGGCCTGGCCGGTCCGGGGCGGCCTGGGCGGTGCCCGCGGTCAGCCCAAAGCCGGCCAGCGCGACGCCGCCCGAAAGCAGCGCCCCGACAATCATTTTCTTGAAGTTGTGGCTGGTGTTCATGTTGTGTTCTCCATTGGTCCGGCGGTCCCGGTGGACCGCTGTGGTGTTGACGACGCGAACGTAAAGCGGGCCGCTCGACGGATCCTTGGCATGTTCTTGGCGAATTCTTGTCGTGGTAGCTGGTCGGCCGCGGCACGGCCAAAGATGGAGTTCCAATTGGAGTTTCGTCGAGTGCCGAGCGTTGCTGTCGTCGCAGGCACCCGTCTGTACCCACGTGCGGTGCCAGCACGGACCGTCGCTCTCGGCTGTCGCGGCTTGAAGAACCGCATTACAGAGGCCGCGACGGATAGCATGGTCGACCATCCAGGAGCTGCAGAGGCGTCAGGTTCTGCTCGCCGCTGGGGCTCTTGTCGGAGTGGTCGGATCGCCCCTCGTCGGTGCCATACCGGCTCGCGGTGAGCCAACCGAATGATGTGCCCGACCTCGCGCTGCTTCGGCGAACCTTCGTGTTGGCCGATGAGGCGCGGCACGGCGGAAGCGCTCCGTATGGCGCCCTGGTCGCCGATGCCGACGGCAAGGTGATCGTCGAACGAGGCAACACGACGGCCCAAGGCGATGGTGACCCGACACAGCATGCAGAGCTCGTCGCCAGCGCCGGTGCATGGCGCGTGCTTGGGACCGACGAGATGAATGACGCGACTTTGTACGCGAGTACCGAGCCGTGTGTGATGTGCGCGGGTGCTGCTTATTGGACCGGAATCGGCAGGGTCGTCTACGGCATGTCGAACCGTCGACTCTTCGAATTCACCGGCGACGACCCGGAGCACACCTCGTTTGCACTGCCCTGTCGCGACATCCTCTTGAACGGCCAGCGCCCGATCACGGTCATCGGTCCACTCCTAGAAGCGGAAGCTGCACAGGCCCATGAGGGTTACTGGCGCTAAGACTTCTGACGCCTGGTTCACAGGAAATAGTAGGTTAGGCCCCGAGGAATTGGTCAGCGAACTTGGTCCATAAATGTCGCCCGATCGAACGCCAGGTATTGGCAAGAGCAATGGCTCTTGCCTTCGCGGTCATCGATCGCCGCGGCTGCAATTGGGGTTCGACGGCTTTGACGGCCACGTGCAGACGTCGATGTAGGTCGTCGTATTGAACCCTCCTCCGTCAAACACGCCGTAGGCGTCGCCGTTCGTTCCGGTGTACGTAGCGCCGCCGCCGCCTCCTCCACCGCCCGAGGTCACGATGGTGGTCACAGACCAGCCCTTGCCTTCGAGCGCGGTCTTGTAGGCGTCCATCACATCGTTCGGCGACCCGTTGACCTGGAAGTGCATGTGGATGCCGTTGTCGGGGATGTTGTCAGGCCCCTTGGTTGTCTGACTGTTCGCAGGTGTCGGTATCAGCGATGGCAGTTGAGCACTGTCGCTGGGAGTGGTCGCCGCCGTTGCCTGCGCGGTCGTGGTCGCTGCTGCGGTGGTGTTCGAGGCGGCGCTTGTTGCCGCACTGGTCGTGCTGCCGGAGCTGGGCGAACTGCCGCAAGCCGAAGCGATTAAGCCAATCGCCAACGCTGCCGCTGCGACGGAATAGGCACTGCGGTTCATCAACACTTCCTTTCTTTGTGCGCACCGTAGCAAACGGCCGGGATCCGCTCCGAAAAAATGGTGCAAAAACTTTGATCGTCCGTGTATTGAAGGCGTCTTTAAAGGCTCTTCAATTTCGTTGCGGCGGGATGTTTTGCGCGGGAACCCGCGCAATGACGGGGCCGCGGAGGTCGTGCTCGATGCGCGCTGCCTCGCGGAGCACGGCATCCCGATCGCGTTCGAAGGGCGCGACAGCGTCGAGTTTGTCGACATCGCTGCATTGCTGAAGCTCAGCGCGGGGGGCGGTTGGGGGGCTTTTCGACGGCCACGAACTCCTGTTCGGGCCGACCGGTCGTGCCGTAGCGAAGCTGGATCTTCACCTCGCCGGAATTGGCCAGCGTCGACAGATACCGTTGCGCGGTGGCCCGCGACACTCCGACCTCCGCGGATAGCTCAGCCGACGACATCGGCTGGCCCGACGCGCGAAGCGCCTGCAGCACAAGCTGCTTCGTGGGGGAGGCCACGGCGGTGGGGGACTGCGCAGGGGCGATTCGGGGACGGAGCGCGTCCAGCGCCGCATCCACCTCGTTGCCGCCGAGATTGGTTCCGGCCAGGATCTTGCGGTAGCGCGCATACCCTGACAGCCGCGCCGCGAGATCTGCGGGGGCGAACGGCTTCACGACGTAGCTCAAGGCTCCCGCCGCCACTGCGGCCCGGATCGTCGGTGCGTCCGTCGCTGCACTCAAAACCATGCTGTCGCACTGCAATTCGCGGACAAAGTCGATTCCCGACCCATCGGGCAGATAGACGTCCACCAGGGCCAGGTCGACGGGGTCCGCCTTGCGCGCTGCGGCGAGCGTCGTGGCTGTCGTTGTCACCGTGAAGCCCGGTAGCGCGTTGACGATACCCGAGTGCATGTTGGCGACCCGGAAGTCGTCATCGACCACGAGCACGGTCAGTTCTGTGCCACCCATTGGGCTTCCTCCTCCACCATCACGCCCGGCAGTCGGGCGATGAACTCTGCGCCGCACAGCTCCGCGCCCGGATTGCCCGGACTCGACAGCCGGACGTCACCGTTCAACGCCCGGGTGATCTGTCGAGACAGGGCCATTCCGATGCCGCGGCCGCCCGGTATCCCGGAGTCCGGCTTCGTCGACTTGCCTTCGGTGAACACGTGCTCGACGAAGTCGGGCGAAACCCCGTCCCCGGTATCGGCCACCGTGATGTGCAGCGTCGGACCATCTTGCAGCAGTTCGACTTCCACCACCTTGGTTTCGTGCGTGCCTGTGCGGGCCGCGTAGATGGCGTTGTCCAGCAAATTGCCCAGCACGGTCGTCACGTCGACGGGCAGCGCGAGTCGACCTGGCACCCAGGTGTTCTCGCCGATCGTCAGCGTCACCCCCGCTTCGCGCGCAGAGGCAGCCTTGGCGGCCAGGAAGGCCTGCAGGAACGCGTCGCGGATGGTGTCGATCCCAGGCAGGGCCGATCCGAGCGGGCCCGACCCCAACAACTCCTCGACGTACTGCGCGGCCTCGTCGACGTGGCCACTGTGTAGCAGGCCATTGAGCAGGTGCAGTCGGTTGGCGAACTCGTGGCGCTGGGCGCGCAGCACCGTGCTCATCAGCTGGACGGCGTCGAGTTGGCGGGTCAGGGATTCGACGTCGGTGCGATCGCGCACGACCAACACGGTTCCCAGATCGCGGCCCTCACGCGTCACGTGTCGCGCGGAAACCACCACGATCCGATCGCCGACGGTGGCGAGCGTGGGCGTCGGATCCGCCGACCTGAACACCTCGAGCACGCGCGGCGTCAGGCCGATGTCCTCGACCGGCCTGCCGGTCTCGTTGGTGACCTCGAGCAGGTGGCACGCTTCGTCGTTGACGAATGTTGTCTTCCAAGCGGTGTCGACGGCCAGCACGCCCTCATCGATGCCGTGCAGGACTGCTGCTTGGCCCCGTATCAACTCCGCCATTTCGGAGGGCTGGAGCCCCATCGTCAGGCCGCGCCACCGTCGGGCCAGGAACACTGAGCCGACGACGCCGATGAGTAGCGCCACGCCGACAAGGACCGCCGCTGTCCGCACGTCCGTCCACAGCTGGTGGTGAACGGCGGCCGTCGAGATACCGATGCTGACCATACCGACCACCCGATTCGAATTCGGCGCGAGAATCGGTACTTTCGCGCGAACCGACGGTCCGAGCGTGCCGGTTTCCCGCGACACCACCTCGTGGCCCGCCAGTGCCTCGGTGGGATCGGTGCTGACATGCTTACCGAGCTCGTCCCGGTTCGGATGGGAGAGCCTCAAGCCCTGATTGTTGGTGATCACCACGAACAACACGCCGGTGCGCTGCTGGATTTCGGTGGCCAGTGTCTGCAACGGTCCGTTCGCCAACTCGTCGGTGAGCGCCGGGCTCGGTGTCAACGGGGCAGCGTCGTAACGCGCGACGTCGGTACGGACCAAAGGGGCGAAGGCGATGGCGCGCCCCATGTCCAACGACCGGTCTTCGTATTGGGCGGCGAGGCGCTCGTGACTCATGAAGGCGATCAGCCCGCCTGCAATGCCCAGCGTGAGCGTCACCACGGCGACCTGCAGCACCAGCACCTGGGTCGCGAGCCGCAAGTCCACATGCAGCCTTCTCACCATGGACAAAGCGTACGCGTCCTGCTGAGCATAATGCGCAAAACTCGGATTCCGGATGTCGCTGGTCTGCGGGCCGATCATGTCGGGTTGATGGCGTCGAGGCTCCGTCCCGTGGTCCGCGGCCCGATCGGTGCGATCACGGCGATCGTGGCGGCGAGCGCGACGAGCACGGCGGCGAACATCGCTGTCGCGCCGTCCTTGTCGAGCAGCGGGACGAGAATGAACGGAAGCGCTGCACTCGACAGCCGCGATACCGAGTAGGTCCAGCCGACGGCTGTTGCCCGCACGTCGCTGGGGAAGATCTCCGCCTGGTAGACGTGGTAGATGTTCGAGAACACGTTGCTCGACGCGGTGATCAGCAGCCCGAACAAGACGATGAGTGCGTGGACGGTCGCGGCCGCGAAAAGTACGCCACTAGCCGCCATGACGACGACCATGACGATGATCAGGTACTTGCGTTCGAATCTCTTCAGCAGTGGGATCGAAATGAGTGACCCGATCGGATAGCCGATGAACGACACCGCCGTGAACAGCAGCGACGAGGTGACGTCGTAGCCGCGACTGACCAAGACCAGCACCGCCATCGTGCCGAATCCGTAATAGCCGAAGGGCTGGAAGAGATGAAACACGCCGAGCATGATGAGCCGCTGCCGGTAGGGCGAAAGCCGCAGTCGTTGAAGCGCTGACGCGGTCCGAACCGGCTCCGACGTGGGCCCGACGTCATCGTCTTCATCGCTGTCAGCGGCGGATGCCGGTGCCGCGCCGGATTCGAACGCCCGCAATGCAGCCCGCGCGTCGTCGATCCGATCCACACTCGCCAGCCACCGCGGCGACTCCGGCAGGCCACGGCGCAGCAGGATGATGAGCACTGCGCCTATTGCGCCGACCAACAACAGGACTCGCCAACCCTCGAAGCCGAAAAGGTTGCGACCGTTGAGCGACAGCGACAGAAAGCCCAGCGCCGGAACAGCAAGGAAGGAGCACGTGTAGGCCCAGGCGGTCAGGCGCCCCCGATGAGCCTTCGGAAGCACGTCGGACAGGTACGAATCGGCGACGGGACATTCGGCGCCGACGCCTATCCCCGCCATGAAACGCGACCCCACCAAGATCCAGGGATTCGGCGCGACGGCACCGATGGCGCTCCACACGGAAAACCACACAAGGCTGATCAGAAACGCCCGCCGCCGACCGATGCGGTCGGCGATCCGGCCGAATGCCACTGCACCGACGAACATTCCGAGGAATGAGGAAGCGAGCAGCAGCTGCAGTGCGGTCCCGCCGAGGCCGTATTGCGTCTGCAATGCGGTGGCGATCGTGCTGGACAGGAAGATCTCGTACACCTCGAAGAACAGGCCGAGCCCGATCGCGATAACCACTCTGCGGTGGACGGGGCCGACCGGAAGGTCATCGAGGCGGCGCCCGATGTGGGACAGCCCACCTTCTCGATCGGTGTGCAGTGTCGGGGCCATTTCGCTAATTCGATCGCCCGTTGTCGCTGCTCTGATCGTGAGATGACTGGCTGTTGGCGCCGTGATCGCCGCCCGAGCGGTTGTCGCTGTCGCGGTCAGTTGTCCAGCGGCTGCCGTCGTGGTCGCGCCGGTGCGTGAACCAGTAGAAGAGGTCGTTGCGGTTCCATGTCGGGGGCGTCGAGACACTGCCGTTATTCGACTGCCACTGTTGACCATTGGTGTTCTGCCAGGACTGATCATTGGTGTGCTGACCCTGCGACGGCGGCGTCGTGTATTGAGGAGGCGACTGCTGGCTGGACTTGTCGGAGGAGCCATGGCTCACCGAACGGGTTGGCGCCTGCTTCGTCTGATTTCCAGGCGTCGAAACGGGATTCGCCGGTGCCGCGGCGGGAGCAGGGGCAGGTGCGGGGGCAGGGGCGGGGGCAGG
>Ga0070666_10002419_pt1 | contig 11287 bp, 6 predicted proteins | sample KBSS23metaG_FD_64677 | JGI IMG/M metagenome (GOLD analysis project Ga0070666, IMG submission 64677) | Switchgrass rhizosphere microbial communities from Kellogg Biological Station, Michigan, USA - KBS S2-3 metaG | ecosystem: Host-associated > Plants > Roots > Rhizosphere > Soil ... | reverse complement strand
CGGAATCGATTCGCGACGTCATCCTCTTCCCGCTCCTCAGGCCGAAGCGCGATTGAGTGACGACATTTGAGCTGAGTGACATCGAGACTTGCCGGCGCGATTACAGCCGGCTTGGAGAGGCTGGCGCCGTCTGGGGCAGGGCATATTTCAATTGGGAGGGGGAGTCCGAGGCTGCCCGATCAAACAACTCTGCCGTGCCTGCCTGGAAAATCGGTGGCCGAAGCGTGCGCCGGTGTTACCTTACGCCAATGGAAAAGCCACAGATTACCGCCTACCTCAAAACACATTGCGGCTGGAGCGGCGGCGTGCGCGCCGTCCTCGCCAAGTACGACCTCCCCTATACCGAAAAGGATATCATTCAAAACCCGGCCTTCCGTTGGGAGATGGAAAGCAAGAGCGGACAACCCCTCTCGCCCTGCGTCGAAGTGAATGGCGAAATGCTTTCCGACGTGAGCGGAGAGGACGTGGAGCGCTACCTGATCGAGCGCAATCTGGTCCAGCCTGACGCGGCCGATGCCGGGGTGCCAATCAATGCGCCCTGCGCAAATGAGGAGCACGGCGACCCAGTCAAATTGCGCCTTTGATCCGTTAGATGTTGAAACGTTAAGACGTTGCTCCGGCGGCCAGGCGTCGATTGACCGCCGGGACGATCTAGCGATTTAACATTGGGCGATGAAGTTCTTTGCGCGTACCGGATCTCGCAAGCCAGCCACGCGGAGGAGCAAGAAACGCCGGCACGGCTGGCGTTGGGTCCTTGGCTTTTTTCTTGTCGCGCTCCCCCTCGCCCTTATCGCCGCGGTTCTGGCCTTCTATGCCGTTTGGGCGCAAACCTTCGATCTGAAGCGCGTCGGCACAATGCCGGAGCGCAATACCGTCTTCGACGTCAACGGCAAAATCTACAGCCGTCTTGCCGGCGCGAACCGGTTGAAGGTTTCGCTCAAAGAAGTTTCTCCTCTTTTTCTCCAGGCGCTCCTCGTACGCGAGGACACGCGCTTTTACGAACACGGCGGGATTGACTGGCGCGGAGTGGCGCGAGCCCTTTACCGCGACATTAGAAGCGGCTCCGCCAGGGAAGGCGCGAGCAGCATCACGCAGCAACTCGCACGCAACAGTCTGCCGTTAGGCGGGCGGACAATCAGCCGCAAGTTGCTCGAAGCGATGGTTGCCCTCCGCATCGAGCGCGAGCTGACGAAAGACCAAATCCTCGAGCTTTACGTGAACCGAATATATTTTGGCTCCGGCTGCTACGGGGTCGAAACGGCGTCCCAGTCCTACTTTGGGAAAAATGCCTCCAAGCTCGATCTCTCCGAGTCAGCTCTGCTCGCCGGTTTGATTCGCAGCCCGAACCGTTTTTCGCCCCTCAAGAATCCGAAGGGCTCCGCGGTGCAGCGCGATACGGTGCTCGATCGGTTGCAGGAGTTGAAAAAGATCACCGCCACCCAGGCACAGGTGGCAAAGAGCGAGAAAATCAATTCGCACCCGCGGCGTCGCAGCTTAATCCAGGAGAATTACGCGATGGATGCGGTGCAGCGGGATCTCAACCTCCTCCTGACCACCGACCAAATCGACAACGGTGGTCTGTTCATCTACACCACGCTCGATCCCGACGTGCAAAAGGCCGCTACCGACGCGCTCGAGAAACAGCTGGCCAAAGTCGAGCGCCTGCCCGGCTTCAAACATCCGCTCAAGGCACAATATCGCGCCCCGGAAGACGGCGAGGACAACGCCATGCCTTATCTCGAAGGTGCGCTCGTCGCGATTGATAACGCGAGCGGCGGCATCCGCACACTCGTCGGGGGACGCGATTATGAACAGAGCAAATTCAACCGCGCACTTACTCCGGCCAATCGCCAGATCGGCTCGGCCTTCAAGCCGTTCGTCTACACGCTTGCCTTCACTCACGGGCTCCTCCCGGGCGCGGCGGTAAGCGACGAGCCGATTCAACCGGGGGAGATTCAGGGTGCCGGCAACTGGTCGCCGGGAAACTCCGATGGCCGCTATGTCGGAATCAAGCCGGTCTCTTACGGCCTCATCCAATCGCGCAACACCATGAGCGTGCGGGTTGGTGAATTTGCCGGCCTCGATGACACCCAGAAAATCGCCACGACACTCGGCCTGGGCGAAAACATTCCCCACGGAGCGGCGATTTACATCGGCTCGTTCGAAACAAACTTGAAGGATTTGACTGCGGCCTACACTGTTTTTCCCAACGCCGGTATTCGCAAGCAGTCCTACATCATCGAGCGGATCGACGATCCGCTCCATCGTCCAATCTATCGCGCCGCCCACGTCACGCTGCCGGTGCTCGACCCGGGTGCCACCTGGATGACGACCGAGTTGATGGAGGAAGTGCTCACCCGCGGTACCGCGGCAAGCGCGCGATCGTTAGGCTTCACGCTTCCCGCCGCGGGCAAAACCGGGACGACGAACGATTTCAAGGACGCGTGGTTCGTCGGTTTCACCAGCTCCCTGACCTGCGGCGTCTGGGTCGGCTTCGATCAGCCGACCACCATCATTCCGCGTGGCTACGGCTCGGCTCTCGCTCTGCCGATTTGGACGCAGGTCATGATGAACGCGTCCCACCGCTATCCGGCCGAGCAATTCACCCCACCAGTCGCCTCGCAGCAAGCGACCGTTTGCTCAATCTCCAATGCGATCGCGACCAGCGGTTGCATGGCCGCCGGAACGGCCTATGAGATCGACCTTCCGGTCGACAAAGTCCCCCGTGGAATCTGCCAAGTACATGGCGGCAGCCCGACTCTGCTTGGGCGGCGAATGGAACAAATTCCGCCGAAGATAAAGGAGGTGCCGCGGAGCATCTTTCGATCCTTTAAGCGCTTCTTCGGCGGCGGGAACTGAACGGCGAGGCGCGCCCGGTCTTGTCATCCTGAGCCGGCCAGTTGCGGCGGAAGATCTCGCTGTCGCAGCCGAAGGATTTGACAAGAGCGCCGATCACGCCGTCTGCGCAATGCGGCCTGACGCCGGCGCGAAAACGCCCGGATGAATGGTCCGGTAATCCCCCTAACGAATCAACTTCCCGAGCCGACGTATTCCGCCGAATAGGTGTCGAACTTCGCGGTTGAGCCAACCGGCGGCGGGCTCTTCACATCGTAAACGTTGTTGCCGACGACTTCCTGCGATTGCGTGTCCCAAATCATTACGCTCTCCTTCGCTCCCGGCGCGGTCTGGTCGTTTTTCTCCGTATCGACTGCGATGTAGCGCGTCTTGTGCGCTTTCATTTGGCTTTTACGTTCCGCGGACATGCGCGCATAGGCGCGTTGCGCGCGTTCCTCCGCGATGCGGTGCTGTCGCTCTGTTGCCTGGTGCTTGGCAATGACATAGGTGACGGCGGCGACCACCGCCCCGGTGGCGGCACCGATCGCGACCGCTTGGCCCGCACTCGCGCCCGAGGCGCTTGCGATTCCTCCGGCGGCGGTGCCACTAGCCGCGCCAAAGACACCGGCGTTTTCCAAGGGAGTAAGATCTGCGCAGCCGGTACCGAAAATCGAGACGGCGGCCACGAGCGAGGAAGTTTTCAGCATCGGTATTTTCATGAGGCGACGAGTCTTAGGTCGCGGCGTTGTGGATGACAAGATATTATTTTTTGCCTCCGTTTTAGCCGGCGTAGCTGACCGCGGCTGGAATGGCGAATCGATTCGTCTTGATGCCGGCGTCACTGCCACCGGCTACAGCGCCTACCCTGAGTTGAAGCTAACCTTGTGCTGATGGCACCAATCCTGGGCCGGCCGATTGCCCGCCTCCGCCGCGCGCCGATACCAATCGCTTGCTTCGGTGGGATTGGCTTCGACCCCGGTGCCGGCCTCGAAACAACGCGCATAAAGAAACATGCAAAAGGCGTTGTCTTGCTTGGCACCGTCGCGAAAAAGGTCGAGCGCCTTTTGGGTGCGCGCGGCTTCATTTTTTCCGAGATCCGTTTGCTCGCTCGTCAGGTAAAGCACCCCGAGGTTGCCGGCCGAATCGAGATAGTTCAGCTTCGCCGCCGCGCTGTAGAGGCGAAAAGCCTCGCGGTCGTCTCGCCCGACACCGATGCCCTTGTGATAACAGGTTGCCAGTTGGTCCATCGCCCGCGGGTCGTTGGCCGCGGCCGCATCGTGCAGGAGCGCGACTGCTTTCGTTTCGTTCTTGGTCAGGCCTTTGCCGAAGAGATAGCACTCGGCGAGCAACGTGCCCGCACTCGCGTCGCCGGCAGCCAGAGCCTGCTCGAACCACTGCGCCGCCTTCACAAAATCGCGCTCCACCCCCGCACCGTTCGAATAACGCAAACCTACTTCCGCCATGGCGTGGGGGCGCCCGCGCGCCGCCGCCGTGCAGAGCCAGGCAAAGGATTCTTTAGGATCCCGCTTGCGCAGGGCGTCGCCGAGAATTTCCATCGCACTCACGACATCGAGCTTCGCGGCTTCGGTTAACGGTTCGCGTAGCGCGCCAAAATTCTCGTCCCCCAGGGCGCTTTTTTCCGACTGCAACTTGCTCAGCAACAATTCGAGGCGTACCCGGCCCACTTCACTTTGGGGAAAATTCTTCGTCATCTTTACATAGGCCATCACGGCGCGTGGCCAGTCGTGGGCTGCTTCAAATTTCTCCGCCTTGGCGAGCGCCTCTCTCGTTAAGCCGGCCGGCTCGCCTGACGCGGCCGGAGATGGCGACGGAATGGACGGGGAGATTGTCGATTGCGCAATCATCGGCGTCATCGCGGTGGCTGCTGATGATGATGGAACCGGCGAAGTGGTGGCGGGGATTTGAGGACGTGGCTCCACGGGTTGACGCATACGCAAGAAGAGCAGCAGACCGGCGGCAAGGAGAGCGATCCCGCCCAGGATCCAAATAATCGCGCGCGAGGATTTTCGGGAACTGAGCGGTGGCGGCTCAACAGGCCGCGGGATAGTTGTCGCTTCGAAGATGGTGGGGAAGTCCTGCTCGCCGACGGGCGGAGCGGCCTCGATGAGGGCGAGACAATTTTCCAGTTCACCGCGTAGCGCCGCCGGCGTTTGCGGCCGTTTCGCCGGGTCTTTTTCGATCATATGCCCGACAACTGTGCGGACACATTCTGGAAGATTTTGCAGCTTCTCGAGCGGCGGCGGTTTATGCAGGTGTTGACTCATCACCTGGGCGAGCGAACCGCCAAAAGGGGCCTGCCCCGCGAGCATGTACCAAAGCGTCACCCCTAACGAGTAGATGTCCGAACGAACGTCGATCTCTTTTTCCTCGAGCTGTTCCGGGCTGGCAAAATGTGCCGTGCCGACAAATCCGCCCATCGAGAGCGTAGCGAGATCGTCGTTCTCCCCGTGCTTGATCGATTTGGCGAGCCCGAAATCGATCACCTTAACGAGAAAATCGTCGTCTTCCCTAACGAGCATCAGGTTCGCCGGTTTAATGTCGCGATGAACAAGATGATGTTTCGCGGCCGCGGCGAGGGCGCGCGTCACCTGCAGCGTAATGCGTAGAGTGACGACCGGATCGATCGGCCCGTTGCGTTTAATGAAGGATTCGACTGTTTCGCCATCGACGAATTCCATCGCATAAAAAAACGCGTCGCGGCTCGTGCCGAGATGAAAAACGGAGGCGACGTTCGGATGTCGCAGTTGCGCGGCAGCGCGCGCCTCCCGCATGAACCGTTGCTGCGCGACTTCGCTCTCCAGATATTTCGCGTTGATCACCTTGAGCGCCACGTTGACCCGCAGGTTGGTGTCAAACGCCTTGTAGGTGATGCCCATTGCGCCCCGGCCGAGCTCGAAGAGCGAACCGTCTTCACGGAGTAGCACTTCGTAATGATCGAAGACGATTTTCTCGGCCATCGGGAACGGATTATATCGCCCGATTCGCGCCTGGCGCTAACGGATTAAGACGATCTTGTCGCACGCGATCTGCTGCAGGATACTGCCAACGGTTTGCCATGCCCGCTAAACTTCGAGTCACGCCTCTCGCCGGCGAGCCGTTCGAGCTCACCATCGGCAACACCGCCACGATCGGTCGAACGAGCGATAACATCGTTTGCCTGAGTGGCAGTCCGCTCGTCTCGCGCCAGCACGCGCTCGTTCGTTGTCATGATGGCTACCAATATCAAATAATCGATCTCGGCAGCCGCAACGGCACGTTTGTCAACGATCAGCGCGTGGTCATGCCGATGACGCTGGCGCATGGAGCTCGTATCCTGATCGCAAAAAACGAACTCCTCTTCGAGCAAATCGAGGACGATTTTTCAAACGCTCAGCTCGAAGTCACGCTCGCCGGATCGATCGACGGCGTCGCTTCCGCCATCCGACCAGTGGCGTTGCTCGTCTGCGATATTCGCGGTTTCAGCACGATGGCGGAAAAGATCTCGAGCGACCATCTTGCGCAGCAGCTCGGCGTCTGGTTTCGCGAAGCCGGCAATCTCGTGACAAAAAGCGGCGGAACGATCGACAAATTTATCGGGGACGCGGTTCTCGCCTACTGGAGCGGATGCGGCGACGAGGAAGTGAACTGCGCCGCGACCCTCAAGATCGCCAGAGATCTGCTGGCGCTCGCAGGGACAACCAAATGGGCGAATGGCGAGCCGTTTCATGTCGGAATCGCCCTGCACTATGGATCGGTTACTTGCGGTAACGTCGGGCTCGATGCGCAACGCGATGCCACCATCATCGGCGACGTGGTCAACACCGTTTTCCGTCTCGAATCCGTCATGAAAGAACTCAATCAACTGGTCCTGCTCTCGGCGGATTTCGGGGATCGCCTGCCGGCGAAGGAAAAACTGGTCGACTTGGGCGAGCGGAAATTAAAGGGCAAACAACAAGCCGTTCGGATTTACGGACTCGGCTAAGCCGAGCGGGATTTTTCGATCGGTCGGAAGACCGTTGTAGCCGAGATCGGTGATCCCGGCTTGGCGCGTGGGTGGATTCGGCGTCCGGGATCACCGATCCCTGCTACAGCGATCCCCTCGAAGCAGGGAGAGGAGGATGAGGAACGTTCGTCCGCCCGCGAGAGAGACGATGTTCGATGTCCGATCTAGTCTTGCGCCGCGAACCCGAACCCTTTATGCGATGTCCCTTCCCTCCTCCTTGCCCGTCTTCTTTTGCCCGTGCCGCCCCCTACCAGTCGCCGCACAGGCGATCGTTTGGCCCGAGTAATTGTGCTTGTCGTGCGGTTCTCAATTCGGATACAACCGGAATGCCAGCCTTGCTGCAACAGATGAAACTGGGTGATTGCTTAAATCTCGAAGCAACACGCCGCGTCTTACGCCAGCGAAATTCGTTTCGGACGGCCCAGTCCAGCGCGCGGCTGCCAACTACGTTTCGGCCCGTCACCAATATGAATACTCCATCCATCGACCTTCTGCTTTCCCCGGCTTTTACTGGTATGAGCCATCCCTTTTCGCCACTCAGGAGACTTTCAATGCGCTTCCTGGTCCCAGCCACTCACGTCGTCGCGTTCACTTCATTTGCGAGAACAACAAAAAAAAATGCAAGGCAAACTGCGCTCCTGCTGTTTTCGGTTGCAGTCCTGCTGGCGGGCGGCGCGGCGGCGGTGCGCGGGCAATCCGGGCTCATTACCTTTGACCCGAATGCGAATCTTCCAGTTCTGGCCATAGCGGTGCAGCCGGACGGCAAGATTATTCTCGGCGGCAACTTTACCACGCTCTCGCCCAATTTTGGCGCAACCGTGACGCGTAACAAACTTGCCCGGCTAAATCTGGACGGGACGCTGGATACCGTCTTCGACCCGAATGTGACCGGAGGAGATGTTAATGCAATCGCCCTCCAGGCGGATGGCAAGATTGTCATAGGCGGCTTCTTCACCAATGTCGGTGGACAGATCCGTAACCGCCTTGCCCGGCTGAACACAGACGGCACGCTGGATATGGCGTTCGATCCGAACGCGAATAATGCTGTCCGTTCGCTCGCCATCCAAGGCGACGGCAAGATCATTGCGGGCGGCCAGTTTACCACGCTCTCGCCTAATGGCGGCGCCGCGGTGACGCGTAACCGCATTGCACGGCTCAATAGCGATGGCACGCTCGACACAGCCTTCAACCCGAATGCGAACAACACCGTCTTTGCCATTGTTGTGCAGGTGGACGGCAGGATTTTGGTCGGCGGTTTTTTCAATGGTCTGAACAGCATCGGCGGAGCATCGCGCAACCGTATCGCGCGCCTGAACTCGGACGGCACGGCGGACATGGGCTTCGATCCAAACGCGAGCAATGCTGTTTTTGCCCTCGCGGTGCAGCCCGATGGGAAGGTTCTGGCCGGCGGCGATTTTACGACCATGGGTCTAGCGGTACGCAATCGCCTCGCTCGCCTCGATGCCAGCACCGGCGCGGCTGACTCGTTTGATCCGAATGCGAACCTGGGTGTTTTTACAATAGCGCTCCAGGCCGATGGCAAATTTGTAGTGGGCGGCGACTTCACGACCATGGGCAGTCAGTCCCGCAGGTGTGTGGCGCGGTTCGATCCCGCGGGAGCGCTTGATGCTTTCGACCCCAGCGCAAACATTGGCGCCAGCGTCTTTGCCGTCAGGGTACAGGCGGATGGAAATGTTCTCGTGGGCGGCAACTTTAGCAGCATTGCCGGACAGCCACGCAGCCACATTGCCCGGGTGGGCAGTGATGGCACTATTCCTTATCTCGTCAATACGACGAGCGATTCCGTCGTGGCCAACGCGTGTGCCAGGGGCCTACCAAATTGTTCGCTGCGCGGGGCGATCGAGGCTGGGAACGCGAGCTCAGACCCAAACGCGATCAGTTTTGTCATCCCCACGAATGGGGCAGGATGTGTCGATAGTGTTTGCACCATTAATCTGACGCAGGTTTTGCCGGACATGAGCACGCCATTCTCGATCTTTGGACCCGGCGCGGACAAGCTAATCGTTCGCCATACTCCGGGGGGGCAATCTTTTCGCGTCTTCAATGTTACTACCAACGGCACCGTGAACTTGTCTGATTTCACGATGAGCAATGGGTCAACTGGCGATCTCGCCTCGCACGGCGGCAACATTAACAACGCCAGTACCGGGATAGTGAATGTCGATCGTTGCACGGTGAAAAATGGCTTTGTTTTTGGCTCAGGAGGCGGCATTGCCAATATCGGCGGCGGTAGGGTGAATGTGACAGGTAGCCTTATCGACACTAACGGAGCCGTTGGAGGCGGGGGCGGCATTGCGAATTCTAACCTGGGCATCGTGACCGTCAGTGACTCGACATTCACAGGTAACCAGACATCGGCAGCGCAAGGGCAGGCGCCATTTGGGGGCGCGATTCTCAGTTTCAGCGGAACGAGCAACATCACTAACTGCACGATTTCGGGAAATACCGCCAATGGGCCGGGCGGAGGGATCGCTGGCGCTGATACCCTCAATATCACGAATTGTACGATCATCGGTAACTCTGCGACCGGCTCCGGACTAACTGGAGGCAATCTCGGTGGCGGCATTTACAGCGCCGGAGGCACATTGAACGTCAAGAGCTGCATCATCGCCGGCAACACGGCCACCGATGCTGGGCCCGACGTAAACGGCTCGTTTAACTCTGCCGGGTTCAATTTGATTGGGAAGACGGACGCCAGCACTGGATTTACCGCTGCGACGGACTTGACCGGAACCAGTGCTTCGCCGCTTGATCCAGAATTGGATCCAAATGGATTGCAGGACAACGGCGGCCTAACCAAGACCGTCCTCCTGCTCGCGGGCAGTCCGGCCATCGACCAGGGCACGAGTGATGGTCTAACCGGCAGCCTCGCCGAGGACCAGCGCGGGAGCGGTTTTTCGCGAACCGCTGACGATCCGGCGGTCACCAATGCAGTGGGCGGCGATGGCACGGACATAGGAGCTTTCGAAGTGCAGGCTGCTCCCACTCCAACACCAACGACCTTTGGAAATATTTCCACCCGGCTGCGAGTCGAGACCGGTGACAACGTGCTCATCGGCGGTCTTATCATCACCGGCACGCAGCCCAAGAAAGTAATCGTGCGCGCGATTGGTCCATCGCTGCCGCTCGCGGGAGTGCTGGCAGACCCGACCCTCGAGTTGCATGACGGCGCGGGAATATTGATCGCCAGCAATGACAACTGGATGGACGCGCCGAACAAGCAGGAGATTATCGACAGCACCATCCCGCCGAGCAATGACCTCGAATCGGCCATCCTCACGACGCTCGATCCCGGCCTCTACACCGGGATCGTGCGCGGGGTCAATGACACCACCGGCATCGGCTTGGTGGAGGCGTATGATCTGGACAACACGGTCGATTCCAATCTGGCCAACATCTCCACCCGCGGCCTGGTGCAGATAGGCGACAATGTGATGATCGGTGGCTTCATTTTGGTCGGGACTGATGGACAAAAAGTCATCGTGCGTGCAATTGGGCCGTCGTTAGGCGATTTTGGGGTGGCCGATCCTTTGGCCGATCCGACTTTGGAACTGCATGACGTCAATGGCGTGCTCGTGGCCACGAATGACGATTGGCGTAACGACCAGGAAGCGGAAATCATGGCCACCAACCTTGCCCCGACCAATGACGCCGAGTCGGCCATCGTGCAGACCCTGGCACCCAGTCTTTACACCGCCATCGTCCGGGGCAAGAACAACACCATTGGGGTCGCCCTGGTGGAAGTATACAATCTGGGACCGTAAGGGAGCGCCCCGAAAAACGGACTCTCGGCCGATTTCGGCGATCGCCTGCCCGCAAGCGAAAAACTGGTCGATCTGGGCGAGCGAAAATTGAAAGGCAAACAACAAGCCGTCCGCATTTATGGCCTGGGGTTGACGCGGGCTGTCGACTCCGCTCTGCCGTAACGCCTTTGTAACCGGAGCCAGCGAGTCTCGCTACAAGCGGCCCATCGAAATGAGGACGGGCGGTAAGGGGGGACCCGGGAAGGGCGCTCAAAGGACCCGGTATATTCTGTTGTCCCAACAGAACCTTTAGAGATTAGTGTCGCCCCGATTAAAATCGTTCTCACTCTTCGAGGTCTCCGTGAAACCCAAGATCACGCGCCTGCTGCCAACCGAGCCGACAAATGATGACGTTTCCCGCTCTTGGTGTCGGATTTCTTTTGGTAAACGCGGCGCGAGACAAAATGTGCGACGCCAGCGGCGCTGAGCCGTCACGCTACTCCTGATAAGTGCGAGGAGGCCGAGAACGAGAGCGATGAGTGACAGGAGTGTCCCAAATCTTAAGCCTATCGAGCAGAGCGGGCACTCTCCGATGAACTCGCCGGGGTAGGCGTGAAACACCCTAGGTCAGCATCATCTTCGCGGTCCTCTTTAGGCGATCGTTAGGACTAAGACCAAGGTCCTA
>Ga0070666_10002413_pt1 | contig 11302 bp, 6 predicted proteins | sample KBSS23metaG_FD_64677 | JGI IMG/M metagenome (GOLD analysis project Ga0070666, IMG submission 64677) | Switchgrass rhizosphere microbial communities from Kellogg Biological Station, Michigan, USA - KBS S2-3 metaG | ecosystem: Host-associated > Plants > Roots > Rhizosphere > Soil ... | reverse complement strand
GATCTCGCTCCCATGCGTTCGCGCCGGCGCCTCCGCGCTCCGGGCTGGATGGCCTGGTCGGTTTTGATCGCGGCCGTCCTCTTCCTGGGCCGGCGGCGCGGGCGGCGAATCGGTTCGAAGCTCACCCGAGCGCTGACCGATCGCGCGCTCCGCGCGCTCTCCGAGACCTTCCGGGACGAACCGGAGCGCGGCGAGGACGCCGAGCCGCGCGGCGTCGGCGCGAGAGCTTCGCGCGGCCCCTCGCCCGCCTGAATTCCCGGCCCCTATAATGCCGCCCATGACGTACCGGCAGGGCGGTTATCCCGCCCTTTCCACGTTCGCCGGCAGCGCGGGTTGAGCTTGCAAGCTGGGTCAGTTTGACCTGTCCGCGGTGCTGTCGAAAATGCCCCCGAACCGCGATCCGAATCTGATCGCCGGTTTCGGGAGATCCGAAGACGCCTCCGTCTACCGGCTGGGCGATGGCCGCGCTCTCGTCCAGACGATCGACTACTTCACGCCCGTCGTCGACGACCCGCGGCTCTTCGGGCGGATCGCCGCCGCCAACGCGCTCTCCGACCTCTACGCCGCGGGCGCCCGGCCCGCCGTCGCCCTCGCGATGGCGGCTTTTCCCTCCGAGGTCCTGCCGGTCGAGGTCCTCGAAGAAATCCTCCTGGGGGGCGCGGAAAAGGTCGCGGAAGCCGGCGCGACCATTTCGGGAGGCCACACGATCGACCACGACGTCCCGATCTACGGCCTCGCGGCGACGGGTTTCGCCCGCGAGGAAGATCTGACCGACCACGCTTCGGCGCGGGTGGGAGACGAGGTCGTCCTCACGAAAGCTCTCGGCGTCGGCGTTCTCGTCTCCGCGAGCCGGGCGGATGCCCTCGGGGGGCTCTTTCACCGGCGGATCGTGCCCGATTCGCTCCTCGAGCGGATCGGCTCCCAGATGGCGGCCCTGAACGCGGGTCCCGCGGCGCTCATGCCGGAGTTCGGCGTCCGGGCGGCGACCGACGTCACCGGCTACGGCCTTCTCGGCCACGCTTTCAACGTCGCGGAGGCTTCGCGCGTCACGATCCGGTTCTCGCTCGCGAAGATCCCGGTCGTTGCCGGAGCGCGGGAGATCGCGCGCCGCGGGATCGCTCCCGACGGCTCGCGAAAGAATTTCCGGAATCTGCGCCCGAAGACCGCGTGGAGCGGCCCGGCCTCGGACGACGATCTTCTCCTCCTCGTCGACGCCCAGACTTCGGGCGGCCTGCTCGTTTTCGTTCCCGCCGGGGGCGGCGAGCGGTTCGCGGCGCGCTGCCGGGACACGGGAGCCCGCGACGCGGCGGTCGTCGGACGGGTGGAGGCGCGCGGCGATTTGCCCCTCGCGGTCGACCCCTGACATCATCGATGGGACGTCTCCGCCGGAGACGCGAAATGAACCCGGTTCCCGTCCAACGACGGAAAGGAGCCCCGAATGCCTGCGGAGGAAAACTGGACTGAGGTGACGACGGTCGCCGACGACGTCGAGGCGGATCTGATCCGCGGATTTCTCGAGTCTGAGGGGATCGAAGCCCAGATCGACAACCGGAAGTTCCACATGGAGCCGGTCAATTTCGGCGACCTGACGGGGATCCGCGTCCTCGCCCGGCCGGAGGACGTCGAGCGGGCGAAAGGCCTGCTCGCCCGGCGCGAGCGGGAGTTCGACAAGATGCAGGACGCGGGAGACACGAGCTCGATCCTGACGGACCGCGGCCCAGCGGATGCTCCGGAGGAACCGACGGAGTGATCGAGCCGGGATCGCGCATCGGCCGGTTCCGGCTCGAGCGCCCCCTGGGCCAGGGGGCGATGGGAAACGTCTATCTCGCCGTGGATCCGGAGATCGAGCGCGAGGTCGCGATCAAGATCGTCCGGACCGACCTCGCCGAGGCCGACCGCCGGGACGAGATCCAGACGCGGTTTCTCCGCGAGGCGAAGATCGCCGGGCGCCTGCAGCATCCCAACATCGTCACGATCTACGACGTCGGGCGGGAGGACGGTCTCACCTTCATCGCCATGGAATACGTGGACGGGCGGCCGCTGTCGCGGCTGCTCCGTCCCGACGTCGCCATGACCGACGCGCAGCGGTTCGCGATCGCGCGCGAGACGGCGGAGGCTCTCTCGCACGCGCACGAGCGGCAGGTCATCCATCGCGACGTCAAGCCCGGAAACATCCTCGTTCGCAAGGACGGCGTCGTGAAGGTCTCGGACTTCGGGATCGGAAAGCTCCTGACCGAGAGCGGCGACCTGACCCGCACCGGGATGATGGTGGGCAGCCCTTCGTACATGTCGCCCGAGCAGATCCGGGGAGAGACGCTCGACGGGCGTTCGGACATCTTTTCGCTCGGCGTCGTCCTCTACGAGATGTTCACCGGCGCGCGGCCCTTCCCCGGGGAGACCGTGACGGCGCTCGTCTACCAGATCCTCCACACCGAGCCCAGGGACCCGGCCGCCGTTCGCCCCGACCTGCCCCCGCACACGGCCGAGATTCTGCGCAAGGCGCTCGCCAAGAAGCGGGAGGCCCGGTACGACGACGCCCGCGCGCTGATTCGTGACATTTCCCGCGCGGCGGACACGTCCTCCGCGAGAGATTCGTCCGCCCGGGCGGTAACGCGCGGCTTCACGGTCCCGGAAGCGACGCCTTTGCCCGGCCGCGGTGCCGATGCGCACTCCGGACCCGGGGCCGCCTCGGGATCGTCGTCCACCGTGATCGTCGAGCGGCGGGGTGGCGCGGCGCTCCTCTTCGGGATCGCCGCGGTCGTGCTGGCAGCCGCGGCCTTTCTCTTCGTGCTGACCCAGCCCCGGCGCGGGGCGGTATCCCCGGCGGTCGCTCCCCGGTCGGAAGGGGGAGCCTCCGGTGGCGTTCGCGCCGCCGTTGCGCCGCCGAAGCCCGCCTCCGCGACGCCATCGGCGAGCGCCGCGCCAACGGTTCCCAGCGCCGCCCCGGTCTCGACGTCTTCGGCCTCCGTTTCTCCGGCGGCCTCCCCGGACGCGCCCGAGGCGGCGATGGCGAGCGACGTGGGGCGCCCCCGGGAGAATGCGAAGAAGGACGATCGGCCGCCGGGCGGCGCCTCGCGCGCGGCCTCGCCGAAAACCGGAGCGGCTTCCGGCGACGCGCCGTTCGTGATGCCGGGAGAACCCGCGGGCCCCCCTGGGCCGCCGGCCGAGAGCGCCGCGTCCGACCGCGTGTATCACGTCCGCCGCGGCATGAAGTTCCAGATCAGCCCGGATCAGGCGCGGATCTCGGTCGACGGCCGGAACGTCGGGATCGCCGACGACTGGGACGATCACGGCGGCGGGAAGGTCTTTCCGCTGACGGCCGGCGTCCACCGCGTGAAAGCCGCGCTACCCGGTTACAAGGATCTGAATCTTCAGATCGTCGTCGCTCCTTCGGCCGACCACGAAATCGAGTCGGCGGGCGACGACATGCCGCGAACGTCCCGCGAGTCCTATCCCCGGATCGGCAAACTCGACGAGGAAACCGAAGGTGACGTCTTCTTCTCCCCGGAGCTGGGTGCCGCGCGCGTCGCGGTGGACGGCCGCGAGGTCGGCGTGGCTTCCCAGTTCACCGCGGCCCGGCCGCTGCGCCTCGCCGGGCCGATGGTCCACGATCTCCTGCTCACCGATGGAGGGAAGTCGAGATCGCTCCGGGTCCTCTCCGCGTCGACCGCGGGGAAGAACCGGATCATGATCAGCGAAAAGTTGAAATAGGAGCGAGTCGCCGGGCGACTCGCCGGCTCGAGACTGTCCCCAGGCGATTCGCAGACTCGTGACTGGCCTGGGCGACCCGCGACCCGCGACCCGCGACTCGGGACTAGACTTCCTTCCGCGATGTCTCCTTCATCCCCCCTCTGGGTCTTGCTCGACCTCGACGCCTTCTACGTCTCCGTCGAACGCGCGAAGGATCCTTCGCTGTGCGGGAAGCCCGTGATCGTCGGCGGCGATCCGGAGCGCGGCCGCGGAATCGTCGCCTCCGCCTCCTACGAGGCCCGCGCGCGCGGCGTTCGCACCGCCATGCCGGCCGTTTCGGCGGCGCGCCTCTGTCCCGATGCGATTTTCCGGCGGCCCGATTTCGCGGCGTGTTCCGACTATTCGCGCCGGGCCGCGGCGATCCTCGAGTCGGAGGCGCCTCGCGTGATTCCCGCCTCGATCGACGAGTTCTATCTCGACTTCTCGAAGCGGGCGGGCTTCGATTTCGAGAAAACGTCCGGCGCCGTCGCGCGGCTGCGCGCCCGTCTCGCGGGCGAGCTTTTCCTTCCTTCCTCCGCCGGAATCGCGACGAGCCGCCTCGTTGCGAAGATCGCCTGCGGGAAGGCGAAACCGGATCGACAGATTCTCGTCCCGGCCGGGGACGAGGCGGCGTTCCTCGCCCCGCTTCCCGTGGGGGAGATGCCGGGCATCGGACCGCGCACCGAGCCGACTTTTCTCGCCGCCGGATATCTCACGATCGGAGACCTCGCGACGCGGCCGGAGGCGGAACGGCGCGACTTCCTCGGCGATCACACGGAGTACTGGAAGCGGCGCGCCCTGGGGGAGGACGTCTCCGACGAGATCCTGGACGAACGGGAGCGGTCGATCGGCGCCGAGGAAACCTTTGAGCGCGACCTCTCGGAGGGAGAAGAAGTATCGGCGGCGCTCGCGTCGCTGTCCGAGACGGCGTGCTTCCGCCTGCGCCGGAGCGGGCTCGTCGCCGCCACGCTGTCGCTCAAGATCCGTTACGAGGATTTCGAGACGATCACGGCTTCGCACACGTTTCGGGAGCCGACCGACGGCTACGACGACATCCGCCAGGCCGCCGCCGCCGCGCTCGAGCGTCGGTGGAAGAAGAGCCGGCGCCTGCGCCTCCTCGGCGTCCGGCTGACCGGCCTCGCCCCGAAGAACGCGGGCTGGCTCCCGCTCGACTTCGATAACCGGGAGCGGGAGGAGCGCGCCTTCGCCGCGGTGGACCGCATCAAGGAGAAATTCGGAGAGGGGAGCCTGCGGTTCGCGCGGGGAACGAAGAAGCCGGAGCGGGCGCCGGGCTGAAATCTCGACTTCGGCGGCCGGGAACACACCGGGCATCCCCTCGCCTCTCCCTCGATGAAAGACTGGTTTCGCCGTACTTCAGCGGAGGCGGAGGCCGGCACGTCAGAGCTCCGAAGGAGCGACGGCGGGCCGGGTCAGGGTGGGGTATTCCCCCTCACCCGCCCGCCGATGGCGGTCGACCTATCTCCCGAGGGGAGAGGCGAGGAAGAGCTCGAGCTCGCCATCTCGCACAACCTCGACGATCGTGGGGAACGAGCCGGGCGGGTGAGGCTGGGGCCGGGCTTCCTCACTTCGGCAGCTTCGGCATCTCCGTTCCCCAGTAGTACTTCTCGAAGAAGTCCTCGAACGATTCTCCCGTGAGGGCCTTCAAGAGCCCGGCGACGAGCGTCGAGGACCCGTTCTTCCACTCCCGATTCGACTGGAAGGTCTTCAGGAACGTCAGGAACTTCTCCTCGCCGATCCGGCGGTGAAGGACCGAGAGCAGGAACGGCCCGCGCCCGTACAGGAGACCGAAGCGCTGGCGGTGCGAGCGCTCGCCCTCGAGGCGGTTCGCCGTCGCGAGAGTCGCGGCGTCTCCGGAGTCCTTCATTCTTCCTTCCCAGTCGCGGACCAGCGACGAGAACGCGGACGCGCCTTTTTCGGCGCGCACCTGGAGACCCGAGCAGTATTCGGCGAAGGACTCGGACATCCATTCCTCTTCGTCGTCCGGCCATCGCACCCGGTGGCCCCAGTACTGATGCGCGATCTCGTGGGCGAAGCGCGCGGTCAGGCTCTTCGAATAGAGCTTCGTGTAGTCGTCCCGGTGCGGGGAGAAGGCTTCCTGCGTGATGAACATCGCGGCCGGCGGGGCGACGCCGAACCCGTAGGAGTTGATCTCGATGATCGTGAACTCCTTCCAGGGAAACGGCCCGAGGAACGGCTCGTAGAACTTGATGATCTGGGAGGCGAGCGTCGCGAGGTGCTCCGTCGCCTGGTGGTTGACGTAGGCATAGCTCGCGATCCGGTACGTTCGTCCCTCCTTGACGACATCCTCCACGTGGTAGCGGCCGGCGAGGACGACCGGAAGCGCGACCGGACGGTCGATTTCCGTCGAAAGCACGTTCCAGTCGCCCTCCTGCCGGCGGAAGAGCTGTCTTCCCGCCGCGATCGGGACGTACGGCTTCTTCACGCGCACGGTGCATTTCCAGGTGAAGGCGGAGCCGAAGAGCTCGGGCTGCGGGAACCAGTGATCGAAACCGAGCAGCCAGTAGCTGTCTCCCGAAGGAGCGTGCAGCACGTCGCCGTCCATCTCGAAGCGGAGCGTGAGGGGCGCCCCGGGCGAAAGCGGGCGGGGGAGAGCGAGCAGGAGCCTGCCGTCGCGATGATCGAAGTCCACGGCGTGCCCGTCGGCGGTCTGGACCTTCAGGAGCTCCTGTCGCCGGATGTCGAGCGCCGATTCGGTGAAGACGCGCGAGCGCAGGCTGATGTGAAGAGTCGAGGTCGCGCTCTTCGGGGCTTCGAAGGTCTCCGTGACGCGGATGCGCGCGTGCTCTCCCTCCGCCTCGATCTGGGGCTCGACGCGGGTGAGGACGACCGGCGGCGCGGGGGCCTCGCGGAAAGACCGGTGGAGGGGCTGGTCGGAAATCGTCTCGGCGGTCCATTCCCAGGGCGCGTTGGCGCTGTCGAACTCGAGCTTCTTCAGCGCGATCAGATCCTCGGCGTGCGATTCGACGTCGTCCAGGAAGTAGATCCCCTCCTGTTTTCCGCCGGAAAACTCCGCCCAGACGAACTTGCCGGTGGGATCGGCGAGCGACCGGTAGGCGAGGCGCTGCGCGACATGATCGGTCTTTCGCCGGGCGAACGCCTCGAGGTGCTTTCGGAATTCGTTTTCGGGAACGGCGGCGGCTTTCGCCGCTTCCGGAATCCTCGAGCCGGGGGCGATCCAGAGGAAATCGTGAAACTTGTCGGTGATGAGCAGCCGTCCGGTGCCGTCGTCCACGGCTTTCCAGCGCGTCGCCTCCGCGGCATCGTGACGCATCACGGGAAACTCGTCGGGCGTGTCGGACGCGTAGGTCCACGACCCTTCGCCGTGGAAGAAGAAGCCGATCGGTTCGTCGCCGGCGAATACCCGCGCGAGCGCGCCGGTCTTGAAGGCGAGATCGAAGCGTCCGACATGGATCGAAACGCGCGACGCGTCGATGCCCGATTTTTCGAGGGTGGGCCGGGCATATCGATCGACCCGGGCGGAGACCGTTTCGGCCCGAGCGGACGCGGCGGCGCAGGCGAGGAGAAACGTCGCCATGACGATCCGAGGGCCGCGTCCCGCCGTTTCCGTCCGCCGCGAAGCCGGCGCGCGCCTCATTTCACGCCGAACGCGACGGACACGGACCTCCCCGCCGCGAGCTCGTTCGGGAGCCCGTCGGGGTGGAAATGGGTATCGGCGGAGCCGTCGATCGCGCCGATCGACCAGAGATAGCCGATCGATTGGCACGCGGGGGTGCCCTTCGGGACGTCGACGAACGGTGAGTTCATGGCGCAATCGTACGACCTTCCGGTGCCGGCGTCGCTGGCGGCGGAGGGGGGAGTGCCCGCCGGAGACGCCGCCCGTCCGAGGAACATCGCCAGCTGCCGGCGGGTAACCCGCTGCTCCGGGCAGTATTGACGCGTGGGGCGGCACCCCGCGGTCCATCCCAGCGCGGCGATGCGGTGCACGTGCTTGCAGAATGGATCGGTTGAACGCACGTCGCGAAAATAGACCTCGCTCGGTTCGTCGCAGTCGTAGAAGACGCCCTCGATTCCCCCCGTCGTCGGAACGCCCGCGTCGCCCCCGTCGCGCGCCCGCGCCAGGAGCACGGCGAGACGGTCCCGCGTCAGCGGACGAGTCGGCGAGAGTCCGGCCATGACGTCCGCGCGAGTCGGCGCTACTTCCGCCCGCACGCCGAGGTCGGGCCAGCTGCGGGGATACGGAAAGAGGAGCCGGGAATCGTCCGGGCAGAAGAGCCAGGCGCGGCGGTCCCGGAAATAATACACGAGAGAGAGATCGCCGATCGCGTTCGGGACTTCGCGCGCCCAGACGACGTCCGAAGCGTCGATGTCGGCGCGGTTGTAGACGTACTCTTTTCCCGTGACGTGGTCCTTCGCGTATCGCACCACGACCAGATGCCTGCCCCCGAGCGCGCGGAGCCGGGCCATCACCCTCTCGCGGTCGCGAAGCGGGTATATCTGCGCGGCGTGCCACGGTATCGGCGTCACGCTGTCGGCGCGAAGACGCAGTTTGTCGGCCAGCGCGCGGAACGGCAGGATGAGCACGAGCGCGGCCGCGAACGCCGCCGTGAGTGCCGGGGCCATGCGACCGAAACGGCGCCGCGACGCGCGGAGACGCCGGAAGCCCTCGACGAGAGTCGCGTAGAGGCCTCCGACCCCGGGCGCGTAATAGTGAGGCCCGGTGGGCCACGCGAGAATGGCGAGCCCGACGAGCATCGACAGGAACCCGGCTGCCGGCCATCGCGCGGACGAGCGGCCCGGCCGGCCGAGGAGGTAGGAGGCGAGCGGGAGCGTGAGCGCGGGCCCCAGGAAGAACATCCAGAATATCGCTCCCTTGCGTCCCGTCAACGCGAGGGTGGAGTGGCGCCCCGTTCCTTCGACCGCATTCGTCTCGAACTCCGTGTAGAAGTTCTTCATGACTTCGTGGTCGTATCGCGGGTAGGGAGTTCTTGCTTTCTGCCAGAGGAAGGTCGGCGCCACGGCGTAAAGGCTTCGGTTGACCGTGTACGGGAGGCGAAACGGATTTCCGAACACGCGGGCGTCGTAATGGCCGAGCGCGGCCGCTCCCGCGAGGAGGATCGCCCCGGCCGGAAGAATCGTTTGGCGAAGGATGACTCTCATCGGAAATCGGGGGCGAACGATCGATACGACGATCGCCGCGACCGCGGGGAGGCACACCCAGGCACCCTCGTACGGCCGGCTGGTCGCGAGGATCACGACTCCTGCCGCCATGGCGATCGCGCTCGCTGGGCGGGGCGAGCGGATCGCGCGGCCCACGCCGCCCCAGAGGAGACACCCGCCGATCGCGGCGACCGAGGCGCCCCAGAACGAGTTCGCCCAGTAGCTGAAGAGCCCGATCCTGCAGACGGCGACCAGGCCTCCGAAGAGCGCCCACCTCGGCGGAAGCCATGCCTGGAGCATCCAGCAGAGCGACGCGCAGAAGAGCGCCGCCGCGAGCCACACGCCGATGATCGGATGGCCCAGCACCTGCCCCGCCGCGAGCGCGACGCCGGCCGCCGGCGGATACATCGAGGCATAGGTCGGCCATTGATCGATGTGGAAGCTTTCGAAAAAGATCGCCATCGGATGGACGGGATTCGCCAGGCGCCCCGACGCGAACGTGTCCGAGAGCAGCAGGTAGCTGAACTCGTCGTGGATTCCCGGGATCGGCGGGGGGAGGAAGGGGAGCACGGCCAGGTGCGCCGCGATCGCGACGAAGAAGACGAACACGACGGCGAGCTGCCGGCGGTTTGCGAGGCGGGCGAAGAGGGAGGCGAGGCGGTGGAACGACGATGGGAGCGGGCCGATGGCGAGAAAGAGGATGAAGAGTCCGGCGCAGAGAACGGCTTCGATGGCGATCAGCGGGTATTGATGCACGGCGTCGCGCAGTGGACCGAGCGAGGCCAGAGCTGAAACGTTCACGGAAGCCAGGTCACGGCGAAGACTGCGTCTCCGCGCATGCCCGCGCGGGAGTCGAATCGCCGGCCGACCTTACCGCCATCGAAAACCGAGCGTAGCACTCGATTCGATAGGTTCGGCCGGCAGTGATCGCCCTGTCGGCGCTACGGCACCAGCGTCAAGCCGAACCCCTTCGCGATGAACTTCGCCGCCGGCGCCCGGGTCAGGAGTCCCAGCGGATGAAACGTGCCGTCTCCGAAGCCGTCCACGATCCCCTTCGCCCAGAGGTAGCCGATCGCGTTGCACGCGCTCGTGCTCGCTGGGACGTCCGAGAAGGGCGAAGCGACTGCGCAGTCGTAGGACCGACCCGTAGTTCCATCGGAGTAGAAGGCCGGCGGAGTCGCGTCCGGTGCGACCGCGCGCGCGACAAAGAATGCCATCTGCGCTCTGTTCACCAGACCCGAAGGACAGAAGAAGCCACCTTCGCAGCCCGTCGTCAAACCATCGAGGAAGAGTTGGGAAATGAACGATGACAGGGGCGTACAAACATGGACGTCGTTAAAAAATGGGGCTAGCGGTCGAAACAGGTAATCGGGCCCATGAATTGCGCGCTCGAGGAGGGCGGCGACCTCCGCACGAGTCACTGTGCGCCCGGGACAATAGTCGTTGTTCCCGCATCCCTCCGTTATTCCGGCGCGAGCAATGGCAGCGACGTACGGGTGAAACAGAGCATCCGGAGTGACGTCCCGAAAGTCGTACGCGTATCCGCCGGCCAATGTGTCCTGTTGAGAATCGACGTTGAGGACGACAACATCGGTACCGCCGGCGATGCCATGTGGGGTTGTCGCCTCGATGGTGGTCGAGTTCAACACGTTTACGCCTCCCGCCGCGGATCCCCCGATCAGGACCTGAGCACCAGGTTTAAAACCGCTGCCCGAAATCGTCACGGGCGTTGCGCCCGCCGCGGGGCCCGATCGTGGCGAAATTCCGCTGATCGTCGGGCCCGGTTCGGGGGAAAGGTGAAAGTCGTAGATTCCGACCGACCCCGCGTGAAGGTCGCTCCCCGTCGGAGTGATCGCGAGATATGACACCGCCGATGCTCTTTCGAATCCCTGCCCGAATCGCCCCCACGTTTGACCGGAGTCGCGAGAAATGAACACGCCGTTTGCAGAGATCGACAAAGAGAGATCCTTCGCGGAGCACGCGGCGTAGATTGTGCCGGAGGTAGCCGGATCGGCGACCAGCCACTGGACAATCGCGTCGGGCAAACCTGTCCCGATCATTTGCCACGGGGCGTCTCCCACCTTCTTGTACACGCCGTATTGCGAGCCGGCGAAGAGTACGGACGCGTCAAATGGATCTTGAAGAAGGTGAGTCGGGTTGGCCGGACTGAGGCCTTGGCTGATATCTGTCCATGTGCCGCCTGCATCGGTGCTTCTGAAGATGGAATATCCGTCGGTGGCGACAAACACCATGGGATCCGTCCACTCGACGAGGAGATCGACGAATCCGTTATTTGACGGGGGTGCGGTGGGGCCCGACCAGACATCGCCTCCGTCGGTGCTTTCGAAGATGCCGTTTCTAGCGATCGCAAAGACATGCCTTGCGTCAGTCGGGTCCACGAGGATCTGACCCA
>Ga0070666_10002409_pt1 | contig 11316 bp, 12 predicted proteins | sample KBSS23metaG_FD_64677 | JGI IMG/M metagenome (GOLD analysis project Ga0070666, IMG submission 64677) | Switchgrass rhizosphere microbial communities from Kellogg Biological Station, Michigan, USA - KBS S2-3 metaG | ecosystem: Host-associated > Plants > Roots > Rhizosphere > Soil ... | reverse complement strand
TGCAGTGGATGGCGGCGGGCTACACATTAACCTTTGCCTTGCTGCTCATTACCGGCGGACGTATGGGTGATGTGTTTGGCTACAAGAAACTTTTTATGTGGGGTCTGGTTGGCTTTATGCTAACCTCGCTTCTGACGGGTCTGGCTTGGAGCGCCGAGGTACTAGTGGTGGCTCGATTGCTGCAAGGAGCTACGGCCGCACTGATGGTGCCGCAGGTACTGTCTGTGGTGCAGCTACTCTATAAGCCTGAGGAGCGGGTAGGGGTAAACGGTATGCTGGGCGGCCTTAGTGCGCTAGCAACTACTCTTGGCCCCATTGTGGCCGGCATACTAATGGCCGTAAACATTGCTGGTTTGAGTTGGCGGCCGATCTTCTTGATCAATATCCCGGTGGGGCTAGCGGCGCTGGTATTTGGCGCCAAATACCTGCCCGAAGGTAAGTCTGAGCATGCGCCGCGAATTGACGGGCGCGGGACCCTGCTGGTGATGGCGGCTATTGGCCTGCTTATTTTCCCGCTCATGCAGGGCCACGAGCTGGGCTGGCCGGTGTGGACATTTGTGATGATGGCGGCATCGCTGCCGGTCCTCGGCCTGTTTGCCTGGTGGCAGTGGCGCTTGAGCCAGCACGGCGGTTCGCCGCTGGTGATTCCGGCGCTCTTTAAGCACCGTTCATTTAATGTCGGGCTGCTTCTAAGCATGCTGATCTTCGGCGCCATGTCGGGCTTTGCCCTGACCTTTACGCTGCTCTTGCAGGCTGGCTATGGCTTTAGTCCGCTGCATACCGTTTTGACTGGCATCTTTGTGACAGTCGGCATTATGCCGGCAGCCGCCGCCTTAGCTCCGAAACTGATGCCGAAGTTGGGTCGGTGGACGGTTACCATAGGAGTGGCCGTGATGGCACTTGGTGCGGCTCTACTGGGCTATGCCGTGACGCATGCCAGCATTCTCTCTACCTGGCAATTTGCCCCGTTACTGATCCTCTTTGGTGCCGGCATGGGGCTGTGCTTTGCTCCGCTCCTGCCCTACGCCTTGAGTCAGGTTAATCCTCAAGACGCCGGTTCGGCCTCGGGCGTGGCCAACGCGCTCCAGCAAATTGGTGGTTCACTGGGTGTGGCGCTGGTTGGTATCGTGTTCTTTGGTAACCTCGTTTCTACGCAGACATACGCGGCTGGCTTTGGTCGCGGCACTTGGCTGGCTCTCGGGTTACTTGCGGTCTGTGCGATTTTGAGCCTATTTTTGCCTCGCCATATTATGGCCAAGCCTGAGTAGTAAAGCAGGCATGATGGCTGGCAACAATAATGCTTGCGCTAGCAAACTGCCAGAGTAACCCATCCGGCACTTAAAAACTAGCATTCCTAGTGGGCGTCAGGTAAATAAGCTCCGCAATTGCGGGGCTTATTTACTTGCTGGCAGATTTGTTGGCTCGCGGAAACTGGCTGCGCACATCTTGCTTAAGAATAAGCACGGCAATGTAGGCTAGAATAAGCGCGCTTCCGATCTGACCAGCATCAAACCACAGGGGCAAATGGGGCGTAAAAGCGATGAAAGCTATCACGCCGAGTGGTGCTAGTACGGTAATGATGCTGAGTCGCAGCCAACCACTGCGCTTGGCCTGAGACATTTGACGGAGCAAAAAGACTAAGATAAAGCCGCCTATGGCGTAGACGCCACCGCGTAGTAGAACGGAATCGACGGCATCAGAAGCGATACTGGATTTGAGCATCAAAGATATGAGAAAAAATATAACATTCCAAATAATGAATAATTTGGCGGCAAAGTTGGCTTTGTGAAGTGTGTCATTAAGCTGTGTGGTCATGGGGATCTCCTTATTTTGTCGTTGCGCGATGGAACATGAGGCAAATGGAATGGGCGTAGGTATCCGTATCGAGGCCAGGGTTGGCCAAAATATAGAAAGACGAACCGTCAATAATTTGACGAAGAGAGACGGCCATCACTCGGGCATCAAACTGACAGAACTCACCATCGGCTTGGCCTCGCAAAAACAGCTGCTGGAGCAAGTCCACCGCATTGCCGCTATAGTCCACGAAAGGGGTATTGAGCATAATTTGATGGACTGCGGCAATCTGCTGAGCATGACTTGCGATATACTCCAGGTTCGAAGTGATATATGCCCGGAGCTTTTCGGCCATAGAGGCTGCCGCATCTATGCGAGGTTTCATGTAAGCTGCACCGTCACCGTAGGCTGTGCGCACGACGGCGCTAATAAGCTCTTCTTTTGAACCAAAATGGTACATAACTGTACCTTTGCTGGCGTGAGCGGCTGTAGCAATGGCCATGATAGATGCGCTGGCATAACCCTGAGTATTGATAACCTTAACTGCGGCATCGATTATGTCGCGGCGGCGCACTTGCTGAGTGCGGGTTTCAGCAGGGTAATTAGAACGCATGATTAAATATTAATACGATCGTTCAAATTATGCAAAGTCCCACCCATCGCTTATGTGGCGCGACATCTAGCTTGGACGTCTGGCTGGAGGGCTGACAATCAAGTATATGATACCTGCCACGGTGATGACTGCGCCGAATCCAAGAAGCGCCAACGGGGCGCCGCCGAGGCTGCTGAGCGCGCCATATGCCAGAAAACCGCCAACGGCAGTGGCCTCAACGCCGAAACTGTTAATAGATGTAATGGTGGCGCGGGTCTGGCCCTGGATGCTGTATTGTACGCGGGCGCCGAAGACAATTTGTGATACGCGTAGTAGTAGCATAAACAGGGAGAAAAAGACTAGGCCCGGTAGGCTAAGGAATGAGCCGGCCAAGGCGAGGGCTAGGCCGGCACTGACGAGCATCCAAATAAAAACGGCGCGACTGTAGCGCTCCAGCCGGTGAGCAAAGAAGCCGATGGCAATAACTGGCAAGAAAACGGTGGCGGAAATGATGGGTACCAGAGCCGTGCTAACATCGGCGGCTTTTATGACGATGGATGCGTACTCGTCAAAGACGCGGAAAAGCATGCCAATAAATACGCCAAACGCAATCAACTGCAAGAGCCGGGGACTGTGGGCTACTTCGCGGCCGGCTTGTTTAATAACTTCCAGATACCGCGGTCGCTCCACCTCCTGGCGGGCTTTAACATGGGGCAGGGTAAAGGCGATGAGGGCGGCCAAGATGGTTGCCGCAATACTCCCCCATAAAATGCCAGGATAGCCTAGCCACGCAAAGACTGGAGCCGCCAGCACGGTTGAACCAAGGCTGCAGAACATGGCCACACTCTCGACACTGCCGATAAGCCGCGTATAGTCATGCTCGCGCCCGTGACTTTTGAGCTCGTCGTACACCAGCGCCTCGAATGTGCCCGATGAGAGTGATCGACTAATACCCCAGAGCGCCAGTCCCCCCAGGAAGCCCCAGTAGGTGGGCCACCACACCCATACGGCATAGCCTATGCTTCGAATAACTTGTGCTAGGCCCAGAAGATTGCGACGCGGGTACATATCGGCTAGCGCACCAGAAGGAACTTCAGCGACCAGGATAATAACCGCCCAGATCGTCAGAAGCGTAGACACCTGCAAGACCGACAATCCGCCGCGTTCCACGAACATCACATTATAGAGCGGATAGAGCAGCATGAACTCGCAGAAAATGCGATACGTATAGATCTTGATGAGCAGCGACTTCATAAACGCACTATACACGGCCATGGTCTATCCCAAAAGCAAGACAGATATTGCCACCGGAGTAACTGCTATCTTGTGACCGGCCAGGATGTGGAGCACTACCGTGCTCGCGTAGGTGCATTCTTGCGGGAGTGAAACCCTGTCCCCTGGGCTGCTACGTCAGCTCAGGGGACATAGCATGTAGTATTGCAATTATTTATATAATGTGTTAGAATAATAATAGTGCTTACCCTTTGACACTCACGATCTCTTTGGAGGAATCATGCTGAACGGCCTGACCCGCTCGCTCCAAGCTCGCCGAAACCTGGCCATCACGGGCGCCGGACTCGAGCTCGGGTTCATGGTGGGCCTGCTCGTTCTCGCGCGGGTGGTGGTCGTCGGCCTCGTGTTCGGCGCCGGCTACCTCGCCAACCAGTACCTCATGCCCGTCCTGCCGCATGGCTTCTCGCTGAAGTGGTACGAGGTGGTCGGCGTGCTGGTCGCCGCGATCATTGGCATCGTTCTGATGCGCACTCAGTTCTTCGAGGAGCTGAAGGGTGGCGGCGACGGCGTGCTCATGGGCGTGATCAGCGTTGCTGCCGTGCTGGCCTTCCTCTACTTCACCCAGGACCGCCCGACGCCCCTCGCATGGGAGATCCTCACCATGGTGATCGCCGGCTTCGTGGCCCTCGTCCTCGGCGTCCTCGGCGAGCGGCTCCTCAAGCTGATCCCCGCGCCGCTGCCCAAGTCGCGCTTCTGACGCCCATCAAGCACATCCACCCCGGCCCCCTCTGCATCGCGCAGAGGGGGCCGCTTTCGTCTCGGTGTAGCTTTTAGTCTTCTAAAATGGACAGCGTGTTGCCGGCCGGATCCTTAAACCAGGCGATATTGGGGCCCATGTCAACCTTTTTACCCCAGGCAATGCCTTTGTCGTCGGTCTTGATCTCGCCGTCGTAGTGCTCGAATTCCACACCTTTGGCCGCGAGCTCGTCCACTGCTTGCTCAATGTCTTTAACGATTATATTCATAATAGTAAACGTGGCCGGTTGGTGATTAGGCTTGGGATAGACAAAAGTACGCCCACCGCCTGCAAATTGCAGCGTCAAAATGCCCATATTTTCCTCTAACTCAAAGCCCAGGGTGGAACCATAGAACTCCTTAGCCTTGGCGATATCGTTGGTCGAGAATCCATTTACTACTGGTGTATCTTTAAACATCAATCCATTTCCTTTTCCTAAAGCATACTACGCGCGAGCGAATAATAGAGTTGGAAATAGTTACCAAGATTCGGTAAGTAGCCTTAGCTATCTTCATATGCGTAACAAGGAGAGTCCATGAAAATACGCGCACTTACTAAGTTGAAGGCCATGGGCATGAGTGTCCTCTTGTCTGTGCTCCCCGTCGCCTTGCTAGCAGCGCCGGCAGAGGCCGCGAGTAATCCATACACACCTCAAGGAGTCTGCGGTTCGGGTTATACCGTCCAGCGATCGCAAGCCCTTAGCGGCGCCGTGGTTTATCAGCTGTATAACGGCACATATAATTGCGTGGTGACCATCAAGACCGCCCAGATCGGTACACCCACTCGCACCACGGCTGGGCTGCAGGTAAGTGGCTCAAATTGGGCCTATGACACCGGCGACTACAAGTACTATGCTGGGCCGGTCAAGCAGTATGGTAAGGGCAAGTGTGTGCGATTCTTTGGCTACCATGGCGGCACGAGTTATACGAGCCCTTGGGGGAATTGTCACTAGGCGATAGCGGCAGTCTTGGCCAGGCGAGAAAGCTCTCGGAAACGAGGGCTTTCTCAAAGCTCCTGGCTTTTAGTACAGTAGAGACATGACAAATACCACCCCAATAGTGCGCAAAGCCCGCCCAGAAGATTTTAAAGCCGTTCAAGATTTAAACTATCAGCTCTTTGTCCATGACCAAGAGTACGACCTTTTACTGAAAATGACTTGGCCATACGACAAAGAAGGCGCCGCCTACCTTGCAAAAAGAGTGGCAGGTAAAGAAGGTGTGTGCTTTGTGGCCGAGCTTGATGGCCGAGTGATTGGCTACCTTTGTGGTGGCATGATGAAGCCGTACAGCTACAGGATGGTCAAGAAGCAAGCTGAACTTGAGAACACACTGGTAGCCGCGGAGTACCGAGGCCAAAGAATTGGCGAGAAGCTGTTTGAGAGCCTGATGGCTTGGGCAAAAGAGCAAGGGGCGGAGCGAATACTCGTAAGTGCTGCCGCCCAGAACCTGGAGGCTATAAAGTTTTATCGGCGAGTCGGATTTGGTGACTACGCTACCGAGCTTGAGTTTGATCTAGGCTAGAGCTCTTCGGCTAGCTCTACGAGGATGCCTTCCGGCCCACGGAAATAGCATAGTTTGTAAACATTCTGGTAATTATAGACATCAACAAAAACGTCGAAACCCTTGGCTTTTAAATCTGCTACCATTTCGTCGATGCCTTCTACTACCAAGGCGATGTGCTTATAGCCGTGTGCATACATGACTGATTCCGCCGGAGCAACTTCTTCTGCGGGTTTAAGGAATTTAGTGAGTTCCAGCTTGGTCTGGCCATCGGGCGTTTGCAGAAAGACGATTTGTGAATGAGCGCCTTTTATCCCGACAACTTGGTCTAACAGGTCACTTTTTTGTTCGTCGGCTTCGCCCATGACAGTAAAGCCGAGGTCTAGAAAAAACTGCTTAGCGGCCTGTAGATTATTTACTATGACGCCGATGTGATCGATATACTTTAGTTTCATGTCCTTTAGTATAAGGTACGAGAACATGGACACCAAGGTGATAGGATGGTTTTATGTCGGCTATATGCGCGAGTGCCTGCTTTTTGTCTCGTACGTCTATCGGAGTAGGGCAGGTCTATCTGAAGGCCAGCCACTTAAGACTACCGGTTAGCGGGATCTTTAAGAGAGTTGACGAATAACTGGCCATTGGAAATCAATTTCATGTTGTCAGTGAGGTATTTGTGTATATGCGGCGGCAAGGCATCTTTTCCTGATTCAGTATTGCCGCCTAACTGCTCGTTAATGGATTGTAGACACCTCATTGCGGCCGAAAAGTTAATCTGATCTATTATTTCTTCAGGATTAATAGCTTGCTGTGTGTAGTAGTCATCAAATAACTCTAGAAGGCTACGTTTCAGCCAGACATCGGGCTGCGCGCCGTAATTAAATACGAAGTTAATCAGATTGTAATGTCGAGGCCACAATTGATCGCAAGACTCGCAATCTACAACCCAGAGATTGCCCTTGGGCGAGATAATGATGTTCCCGGGCTGAAGATCGCCATGTGTAAAACGAGTCTCAATAGTAGGGATGACTGATAGTGCATATTCTGCCACGCGCTCAACAAGACGATGGTCGATATGTTGTTCGTATCCTAGCTCCCTTAATCGCAGCATAGTTTTCGCCACACCGTTATCTTGACCGGGTCGATTGAAGCGAGTGGTACCTATCGCGCCCGCAGAAGCTCCGTCAATGAATTGGTAAAGATCAGCTAGCTTCTCAAAATTCTGCTTTGCAGTGCGCTGATTAAGATTGGCCTTCATTAATTGCCCGTCAGCCCAGGAGGTAACAATTGTGTCGTCAGCCAAATGTAATACCTTTGGGATCTGGTAATGAGTTCCGCGAGGATCGAGCGTACGCATGGCTTTGAGCCCGTCGGCCTCGTTCTTGATCCCATTTTTTAGCTTTGGGTCGACGGCGGTCTTAATAAATACTTTGCCGCCATTGTAGACGCCACTGTATGTGGCATACCTAAGATTTTTTCGGATCAGCTCCTTGTGAGTAATCGCTTCTATCATGGGGTTAATAATACACCAGCGAAACTCACCGCAAGGACGGGATCTGCTCTCGACCCGTGTTGGTAGCTTAACGGATGTTGCCAAGCATTGTACTGAAAGATGACTATAGCCTTGATGAGACGGCCAGGGAGATAGCGAGTTACTGAGCTTAGACTAGTGGCCACGATGCAAGACGTAGCCAATAAGCACTCCGCTTAAAGTCCTAGCCATCTCCTGTTGCATAGATTTTATACTCTCGTTATATATTGCATAATGATACTGCTTGTAGCCAACGTTTCCATAAGGGAAGAGATGACGAGAGAACCTGGCGAGGATCTGCAAAACCCGGACTACCAGGGCGCCCGGGGCCGGGCGTGGGAAGTGACTGGTGCTGGCAGGGATGAGGTACGCGTAGAACATACTGCGAGTCTAGGAATCTGGCTTATCGAGGCGCCCATGGCTAATCCGCTGTGGAGCTACTACGCCGCCACTCTGTTTCACTTGCAGGGCATTCCGGGTGCACCGCCGGTGAATTTCAGACGGCAAGGCGCTACGCATGAGTTCTGGATCGGTACCGTCGATCCAGAGGTCGAAAACACGATTGATCCGTCCGACATTAGGACATTCAAGATGCTCAGCCCTCCAGATCTGCAAGAGCAGCTCATCCTACCTTCCAATACGCGCGCGCTTGAAGCCGTCAGGCTGGCCATGCAGAGGTGCGTGGACGGCCAGCTATCGGCTGATGTGGAAAATCATCGTCAGGACTGGGTTAGCTTTTTCAGGTCACAGGAGGGGTGATCGCCAGGAAGCACGTTCGTTAAAAACAAGCAGCGGGAAGATTATATTACCCCAATACGCCACGCCAAGAGCGGGCACATGCCCTTTCGTCGATAAGGGCGAGTCCAACAGGACTCATCGACGTCCGGTCGCCTATCCTTTGGATTAGCGACCGGAGCACTACCCGAGCACTCAAACAAAATGCTTGAGCATTCAGGCGGTGATTATCTCGATATTAACTATCGCATGTATGTTGGACGGGTATTCATTCGACCTGTATCTACGTAACTCATCTACAAAAACTAGTTCCAGCGAATATTTTCTGGAACTTTTTATCACTGTTGTGATGTGAGTTGAATAATTGCCTGGTGAACCATACGTCCCAAATCTGGAACACTTTGCGGGCTAGTTTAGAGCGGTTGAATGAACAGCTTGACGATCTAGGTATCTATTCGATTCTTTAGCCAATCCAGCACAACATCTGCAAACTCATCTTCTCGATTTTGATAATCATGGTAGCTCCTTCGACGAACTCGACTTTGAAGTCCCCACAGCTTATAACCTTAGACTTTTGAGCTATGTCTAAGCTTTAAACATAGCCCCTTTTTCTACACATAGGGGTGTATGATTACTGCACTACGACTTAAGCCCAAAGTGTAAGAGAAGTGCACCTATGTCTAATAATAACCAGAGTAAGAGTGAATATTATCAGCGTCGGCGTGATGAAGTTACTCAAACACTTAAGGAAGTTGAGTTAAACGTAAAAACGAGGCTTGCTCAATCGGCAGTCAAGTTTGATGCACTTGAGAGTAGTCTCGGCACTATTTGTATCTCAATTGCACTGGCTGCTATACCGCTAACCACATCAAATATCTCGGCGTTTAAATATCCACAAGCGTTCTTTATGGGTATCGGGATTTTATTCTTGACTGGCATTTGGATTTTCATGAACGCCAGGGATGCAGCACAGGAAGCTGTTATGACGATCTTAGGGAATAATAGTAAATTCCAAGTAGATCTTATTGAGCTTAAAGAAACATATAACGATCTAATACTAGCTCCTAATGACAAAGATCTTCTACTTAAAGTTGAAGCCGTAAAGCATGAAATGGCTCAAGAAATAGAAGCTGAGGATAATCAGTCCATTGAGTCTAGCGCACCAAAGAACATCCGCGGATGGCGCAAGCTAGTATCAAATGATGGAGCTGACCTCTTTGATGGCATTTTTACTGCTATGACTATCTCCTTACTACTGATGGCTGCATCTATTTGGCGCGGTGATTTATATATTCTTCTTTTATCTTTGCTGGGGTCACTCTTGGTGCTTCTCTTCTGGATTGCAAAAGGGAGACAAAAAAGGCTTAATACAGAGAAGAAATTCAATGAAGATAAGCGCAGGGAGCAGGCATCAAGACTGCGCAGGCTTGATGCCTGGAAAAAGCGCAATGCCAACTAGGGATAGTGTTTGCAAAAGAAACTACAATATAGCTTAAGATTAGAGATATGGCAGTCATCTTTTTAGCTAGCGATGCCCCTCCTAAAGAGGTGGTGAAGGTGGGCGGTTTTAGTATAGCGGCACACAGGAGAGGAGTGCTCAAGTATCGGGAGACTGAGGTGTATCTAAACTCGGTCTCGGCTGTTATTGAGAAAAGTACAGAAGAACGCGAAATAAACAAGTGGGTTTTATTTCACGCTTTTACCATGAATTCAGTCAAAACGCTTGAGCACTATCAAGAAACGATAGCTGGCGACGTGGTATTTACGGAAGAACCACCATCTAGACTAGTAGATTACTCGAATTTAATTGAAGAAGTATACCGCGTTAAGTTTAAGGAGGGTGGTCCAGTTGTTTCATACGGCGATCTTTACGATACTTTCATGAAGGCTGATAATGCTATGTTGGATAAGGTTAGGAACCTCTTGATCCAGCTAGTGCCCTCACGGAGTAATTATCTTAAGGAAGTCGTTAGTACAGCTTATTGGCAGCTGGTAATATATTTCTCTATTATCGAAGGGATTCTGGGCATGCAGTCTTTCTGTGCTAATACGCCGCGATGTAACGATTGCGATAAGAAGCTGCAACACTACCCCGAAGATACTAAAACCTGGCTCTATAATCGACTACTTGAGATTGTGGGAGATCTTCATGTCGAACAATATTTCCAGTATATATGGGCGGTGAGACAAAAGGTCCGTCATCGCACCGCACACACTAGTGCGCACCCAACTGCTGAACACATAGTATTACCCCAAGGGGAAACTGTTTATGATTTGAAAAAAGTGATTGGTGATTATGATAAAGATCGCACCGCACTTGATGCCTTACTCTATGCAACGCATGATATAGCTAGATATTTGCTGCTAAATCAAATATACGGATATAAAATATTTCCCATAATTTCAGAATTACATGCGGTGAGAATTATTGCTCAACCGGAATCGTAGTTTTCTCACCCTGACTGGCTTGAGACTTTAGTGTGCTGTTAGCAATCGCAAGTTGTGAAACTTCGTTGCGTAGTTGAGTCAATGGCCTTTAGATGTGCCGGGCGTTGTATATAATTTTGGCGTAGGATTTGGAGCCATCGAATTAGCGCTTTGTATGGCAACAAAAAAGACCCTGTCGCAGCAAGAGTCTCTTTTGGTGACCCCACGGGGACTCGAACCCCGGTTGCCGGGATGAAAACCCGGTGTCCTAGGCCACTAGACGATGGGGCCGCAGTGGCAATTGAACCGCCCTATCTTAACATCTATAGAAGAATTGCTCAAGAGAAAAAGAGCCTCCGCCCGCACAGTGCGGGAAGAGGCTGTAAAGCTGTGATGATGCGCTTGCTACCAGGGCATTCGCGGGGGACGGGGCGGGCGCGGCGGCCGCGGCGGCCGGGGTGCTCTCGGCGCATTGTCGTTGCCGAATGGTGACCAGGTGTAGCGCCGACCATTGATGACGGCTGTGGCCCCCGGCGACAAGTCGAGACGGCTGATCTCGGTGACTCTGCCGGCGTGGATCAGTTTGCAGTCGATGCTGAGATCGGCCGAGAGTTTGCCGGAGACTCCGCTGGCGATGGTGACCTCAGTTGAAGTGCCCTCGACGTGGATGTCGCCAGCTACGGACTGAGCCTTGACGTTGCCGCCGAGT
>Ga0070666_10002406_pt1 | contig 11320 bp, 15 predicted proteins | sample KBSS23metaG_FD_64677 | JGI IMG/M metagenome (GOLD analysis project Ga0070666, IMG submission 64677) | Switchgrass rhizosphere microbial communities from Kellogg Biological Station, Michigan, USA - KBS S2-3 metaG | ecosystem: Host-associated > Plants > Roots > Rhizosphere > Soil ... | reverse complement strand
CCGGTTTCATCGACGAGATCGCCTTCTCGACGGTCGCGAAGCGCGGAATCTGCTGCGGGATGGAGACAGGTGCGTTCATGTGGACGCCCCCGGTTGTTGTTGCGGCCCCTCTTTGAGGCAAGGGGGGAGGGGGGTCAACAAAAAAGTCCCCCGGCGGTTGTCGCCGTTCTGACGCAAATCGTGTCGACGCTCTTTGCGTGCCCGTGCCGCGCCTCTATTCTGGCCAGGGGGCGAAGACGGAGACGACACACGTGCGCGCCGCCCTCATTCTCTCGCTCGCCTTTCTGCTTGGCGCCTGCGCCACCACACCGCCGCCGATCATGGCGCCGTCCGGCCCGCCGCCCGGCGTGAACTACCGCATCAACTACGGCGAAGCAGAGCTGTTCGCCGACAGCGTCATGCCCGTGAGCGACGACCAGCTGTCGTCCTTCCGCCTTCTCACCGGCAAGGCGCCCGTCGCCTGGGGCCGTTACCTCTGCCACTTCAAGCCGGAATACGATGTCACCGCCGCCGAGCTCGCGGTGATGCAGCGCAATTCCGTCGCGCCGTTTCTGATTCTCCAGCCCGGCCAGAGCACGCTGGCGCGCGGCGCCGCCGAAGCCTCCGCCGCCGCATCCTGCCTCGCCAGCCGCATCGCCGCGCTGAGGGCCGCCGCCGGCCCCGCCGCGCTGCCCGCCGGTCTCGAGATATTCCTCGACGTCGAGAAGGACACGGTGCTGTCGCAGGCTTATCTCGAAGCCCTGATCCCGGCGCTCCAGCGTGCCGGTGTGCTCACCGCCAACACGCGTTTCGGCATCTATCTCTCCGGCGCCTACAGCGTGTCGCTGCGCAATCTCATCAACCAGGAGATCGCGCGCGGTCTTCCGATCTCGATTCTGTGGTTCAACCGCTATCCGCTGCGCAACTACTGCGGCCCGCCGCAGTTCTGGCAGGACAACAACATCCCCGCCCTCGGCGTCGCCAACGTGCCGTTTGAGTACTGGCAATACGCTGCCGAGTGCCGCGCCTATGGCGGCCGCTATCCCAACTCGTCGTTCGACCTCAACATCCGCCGCCCCGCCACCCGCGAGGTCGCGTCATAGGCGGCTATTCGACCTTGGCTTCCAGCTTGTGCCCGTCGAGGTCGAACACGAACGCCGCGTAGTAATCGGCGCCATAGTGCGGCCGAAGCCCCGGCGCACCCGCATCCGTCCCGCCCGCGGCGAGCGCCGCCGCATGAAATGCATCGACCGCGTCGCGTGACGGCGCCGCAAAGCAGATATGGAAACCGGCACCCGGCGCCCGCGCCTCGCCCGGTCGCCCGAAGATCGCCAGCCTGTCTTCCTGCCCCGGCGACCCGAACCCAACCCCGCGCGCGTTCCGCCACACGCAAACTACGCCCAGCGGTGCCAGCGCCGCTTCGTAGAAAGCCGCCGCCCGCTCCAAATCCTGCACACCAAGGGAGAGATGCGAGAGCATGTTACCGCCGCACCGCATGCTTGCGGTGGTATCGCCGCAGGAATTCGGCCTTGATCTTCTCGAACAGCGAGGCAGGAAGGTAGCCGTAGGCGAACACCTTTGGCTTTCCCGGCAGCGCTGCGATGCCGGGATTTGGCCAGTCATCGACATTGGCGTCGGTAACAATGACCCAGCACGGTTCGTCGTCCAGTCCTAGGTAGCGGCGCACGCGAAGTGGAATCTCGACACCAGCGTCACGGCCACTAGGTTTGCTGTGCGTGATCGGAAGAATGATGACCAGACGCGGATGGATGTTGGAATCGGTCGCGACTACAACGCAGGCAGGGCGGTCCTTGCTGGTCTCGCGGCCCTCGCGCGCCACTCGGCCCCACAGATAGTCGTAGCGGAAAACGAGGCCGGGCTCGGGTTCGGGGAGCGGCATCTATTTCATGAGTTTATCGAGATGCGCGTGCCGTGGATGAACCTTGGCGCGGCGCACGGCTTCAATGAGGGTTTCCGGCAAATCTTCGGTCCGGTGCGATCGCTTCGCCGCGGCGAGCAGCCAATCGTAGCGCTCTGCCGACATCACGATGAGGTCACGACGGCCATGACGCGTGATCTCTACCGGCTCCTTGCGGGCTTGATCCTGAAATTCACCCAGCCTGCGCTGGTATTCGCGTGCGGTAGTGGTAGCCATCGACAAACTCCGTATTGTGCAGATTATACAGACAATACGGCTAATCTCAAGTCAGAACCGGTACACCAGCACCGCCATCAACACGGTGTTCGCCGCCAGCAGCATCAGCGCCGTCGGCACCTGCACCTTGATCACGCCGTTGCGGTCGGGCAGCTCCAGCAGCGCCGCCGGCACGATGTTGAAGTTGGCCGCCATCGGCGTCATCAGCGTGCCGCTGTAGCCCGCCAGCATCCCGATCGCGCCCATGATCACCGGGTCGCCGTGGAACGTGTGCACGATCAGCGGCAGCCCGATCCCCGCCGTCATCACCGGAAATGCCGCGAACGCATTGCCCATCACGAAGGTGAACAGCGCCATGCCCAGGCAATACGCAATCACCGCCGCCACCGGCGAGCCCAGCGGCAGGGTGTGCGTCGCGATGTGCCCTACCGCGTCGCCGACGCCCGCCAGCGCGAACACGGCGCCCAGCGACGCCAGCATCTGCGGCAGCACCGTCGCCCAGCCGATGGTGTCCACCAGCCGCCGCCCGTCCTCCAGCGGTGCCAGCAGCGGCGGTCGCAGCCACGCATAGCAAACCGCCAGCGCGAACAGCACGCCGATCGCCAGGAATACCAGCGTCGTGTTCTTGGAATCGATGAATGCCGAACCCTTGAACGCCAGCGTCCCGATCAGCGCCACCACCGGCACGATGATCGCCGGCAGGAACAGCCAGTTGCCGAACCGCTCCGCATGCGCGCGCCGCGTCTGCGGCGTCGAGGTCACGGCGGCGCTGCGATGCATCAGCCCGAACCCGCCGATCACCACTAGCACGATCACGATCACGCCGTTCCAGAAATCGGATAGCTCCGATCCGAACAGGAACGACAGCGACAGCACGCCCCAGAACGCCGCATTCCCCCACCGCTTCGGATTGCTCTGGTCGAGCGCACTCAACACGGTGAACGCGGCGCCCATCAGCCCGGTCAGGATATAGACGTGCTCCAGCGTGATCATGACCGCCCACCTCCCCCTTGCGGGGAGGTCGAAAAATCGTCTCGGGATTTTTCGGGTGGGGGTGAAGCCGCCTCGCGCCGCAGCTGCCGGTCGATCAGCAGCAATCGCGCGCCGTGGATCACCGCCGCCAGCACCGCGGTCGGGATCGCCCACACCGACAGCGCGAACGGCTCCACCACGATCCCTTCGGTCTGGAGGAACGCCTTGATCAGCAGGATCGACCCGATGGCGATGAAGATGTCCTCGCCGAAGAACAGTCCGATGGTCTCCGCCGCCGCCGCATGCGCCCGCAGCCAATAGCGCTGCTTCTCCGATACACGGCCGATCTGCGTCTCCGCCGCGCCTTCGACCATCGGCGCCAGAAGCGGCCGCACCACCTGCGCCTGTCCGCCCAGCGGCACGCCGAACGCCGCCGCCGCCTGCCGGATCAGCAGGTACGCCAGCAGCAGCCGCCCGGCCGACACCCCGCGCAGCTTCGCGATCAGCGTCTTCGCCCGTTCCTGCAACCCGTAGCGTTCGAGAATCCCGATCACCGGCAGCACCAGGAACACCACGCCGATCAGCCGGGTCTGCGCGAATGCCTTGCCGAACGCCTCGACGATGTGCACCGGCGAAATCCCCGCCGCCGTCCCCGTCACCCCTGCCGCGACTGCAATGGTCAGCAGCGGATTCACGCGCAGCGCGAACCCCAGCACCACAACCGCAATCCCCAGCAGCGACCACATGTGCATGTCTTGATCCTAGGGAACTGCCGGACTCAAAAAAGAATGTCATGGCCCGCGACTGCGGGCCACCCAGGTGACGTCTTCTCAGGCGTTCAAAGTCTCGTACAGGTCATCCCAAGCGACATTTCGCGATTGGATGAGGTTGATCTTCCACTCGCGCTTGTACTTTTTCAGCCGGGTCTCCTGCGCAATGGCGGCTTGGATGTCGTTATACACTTCGTAGTAGACCAACCGCGTCACGCCGTATTTCTTTGTAAATTTCGACGCCAAGCCTTCGCGATGTTCCCAAACGCGTCGTCCAAGATCGTTCGTCACGCCAATGTAGAGCGTCCCGTTCCGCTTGCTGGCGAGGATGTAAACGAAATAGCTCTTCGACATCGGCGCAGATGTCATCTGGGTGGCCCGCAATCGCGGGCCATGACCGTTAAGGGGGCGGCGATGTTTTGAGCAAACGAACCGGCGCGCTCTCCTTCACCAGCGCCATCGCCGTCAGCCCGACCACCGCCGCCACCGTCCAGTAATACGCCGGCACCAGCGGGTTCTTCGTCGCCGCCAAAAGCCACGTCAGCATGAATTGTGTCGAGCCGCCGAAGATCGAGATCGCGAACGCATACACCGTCGAGACCACGCCCGACCGAACGCGCGGCGGCAAGGTCTCGGTCAGCACCGTCACCACCGGAGTGGTGCTCAGCGCCTGCAAAATCGTCACCCAGGCGATCGCCGCATAGAACACGAACGGCGTGCGATACGCCGCGATCAGCCAGAACGCCGGAAAGATGCTCGCCAGCATCATCACGCCGGGCACCAGCATCACCACCTTGCGCCCGTACTTGTCCGACAGCCAGCCGCTGATCGGCTCGAAGATCACCGCGAACCCGCCGTTCACGATGATCACGCCGAACGCCACCGTCGCCGGCAGCTTCAGCTCGGTCAGGGCGTAGGTCGTCATGTACGAGCCGACGTAGGACCCGATCGTTCCCGACGCGAGCATCATCAAGCCGAAGATGATCAGCGGCACATAGGGGCGCAAGCTTGTCTTTGCCGCGATGTCGCCTGTCGTCGCGTCCGGCGCCAGCGCCGCGTCGTCCGCCGCATGCAGCGTCTCCGGCAAACTCCGCCGCATCCACAATCCGAACGGCACGATGCTCGCGCCGATCAGGATCGCCACGCGCCAGCCCCAACCCTGCAACTGGTCCGCGGTCAGCGTCGCCGCCAGCACCGTGCCGATGATCCCCGCCACCAGCACGCCCGCATCCTGCGTCGCATATTGCAGCGAGGCATAGAACCCGCGCCGCTTGGGCGCCGCCGCCTCGATCAGGTACGCCGTCGTCGGCCCGACCTCGCCGCCCAGCGCGAAGCCCTGCACCATGCGGAACAGCACGACCAATATCGGCGCGGCGATGCCGATCTGCGCATAAGTCGGCGTCAGCGCCACGCCCACAACGCCAACACCCATCAGTGCGAAGGAGAACGTCATCGCCGCCTTGCGCCCGATGCGGTCGCCCATCGGCCCGATGATCATCGCCCCCACCGGCCGCGCCAGGAAGCCGACGAAGGACGCGGCGTAGGTGCTCAGCAGCGCCGCCGTCGGATCGTGCGACGGAAAGAACGCCCTGGAGATATAGACCGCGAAATAGACATAGGTGAGGAAGTCATAGAACCCGAGCGCATTGCCCACCGACACCGCAACCACATGCCGTATCGGCACGGACGCCTTCGCCGGACTCGCCGTCATGCTTGCCACGCTCATCCGTCCCCACCCGGCAAAACGCAGGGCCACTCTGCGCGGCTTTCAGGGCGCTGTCACGGCGCAGCACCGTCAGGTGCGAAGCCATGAGGTGAACATTTTGAACGAAGCCCTATTTCGCAGACCGCAATTCGCGGATCGTCTTCTTTCCGTCGGTCGACGGCTGGTAGACGTTCGACATCTCGGCAAACGCCTTCTCGAAATCGGCGACGCCATAGCGGTCCGTCGCCCAGGCGTCGAACCCGACGCGGCGCTGGTAGTTCAGCTGGTCGTAGATGTAATGCCCGGCCGCGCGCACCTCGCCCTTGTATCCCATGCGCGTGCGCAGGATTCGCGCCCAGGAAAACGCGCGCCCGTCGTTGAACGCCGGAAACTCCAGCGTCACCACGCTCAGCCGGTGCACGTCGTCGCCCAGCGCTTCCGGGTTCTCCGCCGCGGTCAGCCGCACGCCGGTCGGCGCGTTGCGTCCCAAAAGCGTCTCGCGCTCCGCCTGGAACCGCTTCAGCGACACGATCGCGCCGCCGCTCGCCGGCAGCGCCGCATCATCGGCCACGCTCACGAACCCATCGTCCGCAACGACAGCCTTGCCGCCTTCAACCCGTATGAGCGGCATACATCTGTTCCTGATAGGCGACGTTCTTGAACGGCTCCATGCCGACGCGGCGGTACGTATCCAAAAACCGCTCGCCGTCCTTGCGCACCGCGAGATAGTGGTTCACCACGCGCTCAACCGCGTTCGCGATCTCATGCTCGCCGAAGCCCGGCCCCATGATATCGCCGATGCTCGCATCTTCCGCGCCGGACCCGCCGAGCTGGAGCTGGTAGAACTCCACGCCCTTCTTGTCGACGCCCAGGATGCCGATATGCCCGGCATGATGATGCCCGCAGGCATTGATGCAGCCGCTGATCTTGATCTTCAGCTCGCCGATCTCCTGCTGCCGCCCGATGTCCGCAAACTTCTTCGCGATGTCCTGCGCGATCGGGATCGAACGCGCATTGGCGAGATCGCAGTAATCCAGCCCCGGGCACGCGATGATGTCGGTGATCAGCCCCGAATTCGGCGCCGCCAGATCCAATGCCTGCAACCGCGAAAAGATCGCCGGCAGGTCGCGCTGGCGCACATGCGGCAGCACCAGGTTCTGCTCGTGGCTGACGCGCACTTCGCCGAGCGAGTATTCGTCCACCAGGTCCGCGATCATGTCCATCTGGTCCGCGCTCGCGTCACCGGGGATCTGTCCCACAGTCTTCAGCGAGATCGTCGCGATGGCATAGCCCGGCGCGCGGTGCCTGGCGACGTTGGTCTTCTTCCAGTCTTCGAAAGCCTTGTCGCCAAACGGCATGTTGTCCGGCAGCGCCTCGAACTGCGGCGGCGCGAAGTATGCCGTGATGCGGGCCAGCTCTTCCGCCGGCAGTTGCAACGAACCCGTGCGCTTGATCTCCGCGAACTCGCGATCCACCCGGCGGCGCATCTCCTCCACGCCGATGGCGTTGATCAGGATCTTGATGCGCTGCTTGTGCTTGTTGTCGCGCCGGCTGTCCTGATTGTACACGCGCAGCACCGCTTCGAGATACGCCAGGATGTCCTCGCGCTCCACGAACTCGCTCATCGTCTGCGCGATATAGGGCGTGCGCCCCATGCCGCCGCCGGCGACGACTTTATAGCCGACCTGGCCTTCGGCGTTGCGCACGATGTCGACCGCCATGTCGTGATACAGAAGCGCCGCGCGGTCGTGCTCCGTCGCGCCGACCGCGATCTTGAACTTGCGCGCCAGGAAGACGAACTCGGGATGCAGCGAGGACCACTGGCGGATGATCTCCGCCAGCGGCCGCGGATCCTCGATCTCTTCCGGCGTCGCCCCGGCGAACTGGTCCGCCGTCACGTTGCGGATGCAGTTGCCGCTGGTCTGGATGCAGTGCATCTCCACGCTGGCCAGCTCCGACAGGATGTCCGGCACGTCCACCAGCTTGATCCAGTTGAACTGAAGATTGGTGCGCGTCGTGAAATGGCCGAAGCCCTTGTCATAGACGCGCGCGATATGCGCCAGCTTGCGCAGTTGCTTGCTGCTCAGCGTCCCATAGGGCACCGCGATGCGCAGCATGTAGGCGTGCAGTTGCAGGTACAGCCCGTTCATCAGCCGCAGCGGCTTGAACTCGTCTTCCGTGATCGCACCGGCAAGCCGCCGTTCGACCTGGCCGCGGAACTGCGCCACGCGCTCCGCCACGAACTTGGCGTCGAACTCATCGTATCTATACATGGCTGGCCTGCTTGCCTTCGCCGCGCACCGTCGGTCCCTTGGCGCGGATGATCTCGCGTTCCTTCACCGGCTTGATGACGCCGTCCGCGACGCGCACGTCGAACAGGTAGGTCGCCACGACGGTGTTGTTCTTCACGTCGCGCTGGGATTCGGCCAGCGCCGCATCGGCCGCCTTGGGGTCGGCGAATACCTCGCCGTCTTTCAGCCCCAAGACCCAGCCGCCCTTGGCCCAGTACAGCACCTCCCCGTCGCGAAGACGGTTTGCGGTCAGCATCTGCGGGTCCTGGACCTTGGCCATAAGGGCTAAATCACATGCCGCGCCGCAAACTTCAAGAACATCACATGGATTTCGTGTGATTTTTGAAGAATAACATGACAGAGATGTATTATCAGCAAGTCAGCGCAGGCCCGTGGTCAAAATGGTCCAGTCCCATGGCCGCCGCCCGCCGCATACCGTCACCCCATCGCGACGGGGAATATCCATGAAACGACGGCATAGGACGCGCACTGCCATGACAGCACTGCTGGCAGGCCTCATCCTTGGTGCACCCGGCGCGTCCGCCATGGAATTCCTGACCCGTCCCGACGCCAACAGGAATTCCGGGCTCGAGGTCGATGTCGTCGTGATCTACGCCAACGACGCGATAGACCCGCTTTCACAGATGTCCGCGGAGGATTGGTTCTCCGGAAAGCAGGACATGATGGCCAACTACGCGAACGCGATCGATGTGGTTCACCTCGAACTCCCGCCCGGCATGCGGGAGCATGTGACCTGGCCAGGGCGCGCGTCCAAGATGGTCGCTGCGTATCTGTTCGCCCATTACCAGACCCCCGGCGATCATCGGATCGAGGTCGCATGGGACACCGGCCTGGTCTCATTCGGCGCGGACGACATCGAATAGCGCTCATGCTACCCCGTCCGGTGTATGTCTGATTCCGCAACGCCCGCCCTCGAAAAATCCGGCCGCACCCGCATTCTGTTCTATTGCGGCGTCATCATCATCGTCCTGAACACGATCTCGCCGGCCTCCGGCTTCCAGGTCGTGCCGGTCGCCTTCATCCTGAAGAACAAGCTCCACCTGTCCGCCAGCGAACTCGCGCTGTTCAGCGCCTGGGCCTCGATCCCCGGATACCTCTCCTTCGCCTTCGGCCTGGCGCGGGACTTCTGGAATCCCTTCCGCTTGGGAGACCGCGGCTACCTGATGCTGTTCGGCGGCGCCTCCGCCTTTTTCTTCACGCTCTTCGCCTTCATCCCCGTCTCGCTGCCGATGCTGATGGCGGCGACCGTCCTCACCAGCTTCTGCTTCCTCTTCGCCTGGAGCGCATGGAACGGCCTTGGCTCCGTCATCGGCCAGCAATTCGCCATGTCGGGCCAGATCAGCGCGCTCTGGAACATCCTGGGCACGATCACCATCTTCGCCGCGCTCTTCCTCGGCGGCTTCCTCTCCGAGCATCTGGAGCACCAGTCGGCGGACGACGCCGTGCGCATCGTTTTCCTCACCGGCGCGGTCATCATGGCGGGCATTGCGCTGACGGGCGTCTGGCGTCCCGACGCCGTCTACACCCATCTCGACAAGAGCCGCGAAGGGCACCGCGATTTCTTCGCCGACCTGCGCCGCCTGTTCGCGCACAAGGCGATCTATCCCGCGCTCGGCATCTGGCTGATCTGGAATTTCTCGCCCGGCGGCGCGACCGTGCTGCAATATCACCTGTCGGACACGCTGCACGGCACCGACTCGCAATACGGCGCCTATGCCGCCGTTTTCTCCATCGCCTTCGTTCCGACGCTGCTGCTGTTCGGCTGGCTCAGCCCGCGCTATCCGCTCTCGCGCCTGTTGTGGATCAGCCTCGCGCTGGCCGTGCCGCAGATGCTGCCCGTGCTGTTCGCGCAGACGGCGAACCAGGTCGTGCTCGCCGCGATCCCGATGGGCCTGCTCGGCGGCATGCTGAACGCCGCGGTGCTCGATCTTCTGATCCGCGCGTGCCCCAAGGGGCTCGAAGGCACGCTGATGATGCTGGCCTGGAGCCTGTACACCGTGGCGTCCAGCCTCGGAAACGTGTTCGGCACGGCGGTCTATGACCGCTACGGCTTCACCGCTTGCATCATCATCACCACGGCTGTGTACGCCCTGATGCTTCCTCTGGCCGCCTTCATTCCCCGCGCCGTCATCGCCACCCCCGACGGCGCCCCGGTGACCGCCGAAGGCCCTTTGAGCTAGAAAATCGCTGAAATACATTACGTATATACATGTATTGACGAGCGGCGCCGCTCGCGATACCTTTTGCATCATGGCTAGAAAAAACATTCCGAAGCCGGCGCGACCTGCGAAAGAGACGTTCGATATTCTGCGCAAGCAGAAACGCCCGTTGGCGCCGCTTGGTCCTGTTGAACTCTCGCGCCTGACGGCGTGGGACAAGGAAGCTGGGCGCAACACGTCTGGCCGCGCCCTTGCGGATTCCGCTGAACCTTATCGCGGCAAGGCCGACGCGGTGCGAACGAAGGTCTTCAAGTCCGGCAACAGCAAGGCGGTCCGTCTGCCAACGGAAATTGCATCCGATCTCGACCTCGATACGGAGGTCGAACTTAGCCGTTCCGGGGACATGATCGTCATCCGCCCGGTCGATGCCGGTGCGGGTTTAAGGGAAGCCGTTGCTCTGCTTCGCGCGATGCCCAAGCCGGCGACTATCGAGCTGCTTGACCGCACCCAATCGCGCGACACGCTCGACGACTGAGTGCCGTGCCCTTTCTGATCGACACCGACATCTTCATCCACGCGCGCGACGGCAATGACGCGGTGCTGGACAAGTTCGCGGATCACGCCAGGAACATCGCCATTTCGGCGCTCTCGCTTGCCGAGCTTCAGCGTGGCTTCCTGTTGCCGTCCACCGATATCGCGCTTCGGCGCGCGCGTCACGACGCGCTGATCCGCAATCTCGTTGTGGTTCCCTTCGATCTCGCCGCGGTGGAATCGTACGCGCTCATCCTTGCTACGCGCGGCCGCGTAAAGGCGTTGGACGTCGACCACATGATTGCCGCGCATGCCCTAAGCCAAAGGCGTGTACTGGTCACGGCTAACGAGGTCGATTTCAAAGGCATCCCGGGTCTTCAGCTCGAAAACTGGACCACCGCTTAGCGAGGCTTCGCCGCTTGCACCAAGCTTTCGCTAGCCCAGCCGCCCGTGCTCCAGCCAGCGTGCCAGCTCCGGCGCGAATTCGCGCTTCACCCGCGCGTCATACGCGGCCAGGTCGTCGGCCTTGAACACGCCGTGCCAGCGCCCGTTGGTGCCCTTGTTGAAGAACGTGTCCGCGCCCTTGGCGAACGCCATCTCCATTCCGCCGGCCGCCTTCGCTTCGCGCTTCATTTCCTCGAAGCCCGCCGCCGCGACCAGCGACGGCCACGTGCTCTCGGGAATGGTGATGCCGAGGAAATCCGCGATGCGCCGCATCTCGCCTTCGCGGTCCTTCT
>Ga0070666_10002404_pt1 | contig 11322 bp, 9 predicted proteins | sample KBSS23metaG_FD_64677 | JGI IMG/M metagenome (GOLD analysis project Ga0070666, IMG submission 64677) | Switchgrass rhizosphere microbial communities from Kellogg Biological Station, Michigan, USA - KBS S2-3 metaG | ecosystem: Host-associated > Plants > Roots > Rhizosphere > Soil ... | reverse complement strand
CGCCATCCGAGCGGCGCACATACAGGGTGAAGAGCTGGTCCTGCGGCCCGCGGTAAACAATTTCGGCCGCCTTGTCGTAAAGATGCAGTCCGCTGAGCTGATAGCCCATGCGGCTCAGATCGGGGATATGCACATTGGAAGCGACGGCTTGGCGGAACGCCGTGTCAAAGCTGCCGGTCTTCGGGCTGCCGTCCGGAACAATGCGGCGGTCGCCCGCAGGCGTGCCCTCGCGCGCATTCAACGCCACGTCGACCACGTCCGTCTGCATCGCGGGCGCATAATGCTGCCAGGCCACGGGGCCCAGCGCCACCACCAGCAAGGCCGCGGCGATGGCGGACGCCATGCGCCAATTGGTACGGGGGCGCCGATCCGCGCGCGCCAGCCATTCGGCAGGCAGCGGCTGCTCCTTAAGCGGCCCAAAGACGGATTTGAACATGGCCTTGTCGGACTGAAATTGGGCAATCCTTTGCGCCATCTCGGCGTTTCCCGCCAACGCTTGCCGCACCACAGCAGCGCGCTCTTCCCCCAGCGCGCCGTCAATATAGGCGTGCAAGTCTTCGTCGCTGATGAAGGGCGCCTTACTCACGGGCTTTTTTCCGGTCGGGAAGGGAGATGATCTCTGCCGTATTGTTTTCCATCAGCTCGCGCAGCCGTTCGCGGGCGCGGGCCAGCCGCGACATCACGGTGCCCAGGGGAACATCCAGTTCCTCGGCGATTTCGCGATAACTCAATTCTTCCACGCTCACCAGCAACAGGATTTGACGATGTTCAACACTGAGACGATTGACGGCATGAATGAATTCCTTGACCGCGCTATTGTCCGGCGCGGGCGCGCTCAGTTCCAGATGGTCCGCCAGGTCGGCGATATCCTGTTCGCGGCCACGGCGCCGGCCGCGCCGGATCTCATCAATATAGAGATGATACAGGATTCGCCGCAGCCATCCCGCCATCCGCGCGAGTTCGCGCAGCTGCGCCTCCTGGCCCAGCGCCCGTTCGATACAGTCCTGCACCAGATCGTCCGCCAGCGCGGCATTACCCGCCAGCGCCATGGCATAGCGCCGTAAGCCGGGAAGCTGCGCCACAAGCGCGTCGGAGAAGGGGCGGCTCACGGCAGCCGGCGGCGGGAAGGCGCTGTCCCAGACAATCTGCCTTGGAAACGGATTTTCGTCATCGTATTTGAGAACTTCCGCCCGATACATCCTGAGATGGCCAATCCGGGTGACTTTAGCCTGTGCCAAAGCTTGCGCCAAAACTTGCATCAGTCTCCCACTGCTCTCTAGACGTTGCCTAGAGCGATTTTATTCCCTGGCCGGCGGCCCGCCGCGAAGTCACTGGAAAGACGCGATAATTCACCAAGTGGCCGGTGGATTTTCTTCCCGTGGCGGCTGGTTGACCCTCTGTCAGATCGGCTGCGGGTTTCTCGCATCGTCCGGAAAAGATGATTCGGAAATTGCCGGGAATAAAACGGCGAATGGATGCGTCTCATTTTCGAAACAACGCGATGGGCCAGGATGAATGAACAGTAGCCGTTCCCCGTTTTTCGGCCACTGCTCTAAGGCGGGCGGGAGTAAACCCCAGCCCCTCGCGGTCCCGCCCGCCTTCCTCTTTCTGCAAACCGTCGCTTGTTCATTGGTGAGGCAAGATGCCTGAAGCATTCATCAACCGCATCGCCACAGCCAATCCGCCGCATGACGTGCATCATACTTTCCTCCGCTTCGGGCAATTGATGCTGGGCGACAATCGCCGTGTCGCCTTGTTCGACCGCATGGCTGAGCGCAGCGGCATTTCCCACCGCTATTCCTTTCTCGAGCCTGATCCCAATGGCGCGGTGGTGGACACGGAAGGCTTTTATCGCAGAGGCCATTTTCCCGACACGGCGGCGCGGATGCGGAAGTTTGAAGCCTGGGCGCCGGGCTTGGCGGTTGAGGCGGCGGAGAAGCTGCTGGACGGCGAGGATCGTTCCCGCATCACCCATGTCATTGTCACCAGTTGCACCGGCCTTTCCGCGCCAGGAATCGATCTGGCGCTGGTGGAACAGTGCGGCCTGTCGCCTTCGGTGGAACGCACCATGGTGGGCTTCATGGGCTGCTATGCCGCCATCAACGCCTTGAAGCTGGCGCGTCATATTGTGCGGTCTCAACCGGACGCCCGCGTCCTAGCGGTGAATCTGGAGCTTTGCAGCCTTCATCTGCACGAGACCGCCGACATGGAAGAGATTCTGTCTTTCCTGTTGTTCGCCGATGGCTGCGCGGCGGCGCTGATTTCCGCTGAGCCCAAGGGCGTGGCGATGGAGTCCTTTCATGCGGCGCTGGTGCCCGGCACAGCTGAGTTGATCCGCTGGCATATCCGCCAGCAGGGCTTCGACATGGTGCTGTCGGGGGCGGTGCCCGGCACCATCCGCACCGCCTTGGCGGGCGCCCGCGATGCGATAACCGGCGGCGCCAACGACATCGATTTGTGGGCGGTGCATCCGGGTGGACGCACGGTGCTGGACGCGGTGGAGCAGGCTTTCGGTCTTGCGCCCACTGCGCTGGGCGCCTCGCGTTCGGTGTTAAACGATTACGGCAATATGTCGTCCAGCACGGTGATGTTCGTTCTGGACCGCATCATGCGCGGCAGCCAGTGCGGCCGTGGCTGCGCCATGTCCTTCGGTCCCGGGCTGGTGGCCGAAACCATGATGTTCCATATGGCGGCTTGAGATGCGTTATGATGCCGTGATTGTGGGCGCCGGGCCGGCCGGGTCGGTGGCGGCGCAGCTTCTCGTCCAGGCGGGATGGCAAGTAGCCCTGGTCGAAAAGATGGATTTTCCCCGCCGCAAAGTCTGTGGCGAGTTCATTTCCGCCACCACCTTGCCCATTCTCAAAACCTGCAGTGTGGGAAATTCTTTTTCCAGCGCCGCCGGACCCATGGTGACAAGGCTGGGAATTTATACCGGCGATATCACTTTGACCGCGCCGGAAGACAAGATATGGGGCTGGGCGCTCGGCCGCGAACATCTCGACGTGATGTTGCGGGATGCGGCGGTGGCGGCCGGGGCGCGGCTCTATCAGCCTGTCGAGCTCACATCCCTGCGGCGCGAGGAAAAAGGCTTTGTCTGCCGGTTGGGCGAGACGGAAGTGTCCGCCCGCATCGTTATCGCGGCTTGCGGCTCCTGGACTGCCAAAGGCCAGTTTGCCGTGGCGTCCAAGCCTGCGCCATCCGATCTGTTCGCTTTCAAGGCGCATTTTCGCGACAGCGCCTTGCCGCAGGGCTTGATGCCCCTGCTGGCTTTTCCCGGCGGCTATGGCGGGCTGGTGCAAAGCGACGGTGGCCGCACATCTTTGTCCTGCTGCATCCGCCGCGATGTTTTGGCGGAGGTCCGTACCCTTTATCCCGGCAAGGCCGCGGAAGGTGTTTTGGCGCATATCCTAGCCACCACCAGAGGCGTCCGGGATGCGTTGGCCGGCGCGGTCATTGAGGGCAATTTCCTTTCCGCCGGACCCATTCGCCCCGGCATACGCACGCTGCACAAGGACGGCATTTTCTTCACCGGAAATATCGCGGGCGAGGCGCATCCCGTCATCGCCGAAGGCATCAGCATGGCAATTCAGTCCAGCGGGCTATTGGCCTGGCTGCTGATCAACGGCCGCGGCGAAGAATATGCCTCCGCCTGGAAACGCCGCTTCGCGCCCCGTATCCGGGCGGCTTCCTTGTTCGCGCATCTCGCCATGAATGACGCCGCCAGCATGGTCGCCATGGGCGTGTTTCGCGCCGCGCCTGGCCTGGTCAGCCTTGGCGCGCGGTTTGCGGGAAAATCTGCTTCGGTTGGCGCGCCGTTTTTGTGATCGCCATCAATCTTTGGCCCACAGCTCGGTAGACAGATATTTAAGCCCCGTATCACAGATCAGAATCGCGATGGTGCCGCCTTTTTCCGGTCCCTGCAGCAGCTTGATCGCCGCCGCCAGATTGGCGCCCGAGGAAAAGCCGGCGAAAATGCCTTCCTGGCGCGCCAGGTTTCGCGCCGCCTCCATCGCCTCTTGATCCGTAACGGTAAGAAAGCCATCCACTTTGCAGCCGGCAAGCAGCGGCAAGGGGGCGATTGCATAACCGCCGCCCTGGATGCGGTGCGCGGGAGATTGGACGGCATGGCCCGCAAGTGCCGCGGCTGCTTCCGGTTCGACAATATATCCTCTGATGCCGGGATTGCGCCGCCGGAAGGCGCGCTCCAGGCCGGCGAATGTCCCGCCGGTGCCGGCAAAGTCGCAAAAGGAAGTGATGGTGCCTTGCGAGGCTTCCCAAATCTCCGGGCCGGTATGAAGTTCATGGGCGCGGGCGTTGCCGGGATGATGGAATTGATCCAAGCGGAACGCCCCGCGCGCGGCGACAATGGCTTGGACCTTGTCTTCCAACAGCGCCAGATCGTCTCCCGAGACTTGGCCATGCGCCGATCCCGGTGCTTGCGGCACGAGGACCACTTCGGCGCCCAGCGCGCGCATCATCACCGCGCGTTCCTTGGAATTGCCCTGTGACATCACCGCGATGAAAGGGCGGTTCTGCGCGGCGCAGACAATGGCCGCGCCGGTCCCGGTATTGCCGCTGGTCAGCTCCACAACGGGCTGTCCGGCTTTGAGCTCGCCCGCGGCAATGGCATCAGCGATGATTTGCCGGGCAATGCGGTCCTTTTTGGAGCCGCCGGGATTCAAATAATCCAGCTTGGCGAGAATGCGCCCGGAAAGACCGGTGGTAATATTGTTCAGCGCCACAAGCGGCGTTGCGCCAATGGCATCCACCACACTCTCTAACAGCTTCATCGGCACGGCTCCGCAGCCGGATGAATTCCGGCTTCGATAGCATCAGCGACGGGAAAGCTTTTCTCAAGCCATCGCCGGGCGACGGGCCCGCGAGTCTAGAAGGGCTGTTCGCCCCGGTAATTGCCCGCCTCGGCATAGCGGCAGACCAGTATGTCTTCGCTGGCGCTGGCGGTTTCGGCGCAGCCCACTTCGGTGGTGGCGCGCCAGACCAGTTGGGTATAGTGGCCGACATCCTCCACCCTGCCGGTGGTGCTGTTGTTGGGAAAGGCGCCCGGCCGGAAGAAGCGCTTTTCGCGAATCCAGGCACTCACCATGGCCTCGGGGGTGAAATAGCCTTTGGTGCCGGCCCAGAGATTTTCTCCTTCCGGGGCGGCGTAGTTTTCCGGCGCGTGTTCGAAACGGCCCGTCATCGCCAAATGGTCGGCCCAGTGCCGGGCCGAGCGGGCCAGTATGGGATTCCAGCTGAGCGGCACAAGCCCAAGACCGGAACGCTCGCGATTGTGAGCGGCAAGAACACGCTGGTCGAAGCCCGGTTGATCGGCGTCAGGGGCGGCCGGTTGGTCCAAGGTCCGGCGAGGCGGCGAAAGCACGGCCAGTTGAACTCGGGCCAGTTGATCGAAGCTTTTCTGGATGCGCCGGTCGAGAGTTTGCAGATAGCTGGCGGACAAACTGCGTTGGCCGGTGGCGGCCTGAATCGGAATCGCCTGAATCGGAAGCGACCCGCTCGCGAGCTCTGGCCGGTTCGTCGCGCATCCGAACATCGGGAGCATGACCACGCACGCCAAAAGCGGCGATTTCCAGTGCTGCGAAAACATGGGACGCTCCTGCAGATCAGCAGGAGTTTTCCCGTTCCGGTCTTTATATCGGGTGGAAAGACTTGGTTAAATGGCCCTTAAGGGCAACTGTAGAATGCGTACGATCTATGGTGATCGCGCCGTTTTGGCGGCAATGATGGCGACAACATCGCCTTTGCTGGCCGCCGCAAAAAGCCGGCGCGCAAATTCCAGCGGCACGCCGATGCAGCCATGGGTGGCCCAACCCTCGCGCACATTGCTGCCATGAATGGCTACGCCGTCGCTGGTCAGGCGAAGCGCGTAAGGCATGGGCGCGTCATAAGTGTGCGAATGGTAATTCGCATTCTTGTCCTGGACGGTGAAATCCCCGGTCGGCGTGGCCTTGCCGTCGGTACCGAAAAGAATCACCGCCGAACCGATTTCATGGCCGTCGCGAAAAACCGACAGCAGCTGCAGACCAAGATCGACGCGCACCCATACCGGTCCTCGCGGAACGCGATCCTCATTCCAGACAAAGTCGCCGAACTGCATAGGCTTGGCGACGTCGAGCATGCTGCGCACGATCTCCCGCCGTCCGTCGGGCAGCGAGAGTTGAGGATAGCTGCTTGCCGGATACCAGATTCGCGAAGTGGGCGCCGCCGCTGCCTCAAGGCCCGGTACGGCCAGGACGCTGACCAGACTTGCGGCGAAATACCAGGAGCGGGCGGACATTGGTGTCTACCGCGATTGCGCGCGTTGCTTGCGCGCGCGGCGGCGCGCCGACACAGCCGCTAAGAAGCCCAGTCCCATCATGGTCCAAGTCGCCGGCTCGGGAATGGGGATCGGAGGCCCCGGTGGGGTCAGCGGTGGAGACCCTGGCGGAGTCGGCGGCGGAGATCCCGGAGGCGATGGGGACCCTGGTGGTTGTCCCGGAGGCGGTGGCCCCACCGGCGGCTGTCCCGGAGGCGTCGATCCCGGAGGCGTTGGTGTCGATGGGCCGCCTGGACCGGGAAAGCCAATGGGAAAGAACGGTGTAAAGAAAGGCGGATTGAAAACCCCCGGGCCGGTTTCGACGGTGGGAAGCGGCGTGGGCGCAGGCGCCAAGGCGCCTGCTGGAATGTCCAGAACAACCGGCGGCGCTTCCAGAAGTGGATTGGCCGCGGCGGGGCGTTCGCGCACGGTGGAGAGCACGCGCTCATGCGGTCCGGTTTTGGTTTTGGTCAGATGCCGGGTACCCGAGCGCTTGCCGGGTGAGCGCTGGCCTAATAACGCCAGAGGATCTTTCAGCGCGGCGATGATTTTTTTTCCGACCGCTTGGCCGAGGGCCGGGACGCCGGGGTCAGTCACCGCAACAAAAGTCAGGCCCAACAGCAGTGGCGCAAGCCAGAGCATGCGTTTTTGAGAGACAGTGCGTCCCGCAAACAAGAGATGAAGTCTTGACGACTCGCGCTTGAAAGTGGACTTCCAGCGCCGCAACATAGTGCCGAAAATGTTCCCCACTCCACTCAAGCCTTACGCGAACACTGCGCTCAATAGTTAACGAGCATGTGGCACAGTTAAGATTTGGGCGCCATAAGGAATTTTACCAATGCGCTCCGACGGTTCCGTGATTCTCATACTTTGCCCCCTGTCTTGGTGAAACCGCGGCAAAAAGTTCCTTTCCGCTGTTTAGAGGAGGCGGATTTCCGGGCTTTTCAGCGCGCCCTCCAAAATAGGGAACTATTCTTGGAAAGAAAAAGTGAGCGAGCCATACGCTGCGTCGAGGATCGCGTTCGCAAGCGCACGGACTGTATACCGCAAGAGTCGAAACGCGATTCTTTCGGGCGCCTCTACAAAACCGGGGGCGCTATGCAGGCTCGCTCGAAGGCATAGTTCCCCTTCACGGCGTCCGCCGCGCGAAATACCACCAAGGCCTGATCATAATGCGCCTTGGAAACACCCAAGGGCCCCGACCAGCATCCCAACTGTTGATAGGCCGCCACGGCTTTGACCATGGCTTCCAGACTCTCGCCGGAAAATTGCGGCGCGACATTTTCCGCCACCGCAGGCGCGGGCGCGCTATGCGCCCAGCTTTTGGCTTCGGCAAAGGCGGCGAGAAAAGGCCGGTAGAATGGCCCGTTCACGAATTGCGGCAAACAGCAGACGGTGCTGAAAGAAACTTCCGGCATGGACGCGCCCACCGACACGACGATCTTGCCTTCGCCATCCAATTCCACTTGCTGCGCGGTCGCGCCCTGGAAATGGGCAAAGTCCCCCGTGCCGGAACGAAACGCAGCTCTCAGCGCCGCGCCGGTGCCGCCATCCACCAGCCGTACCTTGGAAACATCCACTTTGTTGTAGGAAAGCGCATAGCGCAGCATATGCGCGGGCTGCCCGCCCAATTCGGCGATAATGGTTTTTCCTTCCAGCTGCTTCCAGTCGAAAGAGGGGCCGTCGCCGCGCCGCACCAGAAAAAAGCCGTCGCGCCGGTTGATCTCGGCGATATGCACCGGGATGGTGGCTTCGCCCCGATCCGACAAGGTCCAATAATTGGAAACCGCGCTTTGGATCACATCCACCGCGCCGTTGCGCAAGCCTTCCACCAAAGGCGTGGAACCGAGCCAGTGGAAATCCGCTTCCACACCATGCTTTTTCAGAAAGCCTTGCGTGACGGTGGCGATCAGCGGTGCATAGAAGATGGTGGGCCGCGCGCCGGTGACATGCAGCGGCCTGGAAGATTGCGCCCGAGCCGTGCCGGTGCTCAGCGCTATGGCACTTCCTCCGATCAAAAAATTGCGCCGGGATGATCTCATTGATGCCTCCCTCATAGCGCCGTCAAATGGCCAAGGCGCAGGCCGGAAACACTTCCGATTTGGTCCCTCTGGGATCACAACCGGCTTCCAGCATGCCGCTTTCCGGATGGCGTTCCGCGGCGCAAAGAAAGCCTTCGCTCCAGGCGGGAGCGATGTCCAGTTCGTGGCCGCGATCTTGCAATCCTTCAAACACGCTGCTTCCGATGGCGGGCTCCAGGCGGACGCGGTTGAGATAGAAATCATGCGGGGCGAAGAAGCCGGGAAAATGTTCGCTGCTGAATTTCGGCGCCTCGATCGCTTCCTGCAGGGACATGCCGAACACCAAGCGGTTCAGCAGGAATTGCAGTTGCCATTGATCCTGCTGGTCGCCGCCCATGCTGCCGAACGCCATCCAAGCTTTGCCGTCTTTCATGACCAAAGACGGGCTGATGGTGGTTCGCGGGCGCTTGAAGGGCGCGACGACATTGGGATGATGCGCCGGCTCCAAATAGCAATTCGACAACCGCATGGAGAGCGGAAAACCCAAAGCCGGTATCACTTCGGACGAGCGTATCCAGCCGCCGCTGGGGGTGAAGGCCGCGGTGAAGCCTTCGGCATCCATGGCGTCGACATGAACCGTGCCAGGGCCCCAGGCGGCGCCGCCCAGGCGTTGATCAGCCGGCAGCAAAACTGCGTCTTTGAGCGGATCGCCCGGGCGAATTTCGGCATTGGCGGCGCGCCCGATCAATTTCGCGCGCATCGCGCCATAGTCATCGGAGAGCAGGGCCTTCATGGGAACCGCCACCTGCTCCGGATCGCCGTAATATTGCTCACGGTCGGCAAAGGCCAGCTTGATGGCCTCCAGCACGGTATGAAGATAGTCCGTGCTGTTGTGCCCCAGCGCCTGAAGGTCGAAACTCTTGAGAATGGAAAGAGATTGCAGCAGCGCCGGTCCTTGATTCCAAGGGCCGCATTTGTGGATATCCGCGCCGGCGTAACGGATGTGCACGCTGGCTTCGACGGGAATGTGAAAGCGATCGAAATCGGTTCGCTCCAGAAGACCGCCCTTGTTCTGGACAAAGCGCACGATCTCGGCGGCGATGTCACCGCGATAGAAGGCGTCGAACACCGCGCGCAGGCCCGTTGCCCGGTTGCCGCCGCAAGTTCTTTCCGCCTGGACCAGATGCAGATACATCTGTGCCAGCGCGGGATTTTTTATCAGCTCTCCCTCCTTCGGCAGCCGTCCATTGGCCAGATAGACCGCCGCGGTGCCCGGCCAGCCTGAAAATTTCTCGACATTGTCGCTGATGCCGGACTTGTGCATGCGTATCAGGCCGGAATGGGCGGGAAATCCGTGTCTGGCCAAATCAATGGCGCGGGCCGATACTTCCTCGAAGGTCAGCCGCCCAAACCGGGATAGCGCCTCGACGATGGCGCCCAAAGCGCCCGGCACGCCGGCGGCCAGCACGCCCTCGGCCGGGATCGCGCTATGACCCAAGTCGCGGAAAGCTTGCGGCGTGGCTCTGCCCGGCGCGGCCATGTTGCCGTTGATGCAAACCACCTCGCCAGAGCCCGGCACGGAAATCAGCATGGGAAGCTCGCCGCCAATGGTGTGCATGTGCGGGTTGACCACGCCCTCCACCAAGGCTGCCGCGCAGGCCGCATCCACCGCATTGCCGTCGCGCTGGAGAATTTCGATCCCGGCGAGAGTGGCGCTGTAATGCTCGGCCGCGACCGCGCCCCGCCTGCCAAACACGCGCGGATAAAACGTCACCTTGTCGGTCGGCTTGGCGCGCCAGCTGCGTGTGCTGCCTTCGACCATTCTTTGAGGCATCTTTACACTTCCCTTACAAACACGGCCTAGCCGGAAGATGCTGAACGGCAATCTTACGGTGGGTCGCTTATGTTCTGGTCTGGAGTTTTTCGGTTTTTCTTGCTGTTCTGGGGATGATCTCACCACAAAAGCCGGCGGATTCCGATGAAAATTACAGGCCGTCCGGTGTATCGGGCCGAGCCGCTCTCGTGTCCCACCGCTGGCCACTTGATCGCCGCGTCTCCGGCAAGGCGAACAAAACCGGCAAGATGCCAACAGCCACAAGGGCGATCATGATGCCGGGGATGATTGGCATGCCGGTCTGTTCTGTCAGAAGCTGGGCGGCAAAGGGCGTGAGCCCGCCAAAGATCGCGGTTGCCGAAGTCGCGCCCAGGGCCAGGCCGCTGATCCTGCCTTCGCCCGGAAATTGCTCCGCGGTCGCCACCGCGCCCACGGCGCTGACCGCGCCCGCCAGGCAAGCCAGAACGACGGCGCCCAACAAGGCATAGACATGAATCCCGCTGGCCATCATGGCAAACATCGCCAAGGGCAGGATGGCGCTGCATCCCGCTAAGACGATTAGAACCGGCTTGCGGCCAAGCCGGTCCGACAATGCGCCCGTCACCGGTGTGATCAGGATGACGGCGACCGCCGCTATGGTGGAAAGTTCGAGCGCTTCGCCTTCACCCAGTTTACCGGCGGAGGTCAGGAAGGCCGGGACATAAGTGATCCCGACATAATAGGTGATGGATCCCAGGGCGGAGATGCAGAAGGACCGGAAAATGCCGCGGCGATAGTGTGTCCAGGTGTAGCGCAAGGGGGCGGCGGGAATCGTGCCGGCGCTGCGTTGGCGTTCAAACTCCGGAGACTCTTGCATGGTCGAGCGGGCGATCCACACGCTTCCCGCCAGTGCGGCGCCGACCAGAAAAGGTATCCGCCAACCCCAGGCGTCCAAATCCGCCGTGCTCATCCCATTGACGGTGAGGGTGGAAACGCCTACCGCCAGCAAGCCGCCGACTTCGCTGGCGGCTGACGCCCAGGATGCCATCAAGCCGCGCTTGTGCGCCGGTGCGCTCTCCAGCAGATACGCCACCACCACGCTGTATTCACCACCGACGGAAAAGCCCATGACGCAGCGCAGGAGAAAGAGTAGCCAGCCGGCCAACACACCGGCC
>Ga0070666_10002400_pt1 | contig 11330 bp, 13 predicted proteins | sample KBSS23metaG_FD_64677 | JGI IMG/M metagenome (GOLD analysis project Ga0070666, IMG submission 64677) | Switchgrass rhizosphere microbial communities from Kellogg Biological Station, Michigan, USA - KBS S2-3 metaG | ecosystem: Host-associated > Plants > Roots > Rhizosphere > Soil ... | reverse complement strand
ATCTTTCCGCATTTCACGCAATGCAGGGGCTCAGGAAAGGACGAGCGTTGTTCCGGACCCGCTGACGAGTAGCCGCCACTATCGTAGGCCGCTCGCCTCTCCGGATCGGATAAAACCTTGTAAGCATCGTTTAGAAGCTGGAATGCCCGATTTGCATCGGGGCCGGGGTTCTTATCTGGATGCAGTTCTTTTGCGAGCCGACGATAAGCCGAACGAATTTCTTCATCCGTCGCCTTGGGCGAGACGCCCAGCCGGGCGTAGTAGCCCTTAGGGTCCGAAGTTGATTCCATCTGACCAGCCCACGCCCGCGCTAAGAACTATATTCCGCGTTGTGCAACTGGTCGAATACAATCGAGTCTTTCAGCCAGTGAGTTTAGGATGACGGCCCCGGTAACAGCATGCGTCTTCTGCGGTGATCCTGATCCAACACATCTGACGTGGGAGCACCTCTGGCCACGGTGGTCACACCGAGAGATCGTCCGCTCAATGCGAAAGTGGAATGGAATTTATGGCCTACAGCGAATCGAATCTGATCGCATCGAACCCTCAAACCCCAAGTACCGGAAACGTGGTGGCGACATCCACGACTTCCAGGTCCGTTGTGTTTGTGGCGGAACAGATACTCGCTGCAACAGCGGTTGGATGAAGCGCTTAGAAGATCGCGCGCGGCCCATCCTAATTCCATTGATGAATGGAGACGAATGTAGGCTGTCGCCGGTTGATCAGCGGACCGTCGCTGCATGGTGTGCGCTCAAAGCGATGGTGGCGGAGTTCGATGCATTCGGCCACGTGACCACTACGCAAGCAGACCGAGAACGAATGATGAGACTTCAACTCCCACCGGAAGACGGATGGGGGATTTGGATCGGCTGTTTAACGTCGGGCATGGCCGGGCTACTTGGGATCGCATCCATTTGCATTCTGGCCTGAGCCAGAGCGCGCGCATTTGCTTGGCACGCCAACAACTGACTTCAACGGTCAGGCAACTTTTCAGGTCGTCAAAAAGCTTTTCGTTCAGATCATCCGGTGCCAAGAGCCAAGCTTGGTTGCGAAATGGAAGTTCGACGGCAAATCGAGCAACGTACTACGGCGGATATGGCCGCCGACCGGATACAGTTTGATGTGGCCACCGCCGATAATGGATGACCAAGATGCAGACTATGTAGCGTCTGCATTTCCGAGAGAGGCGACTCGTGCCGTTCAACGCAGACTCTGGCGTGACGGAAAGCTGCCCGCACTCGCGACCGAAAGTTCAAATTAATCCGTACACGTCAGATGCGCATCTTCCGTGCCAAGTAGACCGGGGGTTTGGGTCCCTGCCCGGCTATTCAAAATTTAGCACGCTACCGACTCTAACTCGAAGCAACCTCTTTTTCGTGGCACACACAAATCCTATAACGGTCGCTAGTGGGATTGTGTGGTGACCCAGGCCACACCATCGCGATACAGTCGCGGTCTCAACGCGTCAGCGAGGACCGGACATGGCGGACAAATCCGAACCCGACGAGATCATCAAGCTCTGGCCCGATGGCCCGCCGACCAAGCTCGAAGGCGTGGGGCCCGAGGCGTCCTACGAGGCGCCGGTGGGCGCCGCGGCGAAGGCGACGATGCTGCGCAACGTGTCAGAGGCGACGCTGTCGGTGTACCGGCCGGCGAAGCCGAACGGTGTCGGCGTGGTTGTCTGCCCCGGCGGCGGCTGGCGGCTGCTGGCGTGGGAGCATGAAGGCCTCGATGTCGTGAAATGGCTGACGGGGCTCGGCTACACTGCGTTCCTGCTTAAGTACCGCGTGCGCGGTACGCCGGTGTCGCAGGCCGAGTACGAGGCCGACCTGATGAAGGGCATGTCACGGCTCGACCTGACACGCACGGGAAAGAATGCGTACCGCACCATCGGCGAGATCGCGGCCCTGGTCGATGGCGGGCCTGGCGATGTACTCAAAGAAGCGCGCGCGGTGGCCGCGGATGACGGACGGCGCGCGGTGGCAATCGCGCGCGAGCGGGCCAAGCAATACGACATCGATCCGAACAAGATCGGCATGCTCGGCTTCTCGGCGGGCGCGTTCCTCGTGACCGACGTCGCGATGGATCCCGGCGGCGCGCCGCCGCTGGCGTTCGTGGCGCCGATCTATGGCGGCGAAACGACAGGCAAGCCGGTGCCGAAGGATGCGCCGCCGATGTTCACCTGCATCGCGCAGGATGATTTCCTGCTCTACCGCGTGGTCGAGGGGCTGTATGCGGACTGGACCGACGCCGGGCGTTCGGCGGAGCTGCACATCTACCGGCGCGGGGCGCACGGCTTCGGCATGGTGAAACAGGGCTTCCCGTCGGACCGCTGGATCGAGCAATTCCACGAGTGGCTCGTGGACCTGGGATTCAAGTAAGTCCGGGCTATACGCGCCGGCGCAGGTCGTCCGGCACGCCGTCGGCGCGGGTTTGCGGGACGATCTTCTCGCCGGTGCGCTGGTTCACATAGAACTTCCACGGATAGTGGTCGCCCTCGCCGCCGGCGCCATGCGCCTGCATGTGGTTCGAGACGGCCTTGCGCCACCTGTCCGACATGTTCGCGGTCGTCATGTGGGGCATGTTCGAATGGTGGAACGTGACACTGCCGCGCTTTATCGGCGCCACGATCATCTTCGACAGGTCCGGCTGGCAGTGCAGGATATCGCTGGCCATGCCCTCGATGCCCTTGTGCGTCAGCACCTCACCCTTGTGCGCACCGTCGATGAAATGCATGCAGCCATTGTTCGCGTCGACATCCTGAAGCGGGATCCAGCAGGTGGCGCCCTTGTTGCGCAGGTTGCGGCCCCAATAGCCTTCGTCCTGGTGCCAGTCGGTCGCCACAGATTTTCCGGGCGGCTTGCCGAGGAACTGGTCGTACCAGAAGTCGAGCGCGAGGCCGGTGAGCTGGCGCCCGAATTGCACCAGCCATCTGCGGTAGGGCATGTCCTTCACGTCCTTCCAGACAAAGGACGGCGAAGACTGGACGATGCGGAAGGAGCGTTCCTCACGCTTCTCCTTCGCGTCCCAGGCCCAGTCGAAGGCGAGCTTCTCCTTGTCGGCCAGGATCATGTCGCAGTGATGCTCGATCCGGTCGAGGTCGTCCTGCGGGATGGCGTCTTCGACGACCAGCCAGCCGTGCTTGTCGTAGAACGCGATCTGTTCGGGCGAGGCGGTGGGATAGCTCATGACAGACCCGGCGGAATTCGACTAACATGTTAGACCGCTGCCTTGTTAGGTCAACGGGCGGGGTCAACCGGAGCGCGCGCGTGACCGAACCTTTTCGCCTGAGTGGCGAGGAACTGAACGGTCTCAACGAAAACGGCTATGTCGTGCGCCGCGGCGTGTTCACACGCGGCGAATGCGCGGCGATGGCGGAAGGCGTCGAGCAGCTCGAACGCGACCTGCTAAGCGCCAAGCGGCGCACCAAGCACACGGCCGGCAGCTACCTGTTCGAGCTGCAACGCGAATTCGGCACCATCGTGAAATGGGAGCCGGACTTTCCCGAGGTGGTGCAGGGTGTCGAGCCGTTCGCGCACATCTCGCCGGTGCTGGACAAATGGGCCCGCGATCCCCGGCTGTGGAATCCGTCCAAGGACGTGATCGGCCAGGACGCGATCGACCTGTTCACCGAGAAACTCACCATGAAGCGGGCGCACACCGGCGGCACCATCGTGCTGCACCAGGATTACCCGTACTGGCGGCCGATGACGAAGGTGGCGCACAAGATCATGACCGCGCTGATCTATCTGGACGACGCCACGATGGCGAATGGCTGCCTGGAGGTGGTGCCGGGGAGTCATCGCGACGGGATGGTGCCGGAGCGGATCACCAACGAAGGCTTCGGCGCCAACGAGAGGGACCCGGCGCGGTACGATACGGGCGCGCTGATCCCGGTGGAGGCGCCGGCGGGCACGGTGGTGTTCTTCGGCGGCTTCCTGGTGCACCGATCCCTGCCGAACCGGAGCGCGCAGGACCGGCGGGCCCTGCTCTATTCGTACCAGCCCGCGGGCTATCCGCACTCGCTGGAGCTCAGCAAGCTGACACCGCGCGCGGCAACAGCGTAGCGCTCTGCGCCGGCGATTGCCCGACGGGCGATGCGAGCAACCGTCACAGGCGGAGAACGGACGCTCGTGTGTCGGACGCCCGGAACCAACTCGGCGTCGAAGACGCTCTGCTATAGTGATGCGTCCAGAGGATTGCACGCCATGCTCAAGCTGAAAGACGAGACCCTGCTCAAGGCCGATGCCTATGTCGGCGGCGCGTGGACGCAAGCCGCATCGGGTGCGCGGTTCGCGGTGCGCAATCCGGCGACGGGCGAGGAATTGGCCCAGGTGGCCAATCTCGACGCGGCGGATGCGCAGCGCGCCATCGCGCAGGCGCTGGTGGCGTGGCGCGGCTGGCGGGCCAAGACGGCCAAGGAGCGCGCCGGGCTGATGCGAAAATGGTTCGAGCTGATCATGGCCAACCAGGAAGACCTGGCGCGGATCATGACCGCCGAACAGGGTAAGCCGCTGGCGGAGACGCGCGGCGAGGTCGGTTATGGCGCCAGCTTCATCGAATGGTTCGCGGAGGAAGGAAAGCGCATCTATGGCGACGTGATCCCGACCTTCGCGCAGGGCAAGCGCGTGCTGGTGTTCAAGGAGCCGGTGGGCGTGGTGGCGGCGATCACGCCGTGGAATTTCCCCAACGCGATGATCACGCGCAAGGCAGCGCCGGCGCTGGCGGCGGGCTGCACCTTCCTGATCAAGCCGCCGTCGGAGACGCCGCTGTCGGCGCTGGCACTGGCCGTTTTGGCGGAGCGCGCGGGGATTCCGGCGGGCGTGTTCAACGTGGTGACGTCGGACAAGGCGGCGGAGGTCGGCCGCGAGTTCACCGAGAGCCCGATGGTGCGCAAGTTCAGTTTCACCGGCTCGACCGAGATCGGGAAGCTGTTGATGCGGCAGTCGGCATCGACCGTGAAGAAGGTGTCGCTCGAGCTGGGCGGCAATGCGCCGTTCATCGTGTTCGACGACGCCGACCTGGATGCGGCGGCCGACGGCGCGATGCTGTCGAAGTACCGCAACATGGGACAGACCTGCGTCTGCGCCAACCGCCTGCTGGTGCAGGAGGGCGTCTATGACGCGTTCGAAAAGAAGCTCGCCGGGCGCGTGGGCAAGATGAAGCTCGGCAACGGGATGGACGACGGCGTCACGCAAGGACCGCTGATCAACGAGGATGCCGTCGAGAAGGTCGAGCGCCTGCTGAAGGACGCGACGGCCAAGGGCGCGAAGATCGTGATGGGCGGCAAGCGCAGCGCGCTGGGCCATACGTTCTTCGAGCCGACCATCGTGACGGGCGCAACGCCGATGATGGACCTCGCAAAGCAGGAGATTTTCGGGCCGGTGGCGCCGCTGTTCCGCTTCAAGACCGAGGCCGAGGCGATCCAAATGGCGAACGACACCGAGTTCGGCTTGGCGGCGTATTTCTATACCCGCGACATCGGACGGACGATCCGCGTCGCCGAGGCGCTGGAATACGGCATCGTCGGCATCAACGAAGGCATCATCTCGAGCGAGGTCGTGCCGTTCGGCGGCATGAAGGAAAGCGGCACCGGACGCGAAGGCAGCAAGTACGGGATCGAGGACTACCTCGAGATCAAATACGTGCTGCTGGGCGGCATCGGGGCGCCTTAGCCGGGGCGGTCAGCCGCCGGCCGGGCATTCCTCGTTCATCTGGTTGCGACAGGTCACGAAACAGTTGTTGCTCGTGCTCTTGCACTGCGCCGCGCAGATTTTGTTGGCGTCGTCCCAGCAGGTGTTCCGGCCGGCGGTGAGCCGCAGCACGGCGGTGCCGGTGTATTTCGGCAGGACCGGCGACGCATCGGACTGCGCAAGCCAGTTTGCGCCCAGGATCGTCACGCCGATCATGGCGGCGGCGGCCAGAAGCATGGTCTTCATTGCTGTTGCTCCCCTTTGGTCAGCACTTGCCGTCGGCGCGGCCTAGCAATTGTGGATTCTGCGGTAAGACTCCGAGCACGACGCATAGGGCCGCTTGATGCAGGCCGCGCGGATAGCCGCCTCGCTGCACTCTGCGGGAGGCCCAACGGACTTGATCAGCTGAATGCCATGCGCCGCGGGCGCGGGCGCCGCCGGCGCGACATAGGTCACGGCATTCGCCGCGAGAATTGTGCCGCACATCACGGCAGAGGCCAGCAACAACGCCTTGATCATCATCCTGGTTTCCTCGCCGCTCAGCACTCGTACTTCATGACCTGGTCGACGCACTTGTTGAACTTGGTCCTGTCGGGCAGCTGGTCCTGGCACCGCTTTTCCGCATAGGGGCGACAGGTCTCGTTCCCGGCCAGGCGCGCATCACCGATCCGGCTGTAGGTCAACGGCCTGGCGACGACATGCTCGTCAAACGTCGTGGCGTTTGCCGCAAAGGCGGTGCTGCCGAGTGCAACCGTTGCCAGCAAAATCAGTTTCTTCACGTGCATCTCCATCAATTGTCGCATTGGCCGGTCTCGCGGGCGCTCTGCATGCACTCGCCATAGCGCGCGCAGACCGTCCGATCGTTCGACGCGCGGCATTGGTCGCCCAACGCCTTGCAGGCCCGCTCTATACACTCGTAGTCCTGGGCGGCGACGCGCAGGAAGGGCGTCGCGCTGTGGCCCGGGATTCGGCTGTAGGTCTCGCGCTGCGGCGTCAGATGCGTGTCGGCGATGGTCGTGCCGGTTGCGAACAGAACTGCGCTCAACGCGACGGCAGCAAGGACAAGGTTCTTCACGATGGTTCTCCCCGTAGAGGGAGAACGATGGCCCTCCGGGCGCGCCTTGGCGATGTCCATTTTTGGGCGGAACGAATGATTTTGTCGTTCTACGGGATGTTCGTGGCGCCGAACTTCGTGGCGAGGTCGAGGCGCGACGGGTTCACGTCAATGGCGATGATCGTGGCGGCACGCGCATGCACCGCGCCCTGGATGCAAGAGAGGCCAACGCCACCGCAGCCGAGCACGACGACAGAACTACCGGCTTTCACCTTCGCCGCACTGGTAACGCAGCCGAAGCCCATCATCACGCCGCAGCCGAGCAGCGCGGCGGACCGAAACGGAATCGCGACATCGATTTTGGTCACAGCCTGTCGCGGCCAGGCCGGCGCCCTCATGGCCCGTGATGTGCGGGAAACGGCGGTTCAGCATGTCGAGGTGGTGTGGCAGACGCCGCTGGCCCCGATCTCGACCAGCACTCGTTGGCCTGCGGCGCGCCGAGGGTCAGCTCCTGCAAAGAGAACTGGCCGTCGCCGGCGGTCAGGAGGGCTTTGGCGGTGGTCATGGCTTGTAGCCTAGGGTGGCCGTCACTAACATGCCAGTCGATGATGTTCGGTCCGCCACCCGCCGTCCCGTTCGAACTCACGCCACGGCGCGAGGAGATCGAGTTCTTTCGCGAAAACGGCTTCCTGAAGGTGGAGCGCATCACCAGCGATGAAGAGATCGCATGGCTGCGGCAGATCTTCGAGCACCTGTTCTCCGACGAGCATGCCGGCAAGCCGGGTGCGCCGCTGGACCGCTCTGGCACGCCGGTGGACGGCGAACCGCGGGCGCGGCTGACGCAGGCGTTCTTCCCGGAGATCTATTTCCCGGAGATTCTGGACAGCCAGTTTCGGCGCAACGCCAAGCGCTACGCCGCGGCGCTGCTCGGCCAACCCGAAGGCGACCTGTCGAGCTGGGGTCACATGATCCAGAAGAAGCCCGGCGGGCGCGCCGCGTCGTGGCATCAGGACCATGCCTATTGGGAGCCGGAGCTGGACTACTGCGCCCTGGGCGTGTGGCTGCCGATGCACGACGTGACGGTCGAGATGGGCGCAATGCAGTTCATCCCCGGCTCGCACAAGCGCGGACTGGTGCCGCACCGCCAGGAAGATGCACCCGAGCACAACGTGCTGGCGGCGCGCGATCCGGTGGACGCGGCAAAGGCGGTGGCCTGTCCGCTGAAAATGGGCGGCGCGACGTTCCATCACTCCGAGACGCTGCACTACACGGCGCCGAATGCCACGAACACGGTGCGCATGGCGTTTCCGATGGAATTCCAGGTCGCGCCGAAGCGGCGTGACGTGCCCGAGAGCATGCCGTGGATCGACGAGCATCGCGCCGCGCTCGGCAACAAGCCGCGGCCGTTTGTCTATGTCGCCGACGGCAAGTTCGTCCGCCTCTAGCCGATCTCTTTCAGCTTCTCTTCGATCGAGCGCCCGACCTGCGCCAGATGCGCGCGCATGGCGGCGGCGGCGAACTCGCCGTCGCGGGTGCGCAGCGCATCCACCAGGGCGCGGTGCTCAGCCAGCGTCTGCTCCGGGCGCCCGGTTTCCGGCAGCGCGAGACGGCGGATGCGGTCGAGCGGCGCGCGGGCCGCTTCCAGCAGGCGGATGGCGCGCGGCGCTTCCAGCGCGCCGAACAATGCGGCGTGGAGGCCTTCGTCGAGATCGTAAAACTGCTCAAGGTTGCCGGACTTCAGCGCGCGGGTCTGGGCAGCGATGTTGACGTCCAGCTTGTCCAGCGTGGCGGCGTCCGCGAGCGGCGCGAGGCGCCGCATCGCTTCGACTTCCAGCGCCGCGCGGATGAACAGGCTCTCGCGCACGTCGGAGGCGCGGATGGTCGCGACGAAGCTGCCATGTTGCGGGAAAACGTCGATCAGGCCTTCTTCTGCAAGGCGCGCGATGGCCTCGCTGACGGGCGCGCGGGAGACGCCGAGTTCGAGCGCGATTTCCTCCTTGCGCAGCGGCGCGCCGGGTTGGAGCGCGAGTTCGCGGATGCGGCGGCGGAGCACGGCATAGACACGCTCGGTCTTCGAGAGGTCGCGATCTTCGATGACGGGCTGGCTCATGCGGCTTTCAGCAGAGCAGAGCCCACAAGCTCCTGCAACCGCTCGCTGCGCGGATAGGGCGTGCCGGTGTATTGGCGGAAGCCCTCGGCGAACGCGACGCCGAACGGGCGCGCCACCTTGGCGCTGAAACGCTCCATTGCCTGTGAGAAGTTGCTCTCGCCGTGCTGCTTGTCGACCCAGCGGACCTGGCTGGCGTGGCAGTTGAGCATGTTCTTCTTCATCTCGATGTGCGCGGAAATATCGACCGCGAAATCGGGCGTCACGTGCTGGCCGTTGCGGTCTCGGCCTTCGATTGGATCCATGAAATAGAGATGCGGGATGTGCGCCAGCGGCGCGGACGGGCCGGTGGCGTAGTTCTTCACGGTCGACGCAAAGCACGCGTCGCGCACGAGGATGGAGGTAGCCTCGTGATCTGGATGGTAGTCAGCGGGTGAGCCGGTGATGACGATCTCGGGCTGAACGGCGCGGATCAGCTCGACGGCGCGGCGGCGGCCATCATCGTCATTGAAGACACAGAGATCTGGCACATTGGCGCAGCGGTAGCCGGCGCCGATCATCTTCGCGGCGGCAGCGGCTTCGCCTTTGCGGATGCGGGCGGTTTCCTCCGGCGCGGTGTCGATCGCGCCGCAATCACCCGCGGTCATGGTGGCGATGGTGACGCGGTGGCCGTTCGCGGCAAGCAGCGCCAGCGTGCCGGCAGCCAGCGTCTCGATATCGTCGGGATGCGCATGGAAGGCGAGGATGTGCGTCATGCGGCAATCCTAGTGAGGATGGCGCGGGCGGCAAACACGGCGGTCGAGAAGCAGGCTTGCAGGAGATAGCCGCCAGTGGGCGCCTCCCAGTCGAGCATTTCGCCGACGGCATAGGTGTTCGGGATGGCCTTGAGCATAAGCGCGTCGTCGACGGCGTCGAACGCAACGCCGCCGGCGGTCGAGATGGCGCGGGTGACCGGCTGGGCGCCGGTGAGCGTGACGGAAACGGATTTCAGGCGCTCGGGTGGCGTGTTGGTCTCGCGCAGCAGATTGGACTCCATCGGGGAAAGGCCGGCGGCCTTGCGCAAGAAGTTGGCGAGCGAGTCCTTGCCCTGCGGGCGCGCCAGGCGGCTCGTAACCTGCTGCGTGGAAAAATCGGGGCGCAGGTCGATCTCCAGGACGATCGTGCCGCTCGATGCGAGGGCGTCACGCAGGAGGGACGAGAGCGCGTAGACCACGCCGCCTTCAAGGCCATAGCGTGTGATCATGGCGTCGCCGCGCGCTGTGTGATCGCCATAGCGGAGTCCGACATTCTTGAGCGGCTGGCCGGCGAAGCGGGTGCGGAAGAGTTCGCTCCATGCGACGTTGAAGCCCATATTGGTGGGACGCAGCGGGCTGATCTGCACCCCCCTGTCTTGCAGCGCGACGGCCCAACCGCCGTCGGCACCGAGGCGCGGCCAGCTTGCGCCGCCGAGCGCGAGGACGGTGACGCCGGGCGTGCCGGCAATGTCGCCACCGGGCGTGTGGAAGAGAAGCGTATTGTCCGACCAGCCGCGCCAGTCGTGGCGCAGGCGGAACTGGACGTTCTGCTTGTTGAGACGGCCCAGCCAGGCGCGCAGCAGCGGCGAAGCTTTCATCGCCTTCGGGAACACGCGGCCGCTGGAGCCGGTGAACGTGTGGGCGCTGAGCGTGTTGGCCCAGTCGATCAGCGCCAGCGGCGGAAAGGCTTTCAGCATCGGGCCCAGATTCGCCGATGCCGCGCCATAGCGAGTGGCGAAGATGTCGAAGCGTTCGGAGTGCGTGAGATTGAGGCCACCGCGGCCGGCCATCAGGAACTTGCGGCCCACCGACGGCATGCGGTCGTACACCGTCACGGCCATGCCGCCGGCGCTCAACACCTCCGCCGCCATCAAGCCCGCGGGTCCCGCGCCGATCACTGCCGCCGTCTTTGTCATACCCGATGTATGCACGCTTCCCTTAACGGCTTCTATCACCTAAGGGTCGGCCATGTTGCGGGTGTCGGAAATCAAGCTGCCGCTGGACCATGGGCCGGACGCGCTGAAGAGCGCGCTGCTCAAGAAACTGCGCCTGAGCGCGGACGCGTTGACGTCGTTCGCCGTGTTCAAGCGCGGTGTCGATGCGCGCAAGAGATCGGCGATCCTGTACGCCTACATCGTCGATGCGGATGTGGCGGACGAGGCGGACGTGCTGCGGCGGAACAAGAACGATCCGCACATCACGCGCACGCCGAACCTGGAATATCCCGGCGCGGCACCGGCACCGTCGGCTCTGTTCCTGCGGCCGGTGGTGATCGGTGCGGGGCCGTGCGGGCTGTTCGCAGCACTGATCCTGGCGCAGGCGGGATACCGGCCGATCATCCTGGAACGCGGCAAGGTGGTGCGCGAGCGCACCAAGGACACCTGGGGTCTGTGGCGCAACTCGGTGCTCAATCCGGAATCGAACGTGCAGTTCGGCGAGGGCGGCGCGGGCACGTTTTCGGA
>Ga0070666_10002399_pt1 | contig 11331 bp, 10 predicted proteins | sample KBSS23metaG_FD_64677 | JGI IMG/M metagenome (GOLD analysis project Ga0070666, IMG submission 64677) | Switchgrass rhizosphere microbial communities from Kellogg Biological Station, Michigan, USA - KBS S2-3 metaG | ecosystem: Host-associated > Plants > Roots > Rhizosphere > Soil ... | reverse complement strand
CCTCGCCGGCCCCCAGGGCACGCTCTACGGCGCCTCGAGCGAGGCGGGCACGATCCGCATCATCACGAACAAGCCCGAGCTCGGGGTCACCAGCGGCCGCATCGACGGCGAGATCAACCACGTCGCCCATGGCGACTGGGGCGGCAAGCTCGAGGGCATGATCAACCTGCCGATCGCGCCGCGAATCGCGTTCCGCGGAGTCGCCTTCTACGAGCGCGACGGCGGCTATATCGACAACGTCTTCGGGGAGCGGACCTATACCTCGGAGCGCGGCGACCAGCATTACGACAACAGCGCGGTGGTCGAGAAGAATTACAACGACCTCAAGACCTACGGCGGCCGCGCGGCGCTGAAGGTCGACCTCGACGACAATTGGACCGTGACTCCGACCTTCCTCTACCAGAAGGCGACGGCCGACGGCTCCTTCTTCATGGATGCCGACCAAAAGGATCTCGACACGGTTCGGTTCAAGCCCGAGATCGCCAAGGACAAATTCTGGCAGGCGGCGCTGACGATCAACGGCAAGCTGGCCAATTTCGACATCACCTATGGCGGCGCCTTCATGGACCGCAAACGCTACGCGTTTACCGACTACACCGATTATACTGACGCCTATGACGCGATTTATGCGTCAAGCGGCGGAATCCTCGATTATTTCTATTTTCGAGACAATGCGGGCAACAACGTCGATCCGCGCCAGTTCATCATCGGGACCGACCACTTCACCAAGATGAGCCATGAGCTTCGGGTATCGTCGCCAAGCGACAAGCCCATCCGCTTCCTGGCCGGTGCCTTCTACCAGGTTCAGACCAACCACATCCTTCAGGATTACCTCGTCGCCAACCTGGCTGACGACCTATCGGTTGGCGGCTGGCCGGGAACCTTGTGGCTCACCAATCAGAAGCGCGAGGACAAGGACTGGGCGATCTTCGGCGAAGCGAACTGGGACATCACTCCGCAGCTGACCGTCACCGGAGGCTTGCGTTTCTACAAGTTCAACAACAGCCTGTTCGGTTTTGCCGGCTTCGGCGACCCCAACCCGGTCGGCTCGGCGACGGGCGAAGGACGCTGCCTGACCACGACCGGAGAAGACCTCGTCGATAATCCCGGCGGCACTCTCGCCACGGGCAGCCTGAAATACGATATCCCGTGCTTCAACGTTGCCGACGTCAATGCCGATGGGGAAGCGGTACCGCGGCGAAGCAAGGGCCACGGTCATATCCACCGCCTCAACGTGCAATGGAAACCGCAGCAGGGGCTCATGGTCTACGCGACCTGGTCGAGGGGTTTCCGTCCCGGCGGCATCAACCGTCAGCCGGGGCTGCCGGGCTACCAACCGGACTTCCTGACCAACTACGAGCTCGGTTGGAAGACGACGTTCTGGGGTAGCCGCCTGCGCTGGAACGGCGCGATCTATCACCAGAAGTGGAGCGGGCTCCAGTTCAGCTTCCTTGGCCAGAACAGCCTGACGCAGATCCAGAACGGTCGCGACGCAAAGGCTGACGGCATCGAGACCGACCTGAATTACGTTTCGGGGGGCCTCACTCTGACGGCGGCGGCGGCCTATGTGAACGCAAAGACCAAGGGCAACATCTGCCACGTGGCCATCTCGATCGATCCGAGCCCTGATTGCAGCGGCTTCGACGCTCACAATCCGCCCCGGCCCGACTACATCGTCGCCCGGTCGGGAACACGTCTGCCGATCACGCCCAAATTCAAAGCGAGCGCGACGGCGCGCTACACCTGGCCGATGTGGACCGGCAAGATGCACGTGCAGGGGTCGGTCGCTTACCAGGGCTCGGCGCCGTCGGACATCGACGAAGCTCAGGCGGCACTGCTGGGCAAGCTCAAGTCTTCCACCCTGGTCGATCTTTTCGCCGGCTATGAGTGGGGCAATTACAGCGTCGAGATGTTCGGATCGAACATCTTCGACGAGCGCAACGAGCTTTCGCGCTTCGTGGTCTGCAGCGTCTGCGAGCAGGTCAAGATCGTGCCCGGCAGGCCGCGAACCCTGGGCCTTCGGGCGGGGGTCAAGTTCTAGCGCGCATCGGCTCGCCCGGACTGCGTTTCGCCGCGGCGATCGTCGCGCTTGCGGCGGTGTGGCTGGCGATGCTGCTGACGGGCGGCGGACCGCTCGATCGCGCAGTGTACGAAGCGCTGTACGCCGGGCACCGGCCGGCGCTGCGCGTCGCGGCGCACCTCTTCACCGCGTTCGGCGAGCCGACCGTCCTCATCGGCGCGGGTATCGTCGCCGCGGTTTGGCTGTGGCTTGCGGGGCATCGGCATCTGCCGTGGGTGCTGACGGCGATCATCCTCGTCGGCCGGGGCTTAAGCGAAGCGCAGAAATATTGGGTCGCGCGGGCGAGGCCCGGCCTCGAGCCGCACCTGGTGGTGGTGAAGACCTCGTCCTTCCCCAGCGGTCATGCGACGAGCTCGATGATCTTCTACACGACGCTCGCGCTGGTCCTGACGGCTGGTACGCGGTGGCGCGGCACGGCGGTGGCCGGCGCGGTCCTGCTGTCCCTGCTGATCGGCGTCAGCCGCGTGATGCTCGGCGTGCACTGGCCGAGCGACGTGATCGGCGGCTGGTCCTTCGGGCTGCTGTGGGTGCTGCTGACGCTGCGCCTCGCCGAGCGCACGGTGAAGGGTTATGATGCGTAACGAGGGGAGGGACTCATGAACCGACCATTCACCTGGATCGCATCGGCCATTTTCGCGCTGATGGCACTGGTCCACATCTACCGGCTGTTCACGCATTTTCAGATCATCGTCGGGCCGCACGCCATCCCCGAGTGGGTGAGCTACGTCGCGATCGTCGTCACCGAGGCGCGGGGGACCGGCGGGCCCTAGACGTTGAAGCGGAACAGCAGGATGTCGCCGTCCTGGACGACATATTCCTTGCCCTCCGAGCGCATCTTGCCCGCTTCCTTGGCGCCGGTCTCGCCGCCGAACCTGACGTAATCCTCGTAGGCGATGGTCTCGGCGCGGATGAAGCCGCGCTCGAAATCGGTGTGGATCTCGCCGGCCGCTTCGGGCGCCTTGGCGCCCCGGTGCGTGGTCCAGGCGCGCGCTTCCTTCGGCCCGGCGGTGTAGAAGGTGATGAGGCCGAGGAGCTCGTAGGATGCGTGGATCATCCGATTGAGGCCGGTTTCGTGCAGGCCAAGGTCGGCCAGGAACGCGTCGCGCTCGTCGCTCGGCAGAGTTGCGATCTCGGCCTCGATCGCCGCCGATATGACGACCGCGCGGGCATTCTCCGCCGCGGCCTTGGCGACGACCCGTTCGGACAGGGCGTTGCCGGTCGCGGCGTCGCCCTCGTCGACGTTGCAGGCGTAGAGGACCGGCTTGGCGGTCAGCAGCTGGGCGCGTTGCAGCGCGAGCTCTTCCTCATGGTCTTTCGGCCTGGTCAGCCGGGCGGGCTTGGAATCGCGCAGCAGCTCCAGCGCCTGGCCGAGCACCGAGGCTTCGATCTTGGCTTCCTTGTCACCCTGCTGGGCCTTCTTGACCAGATTGGGAACGCGCCGCTCGAGGCTGTCGAGGTCGGCGAGCATCAGCTCGGTCTCGACCGTCTCGGCGTCGGCGACCGGGTCGACCCGGCCTTCGACGTGGGTGACGTCGCCGCCCTCGAAGCAGCGCAGCACGTGGACGATCGCGTCGACTTCGCGAATGTTGGCGAGGAACTGATTGCCGAGCCCTTCGCCCTTGGATGCGCCGCGGACCAGGCCGGCGATATCGACGAACTCGATCTGCGTTTCGACCTCCTGCGCCGATCCGGCGATCTCGCGGATTTTGTCGAGCCGCGCGTCGGGCACCGCGACGCGGCCGACGTTGGGCTCGATCGTGCAGAACGGATAATTCGCCGCCTGCGCCGCGGCGGTCTCGGTCAAGGCGTTGAAAAGCGTCGATTTGCCGACGTTCGGCAGGCCGACGATGCCGCAGCGGAAGCCCATGTGTTCTCCAATATCTTGTCCGTCATCGCGAGCGAAGCGTGGCGATCCAGGGTCCCTCTGGATTGCCGCGTCGCCTTCGGCTCCTCGCAATGACGGGTTTGGCGCTCTCTAGGCGAAGTTGAACGAAATGCTCAACCGCTCGCCCTTGCCGCTGCCCGCAAGCACTTCGTGCCGCAGCCAACTCTCCCACATCAGCACCAGGCCGGGGCGGGGCTCGATGGTAACGAAAGTCTCGGGCCGGGGCGGCGCGGCCATCATCAGGGGGAGCCGCGGGTCTTCGAACCGAATCGCGCCCGAACCCTTCGGAACCTCGACGTAAAAGGTGCCCGAGATGATGCTGTGCGGGTGGATGTGTCCACTGTGCTGTCCACCGGCTTTCAACAGGTTGACCCACAGGCTGTCCAGCTTCGGCTTGCGCTCCCACCCGAGCTCGCGGGCGAAGGTAGCGGCGTGGCGGGTGAGGAGCTTGGCGAGATCCGCGAAAGCCGGGTCGCGCCTCGGCAAATCGTTGAGCGAGGCGTAACTGGTGTAGCCGCCGTATCGGTGCTCCGCCGACCAGCGGCGGCCGGCTACGTCGTCTTCGGAAAGCATGCGGATTGAGTGAGCGAGCTCCTCGATCGGCCGCTCGTCGCCGATGTCGGATTCGTACAGCTGCGTGGGGAAGAGCGAGCGGGTCATTCGCTCTGCTGCAGCCTCAGCGCGACTTCGCTCATGAACCGCGGATCGTCGCCGTCGGCGAGCCAGTCGGCCTCGGCGGCGATCGCTGCGAGCATGTCGCTCAGCGGCTCCATTTCCGACTTGGCGTAATTGCCGAGGACGTGGGGGGTAACGAGGTCCTTCCGACCGGGGCCGGGGTGGCCGATGCCGATGCGCACGCGGCGGAAGTCTGGGCCGAGGCTGGCGTCGATCGAGCGCAGGCCGTTGTGCCCGGCAAGGCCGCCGCCAACGCGGACCTTGACCTTGAACGGGGCGAGATCGAGCTCGTCGTGGAACACGGTCAGCGCATCGGTGTCGAGCTTGTAGAATTTCAGCGCCTGCTGAACCGCGTCGCCGCTGTCGTTCATGAAGGTCTGGGGCCTGAGCAGGAGCACGCGGTGGCGGCCGATGCGGCCTTCGGCCACGAGGCTGCGGAACTTCTTCTGCCACGGGCCGAAGTCGTGCACCTCGGCGAGGATGTCCGCCGCCATGAAGCCGACGTTGTGTCGCTGAAGCGCATATTTCGCGCCGGGGTTACCCAGGCCGACCCAGATTTGCATCAAATCCCATCCCCTTCAGGGGAGGGGACGAGCGGCGAAGCCGCGAAGGGGTGGGGGTGTCGCGAGCGAAGATGCCCGCATGCCCCACCCCCGACCCCTCCCCTGAAGGGGAGGGGAGGCTCCATTATTCCTCGCTTCCGCCCTCTTCGCTTTCGCCTTCCGCTTCCTCGCCCTCGACAGTCGGGACGTCGCCGGCCGGCGCGGTCTCTTCTTCCTCGGACTTCATCGCCGACGGAGCGACGATGGTGGCGACGGTGAAGTCTTCCTCGGCGTTCGCCGGAGCGACTCCGCTGGGCAGCTTCACCTGGCTGATGTGGATCGAATCGCCGATCTCGAGGCCATCGAGCGGGATGTGGATCTCGTTCGGGATGCTCGCCGCGTCGCAGACGATCTCCAGCTCATGGATGACCGTGTTGAGGACGCCGCCACGCTTGAGGCCCGGGGCCGCTTCCTCATTGTCGAAGCGCAGCGGGACTGCGACGTGCACCTTGGTGTGCTCGCCGATCCGCAGGAAATCGACGTGGATCGGGCGGCTCGAAACCGGATGGAAATCGATGGCCTTCGGCAGGGTGCGGTGCGCCTTGCCCTTGAGGTCGATCATCACGACCGAGTTCATGAAGTGGCCCGTCGAAAGCATCTTGTTGAGCAGCTTCTCCTCGACGTGGATCGAAAGCGGCTCCTTCTTTTCGCCGTAAACCACGGCGGGTACCCGTCCATCGCGGCGCAGTGCTCGGGAGGCTCCCTTGCCAGCCCGGTCGCGCGCCTCTGCGGGCAGCGTCAGCTGATCGCTCATGTGTGCGTTCTCCAAAAGAAAAAATCCCCGCCACGCCTCCAGGGATGACCATGGCCAGGGAAGCGCGCGCCTATAGGGTAGGGTTGGCGATTTGGCAAACCTGCATCGTCATTCCCGCCAAAGCGGGGAGGACGATTGGCGCTAATTCAGGCGCGTCGAGGGGATGCCGAGCTGGGCGAGGTGGACGAGCACGCTGTCCTGGCCGGCGAGATGGCCCGCGCCGACAGCGACGAAAACCGTGCCCGGAGTCTGCATACGCCCGGCGATCCAGTCGGCCCAGCGGGCGTTCCGCTCGGTGAACATCACCCGGTAGGTGTCGGGCGAGGCTTGCTTGAGCTGGCTCAGCATCTGGACGAACACCGACTGGTCGCCGTGCTTCCAGGCGGATTGCATGGCCGCCATCGCCTTGGTCAGATCCTGCATCGGGCTGCGCGCTTCGACCGGCTGGCCGGCCTTCGGCGCTGCCGACGGCATGCGGTTGAACATGTTGAGCTGAAGCTCGAGCGTCTCGAGTCCTTCGACCGGCTTGCCGCGGGCCTCGGCGATGTGGCGGAGCACGTTGTCCGCGCCGTTGTTGACCTGCATTCCCTGCGACTTGCCCGCACTGATCGCCATGCGGGTCGTCGCAAGGAACGAAGCGGACGGGGTGACCGGCAGCGGCTGGCCGCGGAACGCCTCGCGCTTCGCTCGGACCGGGCCTTCCGGGATGACGGTTTCGAGGACGAGTTCGTCCGAAGCATCGAACGCCGTCCGGACGCGGTCCTTGAACCAATCGGCCTTGCCGTCGAGCGCGTGGAAGGTACCGAAGATGTAGACCGTGGTGTCGGCGTCGCGGACGACGAACATCGCCGGGCTGGCGTCCTCCGTGAGCGGCTGCTGCACGGCGTCGACCGCCGGCGTCGCGGTCGCGATCGCTGCAGCAAGCAAGGCGTTCATCATCCACCAGCCTCCTTCACGGTGGCTGGGCTGAGGTTTTCGACCGAATGAGGGTTCGGCCTGCTGCTTCCACGGGTGCAATCCACCCTTGGCGGCAGCGCCGCGCCCCCCTCAACTCGCATCGTGGCCCCCCAGCCCGACACCCGGTGATCATGGTCACCGACGAGTTAACAAATGTCTAGCGGAAACCGCACAAAGGTTAAGATTTCTCGTTACGGATCAACAACAAGCGCGCTTTCGCGTCATTGCAGGCGGCGCACCTTGTAGCCGTCGCGCTGGAGCAGGCTGACGACCGATCCCGGCCCCGCGAGATGCCCAGCGCCGACCGCGACGAAGACCGTGCCGGGCTTGGTCAGCCGCTGCTCGATCCACCGCGTCCAATTGGCGTTGCGCTGCTTCAGGAGCGAGGTCATCAGCTCGGGCGAACCCGACAGGTCGTGGTTGAAGCTGTAGGCGATCGCCTTGACGTCGCCCTGTGACCAGGACGCGAGCATGCTCGAAAAGTCCTTGTCCATGCCCTTGGGCTGGGCGATCGCACCTTCGAGCAGTAAGCGCTGCGCCTTTTCCGGCAGGCGATCGAAATAGCCGAGCTGCTCGGCATTGGTCTCGAGTTGTCCGATGGGCTTGTGCGCGGCCTGGAATTCCTGGCGCAGAGTCTGTTCTGGGCCTTGCTCGCCCTTGAGGCCCATTTCCTGGAACTGGACCCCGAGGAGCTCGAACGCGGCGAGCCAGGTTTCCATGCTGGTGAAATATTGCTCCGGCACGCCGGTCTTGGCGATCTGCGTGCGCAGCCGCGGCCGAAGCGCCGGCGGGACGCGATTCTCGATCGGCGGCAAGCCGGCCGAATAGCCAAGGTCGCGCTTGGCGGCGAGGATCTCGTCGGGGTGCTGGAGGTCAACGATGGTCTCGACCACCAGCTCGTTGGAGCTTGCCAGCGCCTGGTCGAACCTGGCCGTGCGCCACTGGTAGCCGGTCGGCAGCAGGTGGATGGTGCCGAACAGGTAGACGGTGGTGTCGGCGTCCGAGACTTCCCACAGCGCGGGCTTCGCCGCCTGCGGCGCGCGCGCGGCTGCTGGGCCAGCAAAGGCGAGCAGCGCGGCAAAGGGTGCGAACAGGCGCTTGAACAGGGTCATCATGGGCTCCGGATGTAGGGTCCCCCATGGCGCGCTCAAGCTTGCGCTTCGCTGAAGCCCTCGCCAAAGCCGCCGCATGTCGCAGGGACCCGACCCCGAGAGCCTCAGCTTCCAGGACCTGATCCTGACGCTGCAACGCTATTGGGGCGCGAAAGGCTGCGCCCTGCTGCAACCGTACGACATGGAGATGGGGGCAGGGACGTTCCATCCGGCGACGGTGCTTCGCTCGCTAGGACCAGATCCGTGGCGCGCGGCCTATGTCCAGCCGTGTCGCCGCCCGACCGACGGACGTTATGGCGAGAACCCCAACCGGCTCGGCGCCTACTACCAGTTCCAGGTGGTGCTGAAACCGAGCCCCGACGATCTGCAGGACCTCTATCTCGGCAGCCTGATCGAGATCGGGATCGACCCGCTGAAGCACGACATCCGCTTCGTCGAGGACGATTGGGAGAGCCCGACGCTCGGCGCCTGGGGCCTCGGCTGGGAAGTCTGGTGCGACGGGATGGAGGTGACCCAGTTCACCTACTTCCAGCAGGTCGGCGGGTTCGAATGCAAGCCCGTGACGGGCGAGCTGACCTACGGGCTCGAGCGGCTGGCGATGTACATCCAGGGCGTCGACAATGTGTTCGACCTCAAGTTCAACGACGCCGGCGTGACCTACGGCGACGTGTTCCTGGAGAACGAGCGCGAAATGTCGGCGTGGAACTTCGAGGTGGCGAACACCGAGGCGTTGTTCGACCTGTTCCGCAAGGCCGCCGCGGAATGCGAGAATTGCCTTGCCGCGAAGCTGCCGATCCCGGCCTACGAGCAGGCGATCAAGGCGAGCCATGTGTTCAACACGCTGCAGGCGCGGGGCGTGATCTCGGTCGCCGAGCGCCAGGCCTATATCGGCCGGGTGCGGGATCTCGCGAAGGCGGCGTGCGGGGCGTGGCTGGAGCGGAGCGCCTGATGGCCGACTTCCTGCTCGAGCTCCTGTCCGAGGAAATCCCGGCCCGGATGCAGGCAAAGGCGCGCAACGACCTCGCGCGGCTGTTCACGGAGTGCACCGGCGCGGCGGGGCTGAAGACGGGCGCCGTCGACGTTCATTCGACTCCGCGGCGGCTGGTGCTGATCGCCCGCGACGTCGCCGAGGCGACCGAGGCCAGCCGTGAGGAACTGAAGGGGCCGCGCGCGTCCGCTCCGCCCCAGGCGCTCGAAGGCTTCCTGCGCAAGACCGGCTTGTCGCAGGACCAGCTGGAAGAGCGCGATGGAGTCTATTTCGCCGCGATCGAGCGGCCTGGCAGGCCCGGGGCGGAGGTGCTCGCCGAGACGATCCGGCGCATTGTTGCGGACTTTCCGTGGCCCAAGTCGATGCGCTGGGGCTCCGGCACGATGCGCTGGGTGCGGCCGCTGCACAGCATCGTCGCAATGCTCGGCGAGGACATCGTTCCAGTCGAGATCAACGGGATCCTCAGCGGCGCAGCGACGGTCGGGCATCGTTTCCACCACCCGGGACCAATCACCGTGGGCGGCGCCAGCGACTATCTGGAGAAGTTGCGCGCGTGCCACGTGATCGTCGACCAGGACGAGCGCGAACGGCTGGTCGCGGACGGTGCGGCCAAGGCTGCCGCCGACGCCGGGCTGACCTTGCTCGAGGACCAGGGGCTCGTGGTCGAGAATGCCGGCCTCACCGAATGGCCGTTGCCGCTCGTCGGCCGCTTCGACGCCGAGTTCCTCGACGTGCCGCGCGAGGTCATCGTGCTCACCATGCGCACCAACCAGAAATATTTCGCGTGCACCGGTGCCGACGGGCTGCTCGCGCCGGCGTTCGTGTGCATCGCGAACGTGGACGCGAACGACGGCGGGGAAGCGATCGCCGAGGGCAATGCGCGGGTGCTCGCCGCCCGCTTGTCGGACGCGCGGTTCTTCTGGGAGCAGGATTTGAAGATCCCGCTCGAGAGCCAGGCGAAGAAGCTCGACGGCATCGTGTTCCACGAGAAGCTCGGCACGGTCGCCGACAAGGTTCAGCGCGTGGCGAAGCTCGCGCGCTGGCTGGTGGAGCGCGGGATCGTCGCGACCGACGCCGACGACGTCGAACGCGCGGCGCGGCTGGCGAAGGCCGACCTGGTCACGGGCATGGTAGGCGAATTTCCGGAGCTGCAGGGCGTGATCGGCGGCTATCTCGCGGAGGCGCAGGGCGAGCCGCGTGCGGTCGCCGACGCGATCCGCGACCATTATGGGACGCCGGGCGAGCCGGTGGCCGCTGCCGTCGCCCTCGCCGACAAGCTGGACACGATCTGCGCCTTTTTCGCGGTCGATGAGAAGCCGACGGGGTCGAAGGACCCGTTCGCGATCCGCCGAGCGGCGATCGCCTCGATCGAGCTGATCGTGGCCAATGGCCTGCGGCTCAACCTGACCGATGCGGTCCGCGGGTCGCTTGCCAATCTGGCCGGCCAACGCGCAGATTCGGCGGTCGCGCATCGGCTCGATCGGACCGCGCCCGAAATCCTCGATTTCTTTGCCGACCGCCTCAAGGTCCAGCAGCGCGAAGCCGGAGTCCGGCACGACCTCATCGACGCGGTGTTCGGGCTGGGCGAGGACGATCTCGTGCGGCTGCTCGCCCGGGTCGAGGCGCTGCAGCGTTTCGTCGGCACGGAGGACGGGACGAACCTGCTCACCGCCTACAAGCGCGCCGCGAACATCCTCAAGAAGGAAGGCTGGACCGGGCCGCAGGTGCTGAGCTCGGAAGCAGAGCAGGGCATTCCCCAAACTGGCGAAGAAGATCCCTTGGTGCTGGTCGACGATCCGATCCTCGGTGAGGCCATCGCCGAGATCGCGTCCGGTCACGCCGGCGCGGAATTACCCGAGGAGCGGGCGCTGGTCGCAGCGCTCGACGCGGCGGAGCCCAAGGCTGCCGCGGCGGTCGATGCGGAGGATTTCACGGGGGCGATGGCCGCGCTGGCCTCGCTGCGGAAGCCGATCGACGACTTCTTCGACCATGTGACGGTGAACGACGCGGATTCGGTCAAGCGCGAGCGGCGCCTGAACCTGCTGCTGCGCTTCCGTGAAGCGGTGAACCGGGTGGCGGATTTCTCGAAGATCGAAAGTTAGAGCGAGCGGACCTCGCCGTCGCCGGGCTCGGTCGGGTCTTTGATCGCGGCGGCGCGAAGCGAATCGCGCTCGCGCCACTCCTTTTCCCGCTCCGCCTGCTCGGCCTTGAGCTTGGCGTGCTCGCGTTCCCACGATTCGCGGTTGGCGACCTCGTCCTTGTAGCGGCCCTTCCACTT